>Ga0257125_1001259_pt1 | contig 26782 bp, 16 predicted proteins | sample SI106_200metaG_FD_190183 | JGI IMG/M metagenome (GOLD analysis project Ga0257125, IMG submission 190183) | Marine microbial communities from Saanich Inlet, British Columbia, Canada - SI106_200 | ecosystem: Environmental > Aquatic > Marine > Inlet | place: Canada: British Columbia | collected... | reverse complement strand
TGCTGCCATCCAAAACGCCCTCCGAAACATCGAGCAGCGTCGCGCTCGATGCGTAGATGGAAGGCCTTCGTATGATGACGGTTTCTTCCGCACCTTGCGGCGGAAAGCCCACCGATACAGCGTCACATCGCTCACCCGGGAAATGTGGATGAAGTCCTCTGCGCGCTGGCTATCGACGGCCATCTACCAGTATTTCCATCCTGACTGTCCGCACTGCTTCTTCGGCGCGCTCTATCACGCCGGACGCGACCTGCTGCGCGCCCATCTGATCGCCCACGGCGGCGATCTCGTCGAAGGATGGGAGATCGAAACCGCCATTGGAGAACGGTGGCCCGACCTGGCGGAAGCATTCGGACGGATTCGCTGGGCGCGCGCCCACTGGCAGAGCTATGCGTTCCCTCAGTTCGAAAACCGATTGCAGATAGAGGGCGCGCTGGGCGAGTTGCTGCTGTCCCTGGAGAGTATCGACCGATCCGTATATCGGAGTTATAGACTGCGCCTGCCTATATTCCAGACCTTCTTCGGTGAATTCATCCATCGGCGAGGGGCCCGACGCTTTTTCTCCATCGACATCCAACCCGATCAGGAAACTATATTCCTGGGCTACGAGAATGGCGCAGGAAAACTCAAACTGGCCAGACGGAAAATTCCGCGCAGGAGCAACAATGCTAGATCGAGAGAATAGATTGATTAATGTGACTCACAAAGGTATCTTTTGGAACAGGTCTGTGCTTGCTGTCAATAGGGGCGCCAGAGGTCATTCTGATAATGGTAGAGAAGTTTCTGGCAAGGTTGAGGAATGCCGGTTATACTGCGGGTCAAAGGGTATAGATTCTGGTTCTACGAAGCAGATCTTCAAGAACCACCCCATGTTCATGTGGGAAAAGAAGGCCGGGAAGCCAAATTCTGGGTGGATCCAATATCTCTGGCGCGAACGGGCCGATTTCGAGAGCATGAACTCACTGAGATCGAACGAATTCTGGTAGCATTCCAGAACGATATTTTAGATGCATGGCGAAAGGAACAGCAAAAGCATGGAGACCGTTAAGATCAAAGTAGCGGCGCGTGGCGATGAATATGCTCCTGTAGTTCCGGTCATCGTTCCGGATCTGAGTGAAGTCAGGGAATTTGCGGCCAGACTGCATGCTGAGGGAGTGGCCTGGGCAGGAGAAGCATTCGGCTGGCCTGCAGAGTACAACCCGGAACGACCAGAGCCCCCGCTGGATTCCAAGATGACCTTCACGCCTGCGGATTTCTGCATTGGTGAAAGTCGGATCTGGTTTTTTTCTCTCATGTGGGAAGGCGGCAAAGATGCAGAGCCGGCCGAATTTCTGGATGATAGCAACGTGATCGGGAAGCAGCAGGCAGAATAAATGCTGGAGGAAGCAGAATTTTTCTGACAAGCAAGAATTCAGGCGACTCTGGCCTAACAAACCTGACGCAAAGGTACCGATTGAACTGGATAACTACGCATATCAATGCGTTAAATTGGAGTATGTAAATTGTTTCGTGTTGTATATTGCTTTTGAGCCTTTTGGTTGCCTGCTTGACATGCAGGAGGTCACTAGTTCGAGTATAGTATCGCCCACCATTTTAAAAGCCTCTGATAGATATCTATCAGAGGCTTTTTTTGGGCTATCTCTGGAGATGTCTCCCCTCATCACTCGGAGGCCGTCACAGGTTTCCTTTCCAGACGCTCTCGGGTCTTACGGCTGCGACGTTCCTTGCCAAGGAGCTTCAGCAGAAAGGACAGGATACGCATAGACAACTTGGGGAAGCAAGGAGTGGATCGAGGGAAAAATGATTTTGGGCACCACATGGGCACCAAAGAAAAAAGGGTTACGTCACGAATGACGTAACTCCTTGTTTTTATTGGTCTAAATGGTCAGATTCGAACCGACGACCCCCTGCTCCCAAAAAAAGCCATGTAGTTTTGAGGGCTAAACTCCTAAGTCAAGAACCGACATTAATTTACGCGATAAATTCATATTGTATATGATTTTAAGGCAGATTGCCCAACCCATTCTGTCCTGATCTGTTGGGATCTGTTAGGGGTTTGCCCGGTTCCTTTTCGTCACAGTGACGTCACAAAACATATAGAGCGCCTGCCTTCAAGAAACCTCTCCCTATATCGCGCAGGATCGTCCGAATCTGGAGTTGAGTGTGGGAAGATTTTTTCCAGAGTGGCTTTGACGATATTTACGCCGATTCAGCGCTTTGCTCGATGGTGGACAACCTTGCCCATAGGCGTGCCGTTACATACATTCCGGTGCGGTCTAACTTGGCCATTGGCCACCAAACTTCCCATAACGTTAGTTCGTATACAAATGCAGCTATTCCGCATCTACGCCATCCGCTCTTTCTGGTTATTGGCCTATTTGTTCGTTGCTCAGGTCACCATAGGCAATGTGGTGCTGTGCTTTGATCCCAATGGGGATATCGCCGTAGAAGCCGTTGAATGTCCCTGTCGCGACCATCAGACGACTGCGGCGAATTTACTAGGTGCAACTGAAGCACATCTTGCCGATAGTTGCAGGGATCTTGTCATCGATACGGATTCGCTGTTTTTTCCTCAAGGTCACCAGTCTCTGCGCTACGGGTCCATTGAATCGGTGCATCCTCTGGATCAAGTGAAAAGGCTATTCGCACCTGTTGCAGTCTCCGCTTTTGTCCCAAACTACGACGCTCCCCTCATTCACCCCTCCGTGCATACGACGGTATTGTTGATCTGATCCTCGACAGTAGAAAGTGCCTTTTATCGGGATGGTAGCCCTTGAGTGGGCATCGCCGTGTCCGATAGTGCAAATTCCTTCTACTTGTTGAGGATTACGATGTCCAATCTACGCTATGGCGCGACTCAGCTATAGCGTAGAGGAAGCCACCTATCTGGATATGTAAAGGCACAGCAGGATCTGATCGAAGTCGGTATAGAGCGTGTAGAGACGCTGTTTGAGTATCGCGCGGCGCAACTGCTGCTGCTGCACGCCGTCGGAGAAGAGCCCGCCTTATCAGAAATGAAAAAACAAGAAAATTAACCGCTATAAACTCTATTGTGGAAAGCGAATTATGTGCTACGCAAAGCTGGTAAATGCGCTGTGCCGGAGAACGGTACCTACCACTGCTACACTTGCCCTGACCATGCTCGTTGCATCCTGTGCTCCGCAGGAAAGTGAGCACGTAGATAAGCATGCCGACCATGCAGCGGCGGTTGTAGTGCATGCACACGAGGTGGAGGGTGAGACCTGCTTTATCTGCGATTCTGCCAAACGCGACAAGGGGCGCCTGTGGTGCAAGGAACACGGGAGTTACGAAGACCGCTGCTGGATATGCCATCCGGAACTGGAAGACAAAGAGCGCCCGTACTGTAACGAACACTTTCTCTACGAAGATGAATGTTTTCTCTGTCATCCAGAGTTGAAAAATGAAGCGACGACGAGTATACCCGTACAGGATCAGGCCGCTGTCGAAAAGAGTAAAGTGCTGTGGTGCAACGAGCACGATGTGCTCGAGATGGAGTGCGGCATTTGCCAGCCGCAAAGGGCAACTGAGCTAACGCCTGGTCAGCGCCTGCTGGTGCGCATGCCTTCGGTGGATTCGGCGCGCAAGGCCGGCATCGAGGTATACTCGCCGCGTCGGAGCGAACGCGCCCCGGGATTGACGGCCCTGTGCGAAGTGCACTACAACGGCAATGCGCTTATGCGGGTGACGCCGCGTGCCGACGGCATTGTCTACCGCGTCGCGGCGGACGTCGGCGATTATGTCGCTGCCGGCGAGGTGCTGGTCGAATTGCACTCGGCCGAAGTGGCACAGGCCAAGAGTGCGTACCTGTCCGCGCTGATAATGCGCGATTTAAAAAAGGAAACCCTTGATAGGGAGCGGAAGCTAGCCGAAGAAACCATCAATGCCAGAAAGGACTACATAGTGGCCGAAGGGGATTTTCGCCTCGCGCGGTTGGCCGTCAACAACGCGCGGCAAAAGCTCCTGAATTTCGGTCTAATGACAGAGGCAGTAGCGCAGATTGAACGGTCAGAAAATACATCGGCTTTGCTCGAAATTCGTGCTCCCTTCAACGCTACGCTTATAGCGCGTAATGCCGTTGTCGGACAGGCTGTGACTGCAGGTGAGGCTTTGTTTACGCTGGCCGATTTGAAAACGCGCTGGCTCGTCCTGTCCATTCCCGCCGACCGCCTCAGCGATATACAGGTTGGTCAGGCCATAGAGGCGCGTTTCGACGAACTGCCCGACGAGGTTGTTAAGGGAACGCTTGTCTGGATTGATGCAGAAGTCGATAAGCGCACGCACCTGGTGCGTGCCAGAGCTGTCGTTGGCGACGGGGCGGAGCGCATCAAGACGGGTCTATTTGGCCAAGCCAAAGTCCTTACTCACGTCGCGCGATTCGGTCTGCTCGTTCCTCGCGACGCGGTGCAACGACACGAAGGGCAAACCTTTGTTTTCGTCCAGGAAGAAGAGGATCTGTATGCGTTGCAGCGCGTGCAGTTAGGAGTAGTTTCAGAGCGCAGCATTGAGGTCTTTTCGGGATTGCAACCAGGGGATGCGGTCGTCGCTTCGGGGGCGCTGGTAATGTCGGAATTTCTCAAGTCGCGACTCGGTGCCGGCTGCGTCGATCACTAGTTTATCGAGGCCATAGATGCTTGCAAAAATTGTCGCTTTCTCCGTTGAAAACCGGCTGTTGGTGCTGCTGCTCTTCGCAGGATTAGCAGTGCTGGGCACGTGGGCGCTGACCCGGCTGCCGGTAGATGCGTTTCCCGACACGACGCCGATTCAGGTGCAGATCAACACCGTAGCACCGGCACTCAGCCCGGAAGAGATCGAGCAGCAAATCACTCTGCCTGTCGAACTGTCCCTAGGCGGTCTACCCGGTCTGGTCAACGTGCGCTCTGTGTCCAAATTCGGTTTTTCGCAGGTCGTGGCGACCTTTGACGATGCCACCGAGATTACGCTGGCGCGGCAATATATTGCGGAGCGCCTGAGCGGCGTCGAACTGCCCGATGGCATAGAGCGGCCTCAGTTAGGTCCCATTTCCACGGGCCTGGGAGAGATATTCCACTATGTTGTGCGCTCCGACGATCCCCGGCGCACGCTGGAAGAGTTGCGTACGCTACACGACTGGGTGATAAAACCCGAATTGCGCAAAGTGCCAGGAGTGGCCGAAGTAAATTCCTGGGGAGGCGATGTGCGCCAGTACCATGTCGTGGTTTCTCCAGAGGCGCTGGTCAAATTCGATCTGACACTGGACGATATCTTTTCGGCGCTAAAGAAGAATAATCAGAACGTTGGGGGCGGCCTGATCACGTCTGGGGGATTTGCACAGATGGTGCACGGCATGGGCCGCGTCGATACGATCGAAGAAATAGAAAATATTGCGGTCTCCTCTCTGGACGGCAATCCCATCCACATTCACGACGTTGCCGAAAGCGTGCAGATTGATCGCGAGATTCGCCGTGGCGCGGTGACGGCTGATGGCCGCGGCGAAGTGGTGCTGGGGCTCGCCTTCATGTTGATGGGGGAAAACGGCAAAGAAGTCACCGAGCGGCTCAAAGCCCGATTGGAGCACGTTCGCAAATCGCTGCCGCAGGATGTGATCGCTGAAGTCGTATACGACCGCACCGAATTGACCCGCGCCGTCATACAGACGGTTGAGCACAATCTGCTGGCTGGCGCCGCGCTGGTCGTACTGGTTTTATTTCTCTTGTTGGGAAATATGCGCGCCGGATTGCTCGTGGCCCTGGTCATTCCGCTGGCCATGCTCTTTGCCGCGCTGGGTATGCACGAGTTTTCCATTGCCGCGAGTCTGCTGAGTCTCGGGGCCATCGACTTCGGCATTATCATCGATGGATCCGTAGTCATGACCGAGGCCAATATGCGCAACCTGACAGAGCGCACTCGGCAGCTGGGACGGGAGTTGACGGCGCGAGAAAGGGTTGAAGCTATCGTCGCATCGGGGGGCCAAATGAGCCGGCCCATCGCGTTTGGCATCGGCATCATTCTACTCGTCTTCTTTCCCATTCTCACGCTACAGGGCATTGAGGGCAAGATGTTTAGCCCAATGGCCTGGACGTTCATCTTTGCCCTCGTAGGAGCGCTGGTTATTGCTCTGACGCTATCGCCGGTGCTGAGTTACTACTTTCTACCGCGAAAATTGACCGAGCGCAGAGATCTACTGCAGCGGTGGCTTTTGCCTCTATACGGACTGGCGCTCAACTGGGCCATTAGAAGGAAGCGGTGGGTGCTGGCAGGTGTCGTCCTGCTGCTGGCGATGACGGGCTGGCAGGCCACGCGTTTGGGCGGCGTGTTTTTGCCGCGCCTGAGCGAGGGGGCCATTACGATCAATACGATTCGCCTGGCCGGTATCTCGATTGATGAATCCGCAGCCTATAACACGCGCATTGAACGCCTGTTGCAAGAGGCATTCCCCGATGAGGTGCGCCACGTGTGGAGCCGAATCGGCACGGCCGAAGTGGCCACCGATCCGATGGGCACTGAGCTGACGGATATTTTCGTATCGCTGAAGCCGCGCAGCGAGTGGACGCGCGCCCGGTCTCAGGCTGGATTGGTCGCCGCTATGCAGGGCGAACTCGCCGACCTGCCCGGGTTGAATATGGTCTTCACGCAACCGATTGAAATGCGGCTCAACGAGATGATCTCCGGCATTCGGTCCGATCTGGGGATAAAAATCTTTGGCGACGATTTCGATGAGTTGGTGCGCATCAGCGACGACATCCAGCGCGTGCTCTTGCAGGTTTCCGGACAATCCGATATCGCGGTCGATCAGTTGACGGGGCAGCCCCTGTTGCGCGTAGAGGTCAATCAGCAAGCGTTAGCTCGCTACGGCGTATCGGCACAGCACGTACTGGAGTTAGTAGAAGCAATTGGCGGCTACCACGTCGGCGAAATATACGAAGGCCAGCGCCGCTTTGATCTGGTTGTGCGCCTGCCAGACGGCTATCGGCGCGACGCGCAACTGCTAGGAGAAACGATCGTTTCTACAGAGCGCGGCCAGCGCATTCCCCTGCGCATGCTGACTACCATTCAATATGCAGAAGGAGCCGCGACGATCAACCGCGAATGGGGGCGGCGCGTTATTCGCGTGCAGTGCAATGTGGTGGGAAGAGACGTCATGTCTTTTATCGACGAAGCGCGGGAGCGCATCGAAGAAGAGGTACATCTGCCCGAAGGGTACGTCGTCGAATGGGGTGGGCAATTCGAAAATTTGCAACGGGCGCAAACACGATTGCTACTGGTCGTGCCAGCTACGTTGTTGCTGATTTTTGTGCTGCTATTTTTCAGCTTGAAAAACCTGCGCGACGTTCTGTTGATATATACCGGCATCCCCTTCGCACTCGTCGGCGGCGTGTTTGTGCTCTATGTGCGCGGACTGCCCTTCAGCGTGAGTGCGGCCGTCGGATTTATCGCACTTTCAGGTATTGCCGTGCTCAACGGCCAGATCATGATATCGGCTATTCGCAGCTTCATAGAGCAGGGAAATCCGCTGAGAGAAGCCATTGTCCATGCTGCCAACCAGCGGTTGCGGCCGGTCTTGGCCACAGCCATTACGGATGCCGCTGGTTTCATACCTATGGCCCTATCCGTAGGGGTGGGGGCTGAAGTGCAGAGACCTCTTGCTACAGTGGTCGTGGGCGGAGTGCTGACCTCAACACTATTGACGCTATTTGTGCTGCCTCTGCTCTGTCTGCTTTTGCTCAGAGAAAAGGTGGAATAGTAACCATGGGAATGAACAAGCACTCGGCGCCGTGGTTCGGTTGCTGTCTATCGTGCAGTTGCGATACTGATTGCCTTCTTCGCGTCACAGTGACGTCACAGAAATGGCAATGGGGGGCAGGTGCTGATATATAAGTTATTGATCTTATTTGTCATAATCATTGGTCCTTTAGTAAAGGCCACCTGCTAATGGAGCAGGGGATATAAGAAAAGAGAAGCCTTTTCGGGCTTCTCTTTGAATTTAAAAGCTGTTGTTTTTATTAAAAATGGTCGAGGTGGTCGGATTCGAACCGACGACCCCCTGCTCCCAAAGTTGCCCAAACGATTCCGGATTGTTTCGGTTTCTTCTGTAAGAATTTGTTTTGGATAGAAATAGGCCCAAATCCATTTTTTGATGAGTTCGGCCTATTTCGGGGTATTTCTGCCGCCTCTGTTAGATGTCTGTTAGATGGAATTCCCCGTTGCCGGATGGTTTTTTTAATCCCAATTTCTGATTGTTACCTACAGCAAAAACTACAAACTAACGGCAGCAAAGTATCGGACGTCGAGTAGGCCGATACCGCATCAGCCGTTCGACGCTGTTATAGGAAAGCTTCTCGTTTTTCAACAGGAAGATCTCTGGTTGCTTACCCTCTAATATCTTGGCAGCCTTTGTCTGACAATGTTGACGTTGCCCCTTTTTTGGGACATAATTAATGCGGTTGGTAACCTTCCAAAGGAAAATGCAATATGACAACCGCATCTCCATCTGCTGCCGGAGCAGGGAAGACCGTTCTGCTGGTCGAAGATCAGGAAGTCACTCGCGAAAAGATCAGCAGCCTGTTGCAAGAACTCGGCTGCGAAGTCATCGCCGCCACCGACGGAGTGGAGGGACTGACGCTGGCCAAACTGAGGGGGGACGAGATCGACATGGCGATCCTGGATATCCGGATGCCGCGGATGGATGGGATCACCGCACTCCGCCACCTGCGCAAAATACCTCCGCTGGACCGGCGCCCCATCGTCATGCTGACCACGCAGGTGGACACGGAGACGGTGCGCACGGCTCTGAAGTACAAGGCGAATGACTTTATCCGCAAAGATGCCACGCTTCCCAAGATAATGGAGCGCCTGCAAGCTGCCCTGCGATTGACCACGCAGGCAGAGAAAAAGCCCCGACAGATGGAGGAGAAACCCCGGCAGACGGACCCGAAGGCGGAACTGGCTCACCGGATCCTCCTCGGGTACAGGAAAAGGGATCCCCGGGCCGAAGGACCGTATGTCCTATGCTTCGAAACCCCGATAGACCGTCAGGCCCTGGAGCAGGGCAGAGACGGAGCACTGGTAGAGTTTTATCGATGCGTTCTGGAAGCGGTAGGAAGAGTCAACCAGACCTACCCAGGGCTGAATGCGGGGTACAGCATCGAGTCGGAGACAGGGGAGGTCGTCCGCCTGGTCAAGGGGGATGATGCGGTCAGGATGGTGGTGGTCTCAGGACGTCAGCAGGATGGTTTCTCGCTGGTGCGGATGATGACTCTCGTCGGGAAAGATTCCCTCCCGGTTTTCCTGGCCTACAACTCGAGGGATTTGAGCCTGAAGCAGCACGGCAGCGCACTCAACATGGGTGCCGAACTGCTGGAACGGGACGAGGTGACGGTGGAACTGCTGGAATCCCTGTTTGAGAAAAGTCTGCCCATCCGAACGGAAACGAGCGAAAGAGGGGTGAAGTATCTGGAGCTGACCGAAGGAACGGGGCAGCAGCCCGAGGTTGGACAGCTGGTGACTATTCACTTCACCGGAAGGCTGCAGGACGGTACGATTTTCAGCGATTCCCGCGAAACCGGAGAGCCGTTCCAGTTCACCTTGGGAGAGGGAGAGGTGATCGACGGCTGGGAGGAAGGGATTAGAGTGATGAAAGAGGGGAGCCGGGGGCTACTGGTCGTCCCCCCCGAACTGGGCTATGGAAGCGAGGGCGACGGTAAATTGGTGCCGCCCGGTGCCACGCTGTTTTTCAATCTCGAATTGGTGAAAGTGGCCACCCCCCCTCTGGAGGAACAGAGGGGGGAGTAGAGGGGGGAGTAGATCGATCTCCCGGCTGCGTTCTATTCTTCTTCTCCCAAAAAGGCGGCTATCGCCTCCCTGGCTTCTTCAAAAGCCGTTTCTACCTGAGCGATCAACTCCTCGGCGCCGTCGAAGATCCCGTCCCGCCCCATATCTTCCAATTGCTGGCATAGAGCTCCGACTCTGCTGGCCCCCAGATCGCGAGCGTTCCCCTTGAGGGCGTGGGCTTCGTTCCGCAGATCCTCGCTTCGGCGCTCTTGCAGCGCCCGATGAAGGGTGGGCAGGATGCGTTCGACCCCACGGCAGAACAAGTCAAACATCTTGTGCACTGAAATGGCGCCGCGCCTCTCCATTTCCTGTAGGTCGATCAGCGTGCCTTCGTCGATCAGCAGGTCGTCGCTGCTGTCGAATCCTTCGTCCAACCGCGCCAGCACGGCCGAATCGATCTCGTCGTCGTCGAGTCCTTCATCGTCGTCCAACTGCTCCAATCCCAGCCGCGCCAACACCGCATCCACATCTTCGTCCTCTACTCCATCACCGGGCGTTTCCTGCGGAACGGCCTCCACCATGGCAAGACCGGTATCTGCCGATTGGATCTGCAGGCGATCGATCGCCTGGCGCAGGGTTTCCCAGCGCACCGGTTTGGGCACGTGGTCGTCCATGCCGGCCTGGAGACAGGCTTCGCGATCTCCCTTCATGGCGTTGGCGGTCAGGCCGATGATGGGAATGCGACTCTCGCCCTGCGCTTCTCGCTGGCGGATGGCACTGGTCGCCTCGTACCCGTCCATCTCGGGCATCTGCACGTCCATGAGGATCAGGTCGAACGACGATTCCTCCCACTTTTCGAAGGCTTCGCGGCCGTTGTCGACGGCCACGACCTGATGGCCGGCTTCTTCGAGCATGGAGATGGCCACGTACTGGTTGGTCTCGTTGTCGTCGGCCAGCAAGACGCGCAGCGGCGCGTGCGCGGCGGTAGCGGTTTCTTCGATCTGCTGCGGTTCGGTCCCCTGCCCGGAACTCAGCATCGTTACGATACCGTCCAGCAGATCGGACTGGGTGATCGGTTTGCGCAGAATATGCCGCACCCCCTGTGCCCTCACCTGCTTGAGATAGTCGGGATCATCCAGCGACGTGAGCATCATCATCGGCTGGTCTGCCAGCTCGGGATCCTGGCTGATCTGCCGTGCCAGCTCCAGTCCATCCATCTCCGGCATCATCGCGTCCAGCAATACCAGATCGAACGGCTCTTCGCTCTCTCTGGTCTGGCGCAGCACCTCCAACGCCTGCTGGCCGCTGTCTACTGCGATCACCGATATCCCCCAGCTACCCAGCATGTCCTCCAGGATCATCCGATTGGTAGCATTGTCGTCCACCCCCAATACCCGCAGCTCGCCCAGGTGTTTCAGCATACTCGATCTGGATTTGGCCTCCACTTCCGAACGTCCAAAGCGCGCGGTGAACTGGAAGACGCTTCCCACGCCTTCTTCGCTCTCTACCCAGATCCGTCCCCCCATCAGCTCTACCAACTGCTGGGAGATATTCAGCCCCAGACCGGTCCCTCCAAAATGGCGTGTCGTCGAGGCATCCGCCTGGGAGAACGCCTCGAAAATGAGCGCACACTTTTCCTCGGGAATGCCGATCCCCGTATCGCGCACGGCCACGCGTAGATCCACTTCTTCCTCTGTTTCTTCGCGGCACTGCACATCGACGACCACCTCCCCTTCGGAGGTAAACTTGATGGCGTTGCCGATCAGATTGATGATGATCTGTCGCAGGCGCGTTGGGTCTCCTCTGAGTCCATCCGGCACATCGGCATTTACGTGACAGGCCAGCTCCAGCCCCTTCTCATGGGCGCGCATCCCCATCAACCTCATCACGCCGTCGGTCACTTCCCGCAACTCGAAATCGATCGATTCCAGCGACATGCTGCCGGCTTCGATCTTGGACAGGTCGAGGATGTCGTTGAGAAGCACCAGCAGCGCGTCGGCCGAACTGTCGACCGTCGCCAGATAGTTGCGCTGGTTGGTATCCAACTCGGTGCGCTTGAGCAGGTCGACCATGCCGACGACGCCGTTCATCGGCGTGCGGATCTCGTGCGACATGTTGGCCAGGAAGGCGCTCTTGGACCGGTTGGCATCCTCGGCTTTTGCCCGGGCCTCCTGGAGCTCGACCTCGTTCCGCTTCCTTTCGGTGATGTCCTCCTTCACCGCGACGTAGTGGGTCGCCTCGCCGCTGGCATCCAGGATCGGGGAGATCGAGGCGTATTCCCAGTAGAGCTCGCCGCCCTTCTTCCGATTGCAGAACTCGCCGCGCCACTCGCGACCGGACCTGATCGTCTCCCACATCTGGCGGTAGAGTTCTGGGGACTGCGTGCCGGACGACACCATCCGGGGATTCTGGCCAATGGCCTCCTCGGCGCTGTATCCGGTCACCTCGACGAACCTGGGGTTCACGTATTCGATGGTGCCATGGGGATCGGTGATGACCACGGAGGCCGGGCTGTATTCGATGGCGCGTGAGAGCTTTCTCAGCTCCGCTTCAGCTTCTCGACGGGCCGTGATATCTCGCACGGCCGCGACCACGAAGGCTCCTTCCTCTGAGTCGATGGGGCTGAGGTTGATCTCCACCGGGAACTCACTGCCGTCCCGGCGCAGTGCGAGCAGCTCCACATCGGCGCCCATAGGCCGGGTTTGGAGATCGGCGACAAATCGACCACGCTGGGAAGGGTGCTTCTCTCGGAAGCGCTCGGGGATCAGCATCTCGATCTCTTTCCCGAGCACCTCCGCCTGGCGATGACCGAACATCGCCTCGGCCTGCGTGTTGAACAGGCTGATCTCCCCGGCGGCATCGACCACCACCATGCCGTCCGGCGCCGACTCCAGCAGCCCGCGGAAACGAGCTTCTTGCCGACGCAGTCGCGCGTTGCGCCGCACGACCTGGCCACCCATCCATACCAGCGCGCCAAGAGCCAGTCCCAGTGCCGACCACAGGACGATCAGTCCGTACGGATGGTGTACTTCCACACGAACCTGTGCCGGCTCTGGAGTCACGCCGAGGTCACGGTCGATGGCCTGCACCTCGAAGACGAAATCACCCGCCGGTAGGTCGGCGTATTCGATCTGCCGGGATGAAGTGACCCGCCAGTCGTCGTGGCCGGCCAGGCGGTAGCGGTAGCGCAAACCGCCGGGTCTCGTCTTCAGGCTGATGCCCTGCACCTCGAAGGTCAGCAGATCCTGCGAGGTGGTCAGTTCGATACGGTCCAGTGGTCCCTGCCGCCCTTCGGTGATGATGTCACTGACAGCCACATTCGGAGTAGAAGGGTTCGGTTGGTAACGCATGAGTCCATCCATCGTGGCGACCCACACCCGACCGAGATGGTCTTCGAGCACCTCGTTGACCGCGCTGGCGGGAAGGCCGTCGTGCAGCGTCTGCGTCTGCAGGAGATGGCCGTCGGTCACACTCAAGCCGCTGGCCGTGCCGATCCACATCCTGTCCTGGCGCCCCCCATTGAGCGAGTAGACCCAGTTGTTGGCCAGACCATTGAGGGCTGTGATATGACGGATTTCCCCGCCATCGGACCGATAGAGGCCCCTCTGTGTCCCCACCCACAGTGCTCCGCTCCCATAGGCCAGCGCATCTATCGGCGCCCTCTGCCGGCCACGAGGCAGCACAAAACCACTGGCGCGCTCGTAATCGACAAACCGGCCGTTCTCGAATAGGTCCAAACCGTTGTTGGTACCCACCCAGATTCGCCCCTGGCCGTCGCCGGTGATGGCGTCAGAGAGATCGTTGGACAATCCGTCTGCCGTGCCTAAGCGCCGCGTCTGGTCACCGGCAAACACATACACGCCATCATGCGTGCTGGCCCACAGGCCCTGTTCCTGCACATGCAGTGCCCTTACCATCGCACCACCGGGGCCGATGACCCGGACGAACGCGGCCTGCCGTTCGGCGTAGAGCCCCGATCTCGTGCCCACCCAGATCCGCCCATCGGCATGCTGAGCGATATCGGAAACATCGTGCGTGGTCGATGGATCACTGCCCAGCTGGATCAGTTTGAACCGGCTCCCATCGAACAGACCGAGTCCCGCGTGCGTGCCGACCCAGATCTTCCCGCGATCGTCCTCCAGCAAGGCTGTGACGTTATTGCTCGGTAGCCCGTCGGCCATCCCAAAAAAGCGCATCGATGGATCAAAACGTGCGATGTGCCCCTCCGACCCGAACCAGAGGCCCCCCTCGCGGTCTGCGACCATGGAATACAGGGATTCATTGGGCAGTCCCTCTGCGGGCATTTGCCGGAGCTTGTCCCCCTCGACCTTCAGCAACTGCCATGCCGCCAGATTTTCCGTACTGATAGCGGGGGTGGTTATCCAAATCTGTCCGTCTCCAGTGCGGAATACCGCGCTGTTCACGGCACTCAGCCGCGGGTTGACTGCGCCAACGTGCCTGAACCCGCCCAGGCGAAACATGTAGAGTAAATTGTAGATATCAGGCCATGTATCTTCGCTGACAACGGTGGACAACGCCTGCTGGGGAAACGCTCTTGGTCCGGAGTATTCTACTCTCTCGATTCGGCCTCCTTCCAGACGAAACAACCCCGTTTGCGTCCCCAGCCACAGGCGGCCCCGGTCGTCCAAATTCAAATCACTTACTGTGCTGGTAGAGATACCGTCGTCGGCACCGAAGCTGGTGAAGTAGCGGCCATCAAACCGGCTCAGGCCGCGATCCGTTCCCACCCATAGCACCCCACCGCCGTCTCCCGCCAGGCAGCTCACATTGTCTGCTGGCAGCCCATCGGACTCGCCGTATCGGGTGCAGTAGGTGCCGTCGTATAGATAGAGCCCGTCAGCTGCGGCAATCCACAGTCCATCCTGCCCAGACAGAAGATCGTTGATAGCGGATTCGGGAAAGCCGTCGTGCGCGGTGAAGTGGACGAACTGTCCACCGTCGAAGCGACTGACGCCGTTCGAGCTGCCAAGCCACAAATAGCCGGCTTCATCCACTGCCATACTGCGGATTGAGCCGCGCAGCAAACCATCTTCGGCCCCGAAGCTGTGCCAGGCACCCACGCGCTGGCCATGGCCGGCATCGACCACGTGTCCGGGGCCCACTACACGTACCCGCCCCACAGCCGGAGCAACAGAAAGCACGACCTCGACCGGATCTTCTGTACCTATCTCGACCAGGTGATCCCGACTACCGGCGGAAGCCGCCGCACCATGTAATCGGTACTCTCCAACCGGTAACCAGGTAGTGAAGGACCCATCAGACCCCGTCTCCAGCTTCACCCAGCGCGTCGAGTCGGCCGTAGAAATGAGCTGCACGCGGGCCCGACCGAGTCCATGCTCTGTTCCGCTGCGCACCACCCTTCCGGATAGCGAGCCAACTTCGCTGCTGCCGACAAGGACGACATCGCCGCGTCGCGTATGGGCCCTTTGCTTGCCCACGCCGCCGCCCCAGGCCAGCCAGGTGTAGGTGTTGTCCGCATCGCGGTCGATGAGGGAGATATCGAAGCTCAGCACGGACGATGTTCGCCCCTCAATGGGGAGCTGCCACTCGTAGCGATGTCGGCCCTCGCCGTGCCAGCCCCTGCCGCGCACGACACTCCCAGCATCCTCTTCTGATCCCACCGAATCCCTTCCACGCAGCGCGTACTGAACGCCCGAAGACTGGTCATCGTGGGCGAGGGACAGAAAGACCTCTACGGCGTCCTCAGAATCCCAGGCGCGCGTCGTCGACGTGTCGATGATCGATTCGTCGCGCACGTCGATGGCCAGATAGAGCAAGTCGTCCTGCAGATTGTGACCGATGCGGAAGGTGGCCTCAACATCACCCTCGCCCTCCGGCCAGGAACCGTCTTCGGTCAGGGCAATGGGATAGACGGGCAGTCCGTCCGGCCAGTCGCCGAAGTCGGCATCGATAGTAATGCCCTCCACCGGATAGGCGAGGGCCACGGCCCCGTTGTGGGCGTAGATAGAGCATGGCAGAGCGAAAAAGAGGAGGAGGAGCAACATGTGCTTCATGGAATCCAACCTCATATAATCGAACAGGATACAGTGGCCTTCAGTTGCTTCTAAGATACAAAATCTCAACCAGAGCAACCAGAAATGGAAATGGCTCCTTCGCAAAGGAGCCAACAGCCCGCGACCTCTCCCTGTGGGTACAGGCAAGGCCGATCGACGAGCACGCACCTCTACCGGCCTGGTTGGGTTTACTGAGGAAATCCGGTTAGACGGCAAATCTCTCCCTACCAACGGAGTGAAGAGCGATTAGGGCACGCTAAAGGTTCGAGGTGCAGAAGAAAACCAGCCCCTTCTTTGGACTGGCCTACCCCCAAATTTCGCCTTTTCAACAGGCGATGATTCATTCTTGGATACTCAGAATATACGAACGATAATCCCCCGACTCGGGTGTAAAATTCGCCTGAAATCAGAACTTATTCAGACACTGTCTGATGGGTCGAGTCTTGGCAAGCACGCCTAACTCATTCTCTTTCACAACAAGGGGTCCTCCAATCGCCGATGCTGCCATAGGATCTGCCCCTGATAAGGATTCTCCTTAGATTCACAGTCTTAAGGGAAACCCTAAGTCATTCCTTCACAAAAACTTGCACTCCCCCTCCAGGGATTCCTATATTGCCCCCACGGCTTTTTCAAACGAAGATTAGATAAATCTTAGATAATGCGTTTTTTCAGCTACTTCTCGATAGTGCTTAAACTAAATATCTACTATCATTTAGGAAAATAACAATGAACGCAAATCCCAACATCCTCTTCCTGTTGGCTTAGAAAATGACATGGCGGAGGTGTGGGATACTTTGAACGCGGGATCTTCCACGATCGTGGAAAGTCTGCGGAGACATGAGAGGAATTGGAGGGTAGATCAGAGGTAGATCAGAGAAATCCGGAGGAAACGGCCGCATTGGAACGGTTTCTCTCAGCGGTCGAAACCGCATGGAAAACTTGACATTGATCTGTCGGAAGCTGAATATAATTAAGAAAAGAAAACAATGCCTGAAATCGCTCGTTTCTTCGGCATCATCATCCGCATGTTCGCAGAGCCGGATGCCCCGCATCATCGACCTCATCTTCACGCCTATTACCAGAGTCACGTCGGGGTCTTTGCGGTGGATGAAATCGAGTTGATTGCAGGTGAGTTACCAAGACGTCAGCGGCGTCTGGTCGAAGCATGGGCCGAACTGCACCAGCACGATCTGCTGGCCGACTGGGATCGCCTGCAGTCCGGACAGTTGCCTTTCAAGATCGATCCCCTGCGCTGAGGAGAGAAAAATGGACCACCCGATCTATCGAGTCGTGGATTTTGACATAGTGGGAGCTCATACCCTGCAGATCCACTTTAACGATGGAATGGCGCGAACCATTTGCTTTCAATCAATTCTGGAGGGGGAGATGTTCGGCCCGTTACGCGATCAATCTCTTTTCAACCAGGTCAGCATTGATCCCGAAGTCCACACTCTGGTTTGGCCCAATGGGGCTGATTTCGACCCGGCGACGCTGCACGATTGGCCCGAACATCTTCCTGCACTCGAGGCCATGGCTCGCCAGTGGTCATTAGCTGTCGCTAGTGAGTAACGTCACTGATCTTCTTTTGTGCCCCTGAAATCCATGAACCTCTTCATCATGGGATACCATTCAATACGCCTCAAAACATGAGAATTTGACATGGTCATTCTTTGAGCCATAATTAAGTTTAACACTTAATATGGCTCAGGTGTCTCCGCCAAGGTTCTCCATGCACCATGGCATGCCCACTCCGAAACCTCGTTGAACTCTATGCTAACCAACCGTACGTTCCTCTCTTTTCCGGTATGCCACAAAGGAATCTGCCCAGTTTAGGATTGACACGGAAAGAAAATAGTGTATTCTGTTTCTCGATTCTTGCTTGTAAGACAAGAATGGAGAAAAGAGATACACGTCATGAAACAGAATCTCGGCAAGCTAGAGATGCAGTTCTTCGCGTGGGCCCAACTGCGCAAGCGGACGGCTGTCCGGGCAGGCGATGTCGGTTCCGCGCTGCGGATTACGGGAAAGCAAGAGGCCGAACTCCTTAGCCGGCTCACCCGTGCCGGTCTAATCGCTCGCGTGAAGAAAGGGCTCTATCTCGTCCCCGAAAGGCTGCCGCTCGGAGGCAAGTGGAGCCCCAGCGAAGCCCTTGCCCTCAAGACGCTCACGGAAGAGGCAGGCGGACGATATCAGATCTGCGGCCCCAACGCTTTCAACCGGTATGGATTCGACGATCAGATCCCAACCGTGACGTACGCGTACAACAACCATTTTTCAGGAACACGCCGGATCGGCAGCGTCAACCTATCCCTCATCAAAGTAAACGACAAGCGTCTGGGTGCAACGGACTCGGTAAAAACGCGAGACGGTTTGGTTCTGGTGTATTCATCAAGGCTGCGGACGCTGATCGACGCCATGTACGACTGGTCGCGCTTCAACGGACTACCCCGTGCCTGCGATTGGATCCGGGAGGAGATAGGGAAGGACTCACGGAGTGCCAGCAAACTGGTGCAGCTCACTCTGGAGTACGGGAATCAAGGGACGATTCGACGACTCGGGTACCTTTTCGAAAGGGAAGGGGTACGGCCATCTGTGGTCAGTAAGCTCAAAGACACACTCAATCCTTCGTCCGCGCTAATCCCATGGGATCCGACGCGACCCAAACGGGGCAAGACGGTCCGCACATGGGGGATTCTCGACAATGCCCAATGAAAACGGTGCCGGTTTCGACATTTATGAAGACCCCGACCTGTTCGCAGAGGCAATTAACTTCACATCGGCCATAACGGGGTTCGCCGCGAGATTGATCGAGAAAGACTACTTCGCCTCCGTGCTGCTGCGTCATTTGTGCAGCGAAAGCGCCGACCTGGTGTTCAAAGGCGGCACGTGCCTGAGTAAGGTTTATTGGGGTTTCTCAAGATTGAGCGAAGATTTGGACTTCTCCGTTGCCGTGCCGCTCGAGGCAACGCGAGGTCAACGGCGGGTGGCAGCGTCCCCGATGAAGCAGGCAGTGGGGGCAATACCGACTACTTTGCGGACGTTTCGACTTGAGGAAGCGCTGCGCGGCTTCAATGTGTCCACTCAGTACGTCTCTGCGTTGAGCTACGAGTCACAAATCGTAGAGGAAGCCGAGAAGATCAAGGTGGAGATCGGCTTCCGCGAGCCGCTCCTCCTGGGTGCCGTGGCGCTGGAAGCTCGGACGCTGCTCCTGGACCCCGTCGGTGGTGAGGCTATGGTAGCCGACCTTCGGAGTACGCGCCATGGCGGAGTTGGAAGCCTACGCCGAGAAAACGCGAGCGGCCCTTACGCGTCGCGAGCCGGCCGTGCGAGATTTCTACGACTTCGACTATGCCGTTCAGGTGGGATACCTCCAGCCGGAGGCCGCCGACTTCGTTGCGCTCGTCCGACAGAAGCTGGCAATACTTGGCAATGAGGGGATTGACGTGAGTGACACGCGTCGCGAGCAGTTGGTGAGACAATTGGAGGCGGAACTCCGACCCGTGCTGCGTCCGGCGGATTTCAAAGCCTTCAATTTCGACCGCGCCTTCGCGCGCGTGGTGGCATTTGCCGGTCGCGTGAGTTAATCCCAGGCTATTTTGATTTTCGGGCTCATGATTTCTTTCCTTTCCGTCCGATCAGACGCACCTCGCCCAGTCTGTTCCCCTGGCGATCCACTTCGATATAACCCAGTGCTTCCAGTATTCTGATGCCCGGGCTGCGCTGCGAGCCTGCGCTTTGTAGCTTGCAGTGCCGGTGTTCGGCGATGGCCGTGGTGATCTCCGCCGCATTCATCTTGCCTCCGTATGCGGTGAGTATCGACCAGACCAGTGCTGCACTGGCGCGATTCCAGTTGACGACCGTACCCCGAAGTTTTTCCCTGTCATCCTCGTTGAGAGGGCAGAGCTCCATCAGTTCATCGATATCCATTTTGTCCGCACCATCGGCCATTATCTGTTCGTAGCGGGCCTTGCGGGCACGAGCTTGCCACTGTCTGCCCAGTTCGGCCAGTTCGGCCAGTTCGTCGATCATGCTTATGCGCCGGGAGTATCTTTCCACCAACTCGCCCATGAACTGGGCGAATTTCTCCTGGTGACCGGGAATCTTTTGCAGATGTCGAGCGCGGATGGCGACCTGCTGGTAGTAGCGGCGGTGCGAAGCAGTTTCCGCCAGTTCGAGCAACGCCTGGCGAGAAAGATCGAAGCATGCTGTGGGGAAGCGATCCTGCAGCAGTTCGACCATGCGGGGGAACTCGTGGTCGTCGCGGTGCATGCGGGCGGCGTCCAGCAGGTCGTCCCAGCGCTTTTCAGTGGAGAAGATGTCGATCAGGGCGGCACCGGTGCATTCCTCCTTGATTTCCGCGACCAGGGCTTCCCGTTCTTTGCTGGTCTTCAGCAGATTGCGAAGAAGGAGGTAGTCATCGAGTTTGTTTTCGGTAAACAGCAGTTGTTTGCCGCATGCGATTATGCGCTTGTAGCTGCGGCCCCGGTCGCCGTTTTGGAGGATGAAGCGGGACAGAGGCATCCGCGTTTCGTAATAGTCGTGCGAATAGGGCTGCTTTTCGGTCAGGTCGAGCAGGTCGAGGGCCATATCGATTGCTTCGTTTTTCTCGCCTATTTCGATCAGTTTTTCTCCGAGAGGCAGGGCCAGGTGGGGGTATGTCTGCACGGCGTTGCGACCGACTTTGATAAACCGTTCTATTTCGCCGGTCAGGTCGAGGAGGTGCAGCAGCACTCCGGCCTTCTCCTGTTTTCGGTCCAGCCGTTTGACGTGTTTTTTGAGAAAGGAAAGAACGTGTTCGGCCTCTGCGGCATTGCGCACGGCGCGCGAGAAGGCATCCTCCCAGGTGTATAGGGGACCATAGGGGGCGGCGGCGAACAGGGTGGCCAGGCGATCCAGCATCCGCCGTTTCTCCCCAGCTGGTTTGCCCGCTGACAGTGTTTCAGCCCAGCGCAGGAGCGCCCTGTTAGCCTCGGTAAAGCAGGCGTCTTCAACGTAGCCGGTGTCGTCGTATTTGTCGTCGTAGAAATCCTCGTCATCATAGTCACAGTCGTCGCTCTCTGTCTCTCGCCCTTCTGTTGCCTTTTGACCACAGGCGTGGATGACGGCTTCGTGGATCTTGGCGCTTTCGATCCAGTTGCCTTGCACCTGGTATCTGTGGGCGATATCGACGAAGGGGGCGAGTATGCTTTCCACTGTATCTCCCTGATCTTCCTCGTCGGGATATTCGTAGGAATCGTAGCCGTAGTGTTCGCGTTCGTACGGGTCGGTCAGGTCGGCGTTTCCCAGGGCTGTAGTTATCTCTGCCTGGTAATCTTCGACCTTTTTGGCTGTCTCGGTCGCACCGGAGGAGAAGATCTGGAGGTTTTCCGCCAGTTTGGGGAACTCGGTGGCCTGCAGGCGCACGAAGGTGCGCAACTCTTCCAGGGAGAGGGGAGCGAGGAGGTCGTCGAGTGGAATGTTCGGTGCCGCTGGGGAGGTGGAAATGATTGTCTGGCCATCCTCCGTCTGCTGGAGGATGAGGAGCATGACGGCGACGATGTGTTTGCAGATACCGCCCCAGTCATAGGGGCAGGTGCAGTGGCACTCCAGACCGGTGACATCCTCGCGAATTCTGACGGCGTAGCGGTGAGTTCCATAGACTTGGGCGCGGTGGGTGTCGCCGTCCAGGACCAGCTTGTGCACGGCTCCCGATTGCAGATACTGTTCGCCCCGATGATAGGAGCTGTCGTCTGCGAGTGCGTGAATGGTCGAGTGGTCGAATTTGGGTGGGTTCATGATATACTGGCTGGAGGAATTGGAAGAGGAGGGTAAAACTGCGGATTCCAATCTCAGGAATTCCGCTGATCAGCGTCAGGTAAGGGAAGGAATTCAGGATATAGGTGGATGGGATCGATGATTCGGACGTTTCTCACTACCAGAGGTATGCCGATCGATAAGCGCATAGAATTCAGAACATCACGGCATACTTGCCGGGAACGAGTGACCCCGTGAAAGTGGTATAAACGTCGGTTTGATCCCGATCTAGCAATTGCTGATCGAAGATCTGGCGATCTTTATGATGGAGAAGCACTTCTCCCTCTGGATTGTCTCCTTCTTCCGTAGTGGAGAAAGCTATCCATTCATCGGGATAGAGTGCTTTAGCTTTGGCGAGTTTCATGATCGTTCATCCGGTTTCTTTCGATCTGGTTTGCGTAGATGATGGGTAGTCATCCGGGAATATACCATTGATGGCTGAGGCAATCAACGGTCTGGCCGTCGGCAATCGTTCTCCTGCTGAGGTTTCCGAATTGGAGGAGGACGTAATCCGAGGAGGTAGTTCTGTTTCGATGTCACCACTATGTCACCAAGAGGAAAAACGGGAAAGAGGCAATGTTTATGAAATTCTTGTCTTCATTGAAGATAACTTTCTCTGCGAGAGGGAGATCCACCTGCGTTTTGAGCAGGTGGGGTACATAAAAATAAGCCCGTGAAGGGCTCATTTTAGAAGCTATAAGTTGCTGTCTTTATTGAAATTGGTCGGGGTGGTCGGATTCGAACCGACGACCCCCTGCTCCCAAAGAACGTGCTCTGTCTCCTGTAACCTGTTCAGGTGCAAGGAGTTTTGGTGATTCAAGTCTTTTGAAAACAAAAAGATAGGCAACAAAAGGTTTTGCCGTGGGTGGTGAAGAGTTGTATTGGTGTGTAGCCTCATATGAGGTTTTTGCAACGGTTTTTGCAACCAGGATGCAACCAACGATTTTCTGATGAAAGGAACCTGCCATGAACTGGCGCAACCCTTCTGATGATACGCTTTTACCTCTCCAGCAAGCAAGACAGGGCTTTGACCCTGCCCCAAGACACCTTGATCCGCTTAATCTTGAGGGGAGGACACAGCAGGTTCAGCCCCCGGAGCGAAGAGGCAACGAATACGGTCCCTTGCCTCAAGCTCCTCTCCAGCCCAACTTCCCAGCCTCATCTCCCACTGGCCCCTCTGCTTCCAGACAGGGGCATGATGAGACCTGGGGTGCTCAACCAACCACCCCTATCAACAATGGACCGGGGAATAGAACTGACGGTCCAAGTGACCAGCAACAACTTGAGCGGATGTTCGATGATGATGCAAGAAGGTCAGGAACATTCTCCAAGACCTATGAACTCGGGCTGGAAAGGGAACGACGGCAGGAAAAAGACATGAGCTTTTGTGAGCTTCGCACAAAAGAGCTTGTCGGACGGATAGCGAGTCGCTATGAGGAGCCCGAAGAAATGGAAAAACGGAACATGGACAAGACCTATTGGGAAGGATTGATGGAAGAACAGGACAGGGAGTTTAATGAAATGTTCCCGTAATAATCGGGGATGAGAATTTGATGTCAAAGCCGGAATCTGTTACTGGATTCCGGCTTTTTCTATGGTTTGGAAGGCCAGTTATCTGCGCCTGCTTGACACGTACACGCCGTATTTCGTTCATCGTAGAAGGGGAAGCTGCCCCTGTCTTTTGTGCAGCAACATTTTGTAATGCCAGAGCGTTTTCTCAAGTTCAATCATGTCCCGGCTTGCATTGTCCTGTCTTTGACCACACCATCGAAGACCGTGAGTTACACCTTAATCAAAGCGTAACCAAAACTCTCTTTTCGAGTAGATATCGGACCCTAAAGGTTCGTATATTTGCTTTTTATCAACATGTTTCGAAGACACCAAAAGAAAGTTATGCAAAACTCGACGACAATATGGGCAAGGCCAAGCTTCGTTACACCATATCGCTTCAATTACGGAAGTATGCTGATTGATGTCTTCCAGTTGCTGTTTCTGCTCAGCAGCTTCGAGTATTTCGCTTGGTGTGGGCATCATCTCTTCATCAGCAAGCGTGCTCTCGAGAGATAGTTCCTTAGTTTCCTTTAAGGTCTTCCAGAAGTCCTTAATAGCCCAATCCCAGGGATTATAGATCCAGGTACTGAACTTGCATTTTTGCGGGTCATATTCTTGGGCGGCTTTCCAGGCTTCTGCAATTAAGATATCATAGAGCAGTCCTGCAAAGCCCGGATCAGCCGTACTTTTACGCGCTTTGTATTTTGCCCAATCTATGATGCTTGCGATCCAGATACTTTGAGTTTTTTTCAGCTCATCATCCAGAGATTCAAGCAAAGCATACAACCCAGCACATTTTTGGTCATGAAGTTGTTGAATATTCCTTTTTTCTTTTTCCTCAATCTCTTCTTCCTGAATAAAGAGTCTTTCGAACCCATTAATACATTGTGGGCAGAGAAGGTGTTCAATTGAGTCCATTGACTCAGACAATTCACTGCTCTCGGCCATACTATATCTCCATTTCCTTGCCCCAGAGGACAAGCAGAGCCTTATTGTATGAACGCCAATTGAGTTCTTTCAAGTCCTTATCTTCCAGCGCGAAGCCACGCAAAACTAATCTTTCGGATGGTGTTATACCGTGTGGCCCACTATGCGACCATTCCTCCCCTCTTAGCAAGTCGGGCACAAAAAGTGATAGACTAACAATATTCTCCCCATTTTCCTCTTTGTGTTTCCAACGCAACATGGATTTGGCCCACCCAGAGGCTTTGTCTATGTTTTTACCTTCGTGCCATGGAATGACAAGTGGAGAACTGGGAACTGGAAACAGAGCTAAATAAAGATCGTTCTCGTCCATAACAGGACTTTCGGGATTATTAATTATTTGCTCTGTCGCTTCCTGGATTTGCTTTTCGACGCGCATTTTTACCTGAATGACGAGTTTGAGCAAATTGCGAGTGATAAAAAGAGTAGCCCAACGTCTGACGCGATCTGAGTAATTGCCGGAAGTAATATCAACGCTGTTTTTACATTTCTTATTTACTACCCCCAATTTATGACTCAGGATTTCATACTCAGTTTTACTGTAATCCTTGCCAGATTCCATCTTGACCGTTAGTAGGGATAAATTTTTTCGATCTTCAACAAGGTCATAATGGTCATTGGTTTTGTAAGTATAAGTATCCCACACCTTAGTGGCGAGTTCTTGGGCTTGTCTTAGCTCCTCGCAGTCGACCATGACTGTCCGCATGAGATCCTCTGCCCACTTATTTATAGCCTCTTCTCGCTTTTCTTCAGCAATATCCATGAAAAGACCCTGTATGGGATATTTCCTTGCTTTTTGAACATGGGGTGAATGTACACTCAATACACCATGATCAGCTGAATTTGCAAGGGCCATGAGGTCAGATGGATGGATAGTTATTTTGTGGGATTCGTAGAGATTCTCAATCCTCGTTCTAAGGTGTGGTAAAGCGGCTCTTATAACATTCTCCCAAGATCTTTCTAACCCTCCTATATTTTTCTCAAAACTGACCCCAACAAAAGGTTCGGCCATTTTATGCAATGTTTTTACGCCGTATGGCATCTCGTGCATCAGAGCAGTCATTGAAACTAGAGCGCTGGGATGTTCATGCGTAATGCAAGAGTAAATCGTGCCAATAATCAGGCCATCGAAGTTAACTGGAGTTTCAGATGGAGTCGCCATGGTTCTCGTTTGGACACCAGGTTGTTCTTCAGTCTTTCCCACAATTTTAATTTGATTGCGAGGCCCACCGAACTCGTCATCCGAAAGATCTGCTGTCGTATATAGATCTGTGCCCAAGTCGGGTTTGGACAGATCATAGTCAGTTGCTATGATCTCACAGGGGAGCAACTCAGACTCACCGTACCAGAACTTCTTGAGCTCAAGGGCAAACTCAGCTGCAGAAGAGAAGTGGTAGTCTGCTTCGTAAGATTCGCCTTGTTTCAATTTTGGTCTAGGGTCAACAATCTCAAAATAAGGCTGAAAGTTCTTCGGTAAGCGATTTTCCGGTAAGCCACCGACCTGATGTCTATCATCAATCCAGAGAATCCTTATCTTTTCCATATTTTATATCGTCCTTACAAAAAGTCCTTTTACCACAAGGGCTGTATCAAACTTGAAGCCATCTCTAAAAGGCCGCATCCGATAAAATAGATCCACCAACTCTATCTGCCTAAGTGTGTCGATCGAGAGACCTGGACCACTATGGATGATATTCCGAGGCCATGGTTCCCATTGCTGGGTTAGAACGAGATAGCCTGTCGAGTATTTTTGACCTACTTTTTCCCCTTTAAGTAAGCGTATCTGACAGTCTGGATTGAAGACTGGGCTAGAAATCACTAAAGCGGTTTGATCTCCGATGCTTTCACTGAAAACACCTAGACGTTTGAGAAGCCTTTTCTTATATCCATGCACCCCTCGTTCCTCATGATCAATCTCTCCATGGCTTGATATATTATCAAACAACTCAGTCAGGATGGGGGTTAAAAGCAGGGGATTTACACGAAGAGTTGGATCCACGGACAAAGGCGCAAGTTCGAAAACTGAGGGATCCGTGTATATTATTTGCAACTCGACCCAGTATTCATCTTCCACTCCTCTATATTTTTGCCAATGCGGTTTACTGGCCATCATACGACATCGTTCAATAATATCAATAAGTGGATAGTTTGGTTGATCTGGCTGGATCTCCGTAAGAAACCGGCTCCTCTTCTCATATTTGAGTAGGCTACTAAAACTGTGAATATTGGCGGCCTGTAAAAGAACTGTATAATTATCTAAGAAGGCAGTAGTGTGTTTTGCTACATATCCCAAAGGATCATTATCTTGAAGAACATAAGCATTGAAAAAAGGCACTAAGCTGGCTACTCGGTGATTCAGAGAGTGCCCCAAGTGAACAATGGAGCTTTCTCTAGCTTTGCTTTCTTCTTGATCGAATAGAATTGGAGCAGCATTCAATCCCAGTAGCATTTGGAGAAGGTAATGATATGAACGGCCAGGTTCTCGGTTCTTCCAGTAAATGACCATTGAAGATTTCAATCTATCTCTGTCCAATGGAGACAGATAATACGTGACACTTTTGAAAGAGTTAAGCTCACTAAAGAGAAACATCAAGGCGATGTGCCTTACGGAGTGTATCCACAAAACCTGCAAGGTTTTTGTGTATTCTGGA
>Ga0257125_1001255_pt1 | contig 26829 bp, 20 predicted proteins | sample SI106_200metaG_FD_190183 | JGI IMG/M metagenome (GOLD analysis project Ga0257125, IMG submission 190183) | Marine microbial communities from Saanich Inlet, British Columbia, Canada - SI106_200 | ecosystem: Environmental > Aquatic > Marine > Inlet | place: Canada: British Columbia | collected... | reverse complement strand
CTGAATTGGAAAAAGAAGAGATAGTGCTAAAACCCAAGGAGAAAGCACCGAAACCCAAGGAGAAAGCACCGAAACCCAAGGAGAAAGCACCGAAACCCAAGGAGAAAGCACCGAAACCCAAGGAGAAAGCACCGAAACCCAAGGAGATAGTGCCAAAACCCAAGGAGATAGTGCCAGAACCCAAGGAGATAACGCCAGAACCCAAGGAGATAGCGCCAGAACCCAAGGAGATAGTGCCAGAACCCAAGGAGATAGTGCCAGAACCCAAGGAGATAGTGCCAGAACCCAAGGAGATAGTGCCAGAACCCAAGGAGATAGCGCCAGAACCCAAGGAGATAGCGCCAGAACCCAAGGAGATAGTGCCAGAACCCAAGGAGATAGTGCCAGAACCCAAGGAGATAGTGCCAGAACCCAAGGAGATAGTGCCAGAACCCAAGGAGATAGAAAAACCAAGTTTAGCTCCGGATACTATAAGTGTACTGACAGATTTTCTGGAAGTTAATGACACCTCATTAATAGAAGAAGATTTTGATTTTAGCGAAAAAGAGTTAGCACAAGAACCTATAACTATTGACACCACAGAACCTGTGGATGAAGAAATTGCTTCTTTGGATATTAATGAATTAATCGAATCCCTGGAAGAACAATTGGTAGAAACAGCTGAAACTCAAGATGAAGCGGAACCTGAAGTTGCGTCTGTTCCTGAACCGGTTGACGAAAGCATGTTAATTGAGGATGAACCTATAATAGAAGTTGCTCAGATTGAAGTCGAAGCCAAAGAGTCGGTTTTTGAAGTTGAAAAAGTAGATAGTATTCCAGATACAGGTATCAGATCTATTAAGAAGAAATCTAAGGCAAAACAGAAAAAAATTGCTCAGACCTATAATGAATTGCTGAAGAAGTTACAAAAAAATAATTTACTAAAAACAGATTCGGCGTCGAAAACAGGAAAAATTTCTATAAAGGATATTTCCAAAGTTAAGGCCTTAATTCAGCAAAAAGCAAATTTGCTTTCTCAAAAGAAATTGAACATTAAATATAAAAGCCCGCCAATGACGGGTGTTATGAGAAAAAAATATGTTCAATCAGTGAATAAAATGTTGAAAAAACATTGGAACAGTCCCCTGGAAATAGACGAAGATTTGGTCGTAAGAGTGACAGTAAAAATAGCAAAAAACGGTGGAATTTTATTTTATGAGTTGGTTGAAACATCAGGAAATTGGCCATTTGATCAATCAGTCAAAGATTTGTTTAGAAAATTAAAAAAACTGGTTCCATTACCGGATGGCTATCCTGGGTTGTATACTGAAATCGGTTTGAGTTTTTAACAAGGTTAAGGAACTTAACCCCAATTGAGGTGAATTATGAAAATTTTTAAAAAAGTATTTTGGTTGATTGCAGCATTTACTCTTTTTGCTTCCACTGGTTTCAGTGAAGACTATTATCAGATCGATAAACCTGGGATTAAAAAATTTGGAATTTCGGTGGCATCAGCCACTGATTCCTCTGGAAACAAAGCCTTTACAGAGCAGCTTGAAACAATGCTGGAGCAGTCGCTTCTTTTTAAAATAGTTGACAAAAAAGATGCTGATTTTATTTTTAATATGAGTGCTTCAATTGAGGAAAAAGCGATTTGGTTTACTTTGGAAGGTGCAAAAAGTAAAATTGTTACTGAAAGGACTTTTGGTGTAAAACTGAAGAATACTGATGCGGAATATTTGAAATTCAGGACTGCCCAGGTTGCAAACAAAGTCATTCAAGAACTTTTTAAAATTAAAGGCGCTTTAGGCAGCACCATCGTTTATTCCAGAACAGAAGATAATCGAAAAATGCTATATATGAATCAAGTGGCAGTACAATCAAATCCTGCCAGAGTAACCTATAATCAATACTCAAATTCTAATGTTAGCTGGAGTCCTGATAAAACTAAAATTGTTTACACAGCACATACCAGCAAAGGAAGCCAGATAATGATGCAACAAATCATTCCTTTACTTTTAAAAACATCAGTAGTTTATAAAGAACTCGGAAAAGCTAGTGGCCCTTATTGGGGGGCTGACAATAATATTTACATGACATTACATATTACCAGTCAAAATTCGGATATCTATAAATTCGGTTTTAGTGATTCAGATTCAGCAGAACTTGCTAAAGTTAAACGGATGACGAGCAATTCAGGGATTGAGACAGAGGGACAATTATCCCCCGACGGAACGCAACTGGCTTATGTTTCTGATAAAACCGGTAGTCCACAAATATATCTATTAGATGTTAATGACGATAATACCACACGCTTAACACATACTGGTGGTTATAATGTAACACCGACCTGGTCACCTAATGGGAAATCAATTGCATTTAGAGGTATACGTAATAAAATATCATCTATTTATCGAATTGAATTATCTTCTAAAAAAGAGCGCCAAATTACTCCAAATGCTATTGATGCTGAAGATCCAACCTGGTCTCCTGACAATTCTTTGATTGCTTTTGTTGGGAAACGGGGTGATTCAGCGACTAAAATATATTTTGCTCTCGCCAGCGGTGCCAAAGAATATAATCGATTGACCAATAGTGGTGATGAAGTCATTGAAACAGCTCCTTCCTGGGGACCAGATCTTCAGTAAATAATATAGAATGAAAAAACAAGTTTTTAAAAGTATTGTTATAACAATTTGGGTAGCAATCGCATGCTTCCCAAATGTTTTAAATGCACAGGACACTACCAAACAAATTAAACGAATTAATCGTACTCTGTTTGAATTTAAGCAGGAATTCTTAGAAACAAAAGAGAATTTTCTTAAAAAAGAACAAACCTGGAAACTACAACAGGAAAAATTTGAGCTATTAATCAAAAAATTAAACAGTGAAAGTGAAGCTGCCAGAAAAGAAGCTATAAAACTCCGTGCTCAAGTGGATAAGTTCGAAGAAATGATAGAAAACAGTGAAACAAAAAAACTAGGTGGTGATGTTGTGGACATCGCTTTATTTCTGGATCTTTTAATATATAAAGAAATAGGAGAACTTCAGTTCACAGATACACTATTACTGAAACTTATCAATCGTCATGACTCCGCTATTTCCAAGGATTTACTTTTGTTTTACTTGGCCAGATACAAACATAGCATTGGAGAAAGTGAATTTGCTCTTGGTTATTATGGTAATATTTTAACTGATTATCCAGAAAGTCGATTGATTTCAAAAACCATTTTTGAAATGGGACAAATATTCGGTGAAACCGGAAAGGATCAAGAACAAAAAACACTTTTACTTCAGCTTGCCAATCAGGAGAATCCAGATAAATACGGAAAATTGGCGATCAAAAAATTGCAATCCTTAGGTGTCGAAATTCCTAAACATCAAAAACAAGATGTCAGTATGGAAGATTTTCCGACGGAATCAAAACCAGAAAAAACAGAAAATAAAGATGAGCTTAATTTAGATAGTCTTGATTTTTCGTTTGATGAATAATCCGCAGTATTAAGCCCTGATTAATTCTAATATCAGGGTTTAATCACCTATCCATCCTGGGTACAGAAGTTGATCAACCCATAAGCTATTTCCATGTTTGTATCTCTATGCGTTTTAGTTTAGGGTTGTTTTCTCTTAGAACTTATACTATTTTTTAAAGCTTACAACATAGGTAAACTATTTGTGATAACATGTTTAATTGCCTGGTGGTTTTTAAAAATTATAGTTCTGTAATTCTTTGATATTAAAATTATAAAACAAATTTTAGTTGTCTTCTCTCAGAATTTGTATTATTTTTCAAAGTTCATAACCTGGGTAAACTATATTTGAAGATTTGCTCGTTTTGAATACCGGTTATTAAAATATTACTGTTTTGTGATTTCCTAAAGTTAGAACTGCAAAACAAATTTTGAAATATTTTGTTCAAGAGGAAAAAAATGAGATTGAGAGCACTTTTATTATTTGTAGCAGCAATATTGATGACAATTCCTCTATTATCATCAAGTTCTTTTGCTGAAGAGACGTCTAAATTCGTACCAAATAAATTGTTATGTGCAAAAATGATCAGGTATGGTCAGGAAGCCTATACAAGAGGTAGATTTCAAGATGCCAAAGATTTTTTTAGAAAAGCCGTAACTTATGATCCAAATTCAAAAAAGGCCTGGCTTTTTTATGATCAAGCAGTTCTGTTTGCTTTAGCTGAGAGAGTGGAGAGAAAAGAGAATAGAGACTTGTTGCTACCAGGCAACCCTAAAATACCGCCACAAGGACAGCATTCTTCGTTACCAGCGGTAGTGGAAGATTTATATGTTACTCCGGAACCAGCTGAAACTGATGCTGATGTTGAAGAAGAAGAAGAAGAAGAGGAAGGATGCTAGGAGATATAATATGAGCAATGAAGAAAAAGAAAGCAGTGTTTTAACGCAAGTTATTAAGGATGGTTATAAGAATATATTTGAGGAACAGTGGTCAGTGATGACTGCTGGATTTTTGCTGGCAATAGTCAGTATATTTGCTTTTATGATTGCCAGACCATGGGGAGTTGTTGGCGGCCTGAGGAACTGGGCAGATTGGCTTTTTTACGCTGTCGGTCTATATGATAAAAGCCCAACATCAGCGATTATATCAACTGGTTCTGTGATTACCTTTGGACTACTTTGGGGTGCTTTTGCTTCGGCCTTGATGGCCAAACAATTTAAAATTCAAATGGCACCTAGATTAGAAATAATTAAAGGTGTTTTTGGCGGAATTTTGATAGGGATAGGTTCTGCTTTAGCCGGTGGTTGTAATCTTGGTGGGTTTTATCAGGCAGCTGCTTCATTATCTTTAAGCGGAATACTGATGCTGGTCGGATTGTTGATGGGTGCGAATATTGGGATTCGATATTTATATTGGGAGATGGAGAATCTAACAACGGGTTCTATTAATACCTCAACCAGCGGTTTTGACTGGAAGCCTTACCAACCTTATATTGGTGTTTTTGCTTTTGTTGCAGCCTTTATAGCTACTTATTATTATAGTTTAAATGCCTATACGACAATAGGTTTATTGTTATTGTGTGGCGTTGCTGTTGGTGTTATTTTCCAGAGAAGTAGACTTTGCTTTGTGGCAGCCTTTAGAGACCCATTTATGACGGGTGAAACAGATAAAACTAAAGCAATTATTATTAGTTTAATCATCTCAATGTTAGGGTATACGGCTCTCAAATGGGGAGGAATCAGAGGTGAAATGGTCTATGTAACCAGCACTTTCTGGTTTGGCAGTTTGATCGGTGGTTTTATTTTTGGTTTTGGAATGTTACTTGCTGGTGGTTGTGGTAGTGGATGTGCATTTAGAGCTGGTGAAGGTCAAATCAAACTGATTGTGTCACTATTGTTCTTTGCCTTGTCAAATTCATTATTTAAAGCGTTCATGAAAAGCTCACCGGAATTTACTGAATTTGTAGGTGGTAAATTTTTTCTTCCGGATTATTTACCTTGGTCAATATCTGCTTTCTTGATTATTGCGGTACTTTTAGTATGGTTCCTATTTGTAACCTGGAATGAAGAAACAGAAAAATTTGTGGTTGAAATGTAATATCAGTTCTTTAGTAAAGACATCTGGTAATAGCAGATGTTTTTACTAATATAGTCTACGTTTAATCTCTCTCAATATCATTCTCATCTAAATACTCTCCCTGCTGAATTTCAAGCATTTTTAATACCATTGAACCCGGGTTATGGATAGAGTGCTGTATTGTTTTAGTGATGAAAGTAGATTGGTTTTCAGATAGGAATAGACTTTCATTGTTTTTTGTGACTTTAGCCGTTCCGCTAATAATCACCCAATGTTCACCGCGATGAAAATGCTTGTGAAATGAAATATTTTTACCGGGCAGGACTTCGATGACTCTGATTTTGAATTTTGAACTTTGATATATTTCATTATAACTTCCCCATGGTCGCACAACTTTAGTATGAAATTTATATTCTCCCCGATCTTCTTTCTTGAGCGTCTCAACAAGTTTTTTAACGTCCTGCGTTCTGGATAAATCACAAGCAAGCAGGGCATCACTGGTTTCGATTAAAATCAGGTTGTTTAATCCAACACCTGTAATGAGCTTTTTATCAGAAAAAATCAGACAGTTATTACAATCCTGTAAAATTACATTACCCCGGGTAACATTTCCAGACGAGTCTTTCTGACTAACCTGATAAATGCTTTCCCAACTCCCTAAATCATTCCAGCCAACATCCATGGGTACGACTGCCATTTTTTTCGATTTTTCCATTACTGCATAATCGATAGAATCAGAAGCAACTTCATCGAATATTTTACCAATCGTTGTAGGATCTTTCAAATTATTACGAGGTTTATTATCTTTGAAGAAACAGTGGTATAAATCAGGGCAGAGTAGTTTATACTCATTTATAAAGGTCGATACGCGGGCCATAAAAATACCGGCATTCCAACTGTATTCTGGTGATTTAATGAATTTTTTGGCTTTCCTGAGATCAGGTTTTTCTTCAAAACAGTCAACTTCAAATCCGGAGAAAATAGGTTTTCCTGCTTTGATATATCCATAACCAATTTCTGCTCGATTGGGGCAAATTCCAAATGTGACGAGTCTATTGTTATCGGCTAATATTTCTGCTTTCTTTAAATGTTCAATAAAAAGTGCTTCATTTTGAATCAAATGATCCGCCGGTAGAACCATAACAAATTCATTATGATATTCAAGTGGAATATTTGCTAAACCCCATAATACTGCCGGAGCTGTATTTTTAGCCATTGGCTCAAGTAGAATGTTTTCAGGGGGAAAATCAGATTGAATTTGTTCAGTTTGAATTTTTAATTCTACCTCATGATGTTTAGAGCCAATAATAAATGTTTTTTTAATCTCTATGACAGGCGCTAATCGTTGAATCGTTCCCTGCAAAAGAGATTCATGCGTTGATCCCAGGTTTAAAAATTGTTTTGGGGACATCGTTCTGCTAAAAGGCCACAATCGAGTTCCACTACCTCCGGCTAATATAATACAAATCATTTTAGATGCGACTATTGTTATTGATTGGAAATTCTATAAAATTGATGGTTGAGTTTAAGTCTCACCACCTTTAAATGCATGTTAATACTAATGGTTGATTCACTTAAGCTGTAATCAGTATTTTTATAAATTAAATATAATTTGTCTTTATAGTCATCAGGAATATTTTTGTATACGCCGGATTTTGTTGCTGTGCATTTATACTGTTCGCAATCTTTTCCAGTTGCGAGCAAGCTATCAGCTGATTTTCTATCCAGAATGAAACTCAAGGCTTTGGGAAAGACAAGATTATATTTAATTTTTTTAATCCCAGGTTTTATTTGATAGTACCGCGAATTCTCAGCAAGATTGGCGTTTTTGAGGAATAAAGCTTTACTAATTACGGGTGAATGAAAGGATTCTGGCTCCCAGGTAAGATGGATCTGGTGCCTATTATTGCCTAAATTTTGTTTCGAAATGTTTAAAAAAACAACAGGAACTGTTATAAATTTAGGAATCTTACCAATTTTTTGGTCGTTAAGGTATTGATCATAATAACAAGAACTTTTCAAACGCGATTGAAAACATCCGAAAACCTCTTTTTCGACCATACGCTTTGTCATTTTATTGGAGTTGGTTCGGTTAGCCAGTCCCCAAAATGTTTTTTTAATTAAATCCGGATGAAATCGATAGAAATTTTGGTATTCGGAGAAGAACTCCGAATAATCAATATTGTTCTTAACTGTGTTGGCCCATACATGATTTATGCTAAAGGCGATTAGTATAATGCTACAGATAAACCATTTTTGAAATTTTTTGTAGTAAATATATTTTGACATCTTATGAAATTTCCATTTTTAATTAACAAAAGGATGATACTTATTTACAAGTTAAATAAATAATATTGCAGGTTGAATGTCACTTCAAACATATGTACTATTACTCCCAAAGGTTTTCAATATTTTAATCATAAAATTAGGAATTAAACATGTGGCGTTTATTATCAGTTATTGCTGCTGTGACATCTTTTGTCAGTGTTTTTCTATATTGGTCTAAAAGAAAACAACTATTTGAAGATGATCATTACTATCTTTATGGAGACTCCCAGTATCAGGAACCGCCGAATGATTACTCAAAAATAGACAAAAGCAGTATAGCCAACCATTCTAAGATTCAAGAAGAATCTGTTAAGGTCTCCAACCTGGTTAATTAAGTAAAAACTTACTTTTTAAAACTTCTGACAAAGTTATTAATACCCTCGGCTTTGAGTTTTTTTGAAAATTGAACAGCCTGATCTCTTTTTAAATATGGCCCGGCGACAATAGTAAATGTTTCTTTTTTATAGGGGTCGATGGAAAATTTGATTTGATGGTATTTATTACTCAGTTGATCGATATATTTGATGGCGTTTTCCTTGTTTCTAAATACAGCCAACTGAATTACAACTTGTTTATAAGGTAGTAGGCCGTCTTTTGGGTTAAAATCGTCAGGAAATTGAATTACATCCAAAGAGACTCTGGCTGTTCCCTGCTCTAAGAAACCGAGCAAATTTGCTGCTTTTTTTGTTAAATCGATAATTCTATTCTTCTTATATGGCCCACGGTCATTGATTCTAACAGTAACAGCACCCTGGTTTTCCAAATTTACAACCCTGACGATTGTATTCATCGGTAACAATTTGTGAGCTGCAGTCATCATGTTTTGATCATATTTTTCACCATTTGCCGTTAGTTTCCCATGAAAACCAGGTCCGTACCAGGAAGCATACCCATCCATTTGTTCCCGTTGAAACGGAACGATTTTTTTAGGGCTATCTTTAAATATTTGTTGATGCGTTGATTGACTACTTTTTTTTGCCAGACTTTTAGGTGAATTTTTTTTGACAATGGGTTTTTTCCAATTCGATGGTGTATAAAACGACTTCCTGGTTTGAACATTCGTTGAAGATTGTGTACTACAATTAACAACGATGACTGATAGAATTAGATAGATAAAGATGGATTTTTTTTTAATCATAAAAATTGTAATAAAAAGAGATGAAATATTAAAGGGATACGTAATAATTGTAAAATAAATATGAGTTGTAAATGCTAATATTCTGCCAAATTTGATACTGAAGTGTACATAATTTGCATTTTGAAAAATTAAATAAAGATATTATTAAGAAAATCAGTCAGCTATTTAATTTTTTATGAAAAAATGCACGCTTTTTTTGATGATTAGTATCATCATTACCTGTTCTGCCAGTGGCATCACCAGGAGTAATCTGGACCGTCCATTAATGATTGGGCCGCAATATCCAATGATGTACTTCACTACTTTTTTTGTGCCTGATTCAGCCTTTACACTTTCCGAGGGAGATTTCTTTTTTCAAGTGACCTATTTGGAAAATAATGCTTTCAGTTATACCAGTGATGCTTTAAAATATTCAAACCCGGATGCCCCTCCCGGTGAATTCACCGGTAATTCCAATGAAGGATATTCTGTATATTTGGATGCTGAAATATCCAGACGCATTTTAAGGACTCAGGTTGGAATATCAGATGGACTTGAATTGCAGTTTGTATTTAGAGATTTTAAAATTGGCAGTGGAAGCTGGGATTCCAAAATAGAATCCTTTCACGAAAGTTTTCAACTTGGAAATCAAAATCGGGAATTTGCTGAACTGGATGAACTACATATTTATATTAGAAATAATGAGACCGGAGAAAATGAATATGTCATTACTAAAAATATGAAGGAATACCGTAAGGAATCCATAACTTTGGCTTTTAAAATGTCTGTTTCAACCAGTGAAGATGATGCACTTTCTCTCACAATTGCCTCAAATTATGGTGACTATTTATTAAAGGAATTAAATGAAGTGAAAAAGGAAGGTGAATCAGACCATAAAAACTTTGATGATTATGTTCTGGCTTTGAATTACTCTTCAATTTTTGAAAATTGGTCTTTACACGCAGCCGTGTCCAGGGCATTTATAAAAAATTCATTTTTAGAAAATACCGCTAAACATATTGACTATTCTTTTCTGGGGATCAACTGGCATATCGTTCAGGATTGGGATATTATGATTCAGGGGCTTCGATATTCCAGTATTTATCCTTCCGATAGTGCCTCAAATATAGATTTTACCATTGGTGAATTCACCTTGGGAGCCAGAGCATTTATAACGGATGAAACTGCCTTTGAAATTGGTTTTGTAGAAAATATAACACAGGGAGCTCAAAATACAGATATCGCTTTCTTTTCCAGTCTTTTAATGACCTTCTAATGATTATTACAGGTCGGATACTATTGGTTTCATTTCAGGAACTTTTGAAAAATTGTAAACATCTTTAAAATCTTGGGGGTATATTCAGTGATAATAAGGTCTGGGTTATCCACCGGTTCGTCATTATAGCCTGTTACCTTATAATATGAAATTAATTCAAAGGGTGTATAGTCAATTTTGTAGTGATTATCGATCAGTACCCGATTCGCAGCACCACCTGCCATTATAAAATCTCTGGGCTGCCTGTTTACTAAAGATTGTCCAGCTGTATGATGTTCTGTTTTATAACTGTCTCCTATCAAATCGATTAATGTTGCTGATATGTCTAAATGGGATGTCAGGGTTGTGATTGTTTGTTTTTGGCTACCAGGGTGTGCAAGCACAAACGGAACTTTGAGTTGTTCATTAGTAAAAGCACTGGCATGCCCCCAATGACCATGTTCGTATTTTTCAGAACCGTGATCACTGGTCAACATAATGATGGAATTATCAAAATAGTGATGCTTTTCCAATTGTTGATATATATTTCCAAGCAGGGAATCAACATAATCAACGGCATTTCGATACTCATTGTACCCACGTTCTCTGTCCTCTTTTTTTTGGGGATCAAATATAATACCTGTTTTACTTGGTTGATACTTATTAAAAGCAGGATGAGTAAAATGGGGAAGATGGGTTGAATCGTAAAAAACCATTAGGAATAGTGGCTTATCCGGATTGTTTTGATGGTTTTCCAATATATCAATGGCACGTTTGGTAACCATTTTATCACTTTTAATGGAACTGTAATCAAGTTCATCTTCAATGTATTGTTTAACAGTAGAGAAAACTACCTGATCAGTTCCCATCCAACCAAGGCTTTTTGAAGATAAAATATTGATTTGATATTGGTAGCTGAATAATGCCTCAAAAATTACTGGAGACACTTTAGCTTTGGAAAAAAAGGTCATATAATTTGGAGGTAAGCCATAAAGTATAGAAAACAAAGCCTGGGTCGTTCCATTTGAACCTGAAAAATGATTCACAAAATTTAAAGATCTTTGATTGAGTGCCTTATAGCTGTTTGGCATCAGTTGTTCCGAATAAACATCTTGTCTTAAAGCATCAGACATTAGAAGTATGATATTAGGTAACTGTTGTTTGCTATCCTTGATACTCGGGGTAAAAGGGCTTAAGGGATAATGAATATTCTTTTTTGCAAGTTTGAGTAATGGTTGATAATTTTTAGGGGTTCTCTGTTTGAAACCCATTTTATTAAAAAACCGTCCTCCCTGACTGGTCATATAAAAGGGAAGCCTTTTAGCAAGCGTATGGACGGAGATATTTTTGTTATAAAGCAACCAGGCAAATGTAAATTTATCCAGAGTGGCTATGGTCAGGATCAAAAATAAAAGAAGAATTTTTTTGAAATAAGATCGAAAGGTAGTTTCAAAAAGAACTTGAATCTTTGATTGGATGACCCAGCTGTAAATAATGTAAGTGACGCTTGAAGCCAGCATTATTATTAAAACGATTACCAGGATTTCTTTAAAACCGATACCTAGTACCTGTAAAGCCCGTGGTTGAGTGAATATTTTAATGATGAAACTATTAATATGAAATTTGAACTGATTAAAGGCGATCTTGTCGATAAATACGTATGTAAACAATATACCCGTTAAAAGACTAAAAAAAAGACGAAAAATTAATTTTGGCAAAATTTTATATATCAAGTATAATACAGGAAAAAAGACCAGGGTTAGGTACAAAGGGTTAAAAAAAGCAGTTATTATTAGAAAAACATTAATCAATACACTGTTTTCAAAAATATCACTGTTGATAAAGGTTAATGACTGTAAAAATAAAATAAATCCTGTATAGATCGCCATCAAAAAAACTGAATATCCATTTTCGGATTTTGGGGATTTAAAAAAACGGAAGATCATATTAGACTTTTTAGGAGTTATTTAAAAATTGCGTTTCATAAAAATTCCTTAGAATCATCAAAAAAAAGTATTATAAAACTGATACCAGTTGCATTTTGTTAATATTTGTTAAAAACTTTCAATATCTGGAATAGTCGTTGGCTCATGCCATCCTTCTTTTATTAATCATCACTCCTAAACTAATGAGCAAATATCTTTCTTTCGTCAAGGATCATCAGTCACTATGGTTAATTTTGCTGGTTACTTTTTTTTCCCATTCTATCATTGCGCTAATTCCACCACTTCAAGGTGATGAAGCCTATTTTTGGGAATGGTCCAGACATTTATCCCTGGGGTATTATTCTCATCCACCAATGACAGGTTGGCTGATTGCTCTCATTACGTCTATATTTGATGTTAGTAAATACACCATAAGATTAACGTCAATTTTATTGCATTTGATTACTTTATGTTATGTCTACTTACTGGCTTTGGAAACCATCAATAGCAAGAAAATCGCAAATGTTTCTGTTTTACTGCTGGCATTAATGCCATTATCACTGGTATTTGGGACAGCAATTACTACGGATTCCAGTTTAATCGCTTTTTATACAGTATCTGTTTACTATACCAGAAAGGCGATTATTTTAAATGACAAAAAGTTCTGGTATCTGGCCGCTATTTTTTGCGGGGGCATGTTATTGAGTAAATTCATGGCCCTACTTTTTTTCCCTGGTGTTTTTCTGTTTTTAACAGTTAATTCTAAATATCGTCACTTGTTACTAAGCAAGGAACCGTATCTTGCGGCTGCTATTGCCTTATTTTTGTTCAGTCCATTTATTTACTGGAATGCCCAAAACGATTGGTTAACTGTCCAGTTCAATTTTTTTGTCAGACAGAAAGGACAGTCTATCAGTTGGGAAAAACCATTTATTTATATATTGGGGCAAATGGCAATTGCTGTACCTTTATTATGGATATTAATGCTTGATGTCATGATCCGGAATTTTAAGCGATTTTCCAAACAAACCCACTCAATCAATAATGAAACACAAAACCGGTCTGCATCATTGTTATTTCTTTCTTACCTGGTAGGGTTTCCTCTGTTTTTCTTCCTGTTGATATCCATCAAGGTACGAGTTGGCGCACATTGGGCTGCAATTGTCTATCCATCATCTTGTATCCTGATTAGCTGTTGGTTTTTTTTAATCAAGGGCAAAATCCAACCGGCAATTGTTAGAATGAAAACTTTTATCAGCAGCCTTGTATTCGCCGGCTTAATTTTAGTGATTGGTATTTGGGTCTTAATTCATCCAAAATCCATAATGCCTGATAAATATATTTACACACCGAGTTTACAGGATAAACAGCCGATTTTGTCCCATTACTATGGGTGGCCGGAAATTGGGCAGCATATCTCAAAACTGGAGCAAGAGTGGCGTGCAAAACCGGAAGGTTTTTTCTTTACTTCAAAGGATTATAGTCTTGCTTCAACACTGGCTTTTTATGCACCAACCCATCCACAGTTTTACCTGATGAACTTTCCTCGGGATGGCATCCATGGGAAAGATTTTCTAATTTGGGAAAAAAGCAAGAAAAAACCGGGAGCGAATACCATATATATCACAGATACAAAAAATTCTTATCAAAACCGGTTATCTGGTTTTTTTGAAAAATTGAAAGAATTACCGCCATTTGTTGTTCGTGATGATGATGGCCGAATTCTAAGGATATTCTATTTAACACTTGGTTTAAACTACCTTGGTGGAGAACCGGACAATTTATCAATTTTTTAATTTTTAAAACGCTAATGACGAACCAGACAAAGTTACAAGCCGCTGTTTTTTTAGATCGGGATGGGGTACTGATTCATGACGTTGACTATCTTTCTGATCTAAAAGATATTCACATATATGAAGACGTTCCTGAAGCCTTATCTAAATTGAAAAAAGCCGGATTTTTATTAATTATGGTTACCAATCAATCTGGTGTGGCCCGGGGGTATTTTGATGAAAAGTTTGTTGAAGCAAGCTATGGAAATATTCAGGCTAGTTTGCAAAATCAGTCAGCAACTTTAGATGGTATGTATTTTTGCCCCCATCATATCATAGGAAGGCCTCCCTATAATATAAAGTGTAATTGCAGAAAACCTTTACCAGGTATGATTTTAGAAGCAGAGAAACAGTTTAATATTGATTTATCCCGATCCTATATGCTTGGAGATAAACTGTGTGATGTTGAATTGGCAAAAAACAGTAGGACAGTAGGCCTCTTACTGAAAACAGGGTATGGAAAATCTCAAGCCGCTGTGATTTCAGAAAAATACCCGGATGTGAAAATCTTTAACCGTTTTTTTGAAGCCGCCAATTATATACTGGATCAAGCGTATCAAGGTTAACTGTTTTCCTCAGTGGTATTATCCTCTTTAATAACTGGTACCAATAGTTGTTGCCCCGGCCTCAAATTATTAAAATCAGTTTTAACATTGTATTTTTTTATTAGCCAAAATGGTAGTTCAAACACTGAGTTACAGAGCATCCATATGTTATCACCACGCTTGATTTTATAAATCTGAATACTGTCAATTTTAAAAACCTCTGCAAAGTCTGCCTCTATCTCTTTATGATATTCATAACGTCTTTCTTCAAATTTAGACTCTGACACCTTATCTAATGGTATCACCAATTGATGATCAGTTTTAATTTGTTGTCTGAAAGATAAATCATTAATTTTTCGGATTTGATTAGTTGGTATTTCCAACCAATGCGCATAATGCCCTAATGTTTCACCTGCTTCAATTGAAATAACACCATAACGAATACTATTTTTTGAAAATATCCGATCAACCTGTAAATTTCCACTAACGATATTGGGATTGACCTGAGCCAGTTGACTTAGATGTTTGTCTGCTTCCTGAATAGGCACTTCTTGAAGTTCTTGTTTACGGCTGGTTTTATATTTAGCCAGGAGGATGGCTGCCTCCTCAACTGTCGGAACGCGTAATACCTGGCCGGCATATATTCTAGCTCTTGAATCAAGATTATTTGCTAAAATGAGATGATTTTTAGGAACCCGCAATCGTTTTGAAATTGAAATAATCGTATCTCTTCTCTGTACACGGTAAAATGCCAATCTTTTTTGATGGTCCGTAAATAGCTCCGAAGGCATTTCAGTAGCTTTGTTAAGGTATTTCTTTTCATTGGGAACCCGTAATAAATAACCGACGGGGATAAATTTCTGTTCTTCAAATACTGTTGATTTTAAGGCCGGATTTAGATCTTGAAGCCTTCCAAGGGGGATACCGAAATAATCGGTAATTTTTTTTGCAGATGCAAATCCAGGCATTTCAATCGCTTTGGTATGAGTTGCAGAAGCTAGTACTAAATCACCAAAATATTTTTTGTAATTTTTTGCAACTTCTCGCGCAGCTAAAAATTCAGAGTAGAAATTCCTGGAAGCAAATTTAAATAGTCTTCCCTGGTATTGATTAAAGATACTCTCATAATTATGATATTTTTTCCAGGCACGCTTCATACCATTGAGGCCATGATTGTATGATGTAATTGACATCGGCCAGTCCTGTAGTGTCTGATAACTGTTTTTCAGATATTTCGTGGCAGCATAGGTTGCCCGAATCGGATCTCTGCGTTCATCCACTTCATAATTTATGGTCATGTATCTGCGACCGGTAGAACGCGTGAATTGCCAGATGCCGGATGCTCCAAATTTACTGTAAGCTTTGTAGTTAAATGAAGATTCTACATGGGGAATATAGGCTAAATCTACTGGCAATCCATTTTGTTTAAAAATTGACTTTATTTGTTCGATAAAAGCCCCCGAACGGATAACTCCATTGATAAATCGATCCCGCTGTCCTTTTTGAATCCTGATGTTTTTGACTGCAGTCTTGTATGTTTTGGGACCGTTGTAGTATTTTTTCCACAAATTAACAACTTTCAACTCCTCGGGTGTTGAAGGAGGAAACGAGTTCGAGAGTTTTTTGAGAATCGTTTTGTATTTCTTCAAAGCGACTCTGTTTTTTTGTGAATTTCTTCTTCGGGCGTTTCTGGATGAAGATACTTCTAAAGAAACGACATCGTACACAATATCAAGTCGATTATTGTCATGAACAATATTTTGTTTTGTTGTATATTGACTGTAAACGGACTTCCAAAAACTAACATTCGCTTCAATACTTTTAAAAACAGGAAAAGGATCATTATCACACAATGCATTATTTGAAATTGATGCGATTAAAATGAAAAATACTAAGTAGAATTTTACTATAAATGGCTTTAACAGGTTTATCATATTGTGGTTTTACTAAAATTATCAGAAAAATCATATTCAAGTTGGATTACTGTATCACACTTTTTCAAAAACAGAAGATGCTTTTTTAACTAACTGAAACCAATAAATATTTCTGATTTCAAAGTGCCTCAATTGGATTTAAAAAATGTGCGCTTCCATTATGTTGTAGGTTTTTATTTGATTATTGGATGCCTGGAATAATGATCGATGAAGAATCTTAAATATTTTATAACCAGTTCAACACCTGTAGAATCGGGATTTCAACCAAAAAAAACTGGCAATAATGAAATATATTAATATTATTACATTATATTACTGGACGAAATCAAAGATATATATAAAATTAACTCTGAGTTAAAATCCATAAACAACCTAAGACAATTGAATTTGAATGGCAAGCAAAATGAAAAAGGCAACCTACCGGGATATTTTATTACTGATTAAGGACTATCGAACTGCTTATATTTGGGCAACGGTATTTTTAATACTTTCCAGCGGTTTGGGTTTTATAGTGCCATTGATTGGGAAAATTACCATAGATGGTGTTTTAGGAGGAAACACCGAAGAAATTCCTGCAATTGCGCTGGAACTCATTTATTGGTTGGGAGGGCAAAGTACTGTTTCCCAAAATCTCTGGTTTGCCGGAATTTTTTTAATGGTGGTTAGTTCTCTTAGTGCTTTGTTTTTGTATCTTCGAGACCGGTTTACAGCCAAAGCCTGTGAGAAAATTGCAAAAAATTTACGGAATCAACTCTATGATCATCTTCATCATGTTAGTTGTGATTATCATAGCAAAACTCAAACAGGGGATCTGATTCAAAGATGCAGTTCGGATGTGGAGAATGTGAAGGTTTTTTTATCCAAACAAATCACAGCCATCGGACGATCCATTATTTTGCTGATTTTGATTGTTCCATTAATGTGGGCGCTTGATATTTGGCTGACATTTCTTTCTTTATTTCTGGTTCCTATTTTAATTTTATTCTCAATTTTTTTCTTCCGGAAAGTTAAAAATGTTTTCCTGGAAGTTGAAATTGCAGAAGGAGCGCTGACAACCGTTATTCAGGAAAACCTTACTGGAATTAGAGTAGTACGTGCTTTTGCCCGTCAGGACTTTGAAATTGAAAAGTTCAGTAAATGTAATGAAACTTATAAAGATATTGAATTTAGATTAATAAATATTCTCAGTTGGTTCTGGTGTGTTACAGATTTTATCTGCATCATTCAAATTGGAGCGGTATTATTTGGTGGCAGTTGGATGGTTAAACAGGGCTCAATTACGATGGGTGTTTTATTTGCTTTTATTACTTATGTCGGTATGGTTCTTTGGCCCATCAGACATATGGGGAGAATTTTAGCTGATACAGGAAAAGCACTGGTAGCATATGGTAGGATCAGAGAAGTTATAGATGAACCGCTTGAAACGGATAGTCATTTATTACCAAAAGATTTTCCTCAACGTTTAAAAGGAACCATTGAATTTAAAAATGTTTCATTTAATTATCATAATAATCAGTTGGCGCTGGATAATTTTTCCTGTTTTATTAAACCTGGCAGCACTGTTTCCATTATTGGCCCTACCGGCTCCGGGAAGTCAACATTAATTCGATTGTTATTACGGTTATATGATTATCAAAAAGGATCAATTACTATTGATGGTTTTGAACTTAATCAGATCTGTCGTAAAGAAATTCGACGACAGATAGGGACAGCATTGCAGGAGCCATTTCTATTTGCCCGAACGGTTAAAGAAAATATTAAACTGAGCCAATTAAAAGCGAATGATAAGGCGGTAGAAAATGCTGCCCATACTGCTTGTGTTCATGATGCCATCACTGCTTTTAAAAAGGGTTATGAAACACACATTGGTGAAAAAGGTGTAACCTTGTCAGGGGGGCAGGCACAAAGAGTCGCTCTCTCAAGAACTTTGCTCAAGGATGCTCCGATATTAGTTTTAGATGATACTTTCAGTGCAGTTGATACCCTTACTGAGCAGAAAATATTAGAGACACTGCAACAACGTTTCGGCAAAAAGACGACCTTGATCGTTACGCATCGTTTATCGTGCTGTATTAGATCAGATCAGATTTTGGTAATGGATAAAGGCCGTGTGATTCAAAAAGGAGATCACCAAACTTTAAAATCCATCGATGGTTTTTATCAGGATGTCTGGAATATTCAACGGGAAGTAGATAAGGAAATCTCATGAATCAATTATTAGATGGGAATAAAAGTAAAAAGCAACTGGAACCAGCTATCTGGCGGGAACTGTTTACCAGATATATTTTACCCTATCAGAAACTTTTTCTGTTCCTGTTATTTGTAGCTGGCTTGGTAGCTGCCAGTGAAGCTGGTTTTACCCTGGTAACCAGGCATATTTTTGATGTACTAACCAGTCAACATCAGGAAGCTGATTTATGGATACCGGGATTTATATATCTGGCTTTGATGATCATGTTAGTCATTGGTGTTCGGGGGTTTATATATCTGGCGGGTAAAATTTCTACGCGCATGATGTATGATATCAGGAATGATATGTTTGTTCACTTACAGAAATTATCTTTTTCATTTTATGATAAACATCCGGTCGGTTGGTTAATGGCTAGGATGACATCTGATTGTATGCGCCTGGCAAATATACTGGCCTGGGGGGCTTTGGATTTATTCTGGGGGATCCCTTTTTTGATGGGAATAGTGATCGTGTTGTTTGTTTTAAACTGGCAATTAGCGCTGATTGTTTTAACGGTAGTTCCGGTTTTATTGGTTATTAGTCTTTATTTTAAACGGATTATTTTAAAATCTGCCAGAAAAGTAAGAAAAACGAATTCCAGAATTACGGCTGCTTTCAATGAAGGAATTAATGGGGTTTACACCAGTAAAGTTCTGGTAAGGGAAAAACAAAACCTGAAAGAGTTTACGGTTATGACCAAGCAAATGTTTGATGTTTCTGTAAAAAATGAACTTCAGATTGCCGTTTATTTACCTTTAATTTTAGCTATCGGAAGTGTCGCAACGGGTTTATCACTCTGGTTTGGTGGAGTAAAAGTGTTGGCAGGGATATTGACATTGGGTACAATGGTGGCGTTTATTAAATATTCAAGTTCCTTTTTTGATCCTGTTTTAGAAATTGCCAGGGTTCTAACGGAACTGCAGACGGCTCAGGCGTCTGCAGAAAGAATATTAGGATTGATTAATACCAGCCCTGAAATTCATGACTCAAAAGCGGTCACTGAAAACTTAGATAGTGAATCACCGTCTGAAGTTATAAAGAATATCTGTTTTAAAACAGTCTCATTTTCTTATGGTAAAGACGAAAAAGTGCTGGATCAATTTAATTTAAATGTCGAAGCTGGGCAAACAATTGCTCTGGTAGGAGCTACTGGTGGTGGAAAGAGTACGATTGTCAATTTGCTTTGCCGATTTTATGAACCAACATCTGGTGAAATTTTAATTAACGGCATTGATTACCGAAAGCGGAGTTTAATCTGGTTGCAGTCTAACTTAGGAATCGTTTTGCAAACACCCCATCTTTTTAGCGGTAATATCATTGATAATATCAGGTATGGGAATTTAAATGCCACCGAAAAAGAGGTTACTGAGGCTTCCAACAAAGCCTGTGCCCATAACTTTATCAATAGAATGCCTGATGGTTATCATACTGAAATAGGTGAAGGAGGCATAAATTTATCAACGGGACAAAAACAATTAATTTCTTTGGCCAGAGCGATGTTAGCAGATCCGCAGATTTTCATTATGGATGAAGCAACATCGGCTGTTGACACAAATACAGAACATCTCATTCAAAATGGATTGGAAAATATATTGAATGAACGCATCTGCTTTATTATTGCTCATCGTTTGTCTACGATTCGTTCGGCAGATTTGATACTATTAATTTCTGATGGCAGTATTATGGAGAGTGGTACGCATAGCCAACTCATTGCTAGATCCGGTCGTTATTATAGTCTTTATCAGAAACAATTTGCTTTTGATAATGAAAAAAAACTTAAGCAAACAAGTTACAAAACAGCTGGATAATAGTTTTCAATCTTCTGACAAATCAAACCGAAAGTTATTCAGAAGGTTATGTTATAACTGCCATACTAGCCTGCTCAGTCCTTTGAGTGACACTTATCCCGATTTGGTTTAACCCTGTACCATTTATATAAAAAAACTTGATACAGGGCACAATTGAATATATAATGGGTCATCTTCTTTACAAATTTTAAAGTGGAACAACCACTGCTTTAAAAGGAGACCGGGAGAAATATATTGCAACCGAATTTAATCTAAGGATGTTTAAATAACTGTCTTTTTTATTTGAAGTAGTTGGATTTATATATTACCATGTGATATAATTGTGTGGAAAATGTCGTTTGGAGCCCCCTCATATGGCAGACATCATTCTCATAGACCCGTTTCTTTAATACTGAATACCGCAAAATGAGAGAGCTTTTACCTTTCTCTTGTTACTTGTCTTCTAATTTTACACGACCATAACAATGATGGTGGTTATAATTTAAGAATGAATACAGAATATACCAAGATACTATTTGAAGATAATCTGGCTATAGTAGCTTATCTGCGAGAAAGTCGATTATTTAGAAACTTACCGGATGAGTTTTTAGAAGAATTTGTTGATGTCGTTAAGCGTATCGATTACCCTGAAAAAACAGAGATTTTGACTGAAGGACAGACGAATGATACTATTTATTTTTTGTTGTCAGGAGAAATATCGGTGCTACTTTCCGGTGAGAAGATAATTAAGTTAAAACGAAGGGGAGATGTTTTTGGTGAAATGAGCATCATAGGAAAACGCCCCTGTTCAGCTTCGATTGTCAGCGATACGCCTGTAACATTGCTGTCGATGCAAATTAATGAATATAAAGGGCAGGAAGCCGTTAATAATATTACTACGCCAAATATCTTATTTCGAATATTTTCTGCAGTATTAACTGATAAATTGATATTAACCACCGATAAAGCTAAAAGTTTTGAAGCAACCAATCGGGAATTGCAGTCCAAAAAGCTGCAATTACAGGAAACACTTAAACACTCCCAGGAAGAAATAGCCAAACGGAAACAATCCCAGGAAGAACTTAGGCAGTATCAAAGCCATTTACAGGAGTTAATTGAAGAGCGAACGATTGTATTGGAAAAAACAAATCAGGAACTAAAATCAGAGGTAATTACCCGACAAAAGGCTGAACAACAAACCCAAAAAAGTGAGGAACGTTTTCGTAATTTAGTGGAAATTTCAAGTGACTGGATTTGGGAGTTAGATGAACATTGCCACTATACCTATGCCAGTCCGGTTATTAAAATTCTATTGGGATATGAGCCGGATGAAGTTTTAGGTCTATCCCCTTTTGATTTTGTTCAGTTTGAAAATCGGAAAAAAACCAAAGATCAATATCAGAATCTATTACATAACCAGTTACCATTTAAAAATATAGAAGTCCTCTTTTTGCATAAAGATGGTCGAAGCATAACTTTGGAATCCAATGGAATACCCATTTATAATGAACATAACCAGTTTGTTGGTTTCCGAGGTATTGATCGAGATATCACAGATCGTAAATGGGGTGAAGAAAAACTGATTCTGGCCAAACAAAATGCTGAAGCGGCTAATCAGGCAAAAAGTGAGTTTTTAGCTAATATGTCACATGAAATACGTACACCAATGCACAGTATTCTCAGTTTTTCAAAATTTGGAACGGACAAGATTAAGAAGTCTTCTCCAGATAAATTGTTACATTATTTTAAACAAATTAATCAAAGCGGGAAACGTCTTTTAGTATTACTGGATGACATTTTGGACTTATCGAAAATGCAAGCTGGAAAAATGACTTATGATATGGGAAATTCGAATATCCGGGATATTGTGAAACAAGTTTTGGCTGAATTCCTACCGGCTGCCAATGAAAAACAGATTGAGGTTATATTTACTGAATCACAATTGTCGACCTGGATTGAATGTGATTCTTATCGAATCGGTCAGGTAGTGCGGAATTTATTCTCCAATGCTTTAAAATTTTCACCAGCTGGAAAGAAAATTACTGTTTTATTCGAATCTGCTACTATAACTCCCGGGAGGAGTGCCGAGGATAAAAAAATCCTGCCTGCGATATCTGTTTCACTAAAAGATGAAGGTGTTGGAATACCCGAAAATGAAATTGAGTATGTGTTTGGTAAATTTACGCAAAGCAGTAAGACTAAAACGGGTGCGGGGGGCACAGGACTAGGGTTGGCAATCTGTAAAGAAATTATTGAATATCATGATGGTAAAATATTTGTTAAAAACAATGAAAATGATGGTGTTACATTCTGTTTTATCCTTCCACAAAAAGTTTGACTGAACTGCTAATAGTTAATTCAGCAGACTTAATCATCAATTTGCCTTTCTTCTAATGATAAAATATGAACCCTTTTAGATATATTACCCCATATTTTTTTTCGGGTTTAATGGATGATCCCATATTATTGATCCGAATAAATCCTTTAAAAGAGAGTTTATTGTTTGATTGTGGTAACATCAATCATATTGCCAAAAGGATTTTTAAATCGATCTCAACGGTTTTTATAACCCATGCACATATGGATCATTTTATCGGAATTGATACACTGATTCGTAATATCCTCGTTTCACCTAAAACCATAAAAATATTTGGACCACCGGAAATTGCCCAAAAAATTGAAGCCAAATTACTGGGGTACCATTGGAATCTGGTTGAAGATTATTATTGTAATCTGGAAATATACGAAGTTTCAGAGAGTAGCTGTAAGGTATTCATGTTACGGGGCAGTCAGGAATTTAAGTCCATTGAAAAAAAAACTTTAGCAATTAAAAATAATATAATTTATGAAAATCAGTTTTTAACAGTCAAAGCTGTTTTATGTGACCATAAGATTCCGGTTTTAGCATTTAACGTGACTGAAAAGCCACATTTTGAAATTGATCGGCAAAAACTTGAATCTTTAAATATTGAAACAGGTAGTTGGTTAAATGAATTAAAACAATGGTTTTACCATAAGGATAATATAGATTTTACATTAAGCCAAAAAGTTCCTGATCCAATTACTTCCGTAGCATTGTATGAACAAATAAAAAAAGATTCAAGTGGTGTTTCCCTGACGTATATTACTGATATTGGGTTTAATGATAATAACCTGGAACAGATGAAGAAATTGTCAAAACGCGTTAATATATTGATTTGTGAATGTAGTTTCTTAAATCAGGATAAGTACAAAGCCAGGAATTCATTCCATTTGTGCACGTCAGATGTTAATCATTTGATTGGTGAACTCAAACCTAATATTGTTATCCCCATACATTTGTCAAGAACCTATAAAAAAATTAGCTATCAATTATATGATGAAATTACGCCATCAGATGAATATGAGGTCATCAGGCTTCCCCTTCGTAAAACACTATTACCTTTAAATTTTGAATCTGGAAGATTATTGTAAATTCTGAAATTAATGACTTACTTAATTCCAGGAGAAATTATTTGGTACAAAATGTTAAATTAATTTTTTGAAATATTTTTTTCAGCTTCTCTAACGGCTTTGTCATTTCCCTTTTCCGTCATTAACCAGTCAATTACTGCTTTTATCCTTGGCTTATCAGCTTTCTCTTTCAAACATACAAAATAGTAAGCATTTTTTGATTTAACCTTGGTCTCAAAGGGTTTTACCAGTCGACCAGCTTTAAGGTCATCAGCCACCAGAGAAGTTCTGCAAATAGCTAATCCTTGCCCTTCAGTGGCTGCTTGAATTGCCATGATGGAATTACTGAAAGAGGTTCCTTTTCTGGTGTCGATATCAAGGATACCAACAGCATCTAACCAAATTGACCAATCAGTTTTATCACCCAGTACTCTTTGTACTTCATCCACTAAAAGTTCATGGTGATAAATGTCTTCGATATTCTTTAAAGGCTTATCGCCTTTCAATAGTTTAGGGGAACAAACCGGGAAAATCTCCTCACGCATCATTTGAGTGACGTGGAAATTAGGGTAGTTCCCTGTGCCATAGCGAATTGCAAGATCAATATTATAGGCTTTAAAGTCAACCATGCGTTCGTCAGCGTGAATTTTTAATTGAATATTAGGGTGAATCTTTCGGAAATTTCCTAACCGTGGAATTATCCATCGCATGGCTAAGGAGGGAATGGTGCTGATGGTTATGGAACCGTTGGTTTCTTCAAGCAGAATATCTTCAATGCAATCTTTGATATCACTTAATGATTTTGTTACTACTGCCGCCAGGCGTTCTCCATCCTCCGTTAACGCTAGTTTTCTGGTCATTCTGTAAAACAACTTAAATCCTAATTGTCCTTCCAAATGTTTAATTTGCTGGCTGACTGCTGCCTGGGTAATAAACAATTCTTCACCTGCATGTGTAAAACTTAAATGTCGTGCAGCACTTTCAAAAGCCTTGAAACCACTTAGAGAATTAAAATTAAAGCTCATTTTTTACCTTGTATATTCAATTGAATCAATAGTATTAAATTAATGCTTACTGGTAGTTTTTAATAAATCAAGTGAAAATAACTGTATTTAATAAATTAATGGTTACATATTGTGATACTCTGAGCAACTAAATTAAGAGGCGCCTCAATTCTCAATCGAATGAATTGTTACCTTTTTTATCGCAAATGTAATTCCTATTTTCCCCCAAAATCAGGAGATACTTATAAAAACAACATAGTCTCTGATTTTGTTATTTATATCAATTTAGGATTATGTCAATGACATTAACGTTTGTTATGGTTGGAAATTGATGATGTTTCAGGTTTAAACCGGGGTGTTTTGCAGGAAGTCAATATGAAATATCTGATAGTATTAAAAAATTTTACCATTATCATTGATTTTACCTTAACTCCCAGTTAATAAATGAATAGTATGCGTTATCATAATAACCGCCATATAAATAAAAAATGATTGATATAGCCTTGAAAGAAATTTCCAAAGATTTTGGTGGAGAAAAAATTCTAAATACATTTAACCTGGAACTTAAAACCGGAGAAAGAATCGGTTTAATCGGGCGTAACGGATGCGGTAAAAGTACAGTTTTGAATATGGTCACTGAAAAACTGCCCTACGATACAGGTGAGTTGAGCGTAAGGAAAAATTTAAAAATCAGCTATTTAAAGCAGTCGCCGACTTATCAGAGTGATTTTACCGTAAAAATGGTTATTCAATCGGCTTTTTCAAGATTATCCGGCATGGCAACCATGATAAAGCAGTTGGAAAGAGAAATGTCTGAACCTGATTGCATAAATCTGGAAAAACTACTGGAAGAACATGGAGAATTGAGTAGCAAATTTGAAGTTGAAGGAGGATACGAGATCACAGATAAGACTGATCGAATTTGCCAGGGACTAAAAATTGATCACTCTGTCTTGAATCGCCTGTTTAAAACATTAAGTGGTGGTGAGAAAACCACCGTCGAATTGGCCAGAGTATTACTACAGAATCCAGATATTTTGCTATTGGATGAACCGCTGTTAGATTTTAAGGGTACTATATTGTCCGTTTCCCATGATCGTTACTTTATAAATCAAATTGCAAATGAAGTTATTGAATTGGAGTCCGGACAGCTAACGCATTATATTGGGAATTATGACAGTTATAAACAATAAAAAGAAAAGCTTTCGGAAAAAGTTAAAGTGGAGAAACCCGGACAAAATAAAGTTAAGGACAAAGGAAAGTATCACTTGTCCCGACAAATAAAAAAGTTGGAAAATAAAATAGAAAAACAAGAAATTGTAATTCAGGAAATTGAGAAAGAAATACTACAAAATACGACCGATTTTGCCAATCTTCAACTGCTGGAAATGAAAAGAAGTCAGGCGGAATTAATATTAAATGAATATTACTCAGAATGGGAAATACAATCTGAAAAAGCAACAGATTAGCAAGGGCTTTGTAATTTATATAAAAACAGTTTAACCAGAGAGGGATCTTATAATGCATAAAAACTTCTTTTTTAGTCTGCTGTTCCTACTGTTTATTGTTAGGGGATCTTTGGCCACAGTGCTTATTCCACAACTTCCAGAACAGGATCGTTTAACCGTTTTCCCGGTTATTTTCCTACCCTCTGACACTAAAATCACTAAAGCAGAAGAAATTCAGGCTAAAAATCGCCTAAGCAAACATTTAAAGCTAGCCAGAAAACATTATTCTGAGATTTTGAGAACAGATACCTTTCATCTTTCTAAATCACCTGTTTACCGTTCCTTTAACAATAATGAATATTTCAGTAAGTTCAAAGCAGCTGAGGCTAGCAAGTCTGCTTTTTTAATCACCAGGGAACTATTCGCCGGGTTGAATGATAATCGATATCAATCAAATCGCATCTAT
>Ga0257125_1001251_pt1 | contig 26835 bp, 29 predicted proteins | sample SI106_200metaG_FD_190183 | JGI IMG/M metagenome (GOLD analysis project Ga0257125, IMG submission 190183) | Marine microbial communities from Saanich Inlet, British Columbia, Canada - SI106_200 | ecosystem: Environmental > Aquatic > Marine > Inlet | place: Canada: British Columbia | collected... | reverse complement strand
CGTCTACTACTCCACCAATCATTTCTACAAATTTACACCTAGACAGACTTACTTATACCTCCTCTTTACCCTCCTTCTCTCCTTCACCACCAACTTCATCCAGGGTAGTATCACCATGCTCGTTCTCCCTCCAGTTCTTAAGAAGCTCAAGCTCATCACCGCTTCTCAAGAGTAACTTCGCAAATGGTATACTATCCACATGACAGAACAATCCATCATTCAATTTTGGCTTGATACAGCTCAAAATGACCAAAACAACGCACTAACCAGTTATGCCAACAAACATTATGACTGGGCATTTTTCCAATGGCATCTCGCAATTGAAAAGCTCTTCAAAGGAATTATTGCAAAGTCAAGCCATGACATTCCCCACATTCACGATTTAGTTAAACTCGCCAGTATCACCAACCTCTCAATCCCCTCAGATATCCTTAATAATCTCGAGGAGATAAACACCTACAACATCAACGCGCGTTACGACGACTACAAACGAACCTTTTACCACAAAGTCACCAAGCCAAAATACTATTTAGAATGGCACAAAAAATGCCAAACAACATTCTCATGGCTACTCAAAAAAAATTAACACCATCCACTATCAACCTAGTCAAAGCATACGGGCAAGATATCATGAATCGTGGTATCAAATGGGACCAGCTCATTATTTTTGGCTCACATGCCAAAGGTACTGCTCATAAATGGAGTGATATCGATGTTTGCGTTGTCTCCAGTGAGTTTAGCGACAATCGATTCGACAATCAACGACTCCTCATGCATAACAGATCACAAGACTTTCTCGACATAGAGCCACACCCATTCCAACCTACCGAACTTAGTGCAACTTGGGACCCTCTCGCTTCCGAAATCCGCAAACACGGCATCACCATCACAACAAAAAACTAACCCCCACCTCTCACTCACTCACTTGCAATTACCCAAAAACACGGTATAATTCGACCTAATATGTCAATAATTACCGCTAAAAACTACCATAGAGCACTCAAATTACCACCAAACTACTCATTTTTCCTCTTTGGCCCAAGAGGAGTCGGCAAAACCACTCTTATTAATCAGGTCCTACCCAAGAAAAATACTCTCACTCTCAACCTCCTAGACAACGAACTCGAGTACCAACTCAGCACTGACAAGGGAGCCTTTCGACAAATCCTCAACTCACTCCCCCCCCATATCAACTGGGTCTATGTCGACGAAATCCAAAAAATCCCCTCTCTTCTTGACGAAATCCATCATAATCTCGAGTCCAATAAAAAAATTAACTTTGCCCTCACTGGCTCCAGCGCCCGCAAGCTCAAGTCAGGTCAGGCAAATCTCCTTGCCGGTCGCGCCTTCACTCTCAACCTATACCCTCTCTCAATTACTGAGCTGGGTGCCGATTTTCACCTCAACCAAGCACTCCAATTTGGCACGCTCCCCAAAATCTTCGATTTTGATCATGATCTCGACAAGCGCGCATTCTTGACAGCATATGTCAACACATATCTAACAGAAGAAATAATCGCCGAAGGACTCACTCGCAAGCTCCACGCATTCAAAAACTTCCTCAAAGTCGCAGCATTTAACAACGGAGAAATCCTCTCTTTCAACAATATTGCTCAAGATACTGGAGTTAGCGCTCGCAGTATTAAGTCATACTACGAAATCCTCGAAGACACCCTCCTTGGCTTTCGTCTTTACCCATACAAAAAATCCATCAGGAAAAAACAACGCGAAAAACCCAAGTTCTACTTTTTTGATACTGGCATAGTCAGAGCTTTGCAAGGACTCAGCAGCATCGAGCTTGCACCAGGTACTACTGAGTACGGTCGAGCATTCGAACACTTTATCATCAACGAAATCATCCGAGAAAACAGCTACCGTCAAGCAGATTTTACACTCTCATACTTTGCCACCAATCACTCTGAGGTTGACCTCATCATCGAAAAACCTTCCGGAGAAACAATCTTAATCGAAATCAAATCTACTTCTCACGTTCGCCCCAATCACCTCACAACCCTGAGGTCTCTCCTCCCCTCCATTCCTCATAGTAGAGGTGTCGTTGTCTGTAGAGAGTTGCACAAAAGACAAGCTCAAGATAATCTCCTCATCTGCCCCTGGCAAAAATTAATCTCAGAAATATTTTAACTTTACATCCTTCCCCCCACTTATCAGGAATAATCTGCATCCTGTTACAATACCTCCATGCCATTCTTCCAACAAGTCTACGCACTCACCCGCAGTATTCCTATGGGCAAGGTCACAACCTACGGCGAACTAGCCAAAGCTCTTGGCACTCGTGACGCTCGCCGCGTTGGTCACGCTCTCCATGCAAACCCAGATCAGAGCACTCCTTGCCACCGGGTAGTAAGCAAAGATGGTCGTCTCGCCCCCAACTACGCCTTCGGTGGTAATCTAGAACAACGCGCCAAACTAATAGAAGAAGAAGTTACCTTTCTTGACCAAGAGCATGTAGATCTCAAAAAACACCTGTATCGCCCAACACCACCAGATTTATAGACTTACTCTCTTACCCACTCCTCCCAATTTTCACTGTTCACTACCTGATATTTTGCCTGCGTATATCCTGTAGACCAACTAGTTGGCGCATTTGGCGACTTATTTCCAGATTTGATCTCCACACCCAACAACTCCACACCTCTCTCCTCCACTAGATCCAGCTCTGCTCCAGAAGCGAGTCTCCAATAATAGTAATTAGCCCTCCATCCCTCATACTCATTTCTCTTCATTCGTTCTCCAATCACATAATTTTCCCACAACTGCCCCCAATCCTGCCTTTCACTCTTCCAGTTCAATTGATTAATCAAAGCATTTCTCACTCCTGTATCCCAAAAATATATCTTATTCATTTTTTTCATTTCATTACGCAAATTCCGACCAAATCCAGGTAAACGAAAAATCACAAACGATGCCTCAAGCAAGTCAATGTAGTTGTTCACTGCATCACGACTTAGCTCCAGTTGAGCCGCTAACTCTGCAATTGACACTTGATTACCTACTTGATATGCCACAAGTTTTAGCAAATCTCGCACTTTTCGCGGGTTACGAATTCCTCCATAATCCAAAATATCCTTATATAGATATTTATCAACCAATTCATGTAAATAGTTATGCTTTTCCTCTTGACTATTTAGCAAAACTAACTTCGGGTAACTACCATATATCACCCTTTCTTCCAGATTAGCCAAACGCTCTGCATAGGTCATCATCCCAGATAACTCATTTTGTCCAATTGGCCAAAGACGATAGCTATACGCTCTCCCAGTCAAAGGCTCACTAACTTTACTCGCAAGGTCTAGCGCAGCCGATCCAGTCAAAATCAACTTCAAATCTTTTCTTGTGTCTAGAATAATTTTTGCTATCAATCCAACCTCTTTCACCCTCTGAGCTTCATCTATTACTAATAGTTCGTAATCAGCTAATAGTAACTTCATCTTCTCCCACTCTCTACTTTCAAGTATCTTCCTCTCAACACTCTCTCGATCTCCTGACAAAACTAGCGTTTTTTGATCAAAATACTTAATTATTTCTTGAGTTAAAGTTGTTTTACCTACTTGCCTCGGGCCATAAAGGATCACCCCTCGAGGTAAATCTGTATTTTTCAACTGCTTAACTATTCTCTCTTGCAGATTTCTTAGTATCATAAACACAATATACTTGTTTTCCGCCGACTTGTCAACTACAACCACTCCTTTTCCGCCGATTCACCTACCCTTTTAGTACCTCCACCTTACTTTTGACACAATTGGGTGTCATATTTGTGTCAAATACCGACACAATTAAACCTCAAATCTCTATTCCGAGCCAACGCTCTAGCTCAACTCATCTTTCGTCTCTTTTAGATAATCACTGATTGGGACAATTTCAATATTTCTGGTGTACATAATTCCATATTACATCGTTTTTTGGAGTTCTCAATACCACAATATGCTTTGTTTCCACCGATCAACCAATCATCTCAATCATCTCCTCCGGCACCCTCTCCCTCCACCCAGTTTGTCCTGCTCGTAACATCTCGCGGATCTTCACCCCCTCCAGCTCATCCCTGTTATGTAATCCTGACTCCAGAACTTGCATGCCAACTTCTTCTAACACTTCATTTGTCCAGCTATTATTCCCCACCACCACTACCTCGTGAGGCTCACACCCCTCACTTTCCACTATCTCCACCACCTTTTCTGCCCATTCTGAGTCCGTCTGATAGTCCTCTATCCCCACAATCATCACTTCACCACCAACCACCACTCTCACCATCTGCTCTCGCTCCTCATAACTCCATGGATTGCTCTCTGACCGCGATTTCTGACTACTCCCGATTCCCACCACAACTCTCTCCCCCAGCTCCATCGCCTTCTCCAAACTATACAGATGCCCCTTATGAAACGGCTGGAATCTTCCGATAAACAATGCCAATTTATATTTCTTCATTTCTGCATACTATCATATCGGCATATCGGCATATCGGCATATCGGCATATCAGCATATCGGCATATCGGCATATCGGCATATCGGCATATCGGCATATCGGCATATAAAAATTATCTGACAAACTGACAAACTGACACGCCGAAACACTGATCAACCACTACGCTGACACGCTGACCCACTGACAAACCGACACGCCGAATTTACTTCAAATACCCCATCGGATCCACATTCCCCGACCCAGTCCTAATCTCAAAGTGTAGATGCGTCCCTGTACTTCTCCCCGTTGACCCCATCTGTCCCAACACTGCCCCGCGACTTACTCTCTGCCCCGACACCACCGAGATCGCTGAGAGATGTCCATACAGAGTCTGGTATCCATTCCCGTGATCCACGATCACGTGATATCCATATCCCACATTCGTCCAGCCCGCCACTATCACAGTCCCTGAGTCAGCAGCCACTATCTGACCTCCGCTCTTGTTAGCAATATCCAGTCCCTTATGATACCAGCGGAATGACTGGGTAATCCGGCCAAAAGCTGGCCACACAAACGATCCCGACGCAGTCACAGATCCCGCGTCCGGTGTCAGGACCGATGCATATCTTGGCACTACGGCTACAGCCGTCGGCATCACCCCGTCCGGCACAATCAAGGTCTGCCCCGCTACAATCTGAAAGGTTTCGTCATTCGAGAACGTATTAAAGGGAAAGTCAACCATCCCCTGCGCATTAGTCTGGAATTTCTCTGCAATCGAGTAGATCGTGTCACCTGCCCGCACTTTATACACTATCCCAGTCACAGGCGGCACACTCACCATCTCGCCTGGTTTGATCTTCTGCCAATCTACCTTATCGTTCACCCACTTCACAGAGTCAATCGAGACATCAAATTTCTGGGCAATCGAGCTCAGTGTGTCCCCGTCCCGCACTGTGTACTCCACTGTCGAGTCGCGCGGCTTGTCCGATTCCAGTGTTACGAGTCCCGTCGCATTCAGACTAGTCCCCAGCACATTCCCCCCGAGTGAGTTAGTGCTCCCGCCGTAAGCCACACTCTCCTCCGCGAGACTATTCTGAACAAACTTAGGACCCAAGATGAGCCCAAAAACAACCAAGACCATCATCGTTGCATGTAAAAATGGCTGGCTATACTTACCCCGCTTGGCATAAAGCCCAGTCGAGATCAGACTCTTCCCCTTCTCAAACCGGAAAAAAGCACGCAAAACATACCGACTCACATACCCCCAAAATTGACGGAAAAACTCAGGTAAATCTGAAAATATTTTTTCTTCTGTAGACATGTCTCGCTAGTATCACTAGCACCAGCTATCCTAACAGATTCACCTCGATATTTCTACTCTTCTTTATCCTTCTTTTAGCGAAGCCAAAAACTCCTTATTACTCTTTGTCTTCTGGAGCTTGTTAATCAGGTCTTGAACATAGCCCAGTGAGTCACCCCCACCATTGCCCTGATTCACGATATCAATCATTCGGCGCAAGAGCACAACTGACTGATACTCTGCGTTGGAGAACAAGAGGTCCTCGTTACGAGTGCTAGAATTAATTACATCTATCGCAGGATAAACTCGGCGGTTTGCCAGCTTACGATCCAGATGTAGCTCCATGTTCCCCGTACCCTTAAACTCCTCATAAACCAGCTCATCCATCCGCGATCCCGTGTCAACTAGCGCAGTACCTAGGATCGTGAGTGATCCACCACCCTCCATCTTTCGAGCTGCCCCGAAAAATCGTTTTGGAGGATATAGCGCTGCCGGGTCAAATCCACCCGAAAGTGTTCGTCCGCTAGTAGGGATCGCGAGATTATAAGCACGTGCTAGTCGCGTAATCGAGTCCAGGACTATCATCACGTCTTTCCCGGCTTCCACGAGACGCTTGGCACGCTCAAGAGCAACTTCAGCCACCTTAGTCTGATGCTCTGCTGGCTCATCAAAGTTACTTGCCGCACACTCTCCTGGGATCTCACTATCTTTGGTCACTCGTTCCAGATGACGCCTAATATCAGTCACCTCTTCTGGACGCTCCCCAATCAGGACTGCCATCAGATGGATCTCAGGATAGTTCTTGGCTACTCCCGTAATTACTTCCTTCATCATCGTCGTCTTACCAGCCTTAGGAGGTGAAACTACCATTCCTCTCTGCCCTTTCCCAATCGGAGCAACCAGATCAATCAAGCGAGTCGAAAGAGGGGTTGTCCCAGTCTCAGTCTTGATCTTCTCGATTGGATAGATTGGTGTTAAGTTGTGAAACCTGATTCTCCCCTTGAGATTCGCGTTCGGACTCCCGTCATTCACTTTCGTCACACTCATCAGCCCCATATACTTCTCATTATCTCTCCTTGGTCTTGCCGTTCCCTCAACTGAGTCACCTCGTCTTAGTCCCAGTCGCCTGATTACAGACGTCGGGATATAAGTATCAAAGTCAGAGGGCGAGAACTGAGGACGCAACACTCCACTCCCATCAGGTAACATCTCGAGGAATCCATCAATCGACTCACCAGTCTGGGGATTATTCTGCGGGTTATTGTTAATTGGCCTTCTTCCTTGATTAGGCGTGGGTTTTACCATTGGTTTACTCACTGGTTTTGGCTGGGGAGCAGTTTTTTTTTGCACTACAGTCTTGGTTTCTTTCTTTACATCTGACATCTTGGATTCTCCTCAATTCGACTTAATAAATATCTTGTAGACTAACTCAATTCGCCTGGGAACACATGTAGTATCTCAAATCTCACACGCTAAGTCAACTAAAAACTGATAAACAGAAGGGGGGTTCCACATATCAGCAAGGTGGAGGGATTATGAGCCTGCCCTATCTCACATATCCCTCCACTCTGCCGACAGTTTCCCAAATTTCACACCTCAAGTGATTATAGGCCAAAACACTACCTGTAGTGTCCTAGACCCCATAATACACACAAGATGTAGCTTGACTCCTCTCCTGTCTATGTTAAAGTATTCATACACTTAAACAGTATTCATTTACTGCTTTAATGTAACTGAATTAGAGCATTGCTATACGTGAGCACTTCTTGTAAGAGACTCAGCGGTAGGAATGCTCTATTCGTATTCAGTGCTCTGTAATATATCACCTCTGGTAATCCAAGTCAACCTATAACTATTTTCCCTCTCACATCTCACCCACCCCATAGCATAACTACCTCTGGCAAATCCCCTATTTTCATCTTCTGTGGATAACTCTGAATAACTTACTTTTTTACTGATTTACTGATCAACTGATTCACCGACACGCTGACACGCTGATAACTCTCCCTCGAGATAATCTCACTGTAACCCAGTTTCTTGGCTTCCTTTACTCGCCTCTCGTACCAACTCACCTTCCGGATCTCGCCCAGTAGCCCCACTTCCCCCACCGCAACCGACTGCTTGGGCAGCGCCTTCCCACTGTATGAGCTCGCAACCGCCAGCGCAATCGCCAGGTCCACCGCCGGCTCCTTCACAGTTAACCCGCCAGTTACCTTAACAAAAACATCCCTACTCCCCAGATTTAGTTTCGCATGCTTCTGCAGTACTCCCAGTAAGATCATTACTCGTCTCACATCCACTCCTTGCGCTACCCTGCGCGGCACTGGGAGCTCACTAGAGACTACCAGGGCCTGCACCTCAACTAGTACCGGCCGCGTTCCCTCCATTACCACTGCCACACATGATCCAGACGCTCCTTCTTCTCGCTCAGAGAGAAAAACTTCACTCGGATTACTCACTTCTTCCATTCCTTTTTCATTCATCCGGAAAACTCCCACCTCATCAGTTGCCCCGAACCTATTCTTAACAGTTCTCAGTAGTCGCAGATCATGATATCGGTCACCCGACAGTGAGAGCACCGCATCCACCATATGTTCTAGTACCTTTGGTCCCGCCATCCCTCCGTCTTTGGTCACGTGCCCAACGAGTACCACAGGCACTCCAGTTCTCTTAGCATACGATATTAATCGGGCAGTACACTCCTTAACCTGTGCCACGCCTCCCGCCTGCCCCGTTAATTCAGATGTAGTGATAGTTTGTACAGAATCTACTATTAACAGAGATGCACCAGCATTTTCTACTGTGCCTATTATCACATCTATATCAGTTTCTGCTAGTAGCTGCAAGTGAGGTTCCGAACTTCCAGATAGTTCGGAACCTTGCGCCGTTCCCAGTCTCTCCACCCGCAACTTCACCTGCGCGGGCGATTCTTCACCACAAACATACACTACACTCTCCATTTTTAGCGCCAACTGCGTGAGGAGCGTGCTTTTCCCGATCCCAGGTTCTCCAATCATCAGAGCTACTTCACCAGGAACTATTCCACCACCAAGCACTCGGTCCAACTCTCCTATCCCAGTTCCCACTCTCTCTACCTCCCCAGCCTTAATTTCTGATAGTTTCTGCAGCTTCCCAATTAGCATTTGCTTACCCCCCCGTTTCCCAGCTGACATACCGACACGCTGATTCACTAATAACACTGATTCCGTCAGAGTATTCCACTTCCCGCACTCCGAACACTGCCCCTGCCACTTAGGATGTTGCCCTCCACAATTACTACACTCGAATATCACTCTATTTTTCGCCACTGTATCCCTCCTTTACTCGCACTAACTCATCTTGTAACAACATTTTCAAATCAGGAATAATCTGATCAACCACATGCCTAAAGTTCTTAGGAGGAAGCAGAGAATTTAGATCCACATAAAGATCACTAGGTGTTAGTACCGTCTCCACATACTCCAAGAGTTTCCCTACATATTCAGCATATGGCATACCCATCCGCTCCTCAATGATCATCTGATTCACAGGTAGTCCAGCAGAGAGAAACTCCCTGATGTCAAAAAAGTCTCGACCAGCCACTGACCCCCTTTGCTCCTGGCGATTAAGCGCCGCCACCAACTTATTAGCCACCATCGTAGACAAAGTCTGGGCACGACAAACTAGCCCCAGCTCCTTAAGTGTCACAACCTCGTACTCATTATATGGGCTAACCCTATCACTCACCTCCAGCTTAAGAGTGTTTCTGCTAGTACCAGAAGATTTATACTTGAGAAAAAACTGCAAGTAGTGCTGACTCTCATCCGCAATAGAGAGATCAAGTTTGGCAAACAATTTATGCAATCTAACCTTCAGTCTATCTAATTCCTTCTGTTCAGAAGTCAAAATATCAAAGTCCAAGTCCACTGAAAATCTGTTCAGGTATCCCATTAATGCCGCATAAGTTCCACCCTTCAGATAGAGAGCATTGCTGAGTGCTGGATCAGTCAAAACTCCCCGCAACAAGGTAATTAGCTGGCGCTTGTGTAATGCGTCCTTAGGTTGAGGAACTAGCATATGGATCATCCTCCACTTGATATTTAATTGCCTGGGGGTTATCTAAATAAAGGATTGGGTTACTACGCTTTAGATCCGAGAGAGCTCGAGTTGGACTAGCTAGATAATAACCATTCTCTAACCGTATCCCCATCCTGTTCAATAGATACTTTGGATTAAGATAGCGACACCAGTAGTAATTACTTCCTGATACAAACTCCTTAGCCTTACTCCCAAACAGGGTAATCTTAGTTGGTTGTTGCATTATTGCTCCCTCAATCGAAAGGATTGTCTCTCCAGACACATATGACAAAGGACCAGCCAGAGCACAACCTACCTCAAACTCATGCAACTTAAATGGATCCACAGACGAATATACGCCATAACCTAGCCTGTGCAGTATTCCTCTTGCAAGATATCTCTGGATAGTAGAGTAGAGTGTATTCCGATTGACCACTCCCCAGAGAGTCGCCAATTCATAAGTATAAAAATATCTTTTATCTTGCGATAATAGCTGGCTAACCTGGTTAGTGTTTCTAGAACTGTGCATATATGCACATATTAGGCAATATCTACTATCTTGTCAACTATCTATCCAACTCCTCAGTGATACAATGATTTAAATCATTGTATCACCCACACTCCCATTATTACTCAAAAATTCGAGCAATTTTAGGACCATCCAACAACTCCACCGTCTTTACTGCATCACCTAATACTAAGTCGAGGTCTAACCCAATTTGCTGAGCAAACCAAGCATCAAGCTGAAATTTTTGATTGTCTGGATCTGGAATTCTTGTCGTTCCTTCCACAAAATTTACATTAACTATACTCTCGCCATGTTGACCATCTAAATGAGTATGGGCTCCACTATGATCTGTGATTATCTTGGCAGAATCATCAAAAGTTATTCCCCACGGCAAATCACCAACCTGCTCTGACACGACCATCCTTCCACAATGTAAATCACGATCACTTACATCATGTACGCCAGAATTATATCCAGCTTTCTTGATTCTATTGCAAGCTTCTTCCACATGTTGAGCTGTAATACTAGATGCATTTTCCATTCTTGCTAGCATCGCAGCTACACCGAGAGCTCCACCTTGAATTTTTGGACCACCAAACTCATCTTGCTTACTAGAATCAATACGTCCATCCACACACATTGTCGGTGCACCAGGTATTGTTAGGGTTAATTCGCTATTATCACCTGCTTCTACTGTCCAACCCCCCCCCAGTAAGCGCGTTACTCAATTCTTCTAACATACTCATAACAATCTCCCTATAAAATTTAACCAATTACTCCCCAGCACTAGTCAGTAACTGAGTAAGCTGTGCCTCCACCGCCTCCCACTTACCACCACTAGATCTGATCTCCTGGAATATCCATTCCAAGTCAACCAAGATCTGATCATCTTTAACTACCATTTTTGTTTTACTCATTGCTCTTTCCTCCCGTAATTCATAATTCTTAATTCGTATTACTTATACCCCATTGGCACTTCGGTAAGCACTGGTCCTAGACTCATTCGTCTATGCTCTGCATCCACACTCTCCACGAGGACTTCGACATCCTCTCCTGGAATAAGCTCGCCAAAACTACTCGTTCGCGAAACATGAATAAGTCCATCTACGCCTGGCTCAAAGTTTACAAACACTCCGAATGGAGCCTGTCTAGAAACGACGCCTTTGACGGTGGTTCCTGCCGCATACTTCTCGGCTACGATACTCCATGGATCAGGAGTCAGCTGCTTGATCGAGAGGTTTAGTTTCCCTGTTCCCTCTTCTACTCCCAGCACTCTTACCTCAACTTGATCAGTCTTGCTGAGATACTTGTTAATATCATCCACTTTCTCCCATGAGATCTCACTAATATGCACGAGTCCCTCGACTGGAACTTTCTCACCCTTTACTGGGATCTCGACTGCGACAAACGCACCAAACGAGAGTACGCCAGTTACCTTACCAGAGTATTTCTGACCAACCTCAACATCCTTGAGAGCTTCGTCTCTTAGCTGGATCGTATCAGCCTCTGACACTAGTTTTTCTGAGAAGATCAGCCTGTTTTTCTCTCTATCCACCTCAATTGGCTTTACCTCAAACGACTTACCCGAAAGATCTCGAATATTCCCCGCAAACTCTCCCCCAAACTGACTAGATGGCACAAAGCCTCTGAGTCCTTGCCACTTCACGATCATTCCACCTCTGTTAACCTCTGCACCCATCACGCTCACTGCCTTGTCGTTCTCCAGGTATGAATCAAGCATTCCCCAGAGCTTATCAAACATCGCGCGTCTGAGTGAGAGCATAATCTGCCCCTTCTCATTCTCCTCCGTCATCACATATACATCAATCTCCATTCCTTCTTTAAGAGTCTCGATAAACTCACTCGCCACTGCATATTCTTTTTCTGCTACGAGCCCCTCAGTCTTGGCGCCAATATCCACCATCACAGCTTTGCGACTAATCCCAGTCACAAGTCCCGTAATTGTCTCTCCCTTTCTGGGAATATTTAACTCATATCCTGCAGTTGCCAGGAGCTCTTCCATTGTTGTAGGAGTCTTAGTGGATTTTTTCTCTGCTGGTTTATCTTTCTTAACTTTTTTCTCTTTTACCTCCGCTTTTGTTGCGGCCTTTACCTCAACTTCCTCTTTTTTTGTATCTTTTGCTTTTGCCATAATAAATATTCCCGCCTTTCTTCCACGTATTCTACCAGGGAGAACCCTTCTTGACAATTATCTACTTATCGACCCAGCACTTCACCCGGAATGAGCTGGGACGGCTCCACCAGATACACATCTGCTGGTGAGACCCAGGTAACCACTAGATAACGCAGAAATACAATCAGTGCTCCTACCCCTACTGCAATCAGCAGAGAGCCAAAAAACTTGTTGTAAGTTATGGACTGAGAACTTGGTTTGCTAGCTCGTTTTACCACTCTTTTCTTCGTTGTTTTCTTGACTGGTTTTTTTGTGGTTTTCTTGGGCATAGCTCACTCCGGTTGTTTGTATTAACTCCACTTTATACTATCTCTCCTCCTCCCACAACTCTACCTTCATCGTCATACACTACTGCGCTCTGTCCTGCCGCCACTCCCCACACATCCTTCTCTAGCCTTATCACCCATTCATCATTATTTTCCTCAAGACTGCTAATCAAGATCATCTTCCCTAGATTCCGTATTCTCAAACGCAGTGCAGATCCCGCCTCTCGCCAGAGGCGCGGATAATCTCCATACCACCTCGCTTCTTTTAATTTAACTTGATTCACTTCACCTTCAATGCGGTCTCCAATTATCACCTGATTCTCCTTTACATTCTTACCTATCACATACAGCGCCGGCATTTTCGTCGTATCTATCCCCACAGCCTTCAGGGCCTGGCCCTTAAGGCTAATCTCCTGTCCCACCCTCTGCCCCACCGTAGAGAACCAGAGCCCATTATGCTTACCCACCTCCTCACCTCCCATCACAACCTCTCCTCCACGCTCTCCCAGCTCCTCCCTGAGCTTACGCGCAACGTCCAACTCCCCCATCATGCACACTCCCATCGAGTCAGGTTTGTCATAGTTAGGCAGTCCTAGCTCCTTGCCCTTCGCGCGGACCTGGACTTTAGTCATCTCACCTAATGGGAACAGTACATGCTCCAGCCTATCTGGCGTTACTCGCCACAAAAAATATGATTGGTCCTTCCCAGCATCCACCGCACTCTGCAACAAAAAACAAGGTTCCGAACTTTGTCGATTTAGTTCGGAACCTTGTTTTTCTACTATCCGAGCATAATGGCCTGTCGCTACCTTATCGTAGCCTTGCTCCAATGCCCAATCAAGAAAAAGCCCAAACTTAATCTCTAAGTTACAAACTATGTCAGGGTTAGGCGTTCTCCCTGATTTATACTCATCATAAAAATACTTGACCACACTCTCCCTGTATTCTTTTCGTAGGTCCAACACTTCAAATGAGATTCCTAATTGGGTTGCCACCTTCAGTGCGTCTCGCTTGTCCTCATCTGCCCTGCACCCAGGTTCGTTGTACGCCTCGATATACACTCCAGTCACCTCATGGCCCTGCCTGCGCAGGCAGGCTTGCTCCATAAGAATCGCCGCAGCAACAGAACTATCCACTCCTCCACTCATCCCAACTACAATTTTTTTCACTCCACCACTACCGCAAAGTCTTTTAGATCTCTCTTACCAATCAACATTTTATACTTGACCTTACTCCTATTGGCGATCGAGACTCTCGACTGGATCTTACGCTTAGCCAACAAGTAGCGTATTCCCACAACCGAACGGTTATGCTTGCCCAGCGCACTCTCAAAATGCGTCACGTAAAGATGATTATCCATATCCAATAGTCCTAGCTCACGCGCTAGATCTCGGTCCAAACTAGAGCTATCCGCCCCCGTATCAATCTTTGCCATAATCTTTCTTCGCTCACCATTTAGTCCCAGGATTGTTACTTCCTCGACCGCACTCACAGTCTTGCGCCCCCATCCCTTATCAAGGAGTTTTGGATCCGCAAATAATGCCTTCGCGACACGTATTCCATGTTTTGCATCTTTGATCTTAAGCCCTTTTACTCGCTCCATACGGTCTCTGAGTCCCGCCCTATTAGCAATCTGGATCTTAAGTCCAGGTTGCGCATTCAGCTCCAGAACCATCGGCACAGTCACAACTTCCTTTTTATCTCCCGGCTCTCCATTTTTGGGGGCTACATATGTCGGCTGTAGCACAATATCCGCCGCCATAAACCCGAGTTTCGTAGCCTCGCTACACGCAATTGCGGTCGCAAGAATCTCTTCCCATCGTGGAATCTGGATTCCCGCTAGCTTTCGCCTCGATCCAGGGAAAAAATCAGTTGGCTTCGCATGATAAACTCCGTAAGTCGTAATCCCAGTTACCATATCGATCCCCACCGCCGCCGCTCCCTGAAACAGATTCGCCCTCCCCCCAGACTCTTCTGTCGGGAGTCTCACATAACTCATCACCGGCACCTTATTAAACACAATTACTCTCACATCCGGTGTCCCATGATAACTATATCGCCGGAATATTGGGTGCACCTTCACCCTCTCCTCAATATATGCCACATCAGGCAAATCATCCATCGAGTACTGCCCCGCCAGAATATCTGCAATATGTAGCTTAATATCCTCCACATTCTTCGTCTCACCTTGAGATGTTACCCACTCTCCCGCATACTTCCCCCTCTTCTCTACCACGACGATTCCTTCTCCCCCGAGTCCATTATCTGGCTTAATCACAAAGTCTTCCGGCAGATCCATTGGATCAAACTCCTCATACTCTTCCTGACTCCTGATCACTGCATAGATTTTTGGTACTCTTACTCCTACTTTTGACAACACCTTCTTCGTTTCCAATTTTGAGTTCGCAATCCCCTTCCCCTTACGATTATTATACTTCGAGGTATACAGATGATTGCGGGAGTTGAGCCCCAGCACTCCGCTCATTTTCATATCATTCTCCTACTCTTCTTCCCCACCATCACGGATCGCAGGCCGGAACATGAGGTATTCTCGTAACCTCAATCCAGTGTACCTCCCGATAAACACATCAAACATCATGACTCCCAAGAATATTAGTTCTGGGTTAAGTAGTACCACTCTCTGCACCACCTCCCATGCCAAAAGAAGAGATGTCAACATCGCCAAGATAAATGTCTGGAGAATTATGTCTCGCGCCTCTGTCGCAGACCTACCCACGAGAATATCAATAAAAGTCTCCGCCAGTAGCATTAGAATGAGAATCGGAAAGATTCCGATCGTTACCAAAGAATCCAGGTTATATATCGAAGCCAAAAGAAGCGTCCCAAACACTCCTGCCGAGATAAACCAGAGCAAAAGAGCCATTCTCGGGAGATATTGCAGCTTAAGCCTGCGCAAAATCTGTCTCGCCCCCATCCCCACCAATAGAATGATTAGGAAAAGCGCTACTCCTGCCCAGATTCCAGTTGCCAAAAACGCCACCGAGAGAAGTGCCGGGGTAAGTATTCCCACTCCTCGCACACCAATCAGGTGTCGTGCCGCCGCAATAATCGCCACAATTAGGGGGAAAAGTAAGATCAGGACCACCGTGTTCACCGGCACCCCGTTCTTGACCGCTCTGATCACTGCCACTCGAAGAAAGTTAGTTCCTGATAGTTCTCCCACAGGGTTGTCCTCTAACACTCGCTCCAGTTTGTTCTTGACCTCTACGGTCGGCTGGGTCAGATCATCCTTCTCCTCTACCTGCTTCTCGACGATCCCACTCGGGGTTGCCACTTCTGCAGACTCACTTGCTTGAGCCGACTCAGTTGCTTCAATAATCAGTAATTCTTGTGCCCCAACACTCCCCACCCCAAAACTCATTATCAGCAACATTGCCAGAAATATTCTCTTCATGCTCTGATTATATCAAAAGATATCTCTCTTAGCCCCATCCACCACTATTTCCCAGTGATATAATGATTTAAATCATTATATCACCTACATAGTCCTCTCTTTCGCTTATAACTCGGCCTCAATCATAGCCTCAAAAGCAGCGTAAGGTTGTGCGCCCACGAGGGCCGTCCCATTCACGAAGAATGTCGGTGTCCCACTCGCTCCAACCGTAGCGGCCAGTGCAGAATCTGCCTTCACAGCTCTCATCACGTCATCACTCGTCAGACATGTGCGAAAAGAGTTTGCATTCATTCCCATCCCCGTTGCATAACTTACAAAAGTCTCTGTTGCATCAGCTTCAGCAGCCCAAACAGCTTGTTTTGCAAACAACATATCATGCATTGCTTCGTACTTACCATCATTCACTGCACATCGAGCGGAAGCGGCTGCGAGCTCTGCATTAGCATGGAATGGGAGGGGTAAATCACGTACTATATAGCGTACTTTCCCGGTATCTATATAGTTCGTCTTAATATCACTATAAGCATCTTCTATATAACGAGCACAGAACGGACACTCATAATCAGTGAACTCAACAATCGTCACTGGCGCTGAGTCTTCCCCGTACACATAAACTCCATTTTCCTGGATACTCCCCCACTCTTCTGCAGATAACTCAGTTTTTTGTTCTGGTTGGGCTGGGGCATCTACTTGATCTCCCGCAACTTGCGCCACTTGTCCCGGCGCTCCTCCCTCCAAGTACTCGACCTTAGTTTTATATACTCCGACCATATACGCGCCCACTACTAGTGCCACAATCATTAGATACTGCGTGATATTTTGTTTCATTATTTCCCCCATTAATTATTTAATTTATTATTCTTGTTATCCTATCACACCCTCGCCAGACCCTCTCTCTCAACTTGCTCTACCACTGCCTCCGCAATCTTCTCTGCCACTCCCTCATCAAACATACTCGGCAGGATCTTCTCGATCGTTGGTTCTACCAAACCCGCCAGCACCTCACTCACTCTCTGCTTAACTCCAATCGTAATCTTAGTTGCACGCGACTCCAGTAGTCCCTTAAATATCCCTGGGAAAGCAAGAGAATTATTCACCTGATTCGGATAATCACTCCTCCCTGTTCCCACTATCATCGCTCCTGCTTCATGTGCTAATTCTGGCATTATCTCTGGTTCTGGATTTGCCATCGCTAACACTATTGTCTTCTCATTCATCCCCTCCACCATCTCCTTACTAACAATTCCTGGTGCAGATACACCAATAAACACGTCAGAGCCTCTCATCACCTCTTTCATCCCTCCCTCAACTCCATCTGGATTAGTTATTTTCAGAAACTCACTCTTCCATTTATTTAGATCATCTCTCTTTGCACTGATTACTCCCCTCGAGTCTACCAACCTCACTTCCCCTACTCTCCTTGCTCCCTCGACCTTTACAAGCCCCCCATCCTTTCTCTCAACCCCAAGTAACATCTGTGTAATCGCTAGCCCCGCAGCCCCTGCTCCAGATACCACCACGACTAGATCCTCATATTTCTTTCCCACTACTTTTGCCCCGTTCTGGATCGCTGCCGAAACCACAATTGCCGTCCCATGCTGATCATCATGAAAAACCGGTATTCCCAGGTTCTGCAATCTATCCTCTACCCCAATGCAAACTGGCGACGCAATATCCTCCAGGTTAATCGCCCCAAAAGAAGGCGCAATCTTACTCACAAACTCAACCAACTCATCTTCAGTATGCAAATCCACCACAATAGGTACCGCACTTACCCCTCCAAACCTCATCATCAACATCGCCTTCCCTTCCATCACAGGGAGCGCAGCCTCAGGCCCGATATTCCCGAGTCCCAGCACGGCCGACCCATCCGAGATCACAGCCACAGTCTCACCTCTCCATGTCAACTCAAATGATTTATTTTTGTCACTCGCAATCTCACGCGAAACTTGCGCCACTCCAGGGGTATAAACTAGCGATAGATCTTCACTATTCTCAACCTCTATCTTTGACTCCAACCGTATCTTGCCAGCGTGCTTTGCATGCAACTCCACTGATTTTTCATATACATCACTCATTATTTGCTCTCCAACCATTTTTCCATATCCAGTGCCGCCATCACTCCCATTCCCGCCGCAGTCACCGCCTGTCTGTATCGATAATCCACACAGTCCCCTGCTGCTACAACTCCAGGTATTGCAGTCATCGTCGGATATCCTTTCGCCCAACTCACGCCCCCTACCACTCCATTTTTAATATATCCTTTCTTATCAAGCTCGACTCCAGATCCCTCTAGCCATTTAGTTGCCGGGATATGCCCGATCGCAAAAAATAGCCCTTCTGCCTTCACTTCCCTTAATTCTTGATTCTTAATTCTTAATTCCAGTTTTTCAACTCGCTCATCACCCTTTATTCCTACCAACTCAGTTTCCCACATTATCTTCACTTCTGGATTATCTAGTACTTTCTTTTGCATTGCCTTGCTGGCACGCAGTTCATCTCTTCTCACGAGCAGAGTCACCTGACTAGCAAACTTCGTCAGCGCCATTGTGTCCTCTATTGCCGCGTCCCCTCCACCCACCACATAAACGGTCTTGCCTTTATAAAAAGCCGCATCACACACCGCACACGTAGAGAATCCTTTCCCATAATACTTCTCTTCTCCCACTCCCATCAGTCGAGGCGAGGCACCTGTGGCGATTATGATCCCATCGTATTTCTCTTCTCCCTGAGAACTGAGAACTGAGAACTGAGAGCTAATTTTCTCCACCTCTTCCCACTTGGTTATAGCACCAAACTTGCTCGCCTGCTCCCCCATCTTCACCATTAGCTCTGGACCAGTTAATCCCAGTCCGCCTGGGTAATTCTCTATCTCAGTCGTCTTGGTCAATTGTCCACCAGGCTCCTTGCCCGCATAGATCGTGGTCTCAATCTCAGCACGAGACGTATAGATCGCAGCCGAGTATCCTGCAGGTCCTGATCCGATGATGGCAATTTTATGTTTATTCATAGTATTAATTATTATAAATCAATTACCGCGGTTGACACTATGTCTCATCAAGTTGTAGATTTTTCACAGGCCGGCTGGGCCGAGAATAAAGATAAATTTTTCAGCAGAAAAATATTATCGGTCTACGTTTGAGGAGATCATAGTACAACCATATGCGTAATTTATTCATTATTACTTTGCTTCTTCCATAAGCGACTCATACATCGGCTTACCAGCAAATCCAACTTTGCGCCCCACTTCTTCCCCACCCTTAAACATAATCACTGTAGGAATACTCATCACACCGTACTTACTGGCTACTGCCTTATTATCGTCCACATTTAGCTTACCGATCACAGTCTTGCCCACTAGCTCATCTGCCATCTCATCTATCACTGGTCCCGCCATCTGGCATGGTCCACACCACGGTGCCCAAAAGTCCACCATCACAGGTTTGTCAGACTTGATTACCAATTCGTCAAAATTGTCATCAGTAAATATTATTGTGTTGGCTCCTGCCATATTGCCCCCTTGCAACTGCCTGTTTGCAGTTAACTAAATTTAAATAATTTTTTTAATAGCTTATCTAGCTTATCACGATCCTTATCTCTGTCACACGCTACCACTTCACTCGTCAAGATCTCTTTTCCGACTCCTGATAGAGCTTCCCTAACTGCCGCAATCTGCATTACAACATCCGAACACTCTCGGCACTCGTCATACATCTTGATAATCCCATCCACTTGCCCACGTATTCTTAATAGTCGTTTAGATACTTGATCTGCCATTCGTATAATATACCCCTACGGGGTATACCTGTCAAGCATTGTCCAATCACTGCAGTTGACACTATGTCTCATCAAGTTGCTGAGCCATCGCAGCACGACGGTGCGAGATTGCAGGTGAAATTTTCAGCAGAAAATTATTACCGGTCACGGCGTTTGAGGAGATCATAGTGCAACTATCTGCGTGATTGAATCAACTCATTACCAACCATACCCCCATCGCGAGCAACACTATTGCCAGCGACAAATGCATCCATTTCTTTGCCTTATGCTCCCACTCCTTGACGTCCAACAACCTCTTCCCTCTCCAAACAATCACCAGCACTACAATCAGAGGTAGCACAAATAAGAAGTTGTAATACAAGAAATACAGCACCACGAGTGGTAGTGCCATCCCAGATTGGGAAAGAATCGTCGCCGTCCCGACATAGATCGGCAGTGAGCACGGAGTCTCCAAAAGTGTCACAAGTATTCCCAATACTACTGTTGCCGGATAGTTCACCTTCTCAATCAGTCCCATTAATTTATCTTTGGACGCTGTTGGGATCCGCAGATGTGGCCCACCCTCAATACCCAAAAAGTCCTTAAACTGGATAGCTCCTGCTATAAGCAGTCCCACTCCCACCACCAGGTTAAGCACTCTCGCTCCCCCTGTCAGATCAAGCGTACTCACCAGAGAATATAGCCCCAGACCTACGATCATATACGTCACAAACACAGTTAGGATATAGAGAATGCCAGTCTTGACCATTCTCTCCGGCTTCTTCCCAAATGTCAGGAGGTAGCCCAGTAGCATCACCATCATCCCGATTGCACACGGATTAACCCCGTCCACGAGTCCCGCTACTGTAATGAGGGGTAACGACAACACTCCCTCTTTTCCAGCCAGATAACACGCAATTCTTGTACACTCTGCTATTGCCATAGTGGTAATCCTAACACAACTTCTAGTCCCAGACTTTCCTCTCTCGCCTTACCAGAATGATCCCTCCCAATATCATCATCCCCACCCCCACCACAGCTGCCACCGCCATCTCCCCTACCACCCAATTATTCTGCCTCAAAGGCTCCAGCATCACCCTAATTAATCCGTATCCTACAAGATATCCTCCGAATGTACTCCCCCTCACCCTTCGCTTATACATCATATATAACACTCCAAATAATATAATATTTAGTACACTCTCATAAAGAAAAATCGGCTGCTTATCCCAGATACTCCCCCCACTTGCGACCCCCCACAACTCATCATTGGCATAGTTTCCCCATCTCCCGATCGCCTGCCCTAGTGGCGCCACAAGTGCAAAAATATCAGCAAGCAAGAAAAACTCTTCCGCGAACTTCACTTCCATTCTCTTAGCTCTAATCATCGCAAACACAACTAACCCTAGTATCGCTCCAATGATTCCTCCCCAGATTCCCAGTCCTCCGTTCTGGATCAATATCAGCTCATTTGAGTTAGTCATATAGTACTCCCACTGATCAATAGCATGGTACATCCTCGCCCCCACAATCCCGGGCACGATCATGTACCACAACCCACTCCAGAGAGGTAACTTACCCTTACTCACACGCTCCGCCACAGATATCGCCACCGCCATTCCTATCCCAATAATGAGTCCGTACCAATGCATCTTTACGCCACCCAAAAACTAAATATCACAAACAACGCACTCACCGCGTACATCAGGACCAATTGCTCCTCCATCCGCACTGTCCTCCCAATCTGCCAGAACAGTCGCTCATTCAATCGCTGTGAATCTATTTTTTGCAATCTCCAAGCATCAATTAGAATATGTAACATAAGCCCCATCACCACTCCCTTCCCGAATAATCCAGCAGTCGAGGTAAGTGCAAAAAACGCCAGTAACACCCAGACCACCATAAATAGAGCAGAGCGGAAGGTCAGTTTGTTCTGCTCATTTCTCCTCAGGTCCAGGACCGCCAGCATATTCACATAATCCTTCTGAGCATAGTGATGTATTACAGTACGCGAAAGCTGCTCATTCGGATAGCTATAGACGTACACTAGGCGGTCTAGAAACAAGATCATCACCCCCACTACCACCCCTACGACCCACCATACCCAGGTTAACATCTGAGCAGACAGTGGCCACGTAATCCCGTTCAGCACAAACACAATTAAGGAGTACCAGATCGCCATCGGCAAATGTGAGGATAAATATCTCTTCATAAACTCATTATTCCTAAATTTATCAATCTGTGCAATCACTCCATAGCTCATAGAGCGACGGGTGATACCTCCACTATAGAAGAAATTGAACAAACTTACCAACTAACAATCACTGCAGTTTCACTATGTCCCATCAAGTTGTAGATTTTTCGCAGACTGACGAGTCGAGAATAAAGATAAATTTTTCAGTAGAAAAATATTATCGGTCTACGTTTGAGGAGATCATAGTGAAACTATTGTGCGTGATTGATTACTGCTTTACCTTTGTTTTCTTCAACTCCCCCACCTTCCACATAAACAACCTCCCCTTACTCTTAGCATGATCAGCATCCACCACGAATCGTCTGGCTGCCTCCAATATTTTTCTATCAGTATTTTTGGCCATCCTGATATATAACGACTTGTGAGCCATATCATTTAGGTCGACTGCTAGACGGTACCCATAATCCTGAAACTCTCGAGTAATATACTTCCCATCCTTCTTGGGCTCATACTTACTGAGGATATCCCCTAGTAGTGTGGGTTGTATTTTTTTCTTCTGCATTATTTTAGGTTACTTTCTCGCGCCTGCACTATCGACATCAACACCCACACACTCGCACTCACAAACAACAGCTCTCTCCACACTCCGTACCACGCCCCCACTATCCACAACAAACTCATCACAATCACCCCGATCGAATAAGTCATCTGCTTATATGTGTAATATGCTATCTCATGCATTCTCTTGGCTCCCAGCACATCATAGTCCCCTTTCACATTCCGCCACGTCGTCCCAAACACACTCGTCCCACCATCTAGAAGTAAAATAGAACTAACATTTCCCACAAATAATCTCGCAAGCCACGCGATAGATGTTCCAACCGCAGCAATCGAGAACATTACCTCATCTTCCAGTCCATGTTTCTTATATAACTTGTCAAAAACTACTCCAGAAACGTACCTCACCACAATCGAAATAGCAGTAATAAGGGAGAATATCCCTCCTAGTGACGAGTACCCTATTCCCATCAGAAATATCGCAAGTGGCCAAACCAAACCAATCGCATAATCATCCATTGCCCCAGCCACACTCCCCACTGCCTGATGAAAAAATCTCCTGTCAGTCAGCCATTTCAGGTATCCTCGCAAGCTCACTCCATTCCTATGCACATGATGAGGCATAGAAAATAGAGGCGCTGCAGATAATAGAAGAATCACTCCAGCCGCCATATACACACTCGAGAATCCCCATCTCTCAATCATCAGTCCTGCCGAGATCGGACCCAAGACTCCTGCCACCCGCTCAAGTACCGCCAACCACCCCATCTGCTTCCCTACCGAACTTGACTTACTCTCGATCGCAATCACGCTCCCCCTGGCAATCCAATAAAACGGGACCGAGAGACCCATCATCACTGCAGCAAGCACTAGATAGCGATAGTCATACTCCGCCATCCTCAAGCTATATAGATACACCGCAAGCATCATCACACTCGTCATCACACTCCACCGGAATCCAATCCTCTCTATTATCTTAGCTGACGGAATGTCAACTAATAACGTAATGCTCCTAATCACTAGATAATACACCGCCACACTCACGATTGCATAAGTTGGAGTGCCTAGAATCGGCATCATCAACTTATAAATATAAAGGGGCACAAAGATCCCCACCATCGCAAACACCATCGACCGCATCAGCGCATTCAGATAAAATGCCTGCATCCCATCAAAGTGTTTACCATACCTGTGAATATGAGTCCTCATGATTCCCATTTTTACACTCTCCCCAACTCAAGCACCACAAACCCAAAGTATAGGAGCAGCAACACTACCCCCTCCCACCTCTCCAATCGACTCTTACTCCGTGCAAAATACACAAATAGTGAATACAGCATCACAAAACTCCCTATTGCCAAACTATACGGCGCAAGTCCCGTCCCATTCAGTTTCATTGGTGCAATCACAGACGATAATCCCAGAACCAGTGTCGCATTCGCGACCACTGATCCCAGTAAGTCCCCCCAGACCATCCCTATCTGTCCAGACACGACAGCCTTCATCTCAAACACCAATTCAGGGAGCGATGTACCAATAGCCACCAAAAACAGCCCAATTATCAGTATCGGCAGTCCTAGCCCAAGCGCAATCATCTCCGACAACTGCACAATCATATGACTAGATAGTAGCAATCCAACGACTCCCAGCAAGAATCGAACTAGATCTCCCCTCCCACCTCTCTTTGCCACCGCCAAAAAAAGCCTCTTCACAGGCGACTCTTCCATCACATGCTTACCGATTGCTCTAGTGTGTTTTTTTAGTACTGTCGTCACAAACAAGACATAAACTATCAGGAGTACCACCCCATCAGCTCTAGAGAGCGTCGAATCCGCAATCAGTAGTAATGGCAACACAGCCACCCCAAACACTAGATATAGATCCCGCTTAAGAGTCTCCCCTGCTACTCTAAGCTTTCCCCCTGCAATCGCAGCTCCCCCAATCACCAGCGAAACATTCGCAATATTACTCCCCAACACATTACCTAACACTACTTGCGGGAGTCCCTCAATTGACGCCGTGATCCCCACCACCAGTTCCGGTAGAGAGGTCGCAAGTGCGAGGATAAACGCCGTCACCCCAAATCCCCCAACTTTACTCCGTCTCACCATTTTCCTGATCGCCGCCACAATCAGCTCCGTCGACTTGATCAGTCCAAAAGAAAACAGTAATAATAAGAGCACTTGCCCAATAACTAGCATACCTACCAATATACATGAAAGCGACAGATAAAGAGTTTGTGTTTTCTTGTTTTGAGTTGCAAAACTACGCAGGTGCGACGGCACCGAGTAATAGGTCGCTGTGACAGCAGTCACAGATAGTGCCGCTTTGCGTTCTAAACATGATACACAAACTCAATTACTGAGCGATTTCTTTTACCTCTTCCACCGTCGTCACCCCATCCAAATCTTTATCCGTTCGTACTCTAATTAACCTTGGGAATCTGAGCGCCATCCCCGAACTATGCGCCGGACTCTTAGTAATCTCATCAGCCGCCACCTCGATTACTATTTCTGGCTCCACCCATACATCAGGGATATGAATTTTTGTCACCTCATATTCATTGTTTTTCTCCTCACTCTCAATCTTTTTTAGACTCTTTCCAAACTCCAAAAACTTCGCATCCGTGATCCCCGTCCCAATCTTTGCGATCGTCAAGATCTTCTCTCCATCTCGCACTCCCACCAGAAGCGCACCAAGTCGGAACTTTGCCCTCTTCCCTTTTCCTTTGTAATACCCCATGATCACTACATCGAGAGTGTCAGAGAGTTTGGCCTCCGAGCCCTCGGCTTCCTTAAACTTAACCCAGTTATAATCCTGCCTACCTGGAAGGTATCCCCCATCTATTTTTTTGATCATCGCACCCTCGAGTCCCTTACTTAACTGGAGTGCATGATATTCTCGTATCTCATCAGGATTTTCACTCACAAGATAATCATCCAGCACTAGCACGTTCTCAGGATCACTTTCGATTATCTTCTCTAGGATCGCTCGCCTCTCAATAAGTGGAGTCTGGAGTAGGCTCTTCCCATCCAGATACATAATGTCAAAAACATAGAACTTAAGCGGCACTTCCTTGGCTATCTCTCCTATCGAGTGCTTACGTTTGCGCTTGATTGTCATCTGGAAAGGGAGCATTTCGTGAGTTTTGGGGTCATAACCCACTGCCTCCGCGTCCAAGATCACCTCATTCACACTAAGCTCATCTCCTACTCTCGCGAGTTCCGGGAACATTGCTGAGTTCTCATCCAGATTACGTGTAAATGTCCTCACCCAGTCTTTTTTCTCCTCTTCTTCTGCAAACAATCCACCCTGTTCCCTCAGTTCCGAACCTTGCTCGTGGCGAGTGTTCGGAACTTTATTTCTCGAATAATGGATCTGAACGCGTTGACCGTCAAATTTACTCTCACATACCACCTTTCCCATCTTCTTCACCATCTCATCCGCGGTTTTTACGCGCTGCGCAAGTGCCGACATCACTGGAGTTCCCATCTGGATCCCGACCAGGTCGGGTAATTTCTCTACTCCAGATTTTTTCGCCACTTCCGCAATCCGCCCCACATCCGGAAATGCTTGGTACGCCGAGTCCAGAATCGTACGTCCCTCCTTACTCCCATACTCCATATAGCTAAGCGCATCCAACACTGTCTTATCCGAGAATCCGAGTCGCAACTTAGTCAGGATTATCCGTAACACATACCCAGCACTTACTGGATCTAGATCCGCCAAGAGAGACCGCAACCCCTCTACCTTATATTCCTGACTCCCCGTTCCCCCCATCCTGGCAATTTTCTCAAGTCGCTCGTACACCTCTCCCACACTCAAATCTCCACTGACACTCTGACGCGCTGACACACTGACACGCCGAAAAACCTCACCCAGATCCCCCATCCTCTTATACTCTTGCGTCACCTCCTCAACACTCTTGCCCACCACTCGGGCAACTGCGCGTACAATCATTCTCTCCGCCATCGAAAACTCAAGTCGGTCAAACTTAGGTCGTAATCTCCCCAGCGCCAAATAAATCACCTGACTCACTTCCTCCCCCTCTACTTCACTCAAGAGCTCAGACAAGATCTCCATCTTCTCATTCCTAAGCGTCGTCCCCTCAATTCTAGAAAAATACTCTGATAACTGCTGAAATCTCATTCACTTATTGTAACAGCA
>Ga0257125_1001245_pt1 | contig 26969 bp, 28 predicted proteins | sample SI106_200metaG_FD_190183 | JGI IMG/M metagenome (GOLD analysis project Ga0257125, IMG submission 190183) | Marine microbial communities from Saanich Inlet, British Columbia, Canada - SI106_200 | ecosystem: Environmental > Aquatic > Marine > Inlet | place: Canada: British Columbia | collected... | reverse complement strand
TGCTCACCTTTACTCAAACTCGGTATCTCTGGGAACCCTGCTGGTGATAAATTTCGTGCACTTTTCGTTTTTGGGTCTCTTTGCATTAATTTATTAATCTCATCTTCTACTTCATCCTTCCATCCAGTTGTACCAAACCAAGTACCTTTCTTTTCATTTTTATTTACTCGTATCATTATTTGAAGCCAAATCTGCTCTCCTTTACCAAGACCTCCCATAAATTCAATCATTGGTGCCATAGGATCTATTTTAAACTCTTCTTTAGGGTCTTTATCAAGTCCATAATCAATATATGTTTTTATAGGATATGCATCAGCTTCTTTGAGTTTAAAATCAGCACCCCAAAGACTTTTCTCATTCAAATCAAATCTAATCATTTTTGTATAATCATCTGCCTCTATTACTTCCACTTCAGGGTATTGTGCATATATCTGAGCTTCTACTACTTCTCTCCAAAATGTACGAGTTCTTATAAAAAACTTTACCTCACCTTCAATAGAGGCTATCTCCATTGAGAAAGTTGTCCTTGCTTTACCTATAATAACTCTGTCAAACCACGTAGCCTCTCCACCGCTTTGATGAAGACCACTAAACACAGACTCCATAGCAAGCGGTGACTTTAATATTTCCCTTGGAAGCTTTACTTCTAGTAGGACATGTTCTTGCTTATGAAAGAAATTTATCCTTACATATATTTTCCAAAATTTAAAGAAGATATAAAGTAAAAAAAGAGGCAACCATATAGGATACAATACCCATATTATAGAAAAGATGTCATTAAACAGCTCTGGAGCCATCCTTAATAGAACATAAAGAATAACAATCAATACAGAAATTAAAAACCCAAAGACTGGGAATCCTACTTCATCGCCAATAAATTTTAATGCTTTGTCACCTGCCATATGTATATATAATACCACGAAAACAATACAAGAAAACACCCGTAAGCTTCAGCTTACGGGTGTTTTCTTGTTTATTTAGCTAGTGAGTACTCTCCTTTCTTATTTACTTTGAAAAAATTTCTATTTTGTAGATTCACTATGATTGTATTATCTTTTATATATCGCTCTTTTCTAACCTTACTTATGATATCTTCTCTTGTAAGAGGTCCGTTTTTCTTTAGAATTTCAGAAATAACATCTTTTACAACACCACTTGAATATCCCCACTCTCTAAGTGCATAGAGTCCTCTTCCTACAAGTACAAAACGTGGGTCTTTAATAAGTTCATTGTGACATGTTGCCGTGTGAGCCTTTCTCGCAAAGAAATCCCCTATTGCTTTTGAAACTTCAGTAAAGTGCATTGGTGAACCATGCTTCTTGATAGCCAAGTATGCATAATCACGCATTCCTTTTACCTTAACATTTGAAGATTCTGCAACACCCCATTCTCCAAGAGGATTTTTGCCGAGCATCTTAGAAATCATTAACCATCGTTTTGCATTGTCATCATTTCTATATTTTTTATTTAAATCTTTTACTTCACCCAAGAATCTAGAAAGTAAATCTTGTTCTGAAACAAGGTCTTCATAAGAAAGACTTTTATAAACATTCTTAAGGCCTTTGCTTACTGTATTTTGAAGATCGTTGTCTGTATACCAATAACTCTTAAATTCGTCTCCTTCTTTTTCTTTATTAAATTCGTCTCCAAGATCAAGTAAAAGTAGCATATGGTTCTGAGCACTTGCATCTCTTGATACTAATTCCATTAGCTCGTCTTCCGCGACGATACCACCTAAAGAGTCAATAGCTGAAGATAGCTCATTGAGTGTTGGTTGTTCGTTTGAAAATATGTCTGATTTTCTAATACTCGCTAATGCTGCATTCTCAATCTGTCGTACACGCTCTCGTGTGATACCGTATTTATTCCCTATTGCTTCAAGGGTCATTTTGTTAGGACTCTTACCAAGGCCGTATCGATTAGTAACCACTTCTCGAGCACGATCAGGAAGCACGACTAAGATGCGCTTTGTGACTTGTTTTGGCTTAAATGTTATTGCTGCAGACATATTAAGTGTTAGTAAATGATTAAGTATTAAATTATTATTATTTGACTATACTATACTTTTACCATAAAAGCAAATATTATGCAAGAGAGATTAACTCGTGACAATACTGACGATTTTGCCCTTTATATATATCACCTTTTCTACATTTTTACCTTCTGTCCATTTCTTTACATTCTCATCTCTCAGAGCCTTTTCTTTTACTTTTTCTTCTGTCTCGTCCACAGATACCTCAATAGAACCCCTAACCTTTCCGTCTATTTGGATGGCTATTTGAGCTGTCTCCTCAATAGTCTTTATTTCATCATATTCTGGCCATTTTTGACTCAAGACTGAATCTTTTCCACCAAGCTTTTCCCAAAGCTCTTCAGCTGTGTGTGGAGCAAATGGGGCAAGCAGAACAAGCAAACTTGCATAATCCTCTTTTGCTATTTCCTCTTTCTTTTCCATTTCATTTACAAGTATCATAAGTGTACTAATAGCAGTATTGAATTTCATCGTTTCAATATCTTCTCCAACTTTTTTGATTGTGCTATCAAGTGCTATATTAGACTTTATGTCTTTTACTTTTTCGTTTATCCTCCATACTTTTTCAATGAATCTTCTTACTCCTACTATATTATCAGTACTCCATGCTATTGCCTGGTCAAAAGGTCCCATAAACATTTCATACAAACGTAAACTATCTGCACCAAAGTTTTCTACCACTTCATCTGGATTTACTACATTACCTTTTGATTTGGACATCTTCTCTCCCCCTTCTGCCAATATCAAACCATGCGAAGTCCTCTTCTGATATGGTTCATGTGTTGGTACTACTTTTATGTCATATAAAAATTTATGCCAGAAACGTGAGTACAATAAATGAAGTGTTGTATGTTCCATCCCTCCGTTATACCAGTCCACTGGTGTCCAGTATTTAAGATTCTTCTCATCTGCAAACGCTTCGTCATTGTCAGAGTCAGCATAGCGCAAATAGTACCAAGAAGAGCCTGCCCAGTTTGGCATTACATCTGTCTCTCTTTTGGCTTCCCCACTACAGCTTGGACATTTTACATTTACCCAATCTGTAGCTTTAACAAGTGGCGACTCTCCAGAGTCAGTTGGCTTGTAGTCTTCTATCTCTGGAAGCTCTATTGGTAAATCTTCCTCTGGTACTGCCACAGACCCACACTTCTGACAGTGAATAATAGGTATTGGCTCTCCCCAATAACGCTGACGTGAGAATACCCAGTCACGGAGTTTGTATTTGACAACTTTCTTACCATTAACTTTTTTAATAACTTCATCTTTATCAACTAAATTTGATTCAACGATTAGTAAGTTAAATTTATTTGCAAAGTCATTATCCCTTTCATCATAAGCAGGAACTGCCATTATTGCCCCTGTTCCGTACTCCACCATTACATAATCAGCTATAAACACAGGTATCTCTTCTTTATTTGCAGGGTTTATAACCTTAACACCTTTTAATTCTACTCCTGTTTTTTCTTTTCCTTCTGCGGTTCGCTCTATTTCTGTCTTCTTTTTTGTATCTTTAATATATTTTTCAACCTCATCAAAATTTGTAATTTGCTCTTTAAGTTTCTGTACTAACTGATGCTCCGGTGCTAACACCATATATGTCGCACCGAAAATAGTATCTGGCCTTGTAGTAAAGACATCTATTTTTTCATCTCTTCCTTTTATATCAAAGCTTATCTCAGCTCCTTCACTTTTTCCTATCCAGTTTCTTTGTTGTATTTTTATAGGCTCCAAATAATCTACATCATCGAGATCTTTATCAAGCCTATCTGCATACTTTGTTATCGCAAGCATCCACTGCTCTTTCTGCCTCTTCTCTGTCTCTCCACCACAACGCTCACAATGTCCATCTACCACTTCTTCATTGGCAAGGCCAATCTTACAAGACAAGCACCAATTAATAGCAACACTCGCTTTATAAGCCAGACCTTTTTTAAACATCTGCAAGAAAATCCACTGTGTCCATTTATAATACTTGGGGTCAGTCGTATTTATCTCTCGTGACCAATCAAAAGAAATGCCAAGCATTTTAATCTGCCTTCGGAAGTTGTCTGTATTTTGTTTTGTTACTTCTCTCGGATGTATTCCAGTTTTAAGTGCATAGTTCTCAGTAGGTAGTCCAAAAGCGTCCCAGCCTATTGGGAAAAGTACATTTTTACCCTCTGCCCTCCTCTTGCGAGCTATTACATCCATACCAATGTATGGTCGTGGGTGTCCAACGTGGAGACCATCACCTGATGGATATGGGAATTCAACTAAAAGATAAGATTTTTCTTTTTTAGAAAAATCTTCAGCTTTGTATGGCTCATCTTTCTCCCATTTCTCCTGCCACTTTTTTTCTATTTTTTTGTGATTATATTTCTCCATAAATCATAAGGTTAGTGAAGTGAAATATACTTTTTCAAAAGTCTGGCCGAGCAAAGCGAGGAGATCCGAAGATTTTTGAAAAAGCATATTTTACGAAACACTAACGATCTTTTTTTACTGGATACAAATCCGGATCTATCGTCCTCTCAAAACAAACTTCTCCAACACCGTGTGCCCAATTTGAATCCTCTATACCTGGACCACCAAATGGTTTTGCTATTCGTATATTTTCACCTGACAATCTAGCGTTTTCTTTATTAAACACTGCACATAATTCAAAACTTAAACTAGAAATTACATTGTATCCGTATCCTTCAAATGTTTGTTGATCAATTGGAACCATAAAACTTGATATAGGATCATCAAGCTCTTCTAAACTCTCTGGAAGTCTTTCTTTGTTCTGCCAAAATCTTATTACTTGGGATTGAATACCTTGTAAATCATGTACTTTTTGTTCATCAAATCGTACAAGCCTTTGACTTGTAGGAGAGCCAATAATAAAGAAGCCTGAAACAATTGCAATAAGAACAACCAAAGCTGTTATCCAGCCTATCATTTTGGCTTTTTTTACCTCTCTTTCCCACTTACCTTTTAAGTCATACATATAGTATCCGAACACAGCACCTGTGACTATAAGTACTGCTACTATCTTCAATACAAATTGTGTACTTAAGTCCCCTCCTAAGAATTCATTAATTAATCTTATAAGTTGAATGATTATAGTCACACCCGCCACAAACAATGTAAAGTAGATCAGCCACTTTCTTATCCAAAGCCCTTTCTTTTCAGGATTTTTACGTACATCTCTATTAAGCACTTTTGTAAGTACTAAATATGTTGGGAATATTATAATAAGTGATGCAATAGAGAAACGAACAGCCGATGAGAAATTCCCTCTATAGAAGTCGAGCTGATCTGGGAATAGTATATTTATATAATTAAATAATAGTGCAAGTAAACTAAATGCACTTACATAAAGCGCTACCATAGCACCCACATAAAGGAAGAAGTCCTTTGGTGTTACCTTTGTTTTTATATTTTCCATAATGCCTTAATTATATCCTAAACTCTATAACGTCGCCATCTTGTACTATGTATTCTTTACCTTCAGTCCTTGCCCAACCCTTCTCTCGCGCTGTAGCCATTGTTCCTGCCTCTACAAGCTTGTCATAAGAGATTATCTCAGCACGGATAAATTTATCTTTAAAGTCAGTATGTATTGCCATCCCTGCGACTGGTGCCGTAGAGTCTCGCAAGATTGTCCATGCGCGAGTCTCTTCTTTTCCTGTCGTAAAGTATGTTATCAAGTTTAAAAGTTCATAGCCTTTTCGTATCAAGTTATTGATACCGCTTTCTAGTACTCCAAACTCCCTTCTAAACTCATCTTTGTCGTCGTCACTTACATCTTTAAGTTCGTTTTCTACACTCGCATCTACTTCTACCCATTTGGAATTAGTACTCTCAAAGAAGTCCATAAGTCTTTGATATCTGTCGTCTTCAATGTTTTTACCATCTGATTTTTTATTAAGTACGTACAAAAAAGGCTTCATTGTTAAAAGATTTAATTGTTTTATCGCTAACACCTCTTTCTCATCTAAATCTAAAGAGTTTGCGAGTTTTCCTGCAGTTAGTGCTTGCTCCACTTTTTTTAATACTTCTTGTTCTATTATTGCATCTTTGTCTCCACCTCTTACTTCCTTTTCCATATTTGAAAGTCTTTTGGTAACAGTCTGTAAATCCGCTAGTATGAGCTCTAGGTTTATAACTTCTATATCATCAAGCGGATCTACTGCTCCGTTTACATGTACTACATCTGGGTCGTCAAATACTCTTATCACCTCTGCTATTGCATCTACCTCGCGAATATTAGACAAGAATTTATTACCTAAACCTTCACCCGTAGACGCTCCTTTTACAAGCCCTGCAATGTCTACAAACTCCACCGCTGCAGGGATAGTCTTTGCGGTATCAGACAGTCGGCTCAACACACCTAAGCGTTCGTCAGGCACAGCAACTACGCCCACTGATGGGTCTATGGTGCAGAATGGAAAGTTCTCTGCGGGAACTGATTTTTTTGTTAATGCATTAAAAAGTGTTGATTTGCCTACATTGGGCAAACCAACAATGCCTATAGCTAAAGCCATTTAGCTATTCTATATTAAAATCCCCAAAATTCATAATGAGGTTTAAACCCCCTTCTTCCCATAACCCTCTATCTTTTTATGCCATTGTTCTTTCTTCGCATCTGACGCACGTTCTGATGGACCGAAGGTTGTGACCTCCACTGGATTTATACCCGCAAAGCCAAGTATTCCGCGCGCGATCTCATTAGTAAAATCTCCAAAGTGAAAACGTATCTTCATAGGCTTCATACCTGCTGTTACTATTACTCGTGCGCTTTTACCTGTAAGAAGTGGCGTCCACTCGCCTGGGTGTTCTTTTGAAAAATTAAATGCAAAGCTTGGTATGAACATCCTGTCGAACATTCCTTTAAGAAGTGCTGGCATCGTACACCACCAATTGGGGTATAACACCACTATATGGTCAGCCCATTTCATGTCTTTCTGTACTTTTAGAAGATCTGGTTCAATCTCTTGTATTACTTTGTATCCTTTATGTAGTATCGGGTCAAACTTTAACTCACCTATATTTGTACGCCTCACTTCATGCCCACCTTCGCGCGCAGCTTTACCATAAGTATCTGCTAAATACCCTGAGAGAGTATCACTGTCTGGGTGTCCAAGTAATATGTAAATCTTTTTCTTTTTTTTCATATTAGTGAACTAAAAAGTATTCGTATAAATAAAATCCTGATATTGCTAACACTCCAACAACGGTAATCCAAAACAATATCTTTAACATAATAATCATCACATCTTCGTCGCCTTTTGCTTTAAAGTATTCTAAAAATCCAAGTAAATAAAATATCACGATTGCTATAACTCCCTTCCCTATCCAATGATGCGAAAAAGTATCTGCTAGATAATTCTTGAAGGGTTTATATAATTCACCGAAGATTGTGGCAAAAGTTATAAATACTATTGCTACGATAGCTGATACTGCAAACGATGTTATGCATTTATTCTTTTTTGTATTTTTTGTATTTTCCATATTATCTTGCTGCTCCTGATATTACTAGACCACCAAGCGCCATAGACACAGCTATTATAAGTGTGATTAAAGCCACAAGCGCAAGTGCATTGCGGAGTCTTTTGTTCTCTTGCAACTTACCACCCTTAAGCCAAATAACAAGCAAAACTACAAATGCAAGAATTGGGAGAAATAGAAATATATGCTCTTTCACTTCCATAATCACCAGATGCACCCATGGAGTCGGACCCTCTTTTATGCCTGGCTTCACATTACTTCCGTAGTACACAACATAATAAAATCCGCCAGTTATCCAAGCTGTAACATATGCTACAAATGCGATAAATGACGACACCTTTAGAGAACGGACTGGAAGCTCTCTTTTGAAAAGCCACATGAGTGTCATGTACGAAGCTGCAATACCGATTACACCTATAAGTACATGTATGCTTAGATATATTGAAAGTGAAGTAGTCATATTATCTTTTACCTAAATATAATCTTTTAACTAATGAGAGTATTCCTATTACTATCACCACTCCTATCAGATAGAAGAATAAGAAAGCAAAATAAGAATAATCTACACCTCTAATTATACCAAGTACAAGTGCTCCGTACCAAGACGTAAGTGACAGAGACTCTCCAAGCCACATTGGTATTCTTCGCATTTGTATCAGAAGTGCATTTGCTACAAGCACAAGTATTACTGTGAGCTTAGCCCAAAGACGCGGGTCCATAAGCCTTTCTTCTTGTCCTGTAAAACGATATTCTAAGAAGAATCCAAAACCTGTTATTACAGCAATAGCAAGTCCAATACGTAAAACCATAAAAATGACCGAAAGCCATTCCCCTTCCATAGGGTCTATCTTCCCATCCTTCATCGCTTTCAGATAAAGTATCCCACCAAAAGTAGCACCTCCTACGCCAAGTGCTACTCCTATAAGGTGTGCAACAATAAGAAATGAATGAATATCCATATCTCTTATATTACATTATTTTCTTCAACTCTTCTTGATGGTTTTGCATAACTTCCATCATAGCTGTCATTTGGTCTTTACCGTCTTTCATTTTTGCTTGCGCTTCTTCAGCTATCTGCTGGAAAAGCTGTGGGTTCTTCTCTATCATACCTATAAGCTTGTCCTGCTGATCTTGTGGTACGTCCTTAAGCTGACGCTTAAGCATCTTCTTCATTAAAAAGTTTTTTAACATAATGTTCATTATATCGTTTCTTGGAATCTGGAGCAAATGTGATATATACTTAAAGACAATGACCGAACATCAATTAGACAAAGCAAAGAAAAAGATATTTGAAGATGCTAAAAAGGTTCTTGAGGGTAATTGGATAGAGCTTGAGGATGGTAAAGGCTACACTCGCCCAGCAGAGGGTATCTATCCACTACAGTGGAGTTCGGATTCTAGCTTTGCTGCATATGGCTACTCACACTACGATGTACCAAAAGCTATAACTGAGCTTCGTACACTCTTTGATGGTCAATGGTCAAACGGTTTTTTGCCTCATATAAACTTCCATAGAAAAGTTGACCACTACTTCCCTAATGAAGACTTTTGGGATTCTAAAAATGTCACTGATAAATCTCCTAGAGATGTAGGCACTTCTGGTATTACTCAACCTCCTATAGTCGCTATGGCAGTATGGCACATATATAAACGTCTTAAGCTTGAAGGCGAAGAAGGTGCTCAGGCATTCTTAGATGAGTTCTACCCTAAACTTTATAAACTTCATAAATATTTTCACGAACATAGAGACCCAGAGAACTGGGGGCTTGTCACTATCTATCATCCATGGGAGTCAGGTTTTGACAACTCTCCACGTTGGGATGATGCAATGGCAGAGATAATTCCAAAAGATCTACCAGAATATGAAAGAATGGATACACGATATGTTGACAAAGAAAACCGACCGACCGATGACAGTTATGACAAATACGTATATTTAGCGCTTGAATTAAAAAAGAAAAACTACGACGATGAACTTATATATAGAGACCACCCTTTTAGAGTAAAGGATAAAGTTACGTCTTCCATACTTTATATGGCAGACAAAAGACTTAAAGAGATGGCTGAGACCGCGGGTTATGATACATCTGAGATAGATAGATGGATGAAACTATTTGAAGAAAATCTAAACAGCAAACTCTGGAATGCAGAGAAGAAATCATTTTATGATTTTGACCTTAATAAAAATGATTATATAAAAGTACAGACTGCAGGAGCGCTTATGCCGCTTACAACTGGAATACTATCAAAAGAGCAGATCAAAGATATCGTCGGGCATATGAATAGTAAAGATTTCTGTGGAGATGGTTCGTGCATCATAGACCTTATACCGTCAAACAGTATTAATGAAGAGACATTTGATGATGACCACTATTGGCGTGGACCTATATGGATAAATGTAAATTGGTTTATGTGGAAAGGATTTAAAGAATACGATATGAAATACAGTGCAAATAGTTTCAAAAAAAGAATCCTTAATTTAATAGAAAACGCCGGCTTCTGGGAATACTATTCTCCTATCACAGGTAAAGGTACTGGTGCGAAAGACTTCTCATGGACTGCAGCACTTACTATAGATATCTTGTTTGATGATTTATAAAAAATAAAGGACTGTCCTTTATTTTTTCTTTCGCCATTCATCTATCTTTTTATGATCCCCTGAAAGCAACACTTTTGGTACACGATATTTTTTGCCTTTGTACTCTAGTACTTCCGGACGTGTATATACGTCAGAACTTGCTATCCTTTCCTCTTCTATTGAATCTACATTACCTAACACTCCTTTTATCTGCCTTGCTACCGCGTCCAAAATTATCATCGCTGGTAATTCCCCACCTGTAAGCACATATGGTCCTACTGTTACAACTTCTGCTTTAAAGATCTTTCTTACTCGTGCATCTATGCCCTCATAGCGCCCTGAGATTATCACCACATCTTTATATTGCTTAGAGAGCCTTTTAGCATAAACATTATCAAATTGTTTGCCGTTAGGGGCCAAGAATATCACTTTTACCTTTTTCTTACGTCCTACTGCCTTCTCTACTGCTTTGAGTATTGCTTGTGCTTCTAGCACCATACCAGGCCCACCGCCATACGGCTTTTGGTCTACTCTTTTATGCTTATCTTTCGTAAAGTCTCGTGGATTATAGAACTTTATTTTAATTTTCTTATCTTTCACCGCGCGTGCAATAATAGACTCATTTATATATGAGCTGAATGAGTCTGGAAATAATGTAATTATGTGAAAATTCATAATTTTAAAAGAAAAAACTGTGATATTAGAGTATCACAGTTTTTTCTTTTTGTTTTAAAGTAATTAAACTTTTAGGTCTTCCATTGCTTCGTCAACACTTTTCTCTGGTGCTGCTTCTGCTGCTGCTGGAGCTCTTGTCCCACCTTCTGGTTCGTTAATCTTAAGGTTAACTCGAGCGTTGTTTTTCATTCCAACTACTCGCAAGAGTGTTCGGATAGCTTTAGCTGTGTTACCTTGTCGGCCAATAATCTTTCCCATGTCTTCTGCGTTTATATCAAGAGTGAGAAGAACTCCCATCTCGTCAACAACTCTAGTAACTTTTACGTCATCTGGATTGTCAACTAATTCCTTAATCATAAACTCTAAAAATGCTTGATCTTTTTCCATATTGTTAAATATCTTTACTTGCTAAACTTTCTAATAATCCGAGCAGGCTTTCGACTTTCTGCTATGTATAATATACACGATTGTGCCAAAATGTCAAGTGAGATCTAATCCTCTTTAAAGACAAAATGCTTATATCCGTAGAAGTTCCACATCATCGCTACAAATACGGCCACAACCGCTCCGGTATTTGCCCAACCGGTTGCAGTTGCCCATGAAGGTGCCCCTATAACATTTACAATAAAAGATGCAGCCACAACGTTTATAAAAAGCCCTCCTGTAGCTACAAGCACAAACTTTCCAAATTCAAGATGTATTTTCTTTGTTCTAGTTTTAAAAGCCCAATGTTTGTTAAGGAAAAATCCATTCACAAGCCCAAAGAAGAATGTTCCTGCGACAAAAGCTGAAAACAGATCCCCAGAAGTAACTCCCGTAAAGACAAATAGTGCATTGAGTAAACTTATATTAATAAGTGTAGAAAGCCCACCTATGATAGCAAACTTTGCAAACCGTATAGCATTTGGAAAAGTGCCGTTAAGTGCGATTGCTGTGAGTAGCCCAAAGAATGTTATAGCTGGGAACCCTAATATCATTGCCAACCATAAAACAGGGTGTGGTGTATATCCAATCAAGATAATAGAAGCATGACTTAATACTGCAGTAATTAAACCAATCAAAGCCGCTATTTTTACATCTCTAATATAATATTGAGATATATCACTTATACTATTATTGTTTGGGTTCATTAAAATATTTACTGCGCTGCTAATACATAGTGTACAGTAGCTCCAGATAATTTCATTTTTCTTATTTTGTCTTCTCTCTCAAGCTCTTTTAAACACAACTCTACTAGTCTACCTGATATATCTAACTTTTTTTCTATAGTATGTTCTGTTACTCCTCTTATGTCTTCTCCAAGATGCCTGTTCTCTCCTGATATTTGATTCTGTCGATTAGTTTCTTCTCTTATTACTTCTAGTACGTCGTCTTTATGTTTATTTATATCTTCTATTATTGCATCAATCTTACTTCTATTCATACCAATAAAACCACGAATTGACTTCGGAAAAGAAGTTCTATCACCATTTTTCCCATTCTTGCCGATCCTCCCAGCAATAAAAGTGATGATAACTATAGCGACGACTACGATAATCAAGATTATGTAGCTCATATAAATATTGTATTATAGATGTCAAATAATTGAAATGGTAGTGATTGGATAAGTGGTTTATATCAAAACCAATCTTAATTTTGAGTCTGTTTATTTTCTACAGCTAAGAGTCTCCTTAACAACCGTATTTATAATAGAATCATGTGTTTCCTTAGGGTAAGCAAATTCTGAACTGCCGGGAACATTATTGTCTTGTATGACTTTAGGACTGCAGAGCGAAGCAAAAGCTCCACAAGACGAACGGAGTGTCTGGTCCTCCACTGTTTTGTGGTGAAATATTTTTACATTAGCAGGTGGTTTTGCGTACGGATTAATACCTAACCCTATTTCTTTATTAAGACCAGTAAATTGCTGCGCGATTTGTTCGGCTGCTGATCCAAATTTATAGCCGTTAAGAGGTGACGCAAGCGTATGGACCTCTATATAAGTAGCGTTTCCAAGCAGATGAGCTGCATAGGAAGCTACTACTCCACCAGCGCTTTGTCCATATATTATGATCTCATCAAATTCTTGTGTAGCGAATGTGTTGTATTCCGAAACAAATCTAGTACCAATAGTATTCAGAGTCTCCTGATTAGCATCATAGGTAAAGTATAAGTATCCTCCGAAATTAGGATCCACTGAAACCGCGTTTTTTATTGTGGTTTTTCCAGCATCAGGACCGCCAGCACCATGAATCACGATATATCCTCGGCTTGCAATAGACTGATTTGCAGTACAAATATATGTATCAGATGAATATGTTGTCGTTTGTGCCTTAGCCGAACTTGTTTCAGTTACTTGCTTAGATACTTCCTTAGACACTATGCTATATATTTCTTCATTAGTAAGCCCTACAAAATCAAAGTTACTTAAGTCAACCTCTTCAGGAGAGACGCCCATCTCTAAAAGAGTTTTGTTTATCTCTTGTTGAGTAATCGCTTCTCTAATTTCTTCAGGACTAGCCCCTTTTTCGAGATTATAGTCTTCAGGATTAAGACCGGATTCTTCAATTGCTTTGTTTACTTTAGCGGTATAGATTTTATCATAAGTGACTTTGCTAATAATTCCTGCCACAGCAACGACAATGATGATAGCTACTATTAAGATTAGTTTCTTCATAAAGAGTATTATATTTTTATTATTATAATATTATAATAATAAAACATAAATATTTCTTTTGCAAAAATAAAAGACGCCTAAAGGCGCTTTTAATTTTGTGGTGAAATACTAACACATGCTCGAACCTTTTTTGATAATTAACGCACGCGCCACGCGCGTGGTAGCTTCAATCTCAATACTACGCCCCGCGTCTGTGGTAACTCTATCGCACCAACGACTCCGCTATCGCTCCGCCGTAACCAAAACAAAAAACTTTTTCTTTCCTATTCTTTTCGTTTTTTCTGCCCCCAATTTTTAAAAGTAAGTTTGAAAAGAAATTTTTTGTTTTGCTGATTTTAGACAGACTTGAGATAAATATATTGTTCTTTCTGTAATGTTCTGTGAACATAGAGAGAATGATGTATTTCTCAAGACCTTTTGGCGATTTTTCGTGAACGGCTCAACGACTTGAGGCGTTGCCGAAATCGTTGACCACAATCATTATATTCTATATTATGAGTGTAATGATTGCGGTCTAATACCTAACTATAACCTTAATCTAATACTAGTATTCTAAGGCAAGTATGTCAAACAAAATATCCACAATAGCGAAAAATATTAAAATCGTAAGAAATAAAAACGGTATATCTCAAGATAGATTATCTAAGCTTGCTGATGTTGCCTATAATACGATAATAAAAATAGAATCAGGAGCTATTAAAAACCCGACAATAGATACTTTGGCAAAAATTGCTAAAGCGTTAAATGTAACCGTTAATGACCTTATAAAATAAATCATGCCTAAATGCCAAAAGTAAAATTTAAATTACCTACAATAAAGCGAGAAGCTGAAATACTAACGTCTTTCTGTAAACCAAGAAAAACTGGGTGGGATAAGAGCGGTACAGTTTATAAAAACCATCCAGAACTTGAAGAAATATTAAAGGATAAAAAATCTGACGATTATTATAAATACGTACACAAATACTCTAGTAACTTTATTAAAAAGAATAAAAAGAAATTAGAAAAATTAGTTATAAAATATCAAAAAAAGTGGGATAAAATAAATGATGAATATCTTAAAATTTTGTCTAAGCATTTTGAGACCAAATATCCAGCAGATAGAAAAATTATTACTGCGTATGTTTCTATAGTTCCAATATTTCCTAGATTTTTAGATACTTGGAGTTTTAATGTAAGTTCTAAGAATCCTGATTTTATGATACCGATAGCAATGCATGAAATAGTACACTTCCTATATTTTAAAAAGTGGATGGAAGTTTTTCCTAAAACAAAGAGAAGAGAATTAGAAAATCCACATTTAATTTGGAGATTAAGTGAGTTGTTAGCTCCTATTATTCTAAATCATAATAAAGATATTCAGAAGATATTAAAATATAAACACAGCCACTATTCTGTATTCCAAAAGGTAAAAATTGGTAAAAAGACAATGATTAAGCATTTTGAAGATATATACAAAAAGCATTTAAAAAGCGGTAAATCATTTGAAGAGTTTCTAAAAATTAGTTGGACTGAAGCCAAAAAACATAAGAAAATAATAGGGGATATCTAGTATATTACCTCCAAAGTACAGTACTTGACATACTAAACGATATATGTTACTCTTCTTGGTGGAATTAACCCGTTAATAAGCCTTGTCTCTTTTAATCTTTTTTGAAAGGAAGTGTGTGATGGATATTGATATTACTGTAAAATTGGAAACACTTGTTAAATTAAAGGAATTTTGTGATAAACCCGCAAATATTTATGAAGGTGGAAATACTGGAGGCGAGCAAAGAATCATTGGTATTAAAGAATGTTTAAGTTCTAAAGAGGTGGGTTATCTTCAGACAAATTCTTGTATTTTTGAATTGAAGATTCATGTCAGTGAAGAATATTCTATACATACAGGCAGTGGCAGCGGTAATGAGGATGCAATTACGTATAGAAAATTAATTGATGAATTTTTTGATACTCTGGGTATATTCCCGAAGAAACCAAAAGAGAGTAAAGGCATATAAATTTTACAACAAAAGGTAAAATTTATATGCCTTTTGTTGTTTTATTTTTTTTACAGAAATAAATATATAAAATTATATGTATCAAAAATATTAAATTTGGTATACTTTTAGATATGAAAAAGAAAATCATATTTTTTGATGGTGACGGCACTCTTTGGTACCCTAAATCAACAAAATATAAAGAAAAGCCACATTGGGTATATTTAAAAAGTAAAAATACTAATGAGCATTATAGACATCTAGTAATGATACCAACTGTTTTGTCTACTTTGAGAAAATTAAAGAAAATGGGAATAATTACTGTACTGCTTAGTACACACCCTCATCCACCAAAAGAAGCCGACTCTATAATTAATCATAAGGTGTCACACTTTAAGTTAAATAGTTTTTTTGATGAAATCCATGCAACAAGAGAATATCATCAATCAAAAGGTGAATTTATTATTAAAATTCTAAAAAAATATAATATTCCAAAAAGCAAAGCTCTGATGATTGGAGATAATTATCATTGGGATTATAAACCAGCAGTAGATGTTGGTGTAGACGCTTTGTTGATTGAGTCAGAATATATGAAAAAAGATGGTAAAGGTAGGAGAATAAAAAGAGTAATTAAAAGATTAAGTAATATTTTTAAGTATATTTCTTAAATGTTAATTTGATTTATGAAAATACTATTTGTCTGCAGAGGGAATATATTCAGAAGCCAAGTTGCGATCATGTGAAACTTGAGTGGACAAATAAGTATCAATGACGATATAATACAAATAATAACATGTCTATTGAAGGATTTTCTACAAAAACAGAGCAAAATGAGTCAAAAAAAAGATTCACATTTTCAAAAGAACAATTTGCTAAAGAAAGAATTGAAGCAATTAAAGAATCTATCAGCGAGCTAAAAGAGGATGACTCGTCGATTTTGTCTTTCTGTATGTATGGCTCTATGGTAAAAGGTACAATTAAGCCAGAGAGTGATATAGACGGTTTTTTGTTTGTTGATGCAGATTTGTCAGAGGAAGAGCATCAACAACACAATGAAAATCTTACAGAGAATGAAAAAAGTAAATCAAAAATAGAAACTTTTTTTATAGAAAAAATAAATGATCAATATACTAAAAAGCTGCACGAAACATTAAAATCACAAGCAAATCTTACCGAAGAACAGGTTGCTCATGCAAAAATCAGACCAATTAATGAGGAAATTATTGACAAGCATATAAACTTCATAGAGGTGGGACTTCAAAATGAAAGAGAGTACAAAAAACGATATGATGAATGGGATAAAAATCTTGACAGTAAAACAACTGATTTTAATAAATTAGACGAATATCTCAAAGCTCGTCCAGAACATCCTGAATCAACTGCTCCAAGCACAACACTTGCAGGAATGTTTCATCTTGAAATAGGCGGTGGAATTAGAAAATATAGAGATATGCTTATTTCTAAATTAGAATCTATGGAACAAGACGGCGAAAAAATATGGCAAGAGATTATAAAAAGTACGGAAATGTTTGAGCAAAATCTCTCAAGTGGTACCGAGAAAAAATATCCTCGAACACTCGATGAAGCAAAAAAGGTATATGGACTTAAAAAATAGCTATGATTTAATTAAAACTATGGAAACAAATATTCAATTCAATAATATAAAAAACAAAGAAGAATTCTTTTTGATTTTCCAAGGTCTATGTAATATCGCCGAATCAGCTTTTAACCAATTTGAGGAACAGCAATTTAATAATAAAAACAATGAAAATCTGTCACAAATTTCCCGACATGTTTCTTATCTTATGAGTATTACTTTTGTGATTGTTGGAATGAGAGGAGGTTATCTCGAATTTCGAGACACTGATCTTATAAGCCCATTTTTTGTTGAGGTAGATGGTGTTCAATATGATCAAAAATATCTTTACAAGATGAACGATTATTTTATTGATCGTTTTAATCGAGTTCTTGATATTCTAAAAGAAATTGATCCAGAATTTTATAAATCATATAGTGTGGTTTGGAAAAATTATTGATATGAAAATTTTGGCAACAAAGGAACATTCTAAGCTCCACATTCCATCAAAATTGAGGTAGATTCTATTTAAATACCTCACATTCCATCGAAATCTACCATGATTTTGATGGAATAGTGTCTAAACCGTGTATCTAGGCACGAGTAGCCCTAGCGGTAATGCCCGAGGCGAATGCCGAGAGTACGTTGAAAAACTCTATGATTACCACTATACTGAATATACTCATTAAGACGACTTCATTTCGTAGTGAGCACCAACTCTGTGAGGTACGAACAGAGAGGTAAAACAGAAATTTTCTTTTCAAATTTACTTTTAAAAATTGGGGGCAGAAAAAACGAAAAGAATAGGAAAGAAAAAGTTTTTTGTTTTGGTTACGGCGGAGCGGTAGCGGAGGCGTTGGTGCGGAGGGTTACCACAGACGCGGGGCGTAGTATTGAGATTGAAGCTACCACGCGCGTGGCGCGTGCGTTAATTATCAAAAAAGGTTCGAGCATGTGTTAGTATTTCACCACAAAAGCGAACTTCGTTCGCAGACAACACAACACAACGGCGCGCCGAAGGCGTGCCAGAAAAAGAAAGGGGCAAAAAATGACGTCGCTGTGCGACAAAAGCAAAAGGCGACGGCACGGCAAAGTGCGCGGTTTTGTTTCTTGTTTCGTATCCGCCTAATTTTTCAAAATCAATTTTCCATATTCATTACAAATTAATTTCTCAAAATTATGCCTAAACCAAAATATTTTCTTTACGCTCGCAAATCAACAGAGGATGATGACCATCAAATTATGAGTATTGAGGCTCAACTTTTTGAGTTGCGAGAATTTGCTCGCAAAGAAAATCTTGAAATTATTGAGGAATTTCAAGAGTCAAAAAGCGCAAAGACACCCGGCAGGGAGAAATTTAGCGAAATGATTTTGAAAATCGAGGAGCTTGGCAATGTCGGCATTTTATCTTGGCACCCTGACCGCCTTGCACGCAACAGTGTTGATGGTGGCAAAATCATTCATCTTGTAGATCAGCAGAAAATTGTGTCTTTGCGCTTTCCGACATTTTGGTTTGAACCCACTCCGCAAGGACTGTTTATGTTACAAGTGGCTTTCGGACAATCGAAGTATTATTCAGATAGTTTGATTCAGAATATTAATCGGGGAATCCGCCAAAAAGTGCGCCGTGGCGAGTGGCTGACAAAAGCACCATTCGGCTATGTGAATAATCAAAAGACTCGCAACATAGAACCTCATTTGGTAAATGCTCGGATTTTGAAGCGTGCTTTTGAAGAATATGCAAAAGGTACGCATTCATATATTTCTCTGGCGCAATTTATGGCGGATTTAAGCACTACCAACTCTTGTGGAAAGCCACTTGTCAAAGCTACCATCAAAAAAATCTTAACGAGCAGAGCATATCTCGGAATGACACATCATAAAGGAGAATGGTTTGAAGGTAGCTTTGAGCCAATTATTTCTTCACAATTATTTGAAGCCGTGCAGAGAGTTTTGAAGAGCAAATCAAAACCAACTGGTAAGCGTAATCATAAGCATGAGTTTCCGCTGACAAATCTTTTTCGTTGCGAAGAATGTGCGAGCATGTTTACCGCTCAGTTTGCAAAAGGTAATGGCGGAATATATCGCTACTATCGTTGCAGTAAAAAGAAAGGTGTATGCTCGCAAAGTTATGTGCAAGAAAAAGATTTGACAGCTCAATTAAAGGAACGGCTTCAATCAATTGCACTTTGCGATTGTTATGCTGATTGGATGTTAGGGAAGATTGATAAGTGGGAACAAGAACAAACAAAACAATCGCAAAGTGATGTCCAAAATCTTGCAGTTAATATCAAAGCAAGTGAGGCACGCATGGAAAAGTTAGTCTCAACATATTTGGATGGTGATATTCAAAAAGAGGTGTATCTGAAAAACAAGGACAAAATCATGCGAGCCACACTCGCTTTGAAACAACAAAAGAAAGATTTAGAACACGGAAGAAAGAATTGGGTCGAACCATTGCGAGAGTGGGTTATGGACACGAAACAAGCCAATTTTTTGTCCAACTCCACGGACTTGAAACAAATCCGCTCCTTTGTCCAAAAAATAGGAACGAACCATTCGGTTCGTAACAAAACCGCGCACTTTGCCGTGCCGTCGCCTTTTGCTTTTGTCGCACAGCGACGTCATTTTTTGCCCCTTTCTTTTTCTGGCACGCCTTCGGCGCGCCGTTGTGTTGTGTTGTCTGCGAACGAAGTTCGCTTTTGTGGACCCGACAGGACTCGAACCTGCCACCTCCTCAGTGCAAGTGAGGCGCTCTACCAGATGAGCTACGGGCCCAATACCCGTTTGAAATGTAATGATTATTGTACCTTATTTATTATCCAAAGCAAGTAAAACCAAATGATCCAAAAACTCCGGCAATCTAGTTCCTCCTGCATCTAATGCTTTTGGCATTAGCGAACCTTCAGTAAGCCCTGGGAGTGTATTAACCTCAAGGAAATAAATCCCCCGCGGAGAAACGATAAAATCAGAACGAGAATAATGTCGTAGCCCAAGTGCTTTGTGCGCTTCTTTAGCAAGTCGCTGTATTTCGTCTTTTATAACAGAGTCAAGATGAGCTGGACACACTTCTTGTGTTTCACCACTATACTTTGCAGTGTAGTCAAAGAAATTACTTTCGTTTGATGTAATGATCTCCACTGGCATCAGTGCGTGAACCTCTTCCCCTCTGAACCCTTCCACAATTCCACAGGTCACTTCTCGTCCACCTATGTATTCTTCTATTAAAACTTTTGGGCAATGCCCAAGTGCTTTGTATACACCGTCTCTTAATTCGTCAAAACTTTTGGCGATAGTCACACCGACAGATGAACCGCCAGAGACCGGCTTCACTACAGCCGGCATTGTAAAGCTTCTAAAAATATCAAAAATATCTTTTTCTAAATCATCAGATGCCTCAATGATAGTATACTCGGGTGTATTTATATCAGAATTCTCAATCCCCTGTTTTGTGAGGAGCTTATTCATACCAATAGCAGATGAAAAAGCAGTAGAACCAGTATATGGGACTGAAAATGTATCTAAAAGTTGTTGTACCGTACCGTCTTCCCCATACTCTCCATGCATTGCATTAAATATGACGTCAACTTGGTTTATCAGCTTCTCTGGAGCAATTGGTATGCCACGAAAATGCCATCCACCTTCTTTTGAGATAAAAATATCTTGAATATTATATTTTTCTGCAGGTAAATTCTTGAGGACACTACCACCAGTCTTAAGCGAGACATCGTACTCGCTACTTGGTCCTCCCCTAAGAACACCTATCTTTATTTTTTCCATATGTTAATAAATATTATAACATAGGTAACACAAAACAAGCTGTGGAAATCTAAATTTGTACTTCACAACAATACACATGAGCCGCCTGCGGGAGGGTTTGGCTGGGGCGCCAGGCGAATGTGGTATTGTTGTGAAGTATTTTATCTCTTTCTAAAACTAAAGAGTGATTTCTTACGATGAAATGAAATAGCAAACCTATGCGCTTCTGCATTTGCAAGTAATATTTCTTTTTCATACTTAGTACGTACATCCTCATCGGCAATAATACCTTTTGGTTTATGTTTATCATCTTTCACCACTCCTGCAACTGCTATTTTGTAACCATATTCATCTAAAGCCTTTTGTGCCGTGTTTACCTGCGCTTGTGCCCCATCCACCACTATCAAATGTGGATTTGGCCACTCGTCGTGCTTAAGTCTGCGTCTTAAAATCTCTTCAAGTGAGCCTGTGTCATTACCAGATACTTCGTCTGAAATATTAAACTTTCTATAATCACTCTTTTTTACCCAACTATTCTCAACCACAGTCATCACACCAACCGTATTAGTGCCCTGCATATGAGCAACGTCATATGCTTCTATCCTATGTGCTCTGTCTTTATTCAAGGATGGTCCTTGGATTTCTACCTTCGGCTTTTTAAATTCTTCTTTTATAAGAGATACATCTTGAATATGCTGTAACCCAAATATTGTCTTTTTTATTTCCCCAGCCTTCTCAAACTTCTTTTTCTTTGCTAAGTCTTTCATCTCTTGCTCCAAGACATTTATTAAAGACTTTTTCTTTCCTTCAAAGAAAAGTTTTATGTGGTTTATTCTTCTGCCGTATTCTACCTTTGACACCTTACCTGAACAAACTCCCGGACAAAGACCTATCTGATTATTGAAACATGGCTTTCTTTCTGATTCACCGTCATATGGAGTACATTTATCCCTAAATGGGAATAGCTTTCGTACTATCTTCATAGCATCTTTAAACAAACTTCCATATGGAAACGGCCCAAACACATACTTGATATCTCTTGAATAAAACTGACTCTCAAGATCGCTACCCCTAACGACAAGAATTCTTGGAAAATCTTCATTTGTTATAACTACATAATTAAAACTTTTATCATCTTTTTCTTTTGTATTGTATCTTGGTTGGAATTTTTTTATTAAATTTGCCTCCATTATCAAGGCTTCGAGCACTGAGTCTGTCTCTACTACATCTATGGCATCTGCCTCTTGTACCATTTTCTGTATCAACTGCCCACGTGCTTCTACAATTCCATTACTAAAATAACTCCGAACTCTGTCTTTAAGTGACGTAGCTTTCCCCACATATAAAACCCGTGTACCTTTCATAAACAGATACACTCCTGAATTATCAGGAATTTTTAACTTTTTAAACTCATTAGCAATCATTACTTAATATTAAGATAACAGCAAGATAAGAGCAATGCTATAGAACCTTTTTCAGATATTTTGCAGTGTATGACTTCTTAGATTCTGCCACTTGCTCTGGAGTACCTTTAGCAACTATCTGCCCGCCGTTTTCTCCACCTTCTGGACCTATGTCTATTACATAGTCTGCGGATTTTATAATATCCATACTATGCTCTATCACAACTACAGTATTGCCACGCGCTACCAGCGACTGCAAGATTTCTATAAGCTTTTTAACATCTTCATAGTGAAGCCCTATTGTCGGCTCATCTAGAAGATAGATAGTCTTTTGTAAATGTGGACGATAAAGCTCTGAGGAGATCTTCACTCTTTGTGCTTCCCCACCTGAAAGTGTAGTGGCTGACTGCCCAAGCTCCAAATAACCAAGCCCTACGTCATTAAGTGTTTTAAGTCTGTCATAGATAGATGGAATATCCTCAAAGAATGTTAGCGCCTCTTCTACTGTCATACTTAGGACATCGTAAATATTTTTATGCTTATACTTTATTTCTAACGTCTCTTTCATGAATCGCTTTCCATTACATACATCGCATTTTACATATACAGTTGGCAAGAAATGCATCTCCACTGCTATTGTGCCATTCCCCTGACAAGTCTCACATCGTCCACCCTTTACATTGAAAGAGAACCTACTTGCCTTCCAACCACGCGCTCGTGCTTCAGTAGACGAAGCAAAAAGATCACGTATGAAGGTAAATGCCCCAGTGTATGTTGCTGGGTTTGAACGTGGAGTACGTCCTATCGGTGATTGATCTATAAGGATAGACCGCCCAAGATATTCTGTACCTGTAAAGCTTTTAGCATTGTAGACTTCTGCACTTCTATACTTCCTTTCAAACCTCGCTCTTAAGTTCTTATAAAGTAATTCGTATAAGAATGTAGACTTACCAGAACCAGATACACCTGTAACCGTAACAAGCTTCCCTAATGGAAGATCTACATTCATATTTTTAATATTAAATTTCTTTCCACCCCTTATTTTTATAGCCCCTTTATTTTTGTCTCTTCTCTTTTCTGGAAGTTCTATTTTTATCTCTTCACGCAAGTAAGCAAGAGTAAGTGACTTACTGTCGTTTTTCTTTGCTGTCAGTAATTTATCTAAATCTCCAGCTACAACCACCTCTCCACCATGAACCCCTGCACCTGGACCGAGGTCTATTATATAGTCAGAAGAATATATAGTATCTTCGTCATGCTCTACTACTATTATCGTATTACCCAAGTCACGCAGATTAAGAAGCGTTTGTATTAGTCGGTCATTGTCACGCTGATGTAAGCCTATAGTCGGTTCATCAAGCACATAAAGCGCACCCACAAGCCCAGAGCCAAGCTGTGAAGCTAAACGTATCCTTTGTGCTTCCCCGCCAGAGAGAGTATTTGCACGGCGGTTAAGTGTAAGATAATCAATACCAACATCTAACATAAACTGTAGGCGGTTTGTTATTTCTTTTATAATTACTTTTGAAATCTCTTGCTCTTTCTTGGTAAGTTTTAACTTACTAAAAAACTCTTGAGCATTCTTTATAGACATGGAGGTCAAATCAACTATGTTTGTTTTGCCCCCCAAATAAACAAACAATGCCTCTTTACGCAAACGTGCACCATTACAAGTTTCACAAGCCTCTGAACCAAAGAAGTATTTGGTACCTAGGCCATTACAAGCTTCACACGCTCCATAAGGAGAGTTAAATGAAAACAATCGTGGCTCAACCTCAGGGAATGAGAAGCCGTCATATGGACACATAAACTTCGCCGAAATTATTCGCTCTTCCCCACTTGGCTCTTCTACTTTTAGTAAACCATCAGATTCTTCAAGTGCTTTCTCTATTGCTTCACTAAGTCGTTCTAATGAACTTTCTTTATCTTGTTTAAATTCACTTAGAAATATTTCATCAACAAGCACGTCTATGTCATGCTTTTTAGTTTTAGATAATACTATCTGTTCACGGAGGTTTTTGATTTTACCGTCTATCTTTACTTTACTGTATCCTTTACCGAGAAGATCATACAAAAGCTGATAATACTCCCCCTTCCTCCCAACCACTACAGGTGAGTATATTTTAAGTTTTAAATCATTAATATCTACCCCCATTACTTTTTTACTCGCCTTTTTTAAATCAGTATCTTTTATAGTTTTTAAAATAGTATTAAGTATCTCTTCATTTGAGAGTTTCTTTATTTCCCTGTCACATTTAAGACAATGTGGTCTACCAACTCGCGCATAGAGTATTCGCATATAATCATATATCTCTGTAATGGTCGCCACAGTAGAGCGCGGGTTATTAGACCTACTTTTCTGGTCAATGGAGATTGCCGGAGAGAGCCCGATGATCTCGTCTACATCTGGTTTTTGCATCTGGCGTAAAAACTGCCGAGCATAAGCAGAGAGAGACTCTACATAACGCCTCTGCCCCTCGGCAAAGATAGTATCAAATGCAAGAGACGACTTCCCTGAACCTGAAAGCCCCGTAAAGACCACCATTTTATTACGTGGCATTTCCACACTTATATTCTTTAAATTATGCGTTCTAGCACCCTTTACTATTATTTTGTCTGAATTTGGTTTTTCTTTCTTCATAATACGTACAAAACCCCCCTCCTTTCGTTTTAGGGGGAGTAGTTAATTAATTTGAGTCACAAATATTATACATTAAAAATAAAATTTTGCAAAAGAAAAAGCCTTTCTTATGAAGACAAGGCTCAGCTCTTTTCAAAGGGGTTAAGTGTTTCAACAAACTTCCAGCACTCTTTGCAGTCTGCAAGATGCTCTGCCATAGATTCTAGAAGTTCATCATCTTCTAGAGTTCCTTCTATGCTATACATCGTCTTTGCATATTCTTCTAATTCTTTTTCTGTGTAATGACTTGATGTATCTATCATATCAACTCCTTATAAAATTATATAGAAAGAACAATTCACTTCAGAAAATACAACTTAATGTTACATACTCTGAAATGGAGGTAAAGTGGGTTTACCTCTATTGGTTTGCGGTACTTCGTGGGGAGATTATAAATTATAATTCTACATATAATGCAAATCTGCCATCTTTTATGAGAAGAGATAATTCTTTTTCTGATGTATATTCATCAAACGTAGGATAATCTCCGACACACTTTTCTTTTAAATCAACGACTACTCTTTCATATTTTTGATACTTAGTATCATCAGTTTTCAAAGCAATTCCTATTACTAGGATAACAATGGATAATACTGGTATACATACAAAAACAAAAAATTTTCTATTACTCGCTAAGTCTCTTCTCACAACAACCTCCTTGAAGAAATTCGCCAATTTGACGTATCTAAAAACATCTACGTAAAAAATAGCACATTATTGATTCTGTGTCAATACCCTAATTTCATCCCTTATTATCGCCGCGGTTTCAAAGTCTAATATTTTTACAGCATTATTCATAACTTTCTCTTTATGCGCTATAAGCTTCTTTGGATTCTTTTTATACAATTCCCTATCTATAGTAAGTAGTGTCTCTACAGACTTCTGATGATCTGTACGCATCTGATCTGTAATGTCTTTAATAGCCTTTATAATAGTCTTTGGGGTGATGTCGTGCTTTTTATTGTATGCAAGCTGGAGCTTTCTTCTTCTGTCTGTCTCACTCATTGCCTTTTCCATTGAGTTGGTAATCTTATCAGCATAAAGTATTACATGCCCGTCTACGTTACGTGCGGCTCTACCTATGGTCTGTATTAAGCTCGTCTCTGAACGCAAGAACCCTTCTTTGTCAGCATCAAGTATTCCTATCAATACCACTTCCGGTAAGTCTAAACCTTCACGAAGTAAGTTCACACCCACAAGCACATCAAACCCGCCCTTTCTAAATTCTGTAAGGATTCCTATTCTTTCTATTGTTTTAATATCACTGTGCAAATATTCTGCTTTCACACCCTTTTCTTTTAAGTACTCCGAAAGATCTTCTGCCATCTTTTTTGTAAGAGTTGTAGCTATTACTCGCCCACCTTTCTTTATAGTTTTTTCTGTTTCATTTATAAAATCAGTTATTTGTCCTTTATACTTACCCTTCTCCACCACAGGTCTTACGTCTATCTCTGGGTCAAGCAGTCCTGTCGGTCGTATGACTTGCTCTACTATGTTTTTACTATTCTCACCCTCATATACTCCGGGAGTCGCAGATGTATAAATACTCTGACCTACACGTTCTTCAAACTCTTCAAAGTTAAGAGGTCTGTTGTCTACTGCAGACGGCAATCTAAAGCCAAAATCTACTAAAGTAGTCTTCCTTGATCTGTCCCCTGCGTACATACCACCAAGCTGTGGGACCGTCACATGTGATTCGTCTATTATTGTAAGAAAGTCCTTCGGAAAGTAAGAAAGCAAAGTATATGGAGGTTCACCTTCTTTACGCCCATCAAAATGCCTAGAGTAGTTTTCAATACCACTTGTATAGCCTATTTCTTTTATGAGAGCTAAGTCGTAGTTAGTTCTTCGTTTCAAACGCTCATGCTCAAGCACTTTACCTGCACGCTTAAAGTTTGCAAGTTGCTTAGTAAGCTCTACTTTGATGTCAGCTGCGGCACGCTTTTTTTCGGCCTCTGGTGTTACGAAATGCTTTGCTGGGAATAGAAAGAAAGACTCTATGCCTGCTTCTAATATCATCCGCGAAATAGCATCTATTTTATTTATCTCAGATATAGAACTTCCCTCTAATTCTATTCTGTATATTACTTTTTCATTCACTGGCATTATCTCTAATACATTACCCATCGCTCTAAACTTCCCTGGTGTAAGATCAGCAG
>Ga0257125_1001243_pt1 | contig 26992 bp, 25 predicted proteins | sample SI106_200metaG_FD_190183 | JGI IMG/M metagenome (GOLD analysis project Ga0257125, IMG submission 190183) | Marine microbial communities from Saanich Inlet, British Columbia, Canada - SI106_200 | ecosystem: Environmental > Aquatic > Marine > Inlet | place: Canada: British Columbia | collected... | reverse complement strand
TCTTTGAGTTTACTTCTTGCACCTGGTAAATCTTGACTCCATTCAACAGTCATTATAAAAAAAGTCTGACTATCAAAACCTAAAGCCATAGAGGTTCGTTGATTATCGTACCCAGGGAGTTCAACCTCATACAAATTGCGTTTTATTTTTTTTAAAATCCGAAGTTTCAATCTGCCAAGATGAACAATGCCCGCTCTCAAAGCTAAACTTTTCAGGGGGTGACCTTTACATTGAAAATCTATCAATTCTCCCACAATACTTTGTTTGTCTAATTTTTCTCCATACTCAACTACAACTTTTTGTTCCATTTTAGACAGCTCATCAAAATCCTCTTCTAAAGCTGTATATTGGTCAGACATTTCATTATATTTTTCTTGATAAGACTCAGCGCGCTCACTAGCCTTAACTCTTAATTCATACTCTTTATCAGCTCTTTTATTTGCTTGAATGATTTTTTCTTGTAGTTGAGCGGAGGTTTCATCTGAAACATCCCCTCCAGAATCTAGAACTTTTGTATCAGCAAGAGATAAATCACTAAACCAAGTATCCGAACTCCACGAGCCAGTATTTTGACTTGTTCTAATCTGAATAGACTTGCCTTTTAAGATGTTTATTTTTTCTTTAATCTTTGGAATTGATGGAGCGTATTTAGCTAGAGACATTTGCCTTCTATCACCACTATCATTAATTATGTATAGATACCTACCATCATCATCACCATCTGAAAGTTTTCCAAAATTTGTCCATATAAAACCCATCAAACCACTCCTAAAAAATTATTATTTATATTTTTCAATCATATCAACCGCCCTTTGAAAGCCATATATAGCGACTTTCAATATCATTAGCACTTCCAGATTGATTGGAAGTTTTTTTAACTTTTTGTGCTTTTCTTTGGGCGTTAATAAAAACGTCCGTGCCATCTTCATCAATAAATACAGAGTTATCATCAACACCCTCCAATATCTTACTAGAATCATTACTATCAATGTAGTTCTTAAGCTCTTTAAAATTTTTAAAACTTACTTTCATAAATTAGCATAAATCCTATATTTTCAGCTATTAGTGCGCACCAAACCCTCTGCGCGTTGTTTATTTTGCATATAAGAGGTGGCAATCATATCTACTATTTTAGTTCGAAAAGCTACATTTTCATCAGATTGAAAAGTCTCAAAGCACCACTTACCCCATAAGTTTAAAATATTTTGTGCCGCTTCAACCTCTCTAGACTCATATCTCTTCATGGCGCCCTTGTACATTTCACTATCAACACCATACATATAACAAACCCTGCCAACAAAAGCTATCGCAATAGGATGATCGGATTGACTGGCAGCATCAAATTCAGCCAATAAAAATTCAAATCTTCTTTGTTCATTTATTAATTTACTATTGACAAACGCCTCAACCGCTTCAAGAGATGGTAGAACTGATGACCAGGGTTTTTTAAGGTCAATAGACATAAACTCTTTTAGTTCGGGTGTAATCTCACACATTCCGACCATTGACCCTATAATACTAGGACCCACTCCATTGTCACTAGGACCCACTCCATTGTCTTGCAAAGCACCCTTGGTCATTGTATCGCGCACTAAATTTAACCATTGTTCACTTCTATCTTCATCCGTCATCTCCTTCTCCTTCTCCTTAGTACATATACCGCTATACCAGCACCTAATAAAGGCAAAAATATCAATATCGCTATTGCCAATGGAATTTGGATTGATATGTAAAGATCTATCATGTTACGCTCCTTATTGTTCTGATTTACTATCTCAATAGGATCATTGCCATCTGCGATATTAACATGAAAGTTCTTTGGCCTCTGAATGAGGTTGCCGTCATTATCCTTAAATACCCATTTTCCAACCTCTTTAGAGTCTTTAAACTGACCATCAACAGCTAGCACACCTTCTTTATTCCAATACTTAACAGAGCCATTTAATAGGCCAAACATAAAGTTTATTTCTGTATGTTTCGTACCATTTGGATACCATGATGTCCACTCAAGTGCTGGATCTCCATGCGTATAGTACTTTCTCTTAAACATGGTACCATTATCATATCTATCTACCCACTCTCTGTCTCTTCTGCCTTCAGAGTCCCAATGTTTAGAAGAGATTGGCGGCTTATCTTTATATTTAAAGTTATAGAAAGATTCCTTATAACCACTGATATTCCAATCAGTCCATTGTCTTGAATCATTTGGCCCCGCAATACCTGTTTGTTCTTTATTACCGTTCTCATAAAATATTGAGAAATCACCATTTTCAATACCCATAGAGTAATTATGTATTGACTTAAGTTTACCGTTTGGATGCCAAACGGTTGTTATCCCATCTCGCTTGCCATTAACCAAGTTAATTACACCGTACTTAGCTCCATCTGGATAGTAAGATTCAAACTCTCCATTAAGCTTTTCACCTGTCGATTTACTATAATATATTCTTGTATTAAGAGACTGCTTACCATCAACGAAAGACTCCTTAAAAACTACATCTTTCCAGACGCTACTGGTTATAGATACAGCCCCAGTATATGGCTCATCACTTCCTGCAAGGACAAACATGCTTTTTCCATATTTAGAACCTAACACTTCAAGCCTTGGATCAAAAGATAAGAACTTACTTGGATTATATCTAGTGGTATCGCCATAAGCTACAAGCGACTGCATATACATCAGTATTACAAATAGTAGTTTCAGCATTACAGATGGCATAGCGTTTTAATCATATTTAACCCAAGAAGAATTACATTATATTACTTTTATTACTACAAGTGATGCACTCTCATTCTGCTGTCGAAATACATAGCATTATTCATAATGGTTGGGTTGGTGTAGGAGTAGCCTAAGAGATATATTGCTTGAGTAATACTAATGCTATCCTAGATAGACTTAAGACCTATAAACCTCTCAAATCTATTGAGAAGAATAAGCCTGCTATTTTGATTTTTGACTTATTTCCCTTTATAAAATTCACCAATAAACACTTATCGAAATGAGTGGCTGTATTTTCGGTGTTTGAGCGTAGCGAGTTTAGAAAATACAACGAATGAGATTTAGTGTGAATTGGTAGTTTTATAGGGGATGTTATCTTTTGGATACTTTTCTAAACAAGTAGAAAAGTATCAAGACCTAAGCGAGTAAATCTTTGATTTTCGAGAAAGGGTTTCAGTAGTTAAAAAAAGACTTGGATCTTTAGCTGATTTTCATGCCCGCTTTAGCACCTGAATCTGGCGATAAAATATGTAAAGACTTACCATCACCGGCAGCCAGCACCATGCCTTCAGAAAGTCCGAATTTCATTTTTCTTGGTGCTAGGTTAGCCACCATTACGGTTAAACGACCTTCAAGATCTTCTGGAGAGTAATGCGCTTTAATACCGGCAAATACATTGCGTGTGTTTTCTTCGCCAATATCTAGCGTTAGTTGCAAGAGCTTATCTGCACCTTCTACGTGATTGGCTTTTACAATTTTGGCAATACGCAGGTCAATCTTTGTAAAGTCATCAATACTAATCATATTATTATCCTCTTGCTCTTTTTCGGTTGTTTTGGTTGTTTTGACTTGCGCCATGTTTTGCTTTGACGCCTCAATCACTTTTTCAATCTGCTCGTCTTCGATGCGTGACATCAACGGCTTAAATTTATTGATTTGATGCTTAGTGAGTGGGTGCTTAATATCGCCCCAATTAAGCGCATCAACATTTAAAAAGGCTTCCGCTTGCTTGGCCATCTCTGGCAATACTGGCTTAAGGTATGTCATTAATACTCTAAATAGATTGATTGCTAACGAGGTTACATCATGTACTTGCGCCTCTTTACCCTCTTCTTTAACCAGTTGCCATGGTTTGTGCTCGTCAATATATTGGTTAGCTTTATCGGCGAGTTTCATAATCTCGCGCATTGCTTGACTGTAATTACGTGCTTCATATAGCTTAGCAATATCATCACCTTTAGCAACAAACTCGTTATACAAATCAGGCTCAATCGCATAAGCTGATAATGTTTTGTTAAATTTCTTAACAACAAAGCCTGCACTACGTGAGGCAATATTAACCACCTTGCCGACCAAATCAGAGTTTACACGCTGTTTAAAATCTTCCAAATTAAGGTCAATATCATCGATCTTAGCTGAGAGCTTGTAAGCGTAATAATAACGCAAGCATTCAGGGTTAAGACTCTCTAGATAAGTTCTAGCTTGAATGAATGTGCCACGAGATTTACTCATCTTTTGGCCGTTAACGGTTAAGAAGCCATGAGCAAAAATAGCATTTGGTGTACGGTAATCAGCGCCCATTAGCATTGCCGGCCAAAACAGCGCATGGAAATACACAATGTCTTTGCCAATGAAATGATACAGCTCAGTTTCAGAATCCTTATTAAAGTATTCGTCAAAATCCAAGCCTTTGGTGTCGCATAGCTTTTTAAAGCTAGCCATATAGCCAATCGGCGCATCGAGCCATACATAAAAATATTTACCTTCTACACCCGGTATTTGAAAACCAAAATACGGCGCATCACGGGAGATATCCCATTGTTGTAAGCCTTGTTCAAACCATTCGGCAAGCTTGTTGCTAATTTCAACTTGTAAGTGCCCTGCTTCCGTCCACTCTTTTAATTGAGCTTCAAACTGCGGCAAGTCAAAGAAATAGTGCTCAGAATCCTTAGTAATAGGTGTAGCACCTGAAACAGCTGACTTAGCATTCTTAAGTTCAGTCGGTGAATAAGTTGCACCACAAACTTCACAGTTGTCGCCGTATTGATTAAGGGCGCCACACTTAGGACAATCACCTTTAATAAAACGATCGGGTAAAAACATTTGCTTTTCAGGGTCGAATGCTTGAGAAATTGTGCGTGTTTTAATAAAACCCTTGTCATTCAACTTGTTGTAAATATCAGCAGAGATTTCTTTATTCTCATCAGAGTGAGTTGAATGGTACTGACTAAAGCCAATAGAAAAATCTTTAAAATCTGCCTGATGACGCTCACTCACGCCTGCAATTAACTCTTCAGGAGTAATACCAAGCTCATTGGCTTTAAGCATAATCGGCGTGCCATGTGCATCGTCTGCACAAACATAATGACACTCATTGCCCATCATTTTTTGAAAACGCACCCAAATATCCGTTTGAATGTATTCCAATAAATGCCCTAAATGGATTTCGCCATTGGCATAAGGCAGTGCTGAAGTAACAAGAATTTTTCTGCGTGACATAAAGGTTCCAACAATAAGCTTATTAATATTAAGGTTTGCTTATAATCGATATACGATAAAATAGCATCATTTTACTTAATTGGACGTGCAAAAAATGGCAGATTTAACCCAAGATCAAATTGAAAAAATTCTTGAAAGCGTTGTCGACATTCACACCGAACAAGACATCGTTTCTTCACATGCTGTAGACAATGTTAGCATTGACGGCGACCAAGTAGTTGTTAACGTTGTGCTTAACTACCCTGCACAAAGCTACCATCAAACACTGTCTGATAGTATAAAAAATGCACTGTCTAGTGCCGGCATTGACAATGCAGAAGTAAGCATTAAAACTAAGATTGTTAAATACTCAACGCAAAAAGGGGTTGATCCTCTTCCTGAAGTTAAAAACATTATTGCCGTTGCCTCGGGTAAAGGCGGTGTAGGAAAATCAACCACAGCGGTTAATCTGGCGCTGGCCTTACAAGCCGAAGGTGCAAAAGTTGCTCTATTGGATGCTGATATTTACGGCCCTTCTCAACCAAGAATGCTAGGTGTTAGTAAACTAAAACCAGAAACAACTGGCGAAGGAAAACTACTTCCAATCTTAGGTCATGGTATGCAGAGTATGTCTATTGGTTATTTAGTAGATGAAGAAAATCCAATGATTTGGCGTGGTCCGATGGTGACCCAAGCTTTAGAGCAAATGTTGCGTGATACACTATGGCGTGGTGTTGATTACATGGTAATTGACCTGCCACCAGGTACTGGTGATACGCAATTAACCCTTTCTCAAAAAATTCCAGTGAGTGGTTCTGTGATTGTAACTACACCACAAGACATTGCTCTAATCGATGCCAAAAAAGGTTTAAAAATGTTTGAAAAAGTTAACATTCCTATCTTGGGAATTGTCGAGAACATGTCGCTGCACATCTGCTCAAACTGTGGCCATGAAGAAGCCATCTTTGGCACGGGTGGTGGTCAGGCCATGGCTAAAGAAGCAGATGTTAACTTCTTAGGCGCATTACCATTAGAAATGGAAATACGTACCGACGTAGACGAAGGAACACCAACGGTTGCTAAAGATCCTGAAGGCAGAGTGGCTGAAATATATAAAGAAATTGCCAGAAAGGTCTCGGCTAAATTGACTCAGCAAGATAAAGCTGTTAGTGCGTTCCCAAGTATCACCATTGAATAAAAAAATTCAATTTTTTTAAATTAAAAGATTGAAAAGTTGTCAATATTGATAAACACCATTAAACTAGTGTTTTTTATTGCGTTGTCTTAATTAAATGTCAAACTATATTGATGAATTCCAAGGTCGCTTTATTGGCATTATGCAATGGGACGACTGCAATGCTTTATTGGAAAAACTAATCAATAACCCTAATGATTGGTATTTGTACGACACCTTAAATTCAGTGCCCAATGAAACGGCTGATGCTGACTTATTCATTAATAAGATTAATGCCATTAAAGACACACTGACCAGTGAGCATCAAGAACGCTATTGCGGTATTGTGTATGCCAATGATTTAGACAATCCAAGTTTTGTTAAGATTTTTCATCCCAATAATTTGGGGAAATCTTGCGGTAGTAGTGAGAATCCACCTTTGCCTCAATGGTTACTCTCTAAAACCAAACCTATGGATGTGGTTGAAGAATTTGGCACACCTGAAGCAGAACAAGGCTTTGTTTCAAAATACCTTAAATTCTAATGATTTTCAGACACCTGGTTAATGGTGTATTTGGGAATTTCAACAACCAAGTCAACATCACCAACAACGGCTTGACAAGACAAGCGAGAATCTGGATCTAACCCCCAAGCTTTATCCAGTAAATCATCCTCAGTTTCATCAGATTCTTCAATGGAATCAAACCCTTCTCGAACGTAAACATGACACGTGGTACAGGCATTTGACATCTCACAGGCATGTTCAATTTCTACGTCGTTTTTTAACAATGCATTGCACACGCTCACGCCCTGCTCTACTTCGATCACAATGCCTTCTGGGCAAAGATCTTCATGGGGTAATACGATAATTTGTGGCATATTTTCCTTTGGCTAATTACTAAAATTCATCGACATTATGACCTTTCATAGCCTTCATTACAGCCGTGTTCATGCGCATCTCAACAAACTCTTCGCTAACTTTCTCTAAACGATCAATAGCAATTTTAATGACTTTTTCATCCGTGCTGTTACTCACTTGATCCAGCTCTGTTCTTGCTTGGAGTATGCTATTAATCATTTTCTCATCGAGTAAATCTTTGTCTTTTTCTAATGCAGAATCAATTGCCTCTAAGGTGCGTTGAGCGTCTACTTGTAACTCATGCAACTGCCTAACTTCAATGTCTTGTTGAGCAAATAAAACAGAATCCTTAAGCATTTTTTCCATTCCACCATCGCTTAGGCCGTAAGATGGTTTAATCACCACATCGGCTTTAATGCCTGACGTTTGTTCACTTGCACTAACTGAAAGAAGGCCGTCAGCATCTACTTGAAATTCAACTCTGATTCGAGCACTACCTGCTACCATGGATGGAATACCTTGCAAATCAAAGCGCCCTAAAGATCGACAATCTTTAACCAATTCTCGTTCACCTTGCAATACATGAATACTCATGGCGGTTTGACCATCCTTAAAAGTGGTAAATTCTTGTGCACGAACAATCGGAATAGTGGTGTTGCGATGAATCACTTTTTCCACTAAGCCACCCATGGTTTCAAGCCCCAAAGATAAAGGTAGAACGTCGAGTAACAGCATGTCATCTTGTGATTTATTACCGGCTAAAACATTGGCCTGAATCGCTGCACCTTTGGCAACCACTTCATCTGGGTTAATCGAGCATAAAACCTCTTGTTTAAACAATTCACTTACCATCGTTCTCACCAATGGCATACGAGTGGAACCACCCACCATAATAATATCTTTGATGTCACTAACATCAAGATTTGCGTCTCTTAATGCGCGCTTGGTTAATAGCAATGTGCGCTTAATAAGAACACTTGCTAACGATTCAAATTTTTCTTTGGTAATTCGATATGGGGTTTCGATGCAGTCAAATTCAGCGTAATCATGCTTGCTCAATGTTTCTTTAGCAATGCGTGAAAATTGTTTAATTTTTTGTATTTGTGCTGGCGTTAACTCACCTAAATTCAAAGTTTCAATACAATCATCAATAATGAGTTGATCAAAATCATCGCCACCTAAAGTTGAATCACCACCAGTAGAAAGCACTTTAAACACGCCCTTTTTAAAACTCAAGATGGAAACATCAAAAGTACCACCTCCTAAATCATAAATGACATGAATACCTTCTTCGCCCGACTCTAAACCATACGCAACTGCAGCGGCTGTAGGCTCATTCAATAGACGCAGAGTATTAAGGCCAGCAAGCGTTGCTGCATCTTTAGTAGCTTGACGCTGAGCATCGTTAAAATAAGCAGGTACAGTAATCACTGCGCCTGTTAGCTCTCCACCCAGTGCATCTTCAGCACGCTGCTTAAGGGATGATAAAATACTTGAAGATATTTCCACTGCGCTAAGATCACCCATGGCAGTATGAAATAAAACATTATTACCATTTTCAACCAATTGATACGGGCAGTTTTTAAATTCTTTCACCTCTTTGTAACCTAAACCCATAAAACGCTTTACCGAAACAATAGTATTAGTAGGGTCTGTTTTTGCATAAGGGCATGCATCACAACCCACGGTGAGTTTGTTATCTTTACCACAATGAACAACCGATGGTAGAATCGCTTCGTTATTCTCATCGGTTAATACTGTGCTTTCACCACTCATCACTGAGGCGACTAGTGAATTGGTTGTGCCTAAATCAATACCAATGGCCAATTTATGCTGATGAGGTGCACTGGATTGACCGGGTTCTGATATTTGTAATAATGCCATTGTCTTTTTTTATATAAAGTGGTCGTATTTTACAGCCACTCATCCATTAATTGATTTGCCCGAAGGTCTAATTGATTGTAAAACTTTAACTCTCTGACTAAATTCTTAATTTTTTCAAAATCATCAACATCAAACAGTTGCTTAGTTTGACTAATATTTTTATTAATTTTGTCATTAATATTTTGAATAAAATCATCCAATTCTAACTCGTCTTTGTTAGATTCAATGGTTTCTAACTGCTCTCTTAATGAGATTTGACTCATAAGGAAATCCACATCCATTTGCGTGTCTTTTTCATCAAAGGCATTGATTCCTTGTAAATCCAGTAAATAGGTAGCGCGTAATAATGCAGAATTAAGCGTATCAAACGCGGTGTTAATTAACGATGTGTTTTGCAGAGCAAGTGATTTTTCTTTATCACTTTTCAATGCAAACTTATCTGGATGAAATTTAGAAATTTGGGCTTGATAAGCATCTTCAAGCGCTGTTAAATCAACATCAAAACCAACTTCTAAAGAGAATAACTCAAAGTAGTTTTGCATGTTTAAGCGGTGTGATTAAAAATTAAACGGTAAAAGACTCGCCACAGCCACACTCGGCCTTAGCATTAGGGTTATTAAACTCAAAGCCTTCATTCAAACCTTCTTTGACAAAATCAACCTCAGTGCCATCGATATAAATCAAACTCTTAGCATCGACAATCACCTTAACACCGCTGTCTTCGAAAACAGTGTCATCTTCATTAACAGCATCCACAAACTCGATGTTATAGCCAAGACCAGAACAACCTGTTGTTTGGACAGATAAACGAATACCAACACCAGAGCCACGACTGGATAAAAATCCAGCCATGCGTTTGGATGCTTCTTTCGTTAATGTGATTGCCATTTTTTTTACTTTTAGGCTTTGCTTTTAATGTCGTTAATTGCCGCTTTAATTGCATCTTCAGCCAATACTGAACAATGAATCTTAACGGGTGGTAGCGCTAATTCTTCAGCAATGTCAGTATTTTTAATTTCTGCAGCCTCGTCCAGTGTCTTGCCTTTAACCCATTCGGTCAATAATGAACTTGAGGCAATGGCAGAACCGCAACCGTAAGTTTTAAATTTTGCATCTTCAATCACACCATCGTCATTAATTTGAATTTGTAAGCGCATTACATCACCACAAGCCGGTGCACCAACCATGCCCGTACCTACATTTTTAGCGTCTTTATCTAACACACCTACGTTACGTGGATTCTCGTAATGATCCAGTACTTTTTCACCGTATGCCATATATTCCTCCTAATAAACTTTATGTCGTTATTCTAACTCTTTACAAGACAGATAATCCTTGTATTTTATGCAGTATTTAATGCGCTGCCCATTCAACTTTACTCAAATCAACACCGTCTTTAAACATATCCCAAAGTGGTGATAAATCACGTAATTTTTGCACTTTATCACGAACCAACTCAATGGCTTTGTCAATGTCTGATTCGGTGGTGTAACGCCCAATACTAAAACGAATGGATGAATGTGCCAATTCATCATTCAAGCCTAACGCTCGAAGCACGTAAGAAGGTTCAAGACTGGCCGATGTACATGCAGAACCTGAGGATACAGCAATGGTATTGATAGCCATCATTAAAGATTCGCCTTCAACATAATTAAAACTGATGTTTAAATTGCCTGGAATACGCTGATGCAAATCACCATTCACTTGCACTTCTTCCATGTCTTCAAAGCCGGATAACAGTCTGTCACGCAATGTTTTAAATCTTGCATTTTCCTCAACCATTTCTACTTGAGCAATGGCGAATGCTTCGCCCATTCCTACAATTTGATGCGTGGCCAATGTGCCTGAACGCATACCGCGTTCGTGGCCACCACCGTGCATTTGCGCTTCAATGCGTACACGCGGCTTACGACGCACGTACAAAGCACCCATACCTTTAGGGCCGTAAATTTTATGCGCTGAAAAACTCATTAAATCGACTGGTAGTGTCGACAAATCGATTGCCACCTTGCCGGCAGATTGCGCTGCATCCACGTGGAAAAATACTTTGTGCTCACGGCAAAGATTACCAATGGCTTCAATGTCTTGAATCACACCAATTTCATTATTCACATGCATAATCGAAACCAAAATTGTATCTTCACGAAAAGCTTCTTTTAATGCATTAATATCTAGCAAACCATTTGGCATAGGATCTAGATAAGTAACCTCGTAATCCTCACGCTCTAATTGACGGCAAGTGTCAAGCACAGCCTTGTGTTCAGTTTTAAGGGTAATAATGTGATTGCCTTTCTTTTTGTAAAAATGAGCAATGCCTTTAATGGCTAAATTGTCCGATTCGGTTGCGCCTGAAGTCCAAACGATTTCACGAGGATCTGCACCCACTAAATCAGCCACTTGTTTTCTGGCTTTTTTAACGGCTGCATCGGCTTGCCATCCGTAATAATGAGAATTAGAAGCTGGATTTCCAAAATCGCCGTCCATGGTCAAATATTGCATCATCTTATCAGCAACACGCTTATCAACTGGCGTGGTTGCTGAATAATCCATGTAGGTAGGAGTTGACATATTTTTTATGGTCCCTTATTTAATTTTGCTTATTTTGATTGATAATCGTCCATCACTTGTTGCAAAGTTTTACTGCTTAAAAAACCTCTAAGTTGCTCGCTCACTTCGCACCATAATTTGTGGGAAATACACTCTCTGCCATTATGACAACCACCCTGTCCTTTACAACGACGAAGATCGATGTTTTCATCAACCGCTTCAATGATTTGAGTTAGGCTAATCTCTTGTGCGGCCGTATTAAGTAAATATCCACCCCCAGGGCCACGTACACTTTTAACCAGTAAAGCCTTTCTTAGTTTAGCAAACAGTTGCTCTAAATAAGACAAAGAGATGTTTTGTCTTTGTGAAATAATATCCAGCGTAATGGGCTTACCCGTGTCGTTAGAAGCCAAATCTAACATTGCTGTAACAGCGTATCGACCTTTTGTTGTTAATTGCATATCAACCTCGTTTATTTTTACTGAATGCGATTATACTCTTAACCAAGTATTTTAGTCAAGTAAAAAACCTTACTTTTAATCCGTTATTTACTTTCAATCTCCAAATCGTTAACTGATGTGTCTTTGCTCTCTTTTAAATTAAGCTCTTTAGAAACCTTGTGCAATTGAGAATCAACATCGTGCAAATGTTTTAAGATTGAATTGATTGCCTTAACCGTAGGATCATCATCATTGCCGCCAACCGCGTAAGAGTCAAACTGATCGGATTTAACTGTTTTATCTTTTAGTACGCGCCCAGGAACACCAACCACAGTTTGATTCTCATCGATTGATTTCACCACTACGGAGTTAGAGCCAACACGCACGTTATCCGACAAAGTAATCGGGCCAAGAATTTTAGCGCCTGCGCCAATGACTACGTTATTACCCAAGGTCGGATGGCGTTTACCTTTTTGCCAAGTAGTGCCACCCAAGGTGACACCATGGTACAAGGTTACATCATCACCAATTTCAGCGGTTTCACCAATCACCACACCCATACCATGATCAATAAAAAAACGGCGACCAATCACTGCACCAGGGTGTATTTCAATACCAGTTAACCAGCGTGCAAGCGTGGAGACGAATCTTGCCAACCATTTAAGCTTTACTAGCCACAGCCAATGTGACAAACGATAAAACAACATCGCTTGCACGCCAGCGTAACAAGTAATTATCTCAAACGTATTTCTAGCAGCAGGATCACGCTCAAAAACACTTTGAATATCTTCAATAAATCTCATCGGTGAATTATATCATACAACACTAATGTATTAGATAGGGCTAATTTTGTTAAATACAAGATCAGTAACTGATAACCGATTTAAAGCGTTTGTAATTCCACAAGTATTGCTCGGGTTTTGTTTTAACCAATGTTTCAATTGCTTGATTCATGAGTGACACGTCTTCGAGTAAATCGCCCGAGTCGGATAAAACATTAATCGGTTTAAGGTTCAACTGATAGCCCTTACCTTTTTCTAACCGTTCTGCCCAGGTCATAACCACTTTAGCGTTGTTTTTTCTGGCAAGTTTTGCCAATAAGGTCATGGTGCTTGCATCGTGGTTAAAAAATGGCGCTAAGATACCTCCCTCTTCACCAGGGTCTTGATCGGGCAATATGCCAATTAAATCTTTTTTAGACAAGGCACGCTGTAATTTAATAACGCCTTTTTTATCGGCTGTTGCCATTGATAATTCACCTTGTTGCCTTTTAGAAATAAGACAGGCTTCTTGTTTTTTGCTTCGAAGTGGTTTGTATAAAAATACAACGGGCGTAGTGAGCGAAAGCACTCTACCAGTGATTTCCCAACAGCCAAAATGGGGGACCAGCAAAATAACAGGGTTTTCACTTTTTAAATGCTCCATGCCTATGGTTTTAGTAATGGATTTAGCGTTGGATTTAAAACTGTTAAACCAAATAAAACCAGACTCACTCAGGCCTTTTCCAGTTTCAATCAATGTTTTTTTGATTAAATTTTTCTGCTCTTTTTGATTGAGAGAAGGAAAACAAAGTTCGATATTTTTACTCACTACACGCTTTGATTTGGAATTAGTAAAATACAGAAAATAACCGATTGTTGAGCCAATAAGGTGATTAAACCTAAGCGGTAAAATAGAAAAAAATGTAAGAATAAGCTTAATCATTTAAAATCCCTTTGGTTTCATCTAACATTGGCTTCATGGCACTTAGCAGGTTTTTATACAAATTTTTGTTGCGCTTTTCTTCATCCAAAAGCCATTGTTTAAAATGTTCACGTTCAGTCGGTATTTTATAACAAGCTGGACACGAATCGGCAATCACGGGTAAATCTGTATTTTTTGCAAAATCAGCCAGTTGTCTTTCACGCACATAAACCAAAGGTCGGATAATGCGCAGATCTTTCGCATCGTTAATGTAGTGCGCTTTCATAGTTTGAATCTTACCATTGTGACACATCGACATCATTAAGCTTTCTGCCAAATCATCCAAATGTTGGCCAAGTGCCAAAACATTGTAACCTTCCCTTCGAGCGACTTTATACATCAATCCACGCTTAATACGGGAACAAAACGAACAATAAGAATCACCGCGCATACTTTCTTTAGCTTGCTCCATAATTGGAAACTCTTCAAAAAAATATGGCGTATCAAACTTCTTAAAAAATACATCCAATGCTTTTGGCTCAAAACCTTCAACTTGAGGATCTATCGTTACCACACCAAGCTCAAACTTAACCGGTGAGGCTGAATAAAAATGGCGCAAAATATGAAACAGGCTCAACGAGTCTTTGCCACCAGAAACGGCTAACAAAATCTTATCACCGGCTTTAATCATGCCAAAATCGCTAATCGCACGACCAACTGGCTTAACTAATAATTTAGGCGGTTTTATTTTTGTGCGAACCATTGCTTTTGTCTGGCTAAAGTATTACTGTTTAGATTATCCGAAATCGCTAAAGTGCAAAAAGTTTTTTCACCTTGCTCTACGTTAACCGAAATTTCCATGGGTAGCTCATCTCTTAAAATACCAAATCTGATCACACTACCCAGATTGTTAGATTTTATTGTGCTCACCAAGTCTTTGTAATGAGTTTCAACCGAATCAATACTGGTAATTTTATCACCCACATACAAACCTGACGATTGCGCACAAGTACGATCAAACACATGAGTAACAATGCCAAACCCATTATCGTTTTTAACATCAATTCCAAAATCAGACAGGTCATCTTTTTTGTGACTAAAGTCACAATCCACACCAACATAGGCAAAAGCTTCCGATAAGGGTAATTCTTTTACATCATAAAGATAATTATCAAAAAATTCAGAAAAATCACTATCGGTTAAATCGTTCACTACATTTTGCACTGTGTTATCTTCAAGGCCACTGGTTTGATAATTTTCCCAAATATACCTGAGCACATCATCAAGTGACTGCCCCTCGCCAGTGCGTTTACGAATCTCAACATCAAGCACAAAAGCTAACAAAGCACCTTTAGTGTAATAACTAACAATTGCATTGGGCGCATTTTCATCTTGTTGATAAAATTTAGTCCAAGCATCAAAACTCGATTCAGCTAATGATTGCTTGTACCGGCCTTGACTTTTTTGTACCTTAGTAACGGTTTGTGCAAACAAAGTTAAATACTGCTCTGGTGATAATATACCTGCACGCAATAATGATAATTCGTCGTAATACGAAGTAAAACCCTCAAAAATCCACAATTGCTCTGTGTAGTTCTCCCTGTCTAAATCAAGTTGATGAAAACTGGCAGGTTTAATAGTCTTCATCCACCAAGCATGGAAATACTCATGTGAGCAAAGGGCTAAGAATCGAGTGTAATCGGGGTTGATCTCTGGCCTATCTAAAGTAGGCAGTTCTTTTCTAGAACAAATTAAACTGGTTGAATTTTTATGTTCTAATCCACCATAACCTTTAGTCCTAACTAGGGTTAAAAACAAATATTCATCAAACGGTACCTCTGTACCAAAGAAGTCAATGTGGTGTTTACAGATACTAATTAAATCAGCTCTTAACCTTGAGATATCAGTTGAGTGATCGCCAGTAATTGTCATTGCATGGGGCACATTATTAGCCTTAAACTCAAAGCGAGTAAAATTCGCCATCTCGACAGGATGATCAATTAAATCTTGATAATTTTTAGCGGTATAAATCGCTTGTTCATTATTCTTTGAGCTCAAATTCAAAGTAGTGGCACAATCCCAATCGGACCTAGATTGGTCATTTTCTGGGTATTTAATAACCACCTCACACGAGCTTCCCTCAAATCCTAATGGTTTTAAAAATACGCTACTGCCATTAAAAAAAGCACGCTCACTACTCAAGTAAGCCGATCGAGGCGACAAATCAAAGCCGTAAATTTCGTATTTCAGAGTTATGGAATCTTCACAAGGATTAGCAATCCAGTGATTCTTATCCAACTTTTTAATCAAAACTCTCTCACCGCAACTAACGGCAGAAATACTAACAATGTTCTTGGCAAAATCACGAATCAAATAACTGCCAGGAATCCAGTTAGGCAATGCAAAAACTTGCCCTAAAGGATTAGGGTTATCGCATGTTAATTGAACACTAAATAAATGCGCATGAAGATCTTTCGGGATAATTTTGTATTTAAGAGTCACTGCACCAATTGATCAACAGTCGCCTTGTACTCAAGCACGGATTTTTGATATTTTTGTGCTGTTTGAGCATAACCGAGTTGAGCATTTTGCTCGTTATTTTGAGCACTAATCACAAAGCTAGCTTCTCCGTTGCCGTTAGTGTATCTATCTCTTTCCTCTGCTGTTCTAGATTTAGCAATGTTGATCTGTACTTTATTGGAAGCGAGCATTTGCAACAACAATTTGGTTTTTTCCTTAAATAAAGTTGCTTGAGTATGGATATTTAGAAACTGCTCTTGTTTTTTAGCCCTTAGTTGAGTTAATTTTATTTGAGTTTTTTCTACGTTGGATTTACTCTTCGTTCCACCGATTGGATACGACAAACCCAAGCCAATGTTCCACGTTGGGCTTTGATTATTTAAGCTGTCTGAATGATTGACACTTTCACCTTCACTGACCAGACCAAGGCTTAAATCGAGTTGAGCTTGGGATTCGTTCTTAAAACTTTTTAACTGACGCTGTAAGGTATTTTTATTTAAATCAGTTATTTTTAGTACTCTCGCATTGAGCAATAAATATTGTTTCAAATTATTACCACTAAGTTTATAAGGCTTATAAAGATCGAACTCAGCAACTGCTTTATTAACATCAATATCTAAAATAATGGCAATTTCATGGCGTAATAATAATAAGTCTTGTTGAGCTTGCAGTCGTTGTTGTTTTGCGCTTTGATAAGCATCCTCTTGCAAAAGAACGTCTACTCTGTCCACCACCGAGGCGGCAAACTTATTTTTAACCAGTTTTAACTCTTGATCCGCCAAACGAAGTCTTTGCTCATTAATCAATTGGCGCTCTTGTGCGTAGGCTAAATCAACAAATTTTTTTAATTTTTCAAGTACAAAATTCTCTACTTGCTCTTGCTTATCCAAAAGACTGGTTTGAATATCAATGCTCGCCAAATCAGTATCTAAACGATCGTTAATACCGCCTTTATTAAGTAACAAAGGGTAGGTGTAATCCAGCGAAAATTTGTTACGAGTAGTATTGATGTCTTTATTTTTTTCTTTCCAAGTGTGCTTGAGTGTGACATCGCTACCCGAATCAAATAATTTTTTAGTGGCTGAAACATCAAGCGTTGTTGTTGTTAAATCGTTATAAGAGGTAATTGAAGAAATGTGTTCAGTGTCTTCATTCTTATGCTTAGCATCCACGCCAACAACCCAATCTTGGCCTGCTATGGATCCTTGTTTCTCAACTTGTTTAATTTGAAGTGATAAATCAAGTTGCTCAAAAAAAGGATGTGTATTTTGTAAACGCTCAACAAACTCAAGCTCGCTCATTGCTTGAGTATAAAAACTAATCAGCAAAGACAAGATAGTTAGTAGAGTGCGCTTCATTTCGGCACAACCTTTTTTATTTCGCTAATAATGGCGTATAGTTTTTTGCCTGTGGTATCGATTACCGCATTCGCTACTTCCCTATACAAGGGATCACGTGTATTAACCAAATCACGAATGGTTTTTTCTCGATTGCTTGATTGTTCAAGCAATGGCCTGGATTTTGAACGAGCAGTACGTTTGACTAACTGTTCAATCGTTGAAGATAAATACACGACAAAACTATTTTTGAGCAGTTCTCTATTTTCTGACTTAATAACAATACCGCCACCCGTGGCAATCACAACATTGGGTATTTTGCACAAATCAGCCAGCATTTGAGTTTCGCGCTTACGGAATCCTTCTTCGCCTTCGACATCAAAAATATAATCAATGGCAACGCCAGTGCGAGATACAATTTCGAAATCAGAATCAAAAAAATCATGTTTTAACACACAAGCTAAACGACGTCCAACTGAAGTCTTGCCTGATCCAGGTGGACCAACTAATACAATATTAGCTGAACGCTTGTTCATGATTAGTAATTAAGCTAACTCGTAACTTGCGCCACAATACGGGCAAGCTGCTTTTCCTTTTTTATTAAATTTTAAAAATACTTTAGGGTGCATGTTCCACTTTTGCGCTTCTTTAGGGGGACAATGAAACGGCAAATCTTTACCTTCTACCACACTAAAACTAACGTGTTTTTGCTGAAAATCATCTACTTGTGAGCTCATTTACACACTCCTTTAGCGATCCAATCTTTGTATTTATTGTTGCGTCCATAAACACAATCAAAATACAGGGATTGTAACTGCTCGGTAATAGGCCCACGGTTCCCTTGTCCGATCGTGCGATTATCCAGCTCTCGAATAGGAGTAACCTCAGCAGCCGTACCGGTAAAGAAAGCCTCATCCGCACAATAAACCTCATCACGGGTGATGCGTTTTTCAACTACCTTATAACCTAAATCGTTAGCAAGTGTAAAAATAGTATCACGAGTAATGCCTGCCAATGCTGAGGTTAAATCAGGCGTATAGATAACTCCATCACGAATGATAAAAATATTCTCACCACTACCTTCGGCAACGAACCCATCAACATCAAGCAATAAAGCCTCATCATAACCATCGGTTAAGGCCTCTTGTAAGGCCATCATTGAATTAATATAGTTACCATTAGCCTTAGCTTTAGTCATTGCGATGTTTACATGATGGCGTGTAAATGAAGAAGTACGAATACGAATACCATTATTCATATTGTCTTCGCCCAGATAGGCGCCCCACTCCCACGCGGCAATCATTACATGCACTTTTAAATTATCAGCGCGTAAACCCATGCCTTCAGAACCATAAAAACACATTGGGCGCAAATAGGCTGACTTTAAATTATTTTTTGCCACAACCTCTCTTTGTATCTGGTTAAGCGTATCTTTATCAAAAGGCATTTTCATGCCTAAGATGTGCGCTGAATCAAACCAACGATTAGTATGCTCTTCAAGCTTAAAAATTGCAGGTCCGTCATCAGTTTCGTACGCACGAACACCTTCAAACGCACCCATACCATAATGCAATGTGTGTGTCAGTACATGAATCTTGGCATCGCGCCATTCGACCCACTCACCATCCATCCAAATCAATCCGTCTCTATCTGCAAATGTAGTCATCTCTATTCCTTGTCCAATTCAAACGCAGCGTGCAATGAGCGCACTGCTAATTCTAAATACTTCTCATCAATCACAACTGATATTTTAATCTCTGAAGTGGATATCATTTGAATATTGATATTTTCACCATGAAGCACTTCAAACATTTTGGCAGCAATACCGGCGTGTGAACGCATACCAATCCCCACTAATGACACTTTAACCACTTTATCATCACTTTGAATCGCCATAGCGCCAAGCTCTTTACGCAAATGACCCAAGATATTACTAGCACCTACAAAATCATTTCTGTGTACGGTAAAGGCAAAATTAGTCAACCCTTCCCGTGCAGAAACACTCTGCACAATCATGTCCACTTCAATATTAGCAGTACTAATTGGCTTTAATATTTTAAAAGCAATACCAGGTTCATCGGGCACGCCAATTAAACTTAATTTTGCTTCGTCTTTATTATGTGCAATTCCTGAAATAACAGCTTGTTCCATAATATTTTCCTCACTGGTAATTAATGTCCCCACAGGATTATCAACCAAAGATGACAACACCCGTAAAGGCACTTTGTATTTCGATGCAAATTCAACCGATCGATTTTGTAAAACCTTTGAGCCAAGCGATGCCATCTCAAGCATCTCTTCATAACTCACAGTGTTCATTTTTCTGGCATTAGGCTCAATACGAGGATCAGTTGTATACACACCATCCACATCCGTATAAATTTGACATTCATCTGCACTCAAAGCAGCTGCTAATGCAACTGCAGTTGTGTCTGAACCACCACGACCCAAAGTGGTAATATGGCCATCTTCATCCGTGCCTTGAAAGCCAGCCACGACCACAACCTTTCCTTCATCCAAACTTTTACGAATACGATGGTCATCAATGGACTTAATGCGTGCCTTACCGTGCTGAGAATCCGTAGTAATACGCACCTGCGAACCCGTATACGATATTGCATCACAACCCAATTGTTGCAAAGCCATACTTAACAGTGAAATAGTCACTTGCTCACCCGTGGTCAAAAGTACGTCCATCTCTCTTAACGATGGTGTGTCTTGAATCACCTGTGCGAGTGCCGTCATTCGATTAGTCTCACCACTCATGGCAGACACACTCACTACCAGCTGATTACCGTCATCTTTAAATGCCTTAATTTTTTTTGCAACGGCTTGAATACGCTCAACTGAGCCTATTGAAGTTCCACCGTATTTTTGCACAATTAATGCCATTAAACTATCTATAAATCAACAATCCCAAAATTATACCTTTATCCTCTTTTTCTGAATTTTTATTTTAGCGACTTATGTAACAGGCCTTGCCTGTTACATTATTCAAAAACTCTATCCAGATCTATATCTTTAATAACTAAATCTTTATTTTCGCCAAACGCTTTAGATGTACTTTTAGAAAAATATTCATACTCTTCAACGGTTCCTATTTCAGAAATTACGCCACTAATCTCTTCCTTATTACAAACTGACTTACCTAACTCTTTATCTAAGTACTCATAAATACTGGACTTTACCAAGTCAGATTTGGGATTTATACGATGATGAATGTAATTTAAGTTCACATAAACAGACAAAACTGGCAATCCAAATTCACCACTGATCATATTCGCCTTAAATTTTCCTTGAAATAATGACCCAGATCTTTTATATTTTTGGTTGAAATACATTGTATAGCTAGTCCCTAACTTCTGCATAAACTTTGAAATACCGCCATCAACCTCTTGTTTCAACACTAAATGAAAATGATTTGGCAAAAGACAATAAGCAACAATTGAAACTAATTTACCACTCTCCGATTCATTTACCGAAATTCCATTTTTTCGAGATCTACTTATTCTAAATTTTCCTGGTATATCGGCATAATTTAGATCGATTATCCTACTAAAGAAATAACTCAGATCATCTGTCGATTCAAAAATATTGCGTTTGTCTACACCTCGATTGAATACATGGTAATACTCACCCTCTACAAATTGTATTTTTCTTATTGCCATGATTTTATAATAACATCTTTATATGTAACAGGCAAGGCCTGTTACATGAGATTTAAAAAAATAAGACTTCAACAGCCTTATTTAATTTTTTTTGTAACAGGCCTTGCCTGTTACAAATTACTCCTTACTACCAAAAACGTATTTTGGTTTGAAGATGTAGATTAATAACGGGATGATTGTTAGTGCAATCACCACATCGATAATCAACGCCTCGGAGATAAAGATACCCAGTGCCCAAGTGTTGGCCAGCTGAGTCATTAGTAGCGGAATGAAGCTTGCTAGTAATACTAGAATAGAGGCAAATACAGCCGCACCTGTTGTTTCTAGTGTATTTCTTAATGATTCGACCCACTCGCCACCCGTGGCAGCCATCTCTTCCCTAAGGCGAGATATCATGTAAATACCGTAGTCAACACCTAAGCCCATTGCAATTGATAATGATACTAGCGTTGCAAAGTGTAAATTGCCTGACCAGTTTTCAACACTGGTGTAATAAGCACCTAAACCATACTGACCAAACAATGTTACCAATAAAGTAGCCGTTAAAATTCCAGCAATCAGTGGCGAACCAAAAATTAATGCTGAAATAATGAAAATTGCCAACGCCGTTACCAACGGTGATTTAATGTATTCAACTTCTGCCACGTCATGCGTTGCTTCCGTTGCACCCAAGAAACCACCCACAGCCATTGTTGTAGTACCACTGTCTTCGATCTGAATAGTTTTACCCGTTTCAGGCATGTGCACAATATCACCCGATTTAAAGCCCCAAGTTACTAGATCAAACCCAGGTTCGTTTTTATTATCTTTAAACCACTGTTGAATGTCTTTCACCGTTTGATGAGTTTTAACAGGATCCATGGTGTTTACAAAACCCATAATCACTCCCTCGTTCCAGCCTTTAGCTACAAATGAATCTAGGTCGCCCGCATTGGTATTAGCTTCTAACAAACCATTAAAACCAGTTACAACTTCATTTGCATTTGGCACCCATTCAGGATCTTCCGGGTCACCGTACACATCCATATTATTAGCAATGAATGTCGCATTCGGAACGTGAAAATACTTAAGATCCGGCTCTTGCCCTTCTGGTGTCACCATCAACATATTCACAATTTTTAAGAATTGAATGTACGAACCGGTAAAGCCAATGTTTGGATGGGACCGCATCCAGTCTTCGGTTTTTTCAATCGCTGCCATTACGTCAGCATTGTTAAACGCACCTTGTGGAGCATCTTCATCCTCGTCCCAACACTTTGCACCTGGTGCTTGTGAACCGTCATAGCTACAAGCTGGCAACATTGGAAAGTGCTCAGCTTTACCTTTAATAGGAATATTAACTGAAATCACGCCTGGCATTACTTCACCCAAACGACGCAAATCAATGTTAGCATCTGAATCGTATTTAAACGCCGCACGTGAATAGTTAATGCCCACTTCAACACCTGGCATTGCAGATTCTTCGGTTGGTGATAACACTTGAGTTTGTACTGTCGACCAAGCCACTAACGCTACAATCATACCAATTGGGATAATTTTCATCTTTCCGGTAATGACATTAGTCAGCGTATTAGCCATGCCTTTTTCAAAGGCTGATGATTCTGTCATTGAGGCATCTGCTTTAACATTCTTGCCCGGAAACATAGCCATTAGAATTGGTGAAATGGTTGTTGTGGTAATCAAAATTGTAAGCATGCCAAACATACCAAAATACGCATAAGCTTTATAGAACGAAATATCCACAAATGATAAAGTAAAGAAACCTACCATGTCCGTTACAATCGCCAGTGTTGCTGGAACAATCGTAGTTGCAATCGCCTTTTCTGCTGCGGTTAATGGTGTAATACGCCCATCACCATGCAGTTCACTTTGATATCGTCGTACCACTTGCACAGCATGCCCCGTACCAATGGCTAGCAATAACATTGGCGTTAGCACCATCATAGTAGTAAGTTTATACTCGGTAAAGCCCATTAAGCCCAAAGTAATCATAATGGTTGCTACCACGCCGATTAGTGGGAACACGGATCCTCTCCAGCCCTTGTTAAGATACCAAAGTGCCACCACCACGATTAAGAATGAAATCGCAAACAACCACCATTTTTGCACCAAGTCGTACAGCATAAATGCCAAGAAGTACGGTTCACCCGCAATACGGACTTCCACTCTATCGCCGTGTTCGGCTTTAATGTCATTCACTAAATCAATGGTTGAAGACACCCATGGTAAATAATCTTCCTTTACGGTATCCGCGTAGTCACCTACAATAAAGAAGCCTTTAGCTTTACACACTTCATCGTTGTACCAACCTTCTTGTGCAAACTCACAACGCGTGCCGTCTGATTTTTTCTTAAGCATCAGCATCGGTGCAAGTACCGGATTCGTCTCTATACCTTTCTTAAGGTGTGCCAGTTCAATCTTTGCTACTTGCGCATCGGTTTTATTAATACCAGCAACAGGGATCAACCTTTCAAACTTAAGTCCGCCGTCTTCTGAAGTACCCATGTACTTAATCTTTTGCGCAGCAATATCCATAAAGTTATTACCACGAGAATGCTCTAACGCTACCATGTCGTTATGGGCTTTTTGCACCATGTTAATAAACCACGGCTGATATACATCGTCTGACGTTTCCCAAGAGCCATTTGCACCTTCACAAATAGCCTGAGTCATCTTAGCCGGGGCAGATTCGTTAATTCTTAAACCTGTTTCAGGATCAAAGTTAATAATCTCATCAGCATCACCGTAAGGGTTGTCACCACCGACACAATCTTTTAGAACAAAGCCCACCACCATAATGTTACCAAAGCCAAACTTCTGCTCACCGTAAGCATTGGTAGCAACGTAGCGATTAGATTCAGGCAGTAATGTATCCGGATCATTACGAATATCTAAAAACTGAACAAAGTAACCCATAAATAAAGTAAAGGCAGCCATTAAGGCTAATATTACTTTACGGTTAGCCACAACAAAAGCGGCGTATTTAGATGCAAAATTATTCATGTTTCCTCTCTCCCCGGATGGTGATTAATAGTTGGTAAATCTTATGAAGCTTTTTTACCGATAAATCTGAACCGAATTCAAAATCTATGGGTAAAAAAGCCCGCACAAAGCAGGCTTTTTAATTTGACTCTAGAACGGGCCTTGCCCGTTCTAGAGTCTATGGGATTAAATACGCTTAGAAAGAGTACTTAACACCCACTTGGATATTAGAAGATTTTTCTAACTGACCAAACTGAGTATTTGCATCACCCCAGTATTTGTTGTACTCAACCGTTGCTTGAGTATCATCGTCAATTGAGAATTCAGCATCTAAACGATTCCACTTACCACCATTCTCTTCAAACATAAAGATGTTGTTCCATCTATGTTCGCCTGAAGCACCAAATGGCTTAGAGAAGAATAAAGAATAGAATTCTTTGTTTTCTTCAGCCTTCTGATATTGGTTATCCATTGCCATTGTCGGCATATCGGCAGTATACTTAGCACCAGTAACAGTACTCACACTTCCATCAGTTGCTACAACAGTTGATGTTGTATCAACAAAGTCAAGGTTACGCTCTTGAATAAATTGAAATGAAACCATCATATTTGTCATGGCTGTTATGTCAGCGCCTAAAACATACTTAAACTTATCACCTTTATGAGCCAAAAACGCTTTAGTGATATTACCAATAGACATATGAGCTTTGTCAATAACTGGAGTCATTACATTTTTTTGATACAAAGCCTCACCACGTAATACCACAGGACCAAACTCAGATGTTTCAATTGCAGTATCAAATGATCCGCCAATATTCTGAACTTTGGCATGCTTCTCTTTTAAAACAAGAGTAACCGGATTTGTAATTGTAAAGCTATGATCGCTTGCTGAACCAACATATCCATAAGCAAGTGTAGACTCCGCCTCTGTAGTTCCAGTATCTGTTAAACCAACAGACACATATCCGGTTGCAACATTTTTAGTAAGCTCTGGCGTTAAGACTGTACCAGCTGCATTTTGCCACTCAAGCTCAATATGTGGATTTGCGTCAAATGTATTCATGTAATTAAGCGAATAGTTAACACCATTTTTAGTGGCATTTTTATATCTTAACGAAACATTTTGATCGCTATCATTATCTTCACGAACATACTTTGTTTTGGCTAAATTAAATGTTGCAAAAGTTTTAAATGTTGCATCTGGCATATACTCAAAAGTACTATCGGGAGTTGTAGCATCCCATGTACCTGTAACGTTTGAGCCACCACCAGTACCTTGCTCATTAACAATTGCTTCACCTGCCGAATAAGAACCTGTAAAACCTACCGCTGTACTATCCATGCCAGTCAACAAGTTTGTCTGACCTTCATTAGTATTAGCCGCAATTTGCTGTAAACAATACGCAGAAGATGGTGCTGTTGAAGCTGCACCAACGCCGATATTAGGACATGCACCACCAAAGGCAGCACCATTTCCTGAGTTTGTAACAAAATCATTTACATTGGCGTGCACCCAATTATTTAAATGGTACGATGGAGCAGCATCACCGCCACCATTGTAAGCAAATCCCGCAGACAGTCGTCCAAATGTAGCGGCAACTTCTGCCAACTCAGGCACAATATTTAAAATACCGTTTGATTTTCCAGATATAGAGTCGACACCCTTCATGATGAACGCTTGACCTTGGTCTGTAGCTGAGGTATTGTGCACCATGGCAGTAGCCATTCCTGTTGCTGCACTCCTTGTTGCTGCAGTTGATCTTTCTGAATTATTCTCAATAGTTGATAAGCCAGCAATAAAATTACTCTTAGGTTGTGACACAACTACTTGGAATTCTGATCCGTCACTGTTTGTAGTTTCAGCATTAATCATCCATACAGGAATACGTGAATCTTCCATTTGGTTTTGTGCCATTTCTGAAAAATCGGTTGGATTGATCGCATCTAGTAATTTCATACCGTCAGCTGTACCCCATACCACTTGCTGCTTACCTGCACGAATTGACCAATCATCAACCGTTGCATCAACATACGCTTCACGCAATGCATCACGTTGAGTATCAGACTCATTTCCGTCAAAATTAGCGCCCGCCTTACCATCTTTAAACGCTTGCAACTCAACATGGTAAGTTGCGCCCTCCTGCAACTCTTCAGCATCGCCATCAATAAATATACGTGCAGATGTTTCTTGCTTAAAGTAGTCTTTATTTTGTGCAGATGCTGCACCAATGGTTGTACCTGCTGTAGTAAATTTAGCACTTTCATGCACAATCTTACCCGTTACCTCAGCTTCAGCAAATGCCATCGAGCTTGAGAATACCGCCGCTAATGCGATCGATAATGTTATGTTTGTTTTTTTCATTTTTTCCTCTTTGTTTTATGAAATTTTCTTACTTATTAAAAAATCCTGTAATAGGCCTTGCCTATTACAGGATTAAGTTTTATTTAATTTTCTTAGGCATCTTCTTTAATGTACGAGTTGACCATAAGTTCTTTTTCTTGTACTTATGATTAACTTTCGTGACACTTGAAGGAATGAATGCCATGGTTTCATGACCGGTTGCTAGTGTTGTGCCGTACCAGTAGCCCCAGTAGCTTGCACGTGGATCATCTAAGCCAGCTGATACCCATGAGCGATCAATGGTTTTAACATGCTTACCGCCTTTGAAATACTCTGTGCGGTAATCAGCAAACGTCTTAG
>Ga0257125_1001235_pt1 | contig 27163 bp, 35 predicted proteins | sample SI106_200metaG_FD_190183 | JGI IMG/M metagenome (GOLD analysis project Ga0257125, IMG submission 190183) | Marine microbial communities from Saanich Inlet, British Columbia, Canada - SI106_200 | ecosystem: Environmental > Aquatic > Marine > Inlet | place: Canada: British Columbia | collected... | reverse complement strand
CTTGAAGAAAAGTATGGTTCTTGGTGGTTAATTCTAATGATTATCACTACCAGTATAATCACTGCGCTTTTCAACACCCTGTTATTTGATCATACGGTTCGGGGGGCAAGTGGAATAACCTTCATGTTTATCATCTTGGCATCTTATGCTGGAGCAAAAGTCAATAAAATTCCATTTGGTTTTCTATTAGCAATTCTAATCTTTCTCAGTGTGGAAGTTGTGGGTATGTTCAATGATGATAACATTGCTCACTTTAGTCACTTAGTGGGCGGTGGTTGTGGGGCCTTTATGGCAAGTTTGTATATCAAACTACAACACAAAATACAAGCTAGACGTTTAGCTAAACAACCCAGTGATGAATTTGCAACTGAACCTTCACCCGCCCCAATTAACCCGGCAACTGGTGAAATTGATTTAGAAAAACTATTAAGCGATTAAATATAAAAGGTGTAGTTAACATTGTAACTACACCTTTTTTGTTTACTTGATAAAAATCACTACTTGTTCTTTCACCTGATCATCTTCAACTGGTGAAATTACGACGTCAAACTGTCCAAGAAAACCTTTGGTCAGTTTATTCTTGCGGAAACTGCCAGTTTGCAATTCCCCGAACTTATCACTGTCCAGCTTAGCCCAAGTTTTCAGAGCTGAACACATCAACGGCAAAAGACTCAGTGGCGGTGATTTGGGTCGACAGAGCTCCTTCTTGTCATCATGAACAGAAATATTCAGCGCACGATAATTCTGCCCCTTTACCTTATTGCCTGGTTCAAGGTGAACCTTCTTGGCTCCACTTTCTTTGGCTCGCTCAAGGATTGCCAATAACATCCAACCTGCTGTACTTTCCTCAACCTTCAAAGAATGGCTAACCTCAGCCTCTGGCTCCGAAGTCTTGTCATCTTTTTTGACTTCTTCAGCAACCGTCTCCTCGACCCCAGGTTGCTCTTGCACCTTAAGATACTTCTCAATAGCCGCCCGAATCTCCTTGCTTGTTGCTCTATAATACTTGAACGTCACGTTCAACTTGACCGCTCTAGCAACAGCGAACAACATCCCGGAATCTTCGGTCACAGCCACATGAACTTCGTCGCCCTTTCGATCAAAAGCAAAAACCAAACTACGAAATGCTTCATCTTTGGTGAAAACTTCCAAAGCCTCAGCTGACGGAACAACCTTCTTAAGTTTCATCTCAGGAAAACTACGGACCATCAAGCTTCGTGAATTGGTCAGAAAGTATCGAGTGAGAGCAAAAGCACCTTTGGCCGCTTGCTTGGCTTCATCTCCAGTTTCTAGTAATTCTTTAGCATCTTCCGGATCTACTAAACCATTTGCAACCGCTTTGTCCATCAGCTCCTTTAAACTAAACTTACTCATTGAATCCTCCTTGCCCCGAAGTCTTTCGACCATCGGAAGAATGTACTTCAGGGCTGATTTTAGATTAATCGTGACAACTGAAGTTCGAACCCTTCTTGACCTGCCTGTTCACTTAAAACTATTACCTGAACTAGTATTTTAACTCCTCCGATAAGTTTAATTTCAAATTCTCTTTTGTCACCTGGCCTACCCTTCTCTACTTGGAATCCTGACCTTTTACGGATCTCAGCAAACAAGTACTGTTTATTATCTCCCGAAGTTGTAATAGACTGTCGGACGTGACCGTGCAGGCAATGATAGACTTCCAACTCACCAGCCTTTGCCATCAAAGTAACTGAATTCAAACCTAAATCCACAACGTGAGCAATTAACAGTTTTAAAAAAAGGGCACTACTTCTTTTCATCCCCTCTTCTGATACAAGAATACTACTACTAAGCTCATCAAGATTAATTGTATTCCCCATTGTGATCTCCTATGAGATTTTTAATGATCTTAACATCAATTAAGCTTAGATTACTTTCTTTACTGTGTCAACACTGAAACATTATTTAAACAAAAAAGGCCTGTCTCATAAGACAAGCCTCTTTTTAATATTTACATTACTTGTATTAATAAATATATCCCCAAAATCAACGCAATAACAATATCAAGTGCCCAAAGCCAATTATTTTTCATGAAGTACTTAGCTAAATGCATTGTTTCTTTGGGAAAAAATAACATGAACAGTCCCTTAATTAAAGTAAGCCAACCAATAACTGTGATTACAATTCGCCAAGCATCAACCCAGACATTGTGTCCGAAAATCATTAAAAGACCAATAACCAAAGTGAATGTTCCAAATAAAAAAACCCAACCTTCATCATGTTTAATTTCTTTTAAAACTTCATTGAAAAACTTTTTACGTAGGGCCATAAACAGAGCCATGACCACAAAGAATAAGCCAAATACTTTGGCTAATAAAATTGAAGTGAACATAAGGATTTACTTATGAATTATTAATTATATTATAACACAAAAATATTATTATTTGTAAAAAAATAAAAATCGCCCAGTATGGGCGATTATAGCTTACTTAAAGGTTCGCATGAAACTAACTATTTCCGAACCTGACTTATCACGAAGTGATTCAACCAATCTTGGCTGAGCTTGAAGACAATCACGTGAATGCCTAGCACGATTATACCAGAACTCTGCTCCTACCCTATCCTTCAACACGCTACAAGCAATACTTTCAGCCAACCAATCCTGATCATCAATCGACAAAATCTCGCGTTGCCAAAAAAGCTCAATTAACCAGGCGTGAAACATTTCATGTGCAAGGACACCCAGAAACATGGAGTGTGGGAGCCCATACAAAATTTCAATGCTGTGATGTTTCAGAATTTTTATTTTTCCAATTTCAGCATAATGAAAAACGCAATGCCCTAAACACGTTGAATCTGGTTTAACAAAAGTTTTTTGTAGTTTAGAATAATCAACAACAGCAAAACTTGTTGGTCTTTGGATTTTACAACCAAGGTTCTTGAAAATTATTTCCATTTGAGTGATATCATTTTTTCCGATACTGTGTACTGCCGTTGTCGCGCAACCAGAACATAACTTCCGATGGTCTGGTAAACGCAGAAGAGTTTTGTCACTCAATTGTTTAGCACAAGCAAAACACTGTTTACTAGGATTGAAACAGGACTCACAAATTAATCCATGGTCACCGACCCAATGTCCGCCATCAATAACCTGCCGACAAATTGAACACTGACTTGTGTTTTGTTTATAGCAATCAACATGATAGGCGTTATCACCATCAACAATAACAAAATATCTATCCAATATTGACCTGGCGCAAAGTGGACAGACAGGTCGACGATCATGTTTGCAATAATCACAAAACAATACTCCATTATAGCGGTCGCACTTAGCAACCTGCTTTCCACAGTCACATTTCATGCTCAACCTCTTGTTTTAATGAACAATAAATAACAATTAAGCTTATTACATAAAATTAGTTTTGTCAATATTCAAAAGACCTGTCACATCTGACAGGTCTTATTTTTTGAACTACTTTCTAACAAAAACATTCTGATAGATTATTTTATTCCCATAAATGACATAATCTATTTTTAAAATTAACTTACCAAAAGAATTAAATCTATATAATTTAAATATTTTATAACCAACCTCATCACTATTCATATTTTATTTTTGATTTAATGCGTAAAAATGAGGACAAACGTTTTCTAACATCTGCCCTCAGTAACTTGAGTGCTAATTTTACAACCCACAACTTAAATTACAAGTCCATTGGTTTCCACTTGAATGGATTTTCACGAAGATCAATAGGCCTAACCTCTTTTGTACTTTCAAGCAAATCAAGAGGCAATTTTGCAGCCGGTGGAACATACGTTCTCATTTCTTCTTGAAGCCTTTGAGCACGCTGAAGAGCGTAATCTGGTCCGCTTCGAGCATTCCACTGATCAATAATTCTTGATGTCGGACTATGCTGCATACGATGAATAACTGCATCCCGAAACCTGTGTTGATCAATATCCATAACACTCCTCCATGAGAACATTGCAGTTAAAAAGAGTGGGAACAAACAAACATTGTTGTTTGTTCCCACTTTGGCTTATACGAAACTAGTCGTTGCCATACGTCCGCCGAGGCGGCAAGTTGTCAGGGTTGATTTCATTACCGAAACCGGTATTGAAAGCGTCCTGGCGGATACCCAAGTCTCCCAAGGCCTCCCGTTCACCCTCATGAACTGCCTGGTGGGTGTCCCAATCCATCACGTCGCCTGGTACGTTCGTCATCCTGTCGGGGTGGTGTCCTTGACTCATAACCTTCTCCATTCTAGAGTTAAACCTCTAGCCAAACCCAAACACCATTGTTTAGATTCGCCATAAAGGTGAGGACAAACAGACATGGCTGTTTGTCCTCAATCCTGTGTTTACAATAAAGCTAATTAACCACGGGTATCAACCGGATCATCTGCATATTCTTCCTTGTAATGACCACCCCGGCCCTTACAACTTCCGCATTTTTTCCATTCGCCCGTAAGCCAGCTCTTCTTTTTTCCGCCAGAACAACCACAACTCACCCAGACCTTTATCTTTCTTCGTGAGCAATCATAACGTGATATCCCCATAAAGCACCCCCCTTTGTCATTTAAGCCTTGTCCTTGTTTTCTGAACAGTACCAACAACCACCATAATTTTCATCACCGGCTTCGCCAGTTCCGTTACATCGGCCACAATTACCTGTTCCATTGCAGGATGAGCAATCTTCATAGCGACCACCACTGGGATGACGAAGATGAATTGCCCAATCCTTACCAGAACCACCACAACTTCTACAATTTCCACTTGACATTTTTACCTCCTGTTTATTAACTATCTCCAATTCCACTAATTACTGTATAAATAATTAACAAAATTAGAGAGGACAAACAGACTTTACTGTCTGTCCTCAATTCTGTTTTCAAACTTACCAGGAGGACTTATTCTCAGCACAGCGCCAACAGCCACCAGAATTTTTGTCCCCGGCTTCACCAGTTCCATTACAACGACCACAGTTGCCAGTGCCGTTGCAAGCCGAACAATCTCCGTAATCGCCACCACCAGGAAGACGCACATTCATTTGCCACTCTTTTCCAGAACCACTACAGTGTGGACAGTTTCCACTTGACATTTTGACCTCCTTTGAGTTGAACGTTGTTAAATAACTATGTTCGCTTGTATTATATCTGCTAAAATTTATGAAGAATACTGAAATTTTTGAGAAAACAAAAAAGCTCTAAAATTAGTGCCTTTTTGAAATGTATTTTCAATAGCTTATTAAATTTTATCAATAATTCCTATCTTTAAGTTCTTTGGATTAAATTCTATAAAGAAATTCATAAGTTTACCCGTAACTTTTAATCCTAAATCTTTACCTGTTTTCTCCTTCAAAAGCTTTGATAATGGGGTAACGATCTTACCTTGAAGTTCATTACGATATTTTGAATAACCAGATTCAGACAACTGCTTATTAGTTACTGGTTGACCGACATTCTGCAGTAAAAACTCAACTAACTCAATTGTTGCTTTTTGTGAAGGTAATTCTTTTGAAGAATAATTTTTTCCCTTGATGTATAATTTACCATCAATTTTATCAAGCAATAAATCAAAATCTGCTTTATCAAGTTCGTTCATACTGACAATACTATTTACTTCGTCTTTATTGTCCCAAACCTCCAGCTTTAAAGAATTCTTATCTAAAAATTCTGAATATATATCTTTCTTAATATATTGCTCAAGTCTCACACCATCACTCCCCCAGCCATCTCGCCATGAACAAAAATCAATTTGAACATTTTCATTATGATCTCGTCTTATTTCCTCGACAAGTTTGAAGCTTTGCTCTCTAAATCTATGAAGTGGACTGAACGCAAAAATATTTCCATCCATTTTTCCCCAATACAATGGTCTTAACCCAACTTTTTCATCGACTTCAGACGCCCTTCTTTTAATTTTATCTAAAATTGTTTGTAAATTTTTTGACGGAAAATCTTCAAAAACACCGTTAATATTTCGTAAAATACTTTGATGTTCCAAAAATTTCGTTACTACAGAGCCAGATAGTTTATTTTGATACAATTCAATCAATTCAAAAACATAATTTACTAACTGATAGCTTTGTCCTACAGCATAATCATGCCAATACTTACCATCAACATCCAATTCTTTCAAAAATGGTGGCAACCTATCAGAGTCAAGGTCTATAGCTTTTGAAAACAATTTTTTTGTTTTATCTCTAATTATATCAAAACTTGGCATCAAACTTTTATGCACGTACTCTGCGGCAAGGCCAGGCTCTTTTGAGGCCCCTGGATAAATACCAACAACGTCCAAAGGAAAATATCCTGTAACATCTGCTAATTCATCTAAACGAAACCCCCAAACCTCAAGCTTCTCAGCTTTTTCCATATCATCTAATATGAATGGTCTCTTGTCTTTGTATGGTTTTTTCTCACTACCCGCTCTTTCCTCAGTAAAATAAACCATTGGCAACTTGGAGTCCAAGAGACTGGAGTAAGAACTGTTACCAGCGGCTCCACCATTCATTCCCTTGGATATCATTTTCAAGGTTTGGCGATGAATATCTCTGAAATCTTTAGCAAGCTTAGTTTCACCTTTGAGAATTTCAGCCGAACTTGTTGACGGAAATTGCTTGAACTCCTCAATAGAAATCCGGTTTAAATACAAATATATTGCTGACATTGCAACCGTTTCAAAGCTCGAATCAATGCCTCTTGAGTCACTAGATTCGAAAAGATAATTTAAAGTGATACCATTAAAATCATTTGACCATTTCTTCCTTACTAACTCCTGCAAATAATCAATATGTTCGCACCAACCATCCAAACTACAATCATTAGTATTAAATTTGTCTTTACTCGTATTATAAACTAGATATGACCCATTACTTACTGTTGATTTACCATTATTTACTTTGATTCCAACATAGCATTTTAAAGGTAACTTCAAACGAACAAGCGGCGCACCGGCGCGCCAGATTATACCAGGAGACAAAGAAAAATTAAAAGCGCCAGAAACAACAATATCATTTTCCGCGTAGAATTTTTTATAGACTTCGGGAAAACGTTCTTTTAGAGTCTTTGAATTAAATGGTCTGTCTTGCGACATAGTTTAATGTTATTTAATAATACTTTAATTTTAGCACAAATACTACATTTTGTCAATATAGTTACCTGTTTTGGCCAAAAATAAACCAAATGTAATCAATAAGATCCAATTCAGATTAAAATAGTAAATCACAAACCCAGGCATCGCAAGCTCACAAACTGCTAAAATTACAGAAAATATAAAGAAATTCAAAAATAGAAAATTTATTAACTTATGAAAAAATTCAATTAAAGATAGATTCATATTATTTTTCTAAAGTAATTTTTATGCTATCAACCAGCACTTTCTCGTTGGTGATACCGAGTTCTTGAAAGGCTAAAATAAATTTGTATTTGTTTTTAATCCTTTCAGCGTTGGTTAAATCGAATTCCATTTCATAATCAATATAACCATCAGGAGTTTCCGGTAATTCTTCAAAATAAAATGCCCAATCATTCTGCACAAGTTTAAGTCCAAACTTTGCTTGAACATCATATGGTCTGTAATAACGTAATATGACTTTGGCTTTTTTAAACGTTCGAGGTGAATAAACATCTAGATAAACTGGCTCAAAAATAATTCTTTGTAAATCATCATATTGAGCCACTCGGCCTTCTGGATAAAATCCTTGGATAAACCGCTCTTGACCTGAAAAGTTATAATTGTAAGTCAAACTATTATTCGGCACAAGCTTCTGATAAATCAAAAACAAAAACAAAATCAACAGACCGGCTGTGACGACTATTTTTGTGATTTGCAACAACTTGTTCAGATTGATTTTCATGCGAAAAAATGTTAAACTTAAACTATGAAGCTCAAACTCAGATTAATTTATTTTTTCAGACCCTTCTCTTTCATTGCTCTCATCTTAGCAAATATTTTTGTAATTAAAAACCCTTACTTGGGAGTGGTTGTGGCCGGAATATTAATTTTCTTTTATGGACAGCGTCTCGGCCACAAAATATTTGCGACATCTGATAGATTTTTCCAAACTCTTTATGGAAGCTTAGCCTTCGTCGGGATTAATTCCATTATACTATGGATCAGCTTTTATTTATACAACCTGGAACCATTGACTGTTATTCGAGCCCTAATCATTACCACCATTCCACTTGAATACTTCACACCGAAATTTATTAGACCGAAATTTAACTTAAAACAATTTTTCAGTGATTATATAGTTAAACTAAAGCCAAAATTTTTAATTTTCGGTTTTTTAATTTTCGTTCTGGTGAATTTTATGTTGCTATTCAAATTTCGAACTGACCAAGCCATAACTTCACCATGGAACATCGTAAGCAAAGATTTCTTTGTGTTTTTTATTGTGCTAACAATTCTACTGGTTATTATTTTGATCAAAAATCAAAATATTTTAGTTTCAAAAATTTTGTTAATAATTTACACAGCGCTTTTTTCCAGTGTAGCTCTGATTATTTATAAAATCGGTTACGGTTATGACCCATTCTTACACTTGGCCGCCATGAAACAAATAATGGCCACCAGCACCCTAATCCCAAAAACGTTTTATTACATTGGAGAATACTCAGTTGTTATATTTTTACACAATATCACTCAGCTTCCATTGGAATTCATCAACAAACTATTTCTACCGCTTAGCATGGCGATTCTTTTGCCGACCTCCATTTATTATGGCCTAACAACTGGACTAAAGTTAAACAAAAACTATTCTCTAACTGCCTGCTTGGGGAGTTTAATTTTACCAATCACCTACTTTATCCACACAACACCTCAAGGTTTAACAAATTTATTGTGTTTAATCATTATCTTTTTAAGCTTTATTAAACATAAATCAATGCTTAAGTTTTTATTATTTCTAAGCATTATCACTCTAACTATTCATCCGCTTTTTGGCGCTCCGATTTTGGTCTTTGTAATTTATTTATTCAGCCAAAACATTATAAACGCAAAAGTTAAAAAAGCCACACAAACAGTTTTAATTTTAGGTAGTTTATTCGTATTTCCAATTCTTTTCATTCTTAACTCTTGGTTAAACAATTTAAAAGTCAGTTTACTTAAATTTAATCTTTCTCAATTGTTCGACTTTACTTTATTTCACAGTGAACACAAGTTCAGATTCATTTACGATCTAATTTATGTTTATGGATTCAACATTAAGATCATATTTCTAATCCTTGCTGGCTGTGGATTACTTTTAATGTTATTCAAAAAAGAATTTGCAAAATACAAAGTTCATTTTGGAGCAGGCATAGTAATTTTTGTTAATTTTTTACTGACCAAAGTCTTTCTGAATTTTGAATTCGCTACGAATCAAAACCAAGCTCAATTTATGAGCAGAATCTCTGAATTAAGTTTATATTTCTTACTACCAATTGTAATTTATTTATTCTATAATTTAATTCAATTTAATTTTGACAAACAGGGCAACTTCGCAGGAAAGCTTTTCGTACTCCTTTTGCTCACCTTAATAACGAGCACTTCACTATATTTTTCTTATCCGGTTAAAGATGATTACAAAGACTCACAAGAATATAATGTTACCAAGGGCGACGTTGAGGCTGTGCAATTAATTGACCAAAAAACTGAGGGTGATTATATTGTTCTTGGCAACCAAATGCTAGCGGCAGCGGCAATTAGAGAATTTGGTTTTACACATTATTATAACCAAGATTTTTACTACTCAATTCCTAATGGCAATGATAACAATCTTTATCAATATTATAAAAAATTAGTTTTCGAAAAAGTTGATCGTGATTTTATTGACCAAGCCATGAGCCAAGCAAACGTCGATCAAGCGTATTTTGTTTTGAACGACTACTGGTCTAACTCTGAAAAACTCATTCCTCAATCTAAATTCATGTCCGATAATTATTATACTACAGACAAGGGGTCAAACCATATATTTTATTTTCAAAAAAAATAGGGTAAATCATTGTTGATTTTCCCTATTGTCTTTTGGATTCTACTCACCACGTTTTTTCTGCACGTACTTTTTAATCTGTTCGTTTGTACATTCTTTTGCCTGCTGACCCAATTCATCATAAAAGGGTCTTTCAAAAACATGTACTGACCCATCCAATGAATCCGTTGTACAATACTTTCTCTGACCGGTCCAGCGGTCAACAAGTTGATCACCACTGATAAAAAACATGGCCAAGGAATGCAAGGCAAACATTCCCAACAAAAGAGCAAAACCTAGGTTTCTCTTTTTTTTATTCCAACGAAGGAATAACCTAAAAATTGCAAACCACAGTACAAAGCCAACAACAACTGCGATGACGTTGGCTAAATAAACATTCAGACCTAACCCTAAAACCTGGCTTAGGGCGTATGGATATATCATCAGGAAGCCGAGAAAACTGGCATATCGGAACATCCCAACTAACAGCAAAATTCCCATCACTAGAAGGGAAATGCCCAACAGTAGCCTTTTGTTATTATTCATCTTAAACCTCCCTTATTCAAGATCATCTTTAAACACCCAGACAAAAAATGAATGTACAATAAGACTAATTATTACAGTCATATACCCTAGAATTGCCAATCTAGTAGCATACACCAAGCAATACCCAACTCCCCCCATAAGTCCACCTACCGTCAAAGTCACAATCAAGACCTTCAGAGTGAGCTCATTTCTTTCTTTACTGTCATATTCAGAATGATCTAAATACATAAATATAAAGCCAGATATTACTAATGTGAAAAGAAGTGTTATTATTATAGTAAAAGTTACAATTGAGTCCATTGGATTTGATATTTCTTTTTTTAGCGAACTGGAATGTGTTTCTGTAGGTTGATGAAATTGCGTACTTGTTTTTTTCTTGGGCCCCTCATTTCGCCAACGTGCTTGATTTTGTTCAGCTTTGGCAAATGACTGTTCTCTGATCTTTTCCATTCCAGTGTCAGTTTTTATTCCACGCTTTTTTTGCACAAATTCCAAGGCCTGACTCTTATTACACTTTCTAGCCTTTTGGCCAAATTCATCATAGATTGGTTGATCAAACACCTGTAGTTCATTTGTGATTTTGTCATAAGTACAATATTTAATCACTTGGCCTGTTTGGGGGTCATAAATTCTTGAGCTGGTAATAAAATACATTGCCAGAGAGTGGGCAACAAAGATAAAAGCCAGCAAAATAAAACCTCGTTCCATTTTCTTTCTATTTAAACTGAAAAACAGTTTAAATATTGCGTACCACAGAATTGCTCCAACACCGACTGCAATTGCCTTGGCTAAATATTGATTCAACCCAAGCCCGAGGAGTTGCTCCAGGGCGTAAGGATAAACCATTAAAAAACCAAAAACTGATGCATAGCGCCAGGTGCCAATCAGAAGCAAAATTGCCACGACTAGTAAAAATATTCCTAGTTGCAATTTCTTTTTTCTAATTTTTTCTCTTTCTAACAATTCATGAATAGAAGTAATTGAAATACCAGGACTCGTGTCTGGCCCTTTTGCAAAATGATTCTTTTTCTTCTGACTCATTTTATCCTCCATTCTTAAAGAACAACAACTGTTTTATTTTTCAATAAAACAGTTGTCAGCCTTTAAAAAATTAGGGCGAAGCAAAGTGCTTGACTTCGCCCATGTTAGACTTTCAAAACAAACACCGTTATGGGTGAAGTAAGTTATGGAATGATCTACGAATCATTGAAAAATCTATATCTAATGAACTATCTTCAACAATAAAATACAATAACACACAATACCCAAAAATCAATAACGCGCCAACCGGAATTCCAAAAATGAAAACAAGTACTGCTGGAGCATTATAATATACAATAATAGTTGCCAAATCAGCAACCAAAATTATAATAATAGAAATTGGCAACGCTGAAAACACTACCAACACAGAAAACTGCCAATAACCACTATCCGCTCCAGCCAACATAAACAAAACACCACCAACAAGACAAAAAATGAACAAAAGAAATGCCAAGCCACCAGTAGTTTGATAATCCATAAAAGCAAATAAGTTGAAATTAAAATCTGACTCGTCGGATTCAATCTCTTCAACGTCTTCATTACTATTTTCCCATTCGAGATAATTACCTTTCGTTGACGTCCGTTTGACTATAGCTGGTGTTACTTGCCTTACATTGCCACCCCAAGGACAATGGCCAACCATATTAAAGAAGCGAACAATTCCGTCTATGTCATAGCAGTAATAAAATATTGACTTGCCAGTTGTTGGACTAATAAAGCCCTTTTTTATCTGAACAAAATCAATTTCCTGATTTTCATCAGGCTCATATTTTTTTTCAATTTCAAATCTTTCAACTTGATCATCTTCACAACGATAAGCAAGATCACCAAACTCATCGTAAAGCTGAGCCTCATAAACCTTAACCCGACCGGTCAAACGATCATCAATACAAAATTTTCGCTCTCCAGTAATCGGATGTACAATCGTATTGTAATTAACTGCGTACATCACCAGGGAATGACTAATGAAGATTAATCCAATTATTGCAAATCCAATGTAGCGTCGCTTTTTATTCCAACTAAGAAAAAACTTAAAGATAACTACCCATAAACCGACACCGGCTATTAGGGCAATCACTTGAGCCAGATAAATATTAAGGCCGTAGCCAGAAATCTGTGCTACCACATACGGATAAAACATTAAAAAACCAAAAAACTCAGCGTACATTGCTATTCCAACCAGCAAAAATACTGCCAAACCAATAAAAAACACACCAATAGACAACTTTGTCCACTTTGACATGACAAACCTCCGTAATTTTAAAGATCAATCTTTATTCTAAATTATTTAGAACAAGGATTAAGCTTGAAAAAATTAGGGCGAAGCAAAGTGCTTGACTTCGCCCAGGTTTTGTAGTTTACATCTTGAATCTATTTATCTTTGAACATGTTTTTGATAACGTATCTTGCGTCACAAAAATCTCGTTCCAAAGAAGTATTTTTAGAAATCCAAATAACTATCAGGTAATATCCAAGTGTCACTAAAACGAATATTGGTATACCAAAAATAGCCATAAAAAAATTGGGAACCTTCAGATGAGACATCCAAACTGCCAAATCCGCTATTAATATCCCTATAAAGGTCATTGGGAATATTGAGAACACACACAAAGAACAAAATTTCAACGAACGAATACCTATCCCAGCAAGAAAAAAAATCATCAATACAATCAAAATAACAAGAAAGCAAAATGCAAACAATAGAGTCGCTTCCTTATTTTTTTCAAAGGCAAAGAAATTAATTTTTGAAGCAGGCTTAACCTGCGGCTCACTTATTTCACGTGCTATTGGTCGGTAATTGTTGTTTTCCTTCGTTTGTTTAATAATATCTGCAGTTACATCTGAAAGTTCACCGCCCCAAGGACAATGACCACGCATATTAAAAAAATGAACTCTGGCTTCAGTGTCATTGCAATAGAAAAATATTGCTTTTCCCGTTTTCTGACTTATAAAACCATTTGCAACCTGATAAAAATCAATTTCTTGATTATTGTCCATTGCATATCTTTTATTAATTTCAAAGCGTCTGAGTTGGCTATCATTACATCTAATAGACTGGTCACCAAATTCGTCATAACTGTGCCCTTCATAGACCTTTACGCGCCCACTCAATTTATCGTCAATGCAAAACTTTCGATCTCCAGTAATTGGATGAACAATCGTGTTGTAATTAACTGCGTACATTACTAGTGAATGACTGACAAAAATTAAAACGATCAACCCAAAACCGATGTAGCGTCTTTTTTTATTCCAGCTCAAAAAGAACTTAAAAATAGTTACCCATAGCCCGATGCCGATAATTAAACCGATCACTTGAGCCAAATAAATATTAAGGCCGTAACCAGAAACTTTCACCACGATATATGGGTAAACCATTAAAAAACCAATGAAATCCGCGTACATCACAAGACCAAGGAAAAGAAATACTGCCAAACCAACAAAAAAAATACCCAAAGTTCGCTTTGTCCACTTTAACATGACAAACCTCCGAAATTTTAAAGATCAATCTTTATTCTAAATATTTTAGAACAAGGATTAAACTTGAAAATAAATAAGGGCAAGGCGCAAGCACCTTGCCCTTTGGACTACTTCTTTTTACGTTTTTCCTTCAACTTCTTAACCCACGGATGCCCAGAACTCAAGAAAATGCTGAACAATCCGATGGCGATACTCAGGAGAATTCCCGTAACAAACCAAGCCTCCTTTTTGTTAACTTCACGACCTTCGGGGTTTTCCTCAGCATCTTCTCCCATGATCCAGCCTTTAATAAAGGCAATTCCAAGAAGGAAGAAAAAGATGATAAGCACAACAATCGCAATCAAGATAATTTTTAACCACATGGCATCCCTCCTGTTTAGTGGTCCTCTTTACTGAAAAGTGTATTCCATATAATGATCATTAGCATCCTTGCCACTGATTGTCACTTCAATCCAACGAAGGTTAGAATTACCTCCCTTCAATCCCTTGTAATATGATGTCAAATCGATCATAAATCGTGCATTTTGAGTATGATGCTTCAAATTTGCTTCAAGGTACACTTCTGGTGCCAATTTCCAAGAGAAAACAATAGGAGTCCTTTGCTTATATTGAGCTGGGGACTCTCCTTTGCTTTTCAACACCCAGGCATTCATTGTTGCATCAGTGTATGTAACTGAGACACCGTGCTTTTCCTCACCTCTGAAATAAAGCCGGCAATTTGAAGACAGAAAACCGGGCCAATTCCACTCAATATTTCGAAAAACAGGGTATGCCACAACATTTCTAGTTTTACTGGCAGCTGGATTATTTTTATTCCAGCCAGCTGTAACAATTTCGTAATGCTTTCTATCTTTTTCTAGTTGGGCTGCTTTTTTAGCCTTCTCTTTGGCTTTTTTTTCTGCTCTTTTTTTAGCAACCCTTTCTTTTCGTAATTCAGCCTTAGCATCTTCAGCTTTTCTGTTTTCTAGATGTACCCTTCGTTTTTCCTGTCGGGCAAATTTATTTCTTTCGGCCTCTAGACTTTTTTCTGCTGAAACCCTTTTTCGTGCTTCTTCTTTTGCTTTTTTCTCTGCAACCAATCTTTCACGTCGCTCTTTTTCAATCTTTAATTTCAGGTTTTGCTTTTTTTCTTTCTCTAACCTGATTTGTTCATTTTTTTTTTGCAACTTCTCTCTTTCTTTCCTTACAATTTCACCAGTAATGACCTGAAGCTCGCCTCCCCAGGGACAATACCCAGAGGATGCGTAAAAATGAACCGTTCCTTCAGGATCAGTACAGTAGAAAAAAAGTGCCTTTCCCGTGGCTGGACTAACAAATCCAGACTCTACTCTCTCAAGTGTGACTTCGTAATTCTTGGTAGTAGCAAACTGCTTACCCTTCTCATATTTTTCAATGAGCTCGGGGGAACAACGCTGTGCCTGCTGACCAAACTTATCATAAAGAGCCTGTTCAAAAACCTGAATTTCACCAGTCAAAGGATTGACTGTGCAAAACTTAGCCATAGCCGGTCCATCAATAGGATGAACCAAGGAGTCCCCTTGAATCAGGAACATTGCCAAGGAATGCAATGCAAAAAATGCTGCAATGGTGATCATCCCCGCAAGCCGTCGATCTTTCTTCCAGCTAAAGAAAAGCCGGAAAATTGCGTACCACAGAGGTACCGCAACAACTATTCCAATTGCCTGGGCCAGATAAGGATTCATTCCGAATCCGGAAATCTTGCTGACCACGTACGGATAAACCATCAAAAAACCAAAAATCGAAGCATATTTAACAAGACTGATCAAAATCAGAATTGCCAATGCCACAAAAAACAACCCGAGAAACAGTTTAGCTGTCCTCTTCATAACACACCTCCAATGGTTATTTTCAACGAACAATATTTAATCTTAAATCATTAAAATCAAATATCGTTTTTTGAAAAAAATTAGGGGCGAAAGCAAAGTTGTTCACTTCGCCCCTAGCATTATTTTAGTTTCAAAGATCCCTCAAATAAATGATAACTTCTCGGGGAGAAATATTAGCGCATTTTTTTCTAAGCCACCTACTTGACTGATATCTATCTCTTGAATATTTTGTTTGTTCAATCCATTTTGGATTTGCTTTTATCTGAATCAGATAATGCAAGGCCATATTATCACATAACCACTCTGCATCGTCACCTGATACTTCGTCCTGGCTAACAAACTCATGTAACCAAGCGTGAAAAAGTTCATGCACCAAGATGGCTCTGTGCACATCAAGTGGTAACCCAAAAAGAATGCTAATCAAGTGATTCGTAACTTCTGTTTTTCCCAGAAAAGGTTGGATATATTTAGTTAAACAATTCCCCAAGGTTGTACTACCTCGATTCCTATTTCTTTTAGTTATAATCCCAAGGGTATTCAGATCGACGACTCTATATTCAATGGGTTTCCTTGGAAACCATGAATGCAGGTGCAATATCCGACTAACACCATTTATTATACTTTGATCAATTTGAAAAACGGCATCAATTGAACAAGTCGGGCAAATTACCCGGTAATCGGCTAAGTGCATTACATCATTAGGAGCCATTTGAGAGTGACAAGTAAAACACTGAAAACGTGGATCATGGCACCCTTTGCAAACAGCACCCTGGTCAGTGTTGAAATATCGTCCGTTTATTTTATTCCTACAAAGGCAACATTTCAAAGCAATTGAGTCATAACATTGTGAATGGTATAAAGAACCATCACATTCAACAGTATTATTCCCAATTAATGGCTGACTACAGACCGAACACTTTGGCGCACGTGAATTCACGCAAAAATCACAATACGTTACATTATTCAATGTAAAAATTTGTCTCGCGGATCTACCGCAATCGCACCTCATTTTAATCCTTGGTGATAAAAAAGATGATAGCGATAATGATGATAATCAGCAGAATTCCTCCACCACCCGAATCACCACCAGCAACAACGCCAAGACTAATAAGTGAATTTAGCATTTTCGTCTCCTCTAAATTTTAGTCAATGAACAATATTTATTTTCAAATTATTAAAAACAAATATTATTGATTGAAAAAAGTTGGGGCAGGCAAGCTAAGCCTACCCCGTTGGTTATTAAAATTCATCAAAAATCTTTATACCTAAATGAAAAACGCCAATAGTCAATAGTACGTAAATTGGGATCGAAAGAACAACCATGACAACTATATGCAATTGTGCCCAAATGAGCAGGGACAATATATCAGCAGTCAATACACTTATTACTGCTAAAAAAGGAAGCACAATAAACGCACCAACCATAGTTGGCCCATTCCCGTCTGACAGTCCAACACATAACGTAATAATAGAAATAATTACTGACAGAACGAAGAAAATCCCCGCAATAATATTTGTTTTTTTGTGATTTCTAAATTCCCAAAACCACGCAGTATAACTTATTTGCATTTCAGATTCAGCAGGGACAACTTCAACTTCCTGTGTTGTTCCCTCGAACGTTGGAAACTCCAGTTCAAATGGGACATAAACTGACTCTTGATGCACCAAAATTTCTTTATTGGCTATTTTTGCCACAAGAACAGAACTGACAGGCAAAAGTTGACCTCCCCAAGGACAATATCCTTCAGAAGAAAAAAAGTGTGCTTTTTTCTCAGAGTCAAAACAATAGAAGAACAATGGTTTTCCAGTTGCCGGACTTATGAAACCATCCTGCACCCTAGAAAAAGAAACTTCCTTGCTTGTTCCATCAGTAAAAGTTTTTTCTCTCTCGTACTTTTCAATCAATTCCGGTGAGCACCTTTCCGCTTTATTACCAAACTGATCATAGATAGACTGTTCAAATGTTTGAATTTCACCTGTCAAAGGATTCACAGTACAAAATTTCGCCATTGCGGGACCATCAAATGGATGAACCAAGGAATCACCTTGCAATAAAAACATAGAGAATGAATGCAAAGCGAAAAAAGCTACAATTGTAATCATGCCAGCCATTCTGCGATCCTTTTTCCAACTAAACAAAAGTCGGAAAACTGCATACCAAATTGGAATGGCTACAACAATACCGATTCCTTGCGCCAAATATGAATTCATCCCAAAACCTGTAATCTTTGTAACTACGTAGGGATAAATAAGCAAAAAACCAAAAATAGTTGCGTATTTCAGTAAACTGACAATCATTAGGATTGCCAAGCTGATAAAAATGACTCCAAAAATTATTCCTGCTTTTCTCTTCATGTCATCCTCCACAGCGTTGGTTTCAATGAACAATATTTACTTTTAAATTTTTTAAAAATAAGTATTGTTATTGAAAATTGAGGGCAAGGTGCAAGCACCTTGCCCTGTGATTTATACTCTTCGCCCCTTCATTTTCTTTACCCACGGATGATCCGTGGCCAGGAAAAGGGTACAGACACCAATGACCGCAGCGGCCACAAAGGCACCAACGCTCCACTTTTCCTTTTCAGTGAAGGGAATGGGGTTTCCCTCCTCATCCTTGAAAGGCTGCCATGATCCCTTGATCAACAGCACCCCGCCAACAAGCAATGCAACGATCACTAAAACAAACAAAATACCAACAAAGTTCAACATCACACCACCTCCATTTGTTATGTGTGACTTACTAGTTGACCATCAATCATCATCCTTTCCGAAAATCGCATCTCGACATCTTTTGTAAAGCGAATCAACGCCTCGCCTGGTAAGTTTACGCATTTCCTTGGCCGCAGTCTCCGCTTTTTGTTTTTTTATTTCTGCCTTTCTATCTGAAAAAGCAAAAAAGCTTCCCAGACCATTCATAAGCATTTCTTTGCCTAGATCAAAGGCAACTTCCACAGCCTCTTCTACAACTTCTTCCTGCTCACCGGACAACTTAATTTTGGCATCTTTTTCTTCTGTTTTATTTTTTTTCACCACCGCCTCCTAAAAGTAAAAGCTTACTTTCCGCGGAAGCCGATAACAGATTTCGTTTTTTCTGTGTTTTTACGTATTCTTCCAAGTCGCCAGTCTTGTGAGCGCAAACTCCGATCAAAATCTGAACCAAATCATCAAGATCAGAATCACACATTTCAAGGTATTGTCCCTTCGTCTCTTTTGCAATTTCCTTGTAAAAGCCTTGCGTTTTGTAGAGTTTCTTGTACGCTAAGGCCCCTTCTTCAAAACAGAACATGGAATAAACCGTTACTCCAAGCTCAACAAGCTTATCGATCTCGTCCTTGTAATTGAATTCATTCCGACAGTTAGAAACTGGGTCAACAACGCCATGCGGAGGCATATCTCCAATCAACACTACCATCCTGATTGAACCAGGGGTCCACTCAACATCATGTGCTAAATGATGAAGAACACATTCCAGGGCAGAAAGACCATCACCACCGCCACCAGGCCGAACTTTTTCTATTTCAGTCTGAATATCTTGCGGATCGCTCAAAAAATCGGTAGCCGAGAAAGCACGAACTCCATCAAAATGCCTTTCTTCATCGCCATGATTCTTGTAAGCAATGTAGCAGAAACGAGCCTTAGGATTTGTTTCACTCACTTCTTTCACGATCCGAGCAATTGCCTTTTTTCCTCGGTCAAAGTAACCCCACATACTAGCAGTAGTATCAAAGGCAAAAGCAACCTCCAAAATTCCCTTTCCAGGCGTTTTACCAGTAGAACCAAATCGCTTTGATTCTCTGGTTTTGGCCAAGCCTCGTCTTTCGCCAAGTTTGGTTAAACCACCAGCTCCTGAAGTTGGACGTTTAATAATATTTGCCATTGTCTCCTCCTTTATAATGTTTTGTCGTAATCAGCACGTTGTTGAGCATCTTTCAATATTTGATAAGCTTCATTAACATTTTGAAATTTTTCATCGAAAGCTTTCTCGATCTGAGCTCTAACATCAGGATCACTGACTTTATTCATCTCTGCAGTCTTCACGTCGGGATGATATTTTTTTGCCATTTTCCGATATGCTGATTTGATTTCATTGGAGGTCGCAGATGGCTGAATTCCCAAAATATCGTAATAATTCTTTCTTGGGCCTTTGGATGAAGTCCCACTGTTTGAACTACCACCAGAAGAACTCCCCGCCAAATAATCTCGCAAAGTAACTTCTTCTTCCAACAACTTATCATAAAGCTCAAGCAAAGAAGTCATATCACCAAAATCAAAGCGTGATGCTTTGTAATCATTAAAGTCGGCTTCAATCTCAGACAAGGTCACCAAATCATCGTCAGTTTCTGCTCTTTCTCCTGCCTGAATAAGTAACTCGAAGCAAGTTGCCAACAAATCATCGGTCTTTTTGTAAAGCTCAGCAAATTCAGGGAACTTTTTTCTCGTTTTCTGAATTTTGAGTCGTAAAGGAATAAAGTCAAAACCTTGCTCCCTTACCTGATCCAAGAAATCTTCAGCCGTTTCATCAATAACAGCTTCCAACGGCAGAAGATGCTTGAAGGGTTCTTTGATTCTTTTTTTTCTTGCTCGAAATTGACCAAGCTCTTTCTTTAAAATTTTTGATTGCTCCTTCTTTGCAATTGCCGGGATAAGTTGTGGTAACAAAGAGAAAATGCCAAACAATATCGCTGACTGCCAGCCATCTCGACCATGTATAATTGGTCTCGCACCACTTCCATTCTTCATCGCCCGAATGCCACTCTTGTCAAAAACAGTAGGATGGCTACGAACAATAATTCTGATCCCTATCCAAACTAGTAAAATAACGCCTAAAAATAGCAAAATTTTATATAACATTTAGGCCTCCACGAGCATATATTTTAAATGAACAATTGACAGTATATTCAATTTAACCATACTACTTCTGACTAATTTGTCAACCCTCAAAACAAACCAAATTTTTTGATTCGTTAGAAAAGGGAGGACAGCATTTGAAACTGTCCTCGTAGTTTCTTACCGAAATCCCATAAAGAAACCATCATCAATACTGTTGCAATGCTTGCATTCACCGTTTCTACCTTCAGGATAGAGGAACGGGGTCATTTCACGCTTACACCGGTGACAAAACCTCTTTGAACTCTCTTTTTTCTCCTTAACACCCAAACACGTGCAAAGAGTTTTCAGATAGTGACAATTCTTACACAATAGTAAATATCCCATGTTTTCTCCTTTGTTAAAATTATCAATTATCTCCATCTATTCAAATTATACGTCTAAATAACTATGAAATATACTGAAAAACTTACGAAAGAGAACAATGCGTAAATTTAGCAAAATCATCCAAACATATAATCAATAATACTCATTTCTATTGACATTAAATTAAATTTATGTTAAGGTTGTTGGTCTAATCAGCAATGATTAATTGAATTTTGAAAACTATAACCCAAGGAGGAAACATGTTTTTTCAGGCTGAATTTTCTCAGTTGATCCCCTGGCCCAAGAAAACTGCCGGACAATGGTTCAGAAATCTTTCTGGAAATAGTAAGCTGGGTTATCAGCTCTATTCCGCAATGCGTCACGTACTAGGAATCTTTCCTCTTTTGAGCGTGAACAAGGTTATTCTGTTTAGGGTTAATGGTGCAGATATACCATTTCCAAAAAACAGCGAAGGTGTTCAGTTGTCACAATTGTTCAACCTGATTGGCCAGGCAGAAGATCAAAATGATAACCCTCTACAACTTCGAGTCATCCTCACGCAGTTCAATGCGCCTCTGAGCATCACATACAATGTGCATATTTGCATTGATGACGGTGCTTGCCGAATCAGTATTCATACGCACGGTCAGATGCAATTGCCAACGCTTGACGGCCATGAACAGTTTGTACAGAAAATCAAACTGTGCCTACCCGAATACGCGCACGCTGGGCTTCTCAGGTTTGGCGACTGCCAAGTCGCTCTGGTTTCCAACTTCAATCAGCTCTACGGAACAAGAATTGAGGCTGGATATCAGACCGTTGGGATTGTTCCCAATCTAAAGGTCAAGGCAAAGTCTTTTTACGAAAGGGACTTTTCCAATCAAGCGAACTTCGAGTGTTACGCACCACCGGTTTACCAAACACTTGGGACATCACCACCATATATTCTGGACGGCATTGACCCGTTCGAGTATTTGTTCTGGTTCCTATCGCTTGATCATCTAATTCTAGGAATTGATCCAAACGATCTACTGTACCACGACCCAGCTGGTAATGCTGTTACTATGGAAGATGCACAAACAGCGTTGGATGAATTCAACCAGCAGTCCCCTACGGAATTCATGCGCACACGTATCGAAGCTGGTGAACACGCCAGACTGAATCCAGTCGTTGGCAAGCCACCACATCTCAAGCTGGTGTCTAGCAACGGCGAAGAGACGTAGACAAACACAAATCCCACTATTCACGAATAGTGGGATTTTTTATTACACAGAAAACTTCTTGCGAAAAGATTTTTCCAAAGCGGATTCATCATCCCGTTCCATTAACGCTGTAAAAATATGAATGGCAGCTTTATCGCTTGGATCCACAATATTTGGATAAAATGAAAAAACGTTCTCACAAGTTATCGCATTTGCTTCAATTATGCCTAGAATCACTTCTTTTCCAAATTCCCGTACCTCAGAAGGTCCCATCCTAATTAATGATGCAGCCTGATCAATATCAAGCATACTTGAGTATACACTTCTTAAAATCTGCAGAGCCCAACCTATATTATCAGATGTTTTGAACGCATCTAAATAACTAATAAGAACTTCTGCTGATAGTTCAACACCAAACTTATCTGCAAGAATTTCTCTTATAATTGCTCTGTCTTCAAGCCCTTCAGATTCATCCTTTTCATAGGCTGGTTCAAAAGATAATAGCAATTCCATTAAATGCTTAAAATTGTACTTTCTTTTATCAATTGACAAAGCCAACTCGGTGGCTCGATCAGAATCTGCTCGGTTCATCTGAACAAGAACTCCAACAAAATCGTTTCCCATGACATCCTCCTCGTTTGGATTCGCGATTTTCACGAATATTTAAACTTAACAAAAGAAAACCCCAGTGTCAATAGGAGTTTTCTTTAATCTTAAAACTTTACTCTTCTAACTACTTATCCCAACAAAAATTATTCCCGAAATGGCCAAACTCAGCAGTTTGTTCAAATTGAGGCTTTTTCAACTCTAATAAAGTAATAATCCCTTTAGGAGTTAAATCATAACCTTGTACATTCTCTTTGCGACCATCAATTTCCACAGTCGCCATTACCGGTTCAGCTACTCCAATTGAATAAGCTAAATGGCAAATAACTTCTTTGGCATTATTTTTTTGTAAATAATCAACAGCAATTTTTCTGGCCATGTAAGCAGCGGAACGATCGACTTTGGACGGATCCTTGCCTGAAAATGCACCACCTCCGATAGGAATTCGTGGACCATAGTTATCCACAATCAATTTCCGACCAGTTACACCAGCATCTGCCTCAAATCCTCCTTGTGACCAATCACCAGCTGGATTAACATAAATTTTAAGGTTTTCACTTACATTTTTGTCTTTTAACCATTCTTCAACCAGCCCCTTCATTTCTTCTGCTCGAGCATGCTGAAAGCTGGCCACGACAGTTGAAATTAAATTGTTTTCTAATGTAATTTGAGTTTTGCCATCAGTTTTGTATTTAGAAAATAATACTCGACACAAATCACGTGAAAGCTTTACCTCCAAAGGAATTAATTCCGGAGTTTCACTGCAAGCATATCCAACCATGATTCCCTGGTCACCAGCACCACCCGGATCAACTCCTCGGGCAATATCTGGAGATTGCTGAACTAAATTGACACTAACTTGATATTGATCTCCAGCAATTCGTTTAGCAATTTTTTCCGCATCAAAAACCGCACCGGAAGTAATCTCTCCGGTAATTGTAATAACTCCATGCCCCCCCATTGTCTCTACTGCAACCCGTGAATGTGGGTCTTGCGATAAACAAATATCTAAAATAGCATCGGAAACACGATCACAAATTTTGTCTGGGTGCATTGGTGAAACTGACTCTGCTGTACGTAACATAAATTCTTTGGCCGCGATGTAACCAGAAATAGTTTTTGGTTTTGTTGCAGCTTAATACTTAAATAAAAAATACTCTTTCATCACGAAAAAGTATAATAATTGAATAATTATTTATCTTTCCCGTGCTGGGCTAGAATTGACACCTTCTTGAATTACCTTCAAGGGTTGTCGACAGGTCATCGGGCTATATCCCTCACTGTACTCTTGATAAATGGTTAAATTGTATATATATAATATTACACTAAAATTAATTTTATTACAAATTTTTTAAATGATGCATAATAATCGCTGCGGCACTGGCAACATTAAGCGATTCCATATTTGAGCTGATTTTTATTTTAATAAATTCGTCTGTGCGACTCTTTATTTCATCATCAATGCCACGTGATTCATTTCCCAAGACTAAGCAGTAATTATTTTTCACCTTTATTTCTTCAAGATTATGAGCTTTTTGATTCAATAAAGACGCTAATACTTTGAGCTTTTTCATTTTGAGTAAATCAAGGAGTTTTGATCCTTCATCTTGCTCGATATTTAATTTAAATATAGCACCTTTGCTAGCCTGAATGGTTTTACTATTGTAAATATCAGCGCAAAGTTCATCCACAATAATATTCTTGTAACCAAAGGCAACAGCACTACGAAGGATTGCTCCCAGGTTACCAGGATCATTAATTGCATTTAAATAAATCACCGGGTCTTTAAGATTAGTTTTAGTTTCAACTTTAGCAAAAACTGCGCAAATGCCCTGTGGGGTTTCAAGTTCTGAAAAACTTTTGTAAACCTTTTTGTCAACTAAATAATAGTCCAACTTGAGCTCAGTAAATTCTTTATTGTATTTATCTAAAAAGTCTTGGGTGACTATAACTTGCTCCGGTTTTATTTTTCCTGCAATAGCTTCACTAATTATTTTTAAGTTTTCTACCTTGAACAACGCCAACTGTTCTCTATATTTCTTGAGCTTAAGTTTACGTAATAGTTTAATTTTTTCATTGTCCTTGCTGGTAATAGCCATATAAATAGTGTTATAATATAATAAATATAAACATTATGAAAAGTAAAAAATTAATTCCAGTATTATTAATAATTCTAGCAATTCCCTTTGTCACTTTTGCTTTTTCCTGGAAAAGCATGCTTTTCTGGCAAAAGCCAGTTATCGTCGAACCAATTGCAGAATTAAATCCAGTAGAAATATTAAATGCCAATGAAAAATATTCAAACTGGGAAAAAGCGTTCAATAAAACCAATCTTAATCTAGTTACCACTAATCCACAAAACCTAACTCTCTCCGAGTCTGAACTAAATTACATGGTCAAGAAAAGTTTAGCTACTTTAAAAAATCCACCGATTCAGGATCTAAAAATAGACTTATTGGAGGGTGAAGTAGAAATATCTGGATATTTACTGTCTCCATTTAGAGGGAGCATAAGTGCTATTGTTAAGCCCGTCTATAGCTTGGGTAAATTATCACCAGAAGTCACTAAAGTTCGTTTCAAAAAATTGTACTTTCCAAAAAGATTGGCCAACCGTTTATTATCAAAACAGCTCGAACCTTCATTAAACTTGCTGTACTCAGATTCTAGTTTGAAGGATTTACAGATTATTATTAGAAATGATCGAATACAAATAAAATTATAAGCAATATATTTCAAAAAGGCTTTAGGGCCTTTTTTTATTTAAGCTTTTCATTCAAAGTTTCAACATCGCCAACCACCCAACGGTTTATTTCATTTTGATCTTTGTCTATTTGAATAAATGTTGAAGTATGTTCAACTGAGTATTTTTGTTTTAGATTTTCTTCCTTTGCATAATCCACTTTTAAGACCACAGCCTTGTCTGGGATGTCTGATTGTTGTAAATCAAACTTGGTATCAGCAGTCACTGAATACGGATCCCAAGGAGCATAAAAAAACAAAACTACTTTTTTGCCTAAACCTACCTCTCTCCCTAAAACTGTTGGAGAATAATCCAGATACTTAACTGTTTTATCTGTAATAACTAATTCTTTGGTTTCACCAGAGTTAGTTTTGAGTTTAACGGTTTTTTGACCACAACCTGTCACAGAAAACAACATAATTAAAATTAATATTGTATATAAAAAAAAACGCTTCATAGATTAAGCCAAATTTCTTAACTTTTTTATTCTTTCTTCAATTGGTGGATGGGTTGAAAATAGATTTTTAACTTTTGTTCCAGAAAAAGGATTTGCAATATAAAGATGTGCAGTTGCTTTCGAAGCTCGAGCTAAAGGCTTATTTTCATAAGCAATCTTTTCTAACGCGCTAGCTAACCCTTCTGGATACCTAGTCAAAAGTGAGGCTGAAGCGTCAGCTAAATATTCTCTTTTCCGAGAAATAGCAAACTTTATAAGCTGGGCAATTATTGGAGAAAGGACTATAAAAACTAAGCCAATGATTATTAAAGCCGGATGACCACCCTTATTGCTACGTGAACGACCACGACCACCCCAAATACTTATCCGCATAAACCAATCTGCCAAGATTGCGATTGCACCAACCAAAACCGTTACTAACATCATAAAACGAATATCATAATTACCAACGTGAGATAACTCATGAGCAATTACCCCTTCTAACTCTTCATTTTCCAACTTTTCAATTGCTCCCTTGGTAACTGCGATTGAAGCTAATTCTGGTTTTCGTCCCGTAGCAAAAGCATTAATTGACGGATCATCGATCAAATAAACTTTTGGTGCTGGCAGGCCAGCTGTAATACAAAGATTTTCTACCATTCGATAAACATATGGATTGTCCGTTTTTTGAATTTCTTTTGCGCCAGAAGCTGACAAGGCTATCTTGTCTCCTTTGAAATATGAAACACTGGTCATTAATAATGAAAACCCAACAGCTATAATCATTCCAAAATACGGAACTTGGCCTTGGCCACCATAAATATAATCATAAGCATAGCCAACACCAAAAAGAACTGCGAAAAAAATCACAATCAAGAACATTGAATTCCTTTTGTTGGAATCTATCTGGTTGTACATATTTATTATTTTTTAACAACAATAACATTTCCCTTAATTGTATCCGGGACCTTACGCAATTCCGCTTTGAATCCCTTGTCCTGCAAATATTTTATCCTGGCTGAATCCAACTTTTCCATTGCCTCTTGTCCTTTTTTTCGTTTTTTCAAGTCATTACTATTAGTTAAATCTGACTGACGACAAAGTTGTTTCCACTCTTCTTTGTCAATACCATATGGATTGGCATGATTCTTGGCCATCCCC
>Ga0257125_1001225_pt1 | contig 27317 bp, 35 predicted proteins | sample SI106_200metaG_FD_190183 | JGI IMG/M metagenome (GOLD analysis project Ga0257125, IMG submission 190183) | Marine microbial communities from Saanich Inlet, British Columbia, Canada - SI106_200 | ecosystem: Environmental > Aquatic > Marine > Inlet | place: Canada: British Columbia | collected... | reverse complement strand
CTTGAAAATTCGTTTACAGGAATTCCATCTTCAAGAGAAGCGTTTACAAGTTTTGTAAAAAAATCATCGGTAGTGTTGGCATAGGATTCATTGTACATCATGTATGGTCCTGCTATTTCTCCTTCAAAAAATATATTTCCATAAGAATTGTTTATGTAGTAGTCTCTTAAAGAATGATCGTTGTCTTCGAATAGGGATTCATTTACTATGGCTAATGCTTCGTCTCCTTCTGTCCATGATATGCCAGGTACTTTTCCTTCTTCAAAAGTTCCAATCATTATTAAAGTTCTTTGTACTCCAAAATTATCTTCTATTTCTGAACCTTCTGGGGGATCTGTTAGGATTATAAATGATCCTCCATCTGCGTCGTCAATTACCATGAGTTCATCTATTTTTATTCCAGTTATTTGTATTTCTGTTTCCGGTTTGACATCTGGTATGTTTCCAAATAATTGTATTGTCTCTTCTTGATTAAAAATGAAAAATTCTTCATAGCTATTAATGAAATTGCCGTCTTCATCTGCTTCATCTGCTGTTGCAATTTCTACTTTTCCTGTTACTGGTCCTCTAAACTCTATTAACTCGTTTAATTCTTCTTCAGATAATCCTTCAATTATTTCTTTTGGTATTTCTTCAACTTGAAGTGCAGAATTGGGATCTTTTTTTATCAATTCTTTTAATAGTTCTTTTCTTTCTTCTAGAAGTTCTATTGTTGTTTTTGTTTTTGTTGAAGATAATTTGTAGCTAATTTCAGATATTCGAAAAACTAAAGGATTTGGAATTTGTTCACTTTCTGATAAAGGAGATAATTTTATTTCACTATCTTTTTGAAAGGGATTACCAAGTTTTAGGTTGTCATTTAAGAATTCCCTGGCAGTTTTGTCTGTTTTTTCAAAGTAAAATACTCCTGAAATCAGTACCAAAATTATTAAAAATATCCATGCATGTTTTAATGCAAATTGCAGGTTAGAATTAACGCTCTTTTTCATACAATAGTCTTCTTCATGTAAGTATAAAAATGTTTTTAGTTAAAAAAGTAGAGACACTAGCAGGCTCTTCCTTATAATTTAGGTTTTTTTAGATGTAATTTGTGTTTTTTAAAGTAATATATTAAATATGCTGCGTAGAGCATTAAAACCAATATGAATATTATTAAGTAAATAGCTATCTTGTTGTCTATTAAATCATATATTGTTGTTTCTTCTTTCCCTGTTGATGAATTAGTATTGCTTTCTTGTTTGTTCTCTTGATTTGTTTGATTTTGTGAATTATTTTCTAGGGGTAATTCTTGGGTGTCATTATTGTTCCTACTTCCCCCATTATTATCCTCACCCACTGGAATTGGTGGCTCTGGTTCGTTAAATTGGGCATTAATTACAAAATCCTCAGTAATTAATTGATTTCCTGCCCTGTCTACTCCCCTTGCATTGAATATCTTTTGATTATCAGTTTCTACAATTGTCCATAATGCGAGTGTTTGTTCATAATATGTCCATTCTTGGGATAAGAGATTATTATTATTTTCTAATAATTCTATATAGTTTGGGGTTTCATCTTCCCATTCTGCAACTATTACAAAGGTTCCCCAAGTATCTTCTGCCTCAAGATAATTAGAATAAAGAATATTGCATGTGGGATCAGTATAATCTGTTGAAAATCTCCATTCTATACTCTCTGAAGTATTTCCTTCAATATCCTCACAACTTACATACCAGCCATTATTTTGTTCTTCAGATGTATTAAAAATTCCAAAATCAACTAAACCAAATTCAGGATTGTTTATTTGGGATATATTTTGATTATTTAAAAATAATTTACAGTATTCAATCTCTTTATCATTCGTTACCGATGCCACAAAAGAGATATTTTCATAGTTAAATGCACTCCCATATTCCGGTGTTTGTGGTTGTATCTTAAAATTATTTGTATCCTCATATTCGGAAATTTCTTCTTCAGATAATTCTTTTACGTAAATTGAAAAATTATCTATATATCCATTAAACCCATAATCTTCACCTTCATTTTCGTTTCCTAGAATAAATTTATAATCTGGTGCTTCAGTAATTAAGTTTGCTTCATTTAATGGAATATCTGAATAATTTGTAGCCAGATCTTCAAGTAAACCATTTATGTATAATCTTAATTCTGATCCAGAGTAAGTTATTGCTATATGCGAATAATTGTTAAAATTTATATTTGGACTTTTTAACACTATTTCACCTTCTTCTTGATTTGAATTTCCTTTAAAGAACGTGTGGACTTCTAAACCATTTTTTTCTGTCAAATAAATTTTTGTGTGATCAAAATAACCAACTTTCATTATTGGTGTTGGAAATGTTATTGGCCTAAGATTAAACATTATTGTAAACTTATCTTCTTTTTTTATTATTCCGTTTGCGTATTTTCCTATGGAACCTATTTCAAACGAACCAGTTCCATTAAAAAATATTTTATCTTCTAAATAATCTGCCCCATTATTCAAAATTGGATTGAAATAAAAATACTCCGGATTGTAAGATCCATAATTTTGTAAATTTTCTTCATCAAACGTGTAGTTTAATAATGGTTCTTCTTCATCAAAAATTTTGAAAGTATTTACTGTTACAGTTGCATAATCTTCTGTTACTTCATCAACAGTTATATTTATTCCATTATATGGATCTGTAAATGTTTCTCCTTGTAAAAATGCATGCCTATTGATAGTGGTGTTGACATCTCCTCCTAAAATAGTACTTATATTATACTCAGCTACTATAATTCCTGTTGGCATCATTGTAAACTCTTTATTTTTTGCTTCTCTTGCATACCTTATGTGGACCCCTTGTGATTCTAACGTTGTATTCACATACCCCCCTTCATGAAATGGATTGTTGTAATAGTTATTTATTTTTCTAAAATCTATGGTAATCACATTGTCTTGATCAAAGCGCAATATTTCATTTTCGTAATAAATTGGAATTCTTAGTAGTTTTAGTTGTTCTTGGTTGTTTTGATCGTCTATAGAATACAGATTATATGTTCCTTCAGATGTTGTTAAGGCATTCTCATCCCCCAACCATCCTGCTTCGTGTTTATGTTGGGCATTATAATACGCTGTAGTTGCCCCACCCATAACATCCATGTAGTCAGTATATGTCCCTACAGAACAAAAATCTGAAATTTGACGTCCTCCTAGCGAACTATCATTGTAACAAATAAGTCGTTTAGCATGCCCCATTCCAAAGTTATGTCCTATTTCATGAAATAATACTCTTGGACTTAATATGCTTACTTTTACCCAAGCAGAACTAAAGTTTGCCAATTCTCCATTAGGTAGTTCATAATTAAATGTTATTCCCCTTGTTGCTATTCCACACCATCCTGTGTCTCCAGGAGGTTGTGGATGGCCGAATATTATTCTTTTATAGGAAGTGATATTGATTCCTTCTGAAATAGCATATTCCAATAAAGCAGTACGTATTTTAGATTTTGTTCTGAGTTCTTCTTCAGTGAGCATATGAGGCCCTAATATGTTTCCCTCAAACCAAACCTGTTCATATGAATTTTTTAAATAATAGTCATTTAGTGAACCATTTTCATTACTAAATATTGATTCATTAACTCTATCTATTGCTCCACTTTCTACAGTGCCTGCCCCGTAAACATACCCCTCAATATCTGTTCCGATTAAAACTAATGTATTTTGTAATCCAAAATTTTGATCTGTTTCATCAAGTGTTCTTGGCATATCTAGAATTATGAATGACTCTTCTTCATTTTCAAATGCCATAACTTCATCAATCAATATTCCGTTTACCTGTACTTTGGTTCCACAAGGTATATCTGGAAGTTCTCCGAAAAGTTGTATGTTCTTTGAATTTGCTGTTAAGATTATCTCCTCGTGACACCCATTAGATCCTATATCTTCTTCTTGAAATATTTCTATTTGTCCTTTTACAGGTGCTCTTTTTTCAATTAATTCGCTCAATTCTTCTCTTGAAAGATCTTTTAAAATTTCTAAGGGTGGTGGTAAAATAGAAATTGCTTTTTCTGGATTGTTTTGTATTAATTCTTTTAGAGATTCTTTTCTGCTTTTCAATATTTCTTTTATATTTTTATCAAATTCGCTTTTGTCTTCAAGACATAAATTATTTGTAGCAAGTATTAAATCTTTAGATATGGAAATTGAATCTGTTTTGTCTTTGAACAATTCATTGTAGTTTGTACATTTTTCAGGAGACATTTCTGGAAATGGTTCTTGTGTGCAAATTGCAGTTAAACTAAGAATAATAATTAACATAATAAAAATAATAATTTGTAAACTTTTATCATTTTTTGTCACTTTCTCAGTTTAAATTATATCTGTGTTAGTATAAAAATGTTTTTAGAAATTAAGTATAAAACCCCAGGAAGAGACTGATGTCCTTTCCTAGGGAAAAAGAGGTGATATTTCTCAAGAAGTATTAGGTTATTTATAAATCTTTCGGTAAGTGCTACTCTGGAATGGTTACAGAATTACTTTGACTCTTTTCCTTCAAAAATGGTATATGAGCACTTTCCACAGTGTTTTCTATCTTTATGTATGGCTAAAAACATTCCTGCTCCGCATTTTGGACAAGTTGGTTTCCTTTCTATCTTGTCTCCTTCAATTTTATATTTGGAGTATTTCTTACTTGGTATTTTGTTCTTCGGTTTTGGTTTCTTGGCCATCTTTCTTTTCCTCTACTGGTTTTTCTGTAGGTTTAGATTCTTCTTTTTTTTCTTTGATTCTTTCTATTTTTTTCATTGAATCTTCATCATCATAAATAAAGACTTCAACTACTGCATCTGAAGAACCATATTTTGTATTTATTCCTTTTATTATTGTTAATTCTTTTTTACAACTGAATTTTTTTATCAATTCTTCTTTAATTTGTTCTTCAGAAGGTGTTGGTTTATTAGTATGAGATATTTCTACTATAACTTCTCTTCTTGGTAAAGCGAATGATTTTTCATCTTTGACGACTTTCATATTTTAATTGCATATTCTCCTTTAACTTTTATATCTAACTTCTTTGCGATATCTGATTTCTCGGAGTCAGTTATAATTATTCTTCCTTTCATAGTGTCTGTAAATTGGTTTCCCTTACAGATGGGACAAACATTTCCCTCTACTATTAATTTGCACTTTTTACATATTTTTTTCATTTTTTACTCTTGACTTTCTTAGTTTCTTCATCTAGCCATTTGAGGTTTCCCATTTTATTTTGTCTCATTGTTAAACCTATTTTCGGATTTGTAGGATCTTTGTATGAAACTGCTATTATTCTTGCCCTACAAATATCATTTATTTTTAGCACTTTCTTTGACTCTTTTCCTTGTAAAGTATTATTGTTTAATGATACAAAATCATCCATCGTTTGACCAATGTGAATCATACCATCGATTGGTCCTATCTCCATAAATGCTCCGAAATCAGTTATATCTGAAATTTTTCCAATGACTACTTCCTGTAGCTCTGGTCTAAAAGTTAGTACCTTGAATGTTGTTTCGTAGTGTGCTGCTCCGTCACCATGAATTACGACTCCTTCCCCTATTTTTTCTACGGTTGACACACCAATTACGAATCCAAGATCTTCAGATACATATCCTTCAAATTTATCTACAAGTGATTTTAATACTGATTCTTCAACGAATTCTCCAAATTTTATGGGAGGAACTCTTATGTGATCTTTTATTTCTACTTCGTAAAACATTTTATAGATTTTGACCCCCGATTTTGTTTAATAAAGCTTTCTATTTAGGATTCAAGCTTAAAATGGGTTTTTTGCCTTATTGTTATAGTTTTTGCCCCTTTGTTTTTAAGTCTTTGTTTTAGTTCTCTATCTAGCGTTGCTACTATCGTATTTTTGTCTGAATTCTTTACTATTTCTGTGTCTACGTCTTCTGTTGATTTTATTTTTTCTAGATTATTTACTATTTTTATTGCTAATTTGTCTTTTAGTTTTTCTAATTCATTTATTGTTTTGTCTATTATTTTTATTTCGTAATTTTCTTCAATTATTCTTTCTATTTCTCTGAATATGTCTATTTTATTTTTTAATGCAGATACTATGAAATTTGTGTCTAGTATTATTGTTTTCATGTTTTTAGAACTTATTTTTTAATTTAAAAGAGTTATCTTCTTCTTTTCTTAGAAGATTTTCCATATTTGTAAACTAAACCTGCTGCCACAATTAATCCTAAACCGGCAATTGTGTTTGTCCAATTCATTGTTTCATTTTGTTGATTATAATCATTACAAGGAACTGAATCTCCACATGTTTCGGAAAAGACTGCAAAACCTGTCATTCCAACTCCTAAGAAGAATATTGCAAAAAATAGTAACATTGCCATTGCTATTATTCTAAATTCCATATTATTTCTTTGTTTTTGTAGTTTATAAAAGTTATGAGAAATTTTGGATAATTCGGTTAAAACATATAAAAGTTTATAAAGAATTTGTAATTTTTTCAAAAATTGAATTTTAGCAGTACAGCGCTTGTATGCCTTGAATTTTAGCAGAAAGCTTTATATACTTGAGCACGTTTTTCTCTTTAGGTTTTTGAGGATTTAATATGGAATCTAATAAACAATCTAGCTATAACGCTCAAAAAATACAGGTCTTAAAGGGCCTAGAAGGGGTGAGAAAGAGACCTTCAATGTATATAGGTGATACTGGTTCTAGAGGACTACATCACATGGTATATGAGGTCGTAGACAACTCCATTGATGAAGCCTTGGCAGGGTTCTGTAATAAAATTAGTGTTACAATAAAAGAAGATAATAGTATATTAGTTGTAGACAATGGAAGGGGTATCCCAATAGATGTTCATTCTGAAACTGGAAAATCTGCAGTAGAAGTTGTTCTTGGTACTTTGCATGCAGGTGGTAAGTTTGACAAAGACTCTTACAAAGTTTCTGGTGGTTTGCATGGTGTTGGTGTTTCTGTAGTAAATGCATTATCTAATTGGTTGATTGTTAAAGTTAAACAAAATGGAAAAACCTATGAACAAAGATTTGAAAAAGGAATTGCCTTACCAAATCCAAAATTATCAGATAATGGTAATGGAGAAACTGGAACATCTATTCATTTTTTACCCGATGATGAAATTTTTTCTGAAACAGAATATGAATATGATATTTTAGCTAATAGAATGAGAGAGTTGGCTTTTTTGAATAAGGGTGTTGAGATTTCTATTTTTGATGAAAGAAATGAAAAAAGTGATATTTTTGTTTCTGAAGGTGGAATAAAAGATTTTGTTAAATTTGTGAATAAGAAAAAAAATGTTTTACACGATGAAATAATTTATTTTGAAAAAGAAAATAATAATACGGGTATTGAAGTTTCTGTTCAATACAATGATGGTTATCAAGAAAATTTGTATGGCTTTGTAAATAATATTCACACACATGAAGGTGGAACTCATGTTATTGGATTCAAAACTGCTTTGACAAGAGTTGTTAATGATTATATTAAGAAAAAAAATATTTCTAAAGATAGAGTTAGTGGTGATGATTTGAAAGAAGGTTTAACTTGCATTATCTCTTTGAAGGTTCAAGATCCCCATTTTGAGGGGCAGACTAAAACTAAACTTGGTAATTTGGAAGTTAAAGGAATAGTTGATAGAATCGTAAGTTCTGGTTTGAGTACTTTTTTTGAGGAAAATCCAGATATTGCTAAAACAATTTGTGGTAAGGCTGTTTTATCTTCTAAGGCTCGTGAAGCTGCAAGGAAAGCTAGAGAGTTAACTAGGCGTAAGGGAGTTTTAGATTCTGGTTCTTTGCCTGGTAAGTTAGCTGATTGTCAGTCTCGTGATCCTGCTTTAAGTGAAATATTCATTGTTGAAGGAGAAAGTGCGGGTGGAAGTGCAAAGGGTGCTAGAAGTAGGGAGTTCCAAGCTATTTTACCTTTGAGGGGAAAAGTTTTGAATGTTGAAAAATCAAGACTGGATAAAATTTTAACTAATAAAGAATTGTCTACTCTTATTTCTGCTATTGGTGCTAATATTGGTGACGAATTTAATCTTGATAAGTTGAGATATCATAAAATTATAATTATGACTGATGCAGATATAGATGGAAATCATATTGCAACTTTACTTTTAACTTTCTTTTACAGACAAATGAAACCTTTGATTGAAAAAGGTTATTTGTATTTAGCAGTTCCTCCGCTTTATGGAATTAAAAAAGGAAAAAGTGTTACTTATGTTTATTCTGATGCTGAACTTGAAGAAAAGTTGAAAGAAATTGGTAAAGAAGGAATTACAATTCAAAGGTATAAAGGTTTGGGAGAAATGAATCCTGATCAGCTTTGGGATACTACAATGGATCCTGAAAAAAGAACTTTGAAACAAATTACAATTGAAGACGCAGTTCATGCTGATGAGTTGTTTAGCATCCTTATGGGTGTAGAAGTTGAACCACGTAGAGAGTTTATACAAGCCCATGCAAAAGAAGTAAGGAATTTGGATGTGTGAAATGGACAGGGTAAAGCAGAGATTAATAGAGACAGAATTGAAAGAGAGTTACATAGATTATGCTATGTCTGTTATTGTTAGTAGAGCTTTGCCAGATGTTAAAGATGGTTTAAAACCAGTTCATAGAAGAATTCTTTATGCAATGTATAAAATGGGTTTGTTAAGTAATAAACCTTTTAGAAAATCCGCAAGAGTTGTTGGAGAAGTTTTGGGTAAATTCCACCCACATGGAGACGCTGCAGTTTATGGTTCTTTAGTTAGAATGGCCCAAAGTTTTTCATTAAGACATCCATTAGTTAAAGGACAGGGTAATTTTGGTTCTGTTGATGGGGATCCTCCTGCAGCAATGAGGTATACTGAAGCCAAGTTAGCTAAAGTTGCTGAAGAGATATTGGAAGATATTGAAAAAGAAACTGTACCTTTCGTTCCTAATTTTGATGAGAGTTTAGAGGAGCCTTTGGTTTTACCATCTAAGTTCCCTAATATTTTGGTCAATGGTTCTTATGGAATTGCCGTCGGTATGGCAACAAATATTCCACCGCATAATTTGAACGAAGTTGCTGACGCTGCAATAAAAGTTATTGATAATCCTGAAGTTGAATTGGCTGAGTTGATGGAAGTAATTAATGGTCCTGATTTCCCCACTGGTGGAATTATTTTAGGTAATTCTGGAATAGTTAATGCTTTCAAAACTGGAAAGGGTCAAATTAGAGTTAGGGCTGTATGTGAAGTTGAAGAAAAAAGAATAATAATTACTGAGATTCCTTATCAAGTTAATAAAACTCATTTGATAGAAACAATTGCCGAGTTAGTTAAGAGTAAAAGAATTGATGGTATTTCTGATATCAGAGATGAAAGCGATAGAACTGGAATGAGGGTGGTTATTGAACTAAAAAGAACTTCCAATGCTGAATTAATTTTAAATCAGTTGTATAAACATTCTCAGTTGCAAACTTCTTTTGGAATAAATATGCTTGCTTTAGTTGATAATGAGCCAAAAGTTTTGAGTTTGAGAGAGTTATTAAAACATTTTGTAAGTCATAGAAAAGATGTTGTAACCAAGAGAACCAAATTTGAATTAACTAAGGCTGAGAAGAGGGCACATATTTTAGAAGGTTTGAAAGTTGCTTTGGATAATATTGATGCAGTTATTAAAACTATAAAATCAAGTAAAGATGTTTCAATTGCCAAAAGCTCTTTAATGTCTGGATTTAAGTTAAGTGAACTACAAGTACAAGCAATTTTGGATATGAAGTTGCAGAAACTAACTTCTCTTGAAACTAATAAATTGAAAGAAGAATATGATGAATTACTTAAGTTGATTAAAGAGTTGAGAGAAATTTTGGATGATGAGTCTATAATTTACAAGATAATAAAGAATGAACTAATTGAGATAAAGAGAAAGTATGGTAATGATAGACTTACTAGAATAGAAGATGGTGGAGAAGAAATTGAAAATGAAGATTTGATTAAGAGGGAAGAAGTTGCAATTACTTTAACTAGTGATGGTTATGTGAACAGATTGCCTGTTGATACTTACAAACAACAGAAAAGAGGTGGAAGAGGTATAAAGGCAATGGAAACAAAGGAAAGTGATTTTGTTAAAGATGTTTTTGTATGTAACACTCATGATTATTTATTAATATTTACTAACAAAGGAAAAATTTACTGGTTGAAAGCATATAATATTCCAAGTACTTCTCGTTATTCTAAAGGTGGTAATATAGTTAACTTGTTGGGTGTTGGAAAGGATGAAAAAGTTAGTGCGGTTATTTCTGTTAGTGATTTTTCTGATGGAAAATATTTAGTTATGGCCACGAAGAAAGGCTTGGTTAAGAAATCTAAGTTGAAAGATTATTCTAGACCAAGAAAAACTGGAATAATTGGTATTGGTTTAAGAGATGGAGATAATTTAGTTAGTGTTAAGTTGACTGATGGAAGTAAAGAATTGTTATTGGCTAGTTCAAATGGTATGGCTGTAAGATTTAATGAGAAGAATGTCCGTTCTAGTGGCCGTGGTTCTTCTGGTGTCAGGGGAATTAGTTTGGGTAAAAATGATAGAGTTGTAGATATGGAAATCGCTGATGGAACTTGTTTAACTGTAAGTGAAAATGGATTTGGAAAGAGAACTGATATTGGAGATTATAGATTGATTAATAGGGGTGGAAAGGGCGTTATTAATATTAAAACCACCGAAAGGAACGGTAATGTTGTTGGTGTAAAATGTGTTCCTGAAGATAGAGAAGTTATGATAATTACTAAGAAAGGAATTTTAATTAGAACTAATGTTAAGAATATTTCTAAAGTTGGTAGGAATACACAGGGTGTTCGTTTAATGAGACTTGGTTCTGATGATAAGGTTAAAGCTATTGTTGCTTTTGAGAACTAATTTGTAGGATATCTTTTATCTGTTACAATGTTACCGTTCATTATGTAAAATATCCAGTTTGCATCTCTGCTTATTATTCTTGTAACCTCTGCTAGATCGCAGATTCTTAATGGATCATAACCAAGCTTATCTTTCACTATACTTGTTAAATCTATTATTGGTATTTCTCCATCATGATCTTCTAGCGCTTTTCTTACTGTTGCCCCTATTCTCCTGTCTTGTTTCCATTCTGGAACTTCTAAATATGATTTTTCTGTCATTTTATTGACTCTTTGTGTATTTTATTTATTTTTAAATGTTATTAATTGCTGTTCTTTCTTTTGTATCTTCCTCTTTTTTCTACTTTTTCTAATCTTTCTAATGTTTCTTTGTAGTATTTGCTCTTTTTGTATCCTTGTAGGAATGCTTTCAGAATTTCTTCGTAATTTAGATAGTGTTTGCTTTCGAAAGCTTGTTTTATTAAATGAATGTCTACCGCTTTGTCTTCAGTTTTATTTGAAATGAATCCTAGGCCAAAATCTATGAAGTAAACCTTTTCTCCTTTTAGAATCATATTTGAAGTTGTTAAGTCGTTATGAATAATATCATGATCATGCATTAAAGCTGTTTGCTCCCCTATTTGTTTAGAGACTTTTTTTCTTTTTTCTTTTGTATAATTGTCTAAAGTATTTTTTAGAACATCTCCTTTGATGTATTCCATTACTATTTTTGTGTTTTTTTCATCTACTTCTAGAACATCTGGAACATTTATTTGTACTTTTTTTGCTTTTGTAAGAAGTTTGTTTTCTCTTCTTGTTGGATATTTTCTTTTTTTTAGATCAATATCTGGATGTCTGTATGATTTTTTTATTCTTTCTTTTACTAAATTTCCTTTCTCAAGATAAAGTATAGCTTCTGCGCCTGTGTAGATTATTTTCATATGTTTTTTAGGTAGAAAAGTTTTTAAAAAACTATTGTTGATAATAGGATATGAATTATGATATAATATTAATGATTATTGTTGGATTTATTCCTTTATTTGTTGTCAATTTTGAAAGATATATATCTAGAAAAGATTATAGATTGAGAAAGTTTAAGACAAATTTTGTGTGTAGCAAATCTGATTATATTTTTATTCCATTTAATTTGTTTGCTTTTTGGGCGATTAATATAGAATTATATTTGCTATTAGTGATAGTTGTTGTTTCTTTGTTGATGAATATTATAGTTCATATATATTGGAGTAAGAGTTCTGATCCTGGTTTTATGTTTAATAAAAAAAGAAAATTAATTTGAGCAGGTTATATCCATTTTATTTATTCAGTATTTCAAACAGCATTTATAGCAGTATTTTTATTTTCCAATATTGAAAATATACAAGCTTTGGCTGCTTCATTAATATTAATCATTTTTTCATTGATGATTGTTTATGGATCAAAGAAAACACATAAAAAATATTTAGGTTTTGATGTTACAATTGGATTACTTATTTTTGCTGGTGCTTTGTTTAAACTTTATACTATTTTGGCATCTTAAATTTCTTCATTAACTTTTCTGGACTGCCTTTCATTTGTTTCATCATTTTTTTAGACATTTTATATTGTTTTAGAAGTTCTCTAACTTCCCCTGAAGTAGTTCCTGCTCCTTTGGCAACTCTTTCTATTCTTTTTCTGTTAAACATTAAATCTGGGTCTTCCAATTCTTTTTTTGTCATGGATTTCATTATATGTTTCCATTTCTTTAGTTTTTCATCTTGAACTTCAAGCATATCTTTTGGAAGTTTCATATTTCCCATTCCAGGAATCATTTCCATTACTTTTTTCAATGGACCCATTTTTTTCATTGCAGATAATTGCTCGTATAAATCTAAGAAGTTAAAATCACCTTTTAGGAATTTTTTACCTAAATCTTGAGCTTCTTCTTCGGACATTATTTCTTTTGCTTTTTCTAGAAGTGCTTTGATATCCCCCATGCCAAGTAAACGTCCTACAAAACCTTCTGGATCGAATTCTTCTATATCGCTTGTTTTTTCTCCAACTCCAATGAATTTTATTGGTGCTCCTGTTACTGCTGTTGCGCTTAGTGCGCCTCCTGCTTTTGCAGTTCCATCCATTTTTGTTGCTACAACACCAGTTATTCCGCAACTTTTGTGGAATTGTTCTGCTTGTTTTTCTGCAGTTTGTCCTAAATCTGCGCTAATAACTAAGAGATTTTCATTTGGTTTTATTGTTTTGTTTATATTTTCTATTTCTTTTACCAAATCTTCTGATAGTGCGTCCCTTCCAGAAGTATCAAATATAACTATATCAAATGCTTTTAGTTCTGATTTGTATTTTTTCCAAATATCTTCTGGTTTCTTTTCTGTTTCATCTACGAATGTTTTTATTTTTAGTTTATCACCCAATTGTTTTAGTTGTTTCATTGCTGCTGGTCTGTGTACGTCTAAACCAACCATTGCTACCTTGAAACCTCTTTTAGAATAATAACCTGCTAATTTTCCTGCTGTAGTTGTTTTACCATTTCCGAAAAGACCTACTAACATAATTTTGAATGGTCTTTCTTTACCTATCTTTACTCCTTTTGTTTCTCCACCCAAGAATTTGGTTAGTTCTTCGTAAACTATTTTTACTAGGTAATCTCTGTAGGAAATATTTTTTGGAATTTCTTTTGAAGATGCTCTTTCCTTTATGTCTTTGGAAAGTTCGAAAACTAATTTTACGTTTACGTCTGCGTGAAGTAATGCTCTTTGTAATTCCTTTACTATTTCGTTCACTAGCTTTTCATCTACTAAAGGTGCTCCTGCTATTTTTTTTAGAACTCCTTTCAATGATTGGCCTAATTTTTCCATTACCATCCTAAATTACCTATTAATTTTTCAACGTTGAACTTTTCTATGTCTCCGTATTCTTGACCATAACCAAGGAAATATATTGGCTTTCCAGTTATGTATGAAATTGAAACTGCTGCCCCTCCTTTATTGTCAACATCTGTTTTGGTTAAAACTATTCCGTTTATTCCTACTGCTTCTTCAAATCTTTTTGCTTGCTCTACACAATCGTTTCCAGTTATGCTTTCTCCTACAAACATGTTGAAGTCTGGATTTGAGACTCTTGTAACTTTTTTTAGTTCATCTAAAAGGTTAACATTACTGTGCATTCTTCCTGCTGTATCTATTAAAACTACATCTAATTCTTTTGCTTTTGCATATTTTATTGCGTCAAAGGCAACTGCGGCTGGATCTGAGCCGTAATCGTGCTTTACTATTGGAATGTTTAGCGCTTCTGCGTGATGTTGTAGTTGATCAATTGCTGCTGCTCTGAACGTGTCTGAAGCTGCTAGAACTGGTTTTAGATTGTTTGTTTGTAAATATTTTGCTACTTTTGCTATTGTAGTTGTTTTTCCTGAACCGTTTACCCCTAAAAATAATATTATATACAGTCCTTCTTTCTTTTTTATTTCTTCTACTAAATCTTTTGGTTCTTCTTGGAATAATTCTTTTACTGTTTCTTTTAATGACTCTTCTACTATTGTTTTTATTTTTGATTTTTCTATTGGATTGTCTACTAAATCTACTTTTAGATTATCTTTTATTTTTTCTATTACTTCTACTGCTAAATTGTTTTCTAGAAGTCCCATTTCTAAATCCCAGAACATGTCTTCAAATTGTTTATCTGAGATTTTTGTTGTTGTAATTGCTTGCTTTACTTTTTTTATTATTCCTTCTTTTTTTTCTGGTTCTTCTTCTTTAGGTTCTTCTTTCTCTACAATCATAGCTTTTTCTGGTTCTTCTGAGAATTTCTTTACTATTCCTTTGAATTTGTCTTTTAGTGAGCTGAACATAAGAATTTTAGGTTGTAGAGTCTTTTAAAGTTTATTCTTTTGGCTTTGTATGTTGCGCTACCTTTCCCCTCGGCCTATTTTCAAGTAGACTTATCTTTAAGTGATCTCTGAGTTCTGTTAGGTATTTGTATAACTCTTCGTTTGGGAATGATTTTATTAATTGATTATACTGTTCGAATACCTTTGGGAACATTCCCAATGCACCATCATAATTCTCTTCGTATATTTTATGGTAAACTTCTTTTAGTAATCTTTCAATTTCTCTTTTGTGGATTTTGTATTCATAGACTTTTGTAAAGTGTTTTAGTTTTTTTTCTGCATGTTCTTTAACTATTTTTTTTATAGTTGGTACGCTTAGATACTCTTCCAATAAGTTTAAGTGTGATTTTATCATTTCTAGGTTATTAGATTCTAATGCATATGAGATTTCATTTATTTTTTGATATGTTAGAAGTTGTATTCTTGTTTTGTTAAATAGTTCTTCATTTCTTGATTTTTCTTCTTGATTTTGATTTTTGAATACTTTTGAAAGGTTCAAATATTGCTTTACTGCTTCATCGAATTTTTTTGAATCTATTAATCTATTTATTTGGTTATTCAATTTTAGAAACTTATCTTGCTTTTTTAACATAAATAGAAATAGAAAAAGAGTTTTATAAAGTTTTTCACATCATCATTTCTGGAGACATTCCTGGAGCCCCAGGCATTGGACCACTTCCATCGCCTTTGCTTGCAATTATGTCATCAATTCTCAATATTAATTCAGCAACTTCTGATGCACTCTTGATTGCCTGAGTTTTTACTTTCAGAGGTTCTATAACCCCTTCTTCCCAAGAGTTAGTTACTTTTCCTGTGAAAACATTTATTCCTGCTTCAGTTTCATTTGCATCGTGCTTTGATTTTAATTCAGTCATTACATCTATAGGATCTAATCCTGCATTTTCAGCTAATGTTTTTGGAATTACTTCCATAGATTCTGCAAAAGCTTGAACAGCTAGTTGTTCTCTTCCACTCAAACTATTTGAAAATTCTTTTAGTTTTTTTGACAATTCTACTTCTGGTGCCCCTGCACCTGCAACAACCTTTCCTTCTTTTACTGATGCAGATATGTCACCAAGAGCATCTTTTATTGCTCTTTCAATTTCATCTATAACATGTTCTGTTCCGCCTCTGATAAATAATGTTACTGCTTTTGGATTTTCACATTTTGTTACATAAGTCATCTCTTCATCGCCAATCTTTTTCTCTTCGACTGAACCTGATTTTCCCAAATCTTCTTCTTTTAAATCTTTTAGGTTGCTTACGATTTTTCCACTAGTTGCTTTTTGTAACTTTACCATATCTGATTGCTTAACTCTTCTTGTAGCATAAATTCCTGCTCTTGATAAATAATGTTGTGCAAGATCATCTATTCCTTTTTGACAGAAAATTACATTTGCTCCAGAGTTAATTACTCTATCAACCATATCTTTCAACATTTTCTCTTCTTGGTCTAAGAAAGATTGCAATTGTGTTGGATCTGTTATTTGAATTTTTGCATCAATTTCAGTATCTTTTATTTCTAGTGCCACATCAAGCAAAGCTACTTTTGCATTTTCAATTTTTTTGGGCATGCTTGAATGAACTCTTTCTTTATCAAGAACTATTCCTTGTATTAATTCTGAATCTTGAATTCCCCCACCAACTTTCTTTTCTATCTTTATGTTTTCTAAATCTATTTCTTTATCATCAATTATTTGTTTTATAGCTGTAACACAAATTTGTGAAAGTTTTTCTTTTGAAGATTCTGCACCTTTTCCAGTCATTGCTGTTTCTGCAATATTTCTTAAAACTTGTTCATCACTTATTGATGTGTTTTTTGCTATTTCTAATAATATTTCTTGAGCTTTTTCTGCAGCCTGCCTATAACCTTTTGCAATAACTGTTGGATGTATATTTTCATCTATCAATTTTTCTGCATTTTTTAGTAATTCTCCGGCCAATACAACTGCTGTAGTTGTTCCGTCACCCACTTCTGCTTCTTGAGTTTTAGCAACTTCAACTATCATTTTTGCTGCAGGATGTTCAATTTTCATTTCTTCAAGTATTGTTACACCATCGTTTGTTATTATAACATCATTCATAGAATCTACAAGCATCTTGTCCATTCCTTTTGGACCTAACGTTGTTCTAACTGTTTCTGCAACTAATTTTGCAGCAAGAATATTATTTCTTTGTGCCTCTTTTCCAATTGTTCTTTGACTATTATCTGACATGATATAAACTGGCTGTGGATTTTCTGTCATTTTAAGCTTATTACCCCCAAAAACGCAAATATTTGCAGTTCTTATACTGTGTGGACTTTTGTTCCATTTATAAAGTTTTTTATTACTATTTAGGAACTATATTTTGGTATATCAATACACTTATTAAGATAAATTGCCTTGTTTCGTTATGAAAACTGGTGTTAAAGTTATAGATGCTATGACCAAAGAACCTGTTGTTGTTAGTCCTAATGAAGATGTTTTAAGTTGTGCAAAAAAAATGGATAAACATAGAGTTGGGAGTCTTCTTGTAGAAGATAAAGGCGTTTTTTTGGGCATTTTTACTGAGAGGGATTTGATTAGTAATGTAATTTCTAAAGGACTTAATTCTAAAAAAATAAAGGTTAAAGATGTTATGACTCGTGAAGATATGGCAACTATTCTTCCCCATGAAGACGTCTATGAAGCTATTTTGATGATGAGTAGAGATGGTATTAGGAGATTGCCAGTTGTTGAAGGTGAAAAGATTGTTGGTTTATTAACATACAAAGATATCATAAAGATAACTCCAGATTTGTATGATGTTTATGTTGAAAAACTAAAGATGAGATTTCATAGTTAAGAGTAACCTTTATTAATAAATTAGACTAAATTCTGTATATGATTGGTAAGGAAGTAAAAGTTAATTTAGGTTCAGGTGTTCAGTTTAGACATGTTGGTGTTTTTAATATAGATAAACTTTATTCTGAGTTGAAAGGTTTTATGGAAGACAGTGGTTATGATTTTAATGAAGATACCCACACAGAGAAAGAAAAGTCAACTGGTAAGAATATAAGTATAATCTGGACTTTTGAAAGAGATGTTACTGACTACATAAAATATGTTGTAGATGTTAAGTTTTTGTTACAGAAAATTGTTCCTGCATCTGAAAATCTTGTTAATGGTTTCATTAAAATGACTGCTTTTGGAAAAGTTATTTTAGATTACAAAGATGAATGGAGCAAAAATAGATTTTCCGAGTTTATGTTTAAAATGTATAATAATTATATTATTAAACCACAAATAGAAAAACATGCAAAGAAGTTACGTGGTGAACTAGATGAGTTTCATAGCTTAGCTAAAGAGATTTTAGATTTTCATAAATAAAAATGGAAGAAAAAATTAATGTTGCAAAGATGAAGACTGGTGGAAAAGGAATTTTTGATATGACTGAAGTTTATCAAAATATGAAATACTGGTTAGATTATCAAGGATATGGTGATGAAAACAAATCTTTTATTGAGGAAAAATATGTTGAAAGGATAAAAGGAGAAGCTAGACAGATAGAAATAAGGTGGAATGCTGAGAAAAAAATAAATGATTATGTTACTTACAGTATTGGAATAACTTTTTTTGTTCTTGGTCTGCAGGATGTTGAAATAGAAAAGGATGGTAAAAAGATTGGTTCTCAAAAGGGAGATGTTGAAATAAGATTTGATGTTAATTTGATTTTGGATAAGGATAAAAATCCTGGTGGCGAGCCAAAGTTTAAATGGAAAAGTAAGTTTTTTCAGAAAATATACAATGAGTATATAATTAAAGATAGAATTAATTCACACGCTGGAGATCTTTACAGTAAGTCTTATTCTTTGTATAATGAAGTAAAAACTTATTTTGATATGCGTGGTGGTTGATAAAAAGTTTTATAAATCAGTTTTCTTATTTTAATATAATGGCTGAGAATGATCATATTGTAAAAGATTTGGATATTGGTTATAAAGCACAATTTAACCTTATTGAGTTATACAAATCTTTGAAATATTGGTTTGAAGTTAATGGGTATACTTTCTATGAAAGAGCATATGAAGATGTAATTAAGGGTGGAAAGAAGACTGTTAAAATCAAGTGGCAGGGTATAAAGCGTATTGATGATTATTCTAGGTTAATTGTTATGATAAATTTGAAAATAGGTAATTATGAAATTATTGAGACAAAAAAGGAAAAATTGGTAGATGGTAACCTTAAATTGTCTTTTGCAGGTGATTTGGAGTCTGATTATGAAGAAAAATGGGAGGATAGGCCTATTTGGAAGTTTCTGAGAGGTGTTTCTGATCGATTTTTTACTGAAAAAAAAAGGAATATGTATGAAAATATGTTAAAAGATGATACCTATGATGTCTTTAACAAGGCAAAATCATTCTTAAATCTCTATAAATTTAGATAATCAAAACCTTTTTAAATCAAGTTTTCCTATCTCTTACGCCCGTCACGAGAGTACCAAATGGAGCTCACGATGACATTCAAGCTATGAGCTTTGGGGTTAGTGTTTCGGGCTACAAATATTAATCATTTCATTTAATATTGATTAACGAGGGGGCAAGACTAAGTATTCATGCTTATTTTATTGTATGGTTTTACTTAGCTTGTTCTTGATTAAGGTGAATAAATAATATGACAAAAGAAAATTGGAGGAAAGAAAATGGGAAAGATAGGCTTAGTATCAGCCAAATATATAGTTCATGCTCAAATAATTGTAGAAGGCGTTGTAGAGAGACCAGACATAGTTGGTGCCATTTTTGGCCAAACAGAGGGTCTTTTGGGCTCTGATTTAGAGCTTAGAGAACTTCAAAGAAACGGTAAAATTGGTAGAATAGAAATTAATGTAGAAACCAAAGACGGTAAGACTTCTGGTGAGATTGTTATTCCATCTAGTTTGGATAAGACTGAAACTGCATTGATTGCCGCTATTTTAGAGACTATTGAAAAAATTGGTCCTTGTACTGCAAAAGTTTCTTCGAAAGGTATTGAGGATGTAAGAACTACAAAAAGAGATCAAATTGTTGAAAGGGCTAAAGAACTGTTAAAAGATTTAACGTATAATGTTTTGCCTGATTCTTTGGAAATGACTGAGAAAGTTGCGGATTCTGTTAGACTAATGGAAATAGTTTCTTATGGAAAGGACAAGCTTGCAGCTGGACCAATGATTAAGGATTCTGATGAAATTATTGTTGTTGAAGGAAGAGCAGATGTTATCAATCTTTTGAAAAATGGAATAAAGAATTGTATTGCTATGAATGGAACTTCTGTACCAACTACCATAAAGGAGCTGTGTAAAATTAAAACTGTAACAGCTTTTGTTGATGGAGATAGGGGCGGAGATTTAATCATAAAGGATTTGATAAGCAATACTGAAGTTGACTTTATTGCTAAAGCTTTAGATGGAAAAGAAGTTGAAGAGATTACTAAAAAGGAAATTAATAAAGCTCTAAGAAGTAAAATATCTGTTGAACAAGTTAAATTAGATCTGAACAAGAAAAGAACTCCTGTTAGGACTCAAAGTGTAAGAAAAACTGATTCTAGAGTATCAGATTCTAGACCACGGCCTGCACCAGTAAGGAGACCAATACAACCTAGAGTTAGAAAAATAAGAATGTCTAAGAAAGAAGGAGAAAAGTATAAAGAGATGTTGGATGAATTAGTTGGAACAAGAGGAGCTTATATTTTGGATAAGGAATTAAATATTCTTGGTAAAGTTCCAACTTCCGAATTATCTACTACTCTTAGAAACTTGGGTTCTGGTATTCATGCAATTGTTTTTGATGGTACTCTCGATATGGATGTTTTGAAAATCGCCGAGAGAGTTAAGGTTAAATATATTGTTGCGATGGATTCTAAAGTTAATCCTAAGATGTCGAAGTTAGATATAATTACAAAGGCTAACTTTGCTTAATCCGAAACAAATATAAACAAAAAAATAAAAGTTTGATTATGAAAAAGAGGTGGTCATTTTCAAAAGTAGTTCCTTTGGTTCTATTAGTTTTATTTTTATTATTTGTTTTTTATCTTTTTAGAATAACTGATTGTGGATATGATGAAAATTGTTTTGATGAGAAATTTTCTGAATGTGAAAGGGCAGTATATCTAACTGAAGATGAAGGAAATTTATTTGAGTATAAAATAACTGGCAACAGTAATGAAGGTTGTATTGTTGAAGTTAGTGTTGTTGAAGTTAGTTCTGATGCAGATACAGAGGTTAAAAACCTATTTAATGGGAAATCTATGACTTGTACTGTTCCCAATAACCAAGAATTTACTGTTGATGCATTAAGTTATTGTACTGGTCCTTTAAAGGAAGCTATGTACGAATTAATAATACAGAAAATGTATAATGTTCTAGCTCAAAGTTTGGGCGATATAATTCATGAGCTAAGATAAATAAGTGTAGGCGTGTCCTAAGTTCGAAAAAGAAATTAATCATTGGTTGAATCTCAACTTTTCCTCCTCTCTACTTATCATAAGCGCCAATGTAAAAGATTAAAGCTGCTCCGTTCCCGGCCTGACTTGGTTCTCAAATGCATCAACCCTATGAGGCAAAGGATCAACGTACGAGTTAAGACCAAAAATTAAATTTCTAATCCTGGCCTAAGACTTCGACTCCACCATGAAGCTCATTTGCGGTTACAGATAAGAGCTAACTATCCAGTCTAGCCTACAATTGAGTTAACATTTAAACTGTTTTTAAGGGTTTTGATTTAATAAAAATGTTAACAAAAACGCTTATAAATGGGACAAATACTCTGTAAACTAAAGGTATTCAAAATGCAAAGAGTCGGTGGGTTTAGAAGAAAAACAAGGAGAAAACTGTCCAAAAACATCAGACAGAAAGGAAAACTTAGCATAAGGAAGTTTTTCCAAAAGTTTGTTGATGGAGATAGAGTTAACTTGGTTGCAGAGCCATCACATCAGAAAGGAATGTACTTTCCAAGATTTCATGGGAAGTCTGGTGTAATTGATGGAAAGCAAGGAAGTAACTATTTTGTAAAAATAAAAGATGGGGGTAAGTCAAAGAGAGTACTTACGCATCCTGTTCATTTGAAAAAGGAATAAAATGGAAATTGTTAATGAAAAACCGGTCAGTATATACGAAGTTAAAGAAGAAGTAACTGGTATGAAGAAGAGAGACAAAGAGTTAAATTTTAGGGCTAAAAAAGTCGAGGAATATTTAGGTGGTGTAGCTAAATTGAAGAAAGCACCTATTGATTTCAGAAAAGAATTAGAAGCTCTTGAAATAACCAGGTTAAGGGCAAAGAGCATAGCTCATTTAATGAATGTTTGTCCTTTGGATTTGGATAGTCTTAGAGCAATACTGTCAACAGAGAATTTGACCTTGAAAGAGGAAGATTTGAATAAAATACTAAACGTAGTGAAGAAATATGCTTAAGGTACTAAAAAATGATGAGAGAAAAAGAAGAACACGCAATTATTTTGGATTTCCTTCCGCATGGTTATCCTTTCGATATGAGACCCATGCATCAGAAGACTTCTATAGCACAAGCTATTGGAAAAGAGCATTTTACTTTGCTGGAATTAATTCCTAAGAAAGGCGAGTTTCTACAACCTCATGCATTAGTTTATATTGGAGAAGGTAAAAGAGATAAGATTCATCACATTGGTGGTAAATTACTTTTGTCAAAATTGACACAAACTGCCAAATCAGAAGTTGAAGTAATTATTGAACAATTAGTTAAGGAAAATGAGCAAAGGTTTGTTGAGTTCTTTAACAAGGCTGAACCGTTGAATACAAGGATGCACCAAATGGAATTACTTCCAGGAATTGGTAAAAGACACACAGAGGAATTGGTGAATAGAAGGAGTGAAAAGCCTTTTGAGTCATTTGAAGATATAAAGAAAAGGGTGAAGTTAATACCTAACCCAGAGAAAGTTGTAATGAAGAGAATCTTCTTGGAACTAGGAAATGGAGATAAACACAAGATTTTCTCCAACTAGGTATAACAAAAAGATTTTTAAATGACTCGGAAACCATTTGAAGGATAGAATGGATGATAAATTAAAGCACATTGTTAGGATTGTATCTACTGATTTAGAAGGTAGTAGGCCAGTTAGGCAGTCTTTCTTGAAGATAAAGGGAGTTAGCCATGCTATGATGGGTGCTGTTTGTTCAGTAATTTCATTGGATACAGATAGAAAAACTGGTTCTTTAACAGATGAAGAAGTTAAAAAAATAGAAGATGTAATTAAAAATCCTATTGAACATGGCATTCCTAGTTGGTTTGTTAATAGACAAAAAGATCGTGATACTGGTGAAGATTTACATTTAACAGCTTCTGATTTAAGATTAAGAAAAGAGTTTGATCTTAAGAGATTAATGAAGATAAAGAGTAGAAGAGGTTTACGTACTTCTGTTGGTCTTCCAGCAAGAGGGCAAAGAACAAAATCTAACTTTAGAAAGAAGAAAGGAAGAGGCGGAAGATCTCTTGGTGTAAAAACTAAGAAGAAAGGTAAGAAAGGATAAAGATGGGTCAGATAAAAAAACAAAGGAAAAAGTATGATACTCCAGCTCACCCGTGGCAGGCTGGAAGAATTGCAGAAGAAGGAAAGTATACTAAGGAGTTTGGATTTAAAAATAAAAAAGAAATTTGGAAAGTTACTGCAAAATTAAAAAATTATAAAGTTCAAGTTAAAAATTATATTGCTGATAAAAGTTCTGAACAAATGCAGAAGGAAAAGGATTTGCTTATGAGTAAACTTTTGAAGTATGGTTTGATAAAAAAAGATTCTAAAGTTGAAGATATTTTAGATTTAGAACCTAGACATTTAATGGAAAGGAGATTACAAACTGTAATTTGCAAGAAAGGTTTGGCTAAATCTTTAAATCAATCCAGACAATTTATAGTGCACGGTCATGTTACTGTTAATGGTAAAAAGATGACAGTCCCTTCTTATTTGGTTAGTTTAGAAGAGGAATCTAAATTAGGTTTGAATCCTAAAATCCCTATTGTTAAAGAAGATCCTAAATCTGTTAAAAAGGGAGAAGTACCTGTTGATGGAGATTTGGTTAAAAAAGAAACTGGACCTGTTAAGAAAGAAGAAGTTCCAGCTGCAGCCGACTTAGTTAAAGAAGACAAGATTAAAGAGAAAGAAGTTCCAAAGGAAGTTGCAAAATGATGAGAGATAGAAATCAAAAATTGAGGTGGGGTATTGCGCATATTTATGCATCTTATAATAATACAATTATTCATATTACAGATATCACTGGTTCCGAAACTATTGCAAAATCATCTGGTGGTATGATGACAAAAATACATAGATTAGAAAGTAGTCCAACTATAGCTATGATGGCTGCAAAGGTTGCTGCTGAAGGTGCAATTGAAAAAGGAATAAATGCAGTTCATGTAAAAGTTAGAGCCCCTGGTGGTCATAATGGTCCTGTTAGTTCTGGTCCAGGTGCACAAGCTGCAATTAGGGCTATGACTAGAAATGGATTAAAGATTGGTAATATCGAGGAAGTTACTCCTCTTCCACACGATGGGTGTAGGAAAAAAGGAGGAAAAAGAGGGAGAAGACCATAGAAAATGGAAATAAAAATTCTTGATAAGAATGGAAATGAAATGAGGGCTGAGCTCTCTGGAATAAATGAAGCAGAAGCAAATACACTAAGAAGATTTATGGTTGCTGAAACTCCAACATTAGCTATTGATGAAGTAGAATTTTTTAGTAATGATTCTCCATTGTATGATGAAATTTTAGCACACAGACTTGGTTTAGTTCCTATTGTTACAGATTCTGGTATTTACAACATTAAAAATTATAGTTGTCAAGTTAGTTTTGATGGTAAAGGTCCAAAGACAGTCTATAGTTCTGATTTAGTTTTTAGTGATAAAAATGTTAAGGTTGCATTTGATGAAATTCCAATTGTTAGTTTGTTGGATGATCAAACTGTTAAGTTTGTAGCTACAGCAAGCGTGGGATTTGGAAAAGAGCATATTAAATTTGCTCCTGGTGCAGTTTTTTACAAACATAAACCAATCTTAAAGATAAATAAGAATGCAAAAAATTTGGATAAATTTCCTAAGACTGTAATCAAAGATGGAAAATTAGATGAGCAAAGTTTATTAAAAGATGATTTGTACGAATCTTGTGAAACTATTGATTACGATGCATTAAAAATTGATTACGAAAATGATAAATTTATATTTACAATAGAGTCTTTTGGTCAATTAAGTCCTGAGGATATATTGCAAACATCAATTGAAATGTTTAACACAAAGTTAGATGCGTTCAGCAAAGGCCTAAAAAGTGCCAAACCGACAATAATAAAAACTCTCGCTAAGAAAGTCAAGAAGTAAATAAGCGGGAGTGCCAGAGTGGTCAAATGGGCTGGGTTAAGGTCCCAGTGGCTTAGTGCCTACGCAGGTTCGAGTCCTGTCTTCCGCATAAGAAAAATGAAAACTGGAACAACAAATCCAAATTTGAGAAACTTGATACAAGAGATCAAGGAAACTTCTGCTAAAGAGGGATCTGGATTTTGGAAAAGAATTGTTAAGGAATTAGAAAAGCCTGGTAGAAACAGAAGGGAAGTTAATATTTATAGAATAAATGAAAACACAAAAGATAAAGAAGTTGTTATTGTTCCTGGGAAAGTTTTGGGCAATGGTAATCTTGATCATGATGTAACTGTTGCAGCTTTACAATTCTCTGAATCTGCAAGTGAAAAGATAAAAAATAAAATTACAATTAAGGAGTTATTGAAATCCAATCCAAAAGGAAAGGATGTAAGAATAATTGGTTAAAATGACAGTTATAGATTCTACAAATTTGATTATTGGAAGGATGGCTACTAATGTTTCTAAGAGAGCATTGCTTGGGGAAGACATCAATATAGTGAATTGTGAAAAAGCTATTCTGACTGGAAGAAAAGATTCTATTTTGAAAAAGTATAGAGAAAGAAGAGATAGGGGTAACCCTTTAAAAGGTCCATTTATTTCATTTATGCCTGACAGATTTGTTAGAAGAATAATAAGGGGTATGTTGCCTTACAAACAAGAGAGAGGAAGACTTGCATATAAAAGAGTTATGTGTTACATTGGTGTTCCAGATAAGTTTAAAGATCAAAAAATAGAAACAATTAAAGAAGCAGATGTTACAAAGAGTAAGAATACAAAATTTATTGATGTCGATACTTTGACTAAACTGATTAGAAAATGAAAGTAGTTCACAATTCAGGAAAGAGAAAAACCGCTATAGCAAAAGCTACTATGAAAGCTGGAAAAGGAAATGTTAGAATAAATTCTGTTTTACTTAAAGACTATTCTCCCAATACTGCTAAACTGAAGATTATGGAACCTTTGTTGTTGGCTGGAGAATTTATTAAGAAATTTGATATTTCAGTTAAAGTTTCAGGTGGTGGTTGGAGCTCTCAAGCAGAAGCAGCTAGGTTGGCCATAGGTAGATGTTTGGTTGATACTAATAAATCATTAAAGGAAAAGTTTTTGAAGTATGACAGAAACTTATTAATTGCAGATACTAGAAGAAAGGAGGTCTGTAAGCCTAATGACTCCAAAGCAAGAGCCAAGAGGCAAAAATCGTATAGATAAAATGATAATTCCAATAAGATGTTTCAGTTGTGGAAAGCCCGTTGCACAGTTATGGGAGACATACAAAGAAAGAATTAAGAAAGGTGAAGATCCAAAAAAAGTTATGGACGATCTTGGATTGAAAAGATACTGTTGCAGAGCATTATTTTTGGGTCATGTTGATTTGTTAGAAAAAGTTGCCCAGTATAAAAAATTCTAATGAGAAGTGATGAATGGCTTAATAAAAAGCTAGAAGAGGTGTGGCAAGTTCTTATGCCTGATGTTGAAAGACTGAATAAGGTTTCTGTTGTTTTTAAGGGTAATTGGAAAACTAAGTTCGGTCATATTAAAAAATTAAAAGATGGTTCTACTCAAATTGTTGTGAATGGTCTGTTTAGAAATGAAGTCGTTCCAGATTATATTGTTCTGACTACTATTGCTCATGAATTGATTCATTACATGCATGGATTTCATAGTCCGCATCCAAAACAGTTTAGGTATCCCCACCAAGGAGGTGTTGTTGATAAAGAAATGAAAGCTAGGGGTTTTGGGCTTTTATTGAAGTTGGAGAAAGATTGGGTTAAGAATAATTGGGTTGAAGTTATTTCTTCGTTAAAGGGAAACGCATATGCTTCTTACACTCAAGACAATAGTAGACGACTTTTTTGTTTTTAGTTCTTATCCTTAGATTTTTTCCAGGTTTTAAGTATGAATAGCAGTGTTTACAGAATTTTCTTTTATACCCTCTTGGAAATCTCAGATTTATTTTCATAGCTAGATTTCTTGCCATGTTTACATATTTGTTTGCTAGCTTTGGGTTTTTTTCAAATACTTTATCTGCTTGTTCAAAAAGTTCTTTTATCCTTTCTGTAGCTATTTGTTTTTTATTCATGATTATGTTTAGAAATAAGTTAATAAAAAGGTTTTGGAACTTAACAATACTTTAGGGCGTTTTTTGCATATTCTTTTACGCTTCTTGTAATTCCTTCATTTAGATTTTCCAATTCATTTAAGTTAAACCATTTTAGTTCAGGAC
>Ga0257125_1001221_pt1 | contig 27459 bp, 32 predicted proteins | sample SI106_200metaG_FD_190183 | JGI IMG/M metagenome (GOLD analysis project Ga0257125, IMG submission 190183) | Marine microbial communities from Saanich Inlet, British Columbia, Canada - SI106_200 | ecosystem: Environmental > Aquatic > Marine > Inlet | place: Canada: British Columbia | collected... | reverse complement strand
GTAGCTTGATATTTTTTGATAATTATATATAATCATCAAAAAATTGAACGCAATGTTAATATGGTATAATATTAACAAGTAGCTTGATATTTTTTGATAATTATATATAATCATCAAAAAATTGAACGCAATGTTAATATGGTATAATATTAACAAGTAGCTTGATATTTTTTGATAATTATATATAATCATCAAAAAATTGAACATATAAAGTATTAACTATAAATTATGATAAAGAAAGTAAAAATAAAGTAAATATATTTAATGAATAGCAAATTAGATAGATCATTAATATCACATCTTTCAGATACTTTAACATCTTGGGGATTAGATGAGAGATTAGCGATAAAGATATTAGAGCAATATAGTTTAATAGATATACAACATAATCCATGGTTAATGGTGTATGGTAAACATATTAGTTTTATAGAATGTGATGATGTTTATTTAAATTACTTAAATGGATCTCCATTAGATGAGACGAGAAAAGAAGCATTCATACATTGGTATTTTGAAAATTACATTGAAAAAACAGGAGAAATATACATACCAATTTATAAATTTAAGGAAGATATAAGGAAGATAGCAAAGATAAAATATATACGTTTTGCTAACATGATTAAGGAAGTTGATAAAGATGTTACAAGTATAAAATATTATAATTATGAAAAATATATTGAGAAGTGTGTGTTATTTTTATTAAATATAGGAAGTAGTAAATTAAATAAACAGTTAAAATTAGATGATAAACTTGATCCATTACAACAGGATGCTATAAAAATGGCGTTAGAAAATAAAATATCAATAATAACTGGTTATCCAGGGACAGGTAAAACAGAAATTATTAAGAATATAATTGCAAATTCAACAGAGCAATTATTACTAACTCCAACAGGAATTGCAACAAATCATGTTGAAAAAGTAACAGATCATAAAGCATTTACATTACATAGATATTTTCATCATAATGGAGGTATCCCAATGTTAGTACCAACTTTTAAGGGAATAGATGATCCGTTATTAGAAGAGTATTTTCAAAATGTTAAACATTATGATTGTGTAATAATCGATGAGTTTTCAATGGTTGATATAGAATTAATGAGTATCGTATTATATATATTATATGATAAACAGATGAAAAGTAATAATAAGAATGTTTCATCGATCATATTAATAGGGGATCACAATCAATTACCGAGTATAGGTCCAGGTCAAATATTAAAAGATATGATTATGTTTGGTAAAATTCCATTTATATTTTTAAGAGAGAATTATAGACAGGAAAAAGGTAGTGGAATAATTAATACTGCTATCAGTATTCTAAATAAAAAAGTCCCTGTATTCAATACTACAGATTGTATATTTATGGAAGTTCAAACAAATAATATATGTAACACTGTGTTGGGAGTTATAAATAAATATAATTTAAATGTTAATAATAGTATAGTGATAACTCCACAGAAAACAACAGATATAGGAACAAGTAATTTGAATGATCTTTTACAGAATCATTATAATCGAAGTGGTAAGAGATTATATAAGAATATGTTTATAGAACTTAGGGAGAATGACATGGTTATACAGAAGCATAATAATTATAAGAAAAATATATTCAATGGATCAATAGGAATTGTTAAAAAAATGACATCAAATAAATTAATAATAGATTTCAGTGGGAATACTATAACATACGATAAGAAAGATATTCTTAAGGAATTGATTTTATGTTATAGTATTACAGCCCATAAATCACAAGGATCTGAATTTGAGAATGTAATATTAATATTAGACATTTTACACATATATATGCTAAACGTAAACCTAATATACACTGCATTAACTAGAGCAAGAAAACGCTGTATAATAATTGGTAATAAAAGAGCATTTAAAATAGCATTAACGAAGGATATTTTTAAGAAGAGTACATTATTTTGTAATATTGATATATGATAAAAAATTGAAAAAAAAACCTTATATGTATTATTATTGTATATATAGTAAGTAGTATAAAGGAAGTAATAAATGGAAAGAAGGTATTGTATTAATGATAAAACAGCAATTGATAATGAATGCGTACCCCGTATTCCTAATCAATTTGAACGTAGTACTCGTAATAGGGAAACAGTTGATGATCATGTGAATATCAACAAGGAATTTATACAACATGGACTTTGTAATTTTGATCATTCGATTCGTCCAACAGACGCATTCAAGGAAATATTAACAAGAGCATTAAAACTAGCAGTTGATGAACTTTTTAAACGAAAAGTATGTACATATGAGGAAATATCAAGTGTATCAAGCTATGATCATACAAATATTCCCATGCTTTTACCAAAAGATGTTTATGATAAACTTAAGAAGAAATTGACAACTACGCGATTCAAATGTGTAGGGGAATCAAGAAATATTAACAGACTAATGCTATCTATTAGGACAGTTAAAAAAGAAGTAATTGAAGTTGATGTTGATGGAATAGCTTTCCAATTTGATGCTCATATTCTATGTGGATCCGCATTAGTTATTTATGAATTATCTAAGTATTACAAATCAATTGATACATCTCCAGACCCGTTTAGAAATATTAAACGTAGAGCAACATATGATTATTCCAGCAACATGAACTATTCTATTTTTGAATTTATTTGGAATGTTCCAGATAGTAATATTGAAACAAGTGTTAAAGAAACCCCATATCGAAGTAGTCGAGTTATTGGAAAATCATTGATGGATTTTATGTTGGAAAATAAACAACGTACAAAGAACCAAGATGATCTTCATCCATGCGCATCACATTATGAGAATGAGAAACAATCATGGAGTAGTAGAATTGCTACAAAACCATCACGAGTTGAAGATGATAGTCATTCACACTCATCACATTCAGATGATGAAAAACGAACAAATGACGATCTATTAAAAATTTCTCAACTATATCCAACAAATCAAGTTATAGTTGCGAATGCATTGAAATCGTTGGTAGTAACTGATTCATTGTATGAGTTTCTTAAAGCAGATATCATTAGGACATTTCGCGATTATCTAGAAAATAGACTTGTTCAAGTAGTTGAAGTTTCTGAGATACAATCACGGATTGATCAAACATTTATGAGTAAAAGTGACAAATTAACTGGATTTTGTGTGAGGGACATCAATGTGTTTACATCGTTGATTGAACATCTATTGGAACAAGAAATGGATAGAAGAGATACATTTACATTTAGATTAGATACATCAGTTCCGAATAATCTATTTGTTAGTAAATTAGTTTCATGCAAGATATCAGATATCTTGCTATCACATGAAGTGATGGCATATATTAAGAAATTTTATGATAATATGGTTCTATTTAATAAGGGAGTTACTGACATTATGATGAAAAGATATAAACGAAGAAATGAGAATGGTAAAATCGAATATGGTATTGATCTAGTGTTTACATTCGCACAATTAGAAAATGAAGAAAAAATAATTGATATTAATGATGTAACAGCAGCTATTAATACTGTGAAGATTTAAAATATTATTTTATGAATGATTTATCTTAATTATATTAAAGTAAATCATTAGATTATATATTTATTGTGGTGGCATTTCGATATATTCTTCAAGTTCAAATTCTAATTTATTACCACCCAATATAATTTGCTGTTTGCATTTCTCATCAGAAACACTAATATATTCGTCACCTTGTTTTATCGAGTATGTCCCATTTTCATTTTTTTCAATTGTAAATTCATATTGAGGTGTTTCACTATATTTACTTAAAACAATTGCGTTAGAGTAATCAATTCCTAATCCCTTAGCGAAATAATTAAATTTAAGATCTGTTTTTTTATATGTTTTGTAGTCTAGATGAATAAGATATTTATCATCTTTTGGTTTAAATCTAATAGCTAATGCGTTAGTTTTATCTTCCGTTAACATCAATGATTTTTCTCTAAGTAATTCTTTACCAGTGGTATCTTTAACAATAATACATTCAGTATTATTCCCAAAGTATAATGGTTTTTCTCCATTAATTTTGAATAGAACTGGTGATGTTGGTAGTGTCATAATTTCCTTATCAGCAAAATATTCTTTATGATTATTGTTATATAATACATATACTAATATTAATGCATTGATTGCCATCATAATGTTAAAACTGTATTTATCTAATAAATTATAATTCATTGCGCCTAATAATACAAGTAATATTAAAATAAGCATTTGTTTTGTTATTCGTTTTCCTATTAATAACAAATTTACAATCAACAAAATATACGATAAAGTTTCATAATCAGTCAACACATTTTTTATCATACTACTTATATCAGTAAGACCACCATATTGTCGTTGATATTGTGGTTGGTATTGAATTGGATACGACGATTGTGATTTTCCACCAAATATTTTCCATCCAACGAATAAAACAGCTACAATTACCACAGCAATTATTATGTATTTTATATTTGCACCAATACCTTCTGATATTGCGGTTGGAATAACTTCATCCATTAATCCTTTTTGTTCTTTTGTATCACTCTGTGTTGTTTCACTTTTACTAGCGGCAGTTACATCAGTTACTTTTGTGTTTAACATTTTTGCCACAACTTCCGCACTAGTTTCACATGATTGAATTGCCTTTAATACTTGATCTGCAATTATTGTTTGTTTAATATTATTTATGTCTATATTACCAGATTCTGTTTCAACCATTACACCAAAATCTTGCATAGCTGAAAATGCGGAATTAACAGATTGTAATGATTTATTGACGATTTCAGTACTAACTGAATTTTTAATAGCTGTTTTAATATCAACATCGTTAGTAGCAGTGAAAAAGTTTTTAATATTTGTGTTTTGGTTATAACTTTTACTACCACCAGTCATCATAGCACCAACATCTCCAATAGAATCGGCAAATTTACCAATTTGTCCTGATATTGCTTCGGTTTGTTTTGATGCTTGATCTTGAATACTTTGTAACATAGAGAATATCTTATCTTGTATTTGATTGGTTATATCTGTTGTTACTTTTGAATCCATTTTTGTATTTTGGAATATCGATAAATCAACTTTAACAGATACTTCTTGAGTAATCCCAGATATATTTATATTTCCTGATTTTGATTTAGCAAATATTTTTATTTTTTGTTCAGTAGCAGTAGTTGCGCTAGTTTCTTGAACTGTATCTTGAATAATAGAGGTTTGAATATCAGTAACAACGTCATTTGATACTTTCATAAGATTTTTGAACTCAACTGAGTTTTGGATATCAACTGTAATATTTTTACTACTTTTTCCACCCATTATATGTTTGAGTTATTAATTATATCTATAAGTTAGATATTATTTATAATTATTGTATATTATAGAATAATTATAATTCTATACCTAATCATAATTTAATGATTTTTTATATATTTATATAAAAGTATTGCTATAAATAGTATTAACCCAAATAATATAATCTGGTTTATCCCTCCTGTTTTTGAATATGTAGTTGGAGTATCTGGTTGAATAACAACTGGTGGAGTAACTGATGGAGTAACTGATGGAGTAACTGATGGAGTTACAACTGGTGGAGTTACAACTGGTGGAGTTACAACTGGTGGAGTTACAACTGGTGGAGTTACAACTGGTGGAGTTACAACTGGTGGAGTTACAACTGGTGGAGTTACAACTGGTGGAGTTACAGGAGGTTCGTTAAATGATTTTGCTAGAGGAGAATCAGTACCACATGATTGTTTAAAATTATCAAAAGAAACATTTTGACCAGCTAATGCTTTAGCGTCAATTTGTTGATTACAAATTGTGAGATTTTGACCTCTATCATTTGGTGGTATATACGCATCGCCTTCTCCAACTACCTTAAGACAAGCAGGATGACCTAAAGAATAAGTAGAGTTTTCTCCTAATAATTTAATATAATTTTTTAGACAGGCACAATCCTTTTTAAATATATCACTAGCTGGATCTACTTTTTCTAAAAAAGCGCAATATCTTTTATAAAATTTATAACATTTATCATTATTCATTCTAGTTCCTTTATCATTGGGATCATAAAAATTATCGTCTACAATATCATTTGATATACCTACCCGTTGATAGTCTGCTAGTAATTTTCCATCTTCAAATTTAGGTATATTTACAATCATATCTACATTAGATCTACCAGTTTTAGTTTTTCCTAAGCAATTAGCTCTTTTTTTATTAATATCTGATAAATAAAAATATGCTGTTCCATCAACTGTATATTTTAAGGATTCTATTTCTTTTTTATCTAAATCAGTATCTGGATCTAGATTATATTCTAATTTACCAAGTAATTCTAAATCATTCTTATCATCATCATGGTCAGTATTAAAAAATTTAGTTATACCAATACTAGCTGGTGTGTATGAAATTGTTTTCCAACTCATTATATTAAAATAGTTTATATATAATAATACATAATATTTTATTTTTGTTTAGTAATTAGAATTTAGTAATGAATTTATCTCGAAAAATAATTGTCTACCTTCATCAATCATTCTATTTAGTTTAATAATTTGATCATTTTCTAACGAATTTTTTATAAGGTTTAGATCATATAATTTTATGAAAAAACTTGAGATATTTTCGTTATTAGCAATATATTTAATAACAGGTAGAAATCTGTAAGAATTTTCCTTATATGATAACCAACATCTAATGTAATCATCTATAATATATCTTAAATCAAATGTATGTGATAACATTTTTAAACAATGTATAGATATAGCTATTTTTCTATTGAAATCATTTTTCAAAAAATCATCAACTTCATCATTATGTTCAATTTCTAAATGGCCAGTAAAAATATTCATTATATAGTTAATTGATTAATATTATTATATATTTTAATGAATACTTAAATATATAATAATATTAATAAAATATGGATAACAAAAAGATATGTATATATTGCTGTAGATATTGTGAGAATGATGAAGAATTAGACGAACATTTAAAGATATGTAAAAAAAGAAAACAACGGGACTTTACAAGAAAATCTAAAAAATTTAAATGCCTCTATTGTGGTATCATATGTAAATCAAAAGATGGACTAGAAAAACATAATAGTAAATGTTCTAAAAAAAAGAAAATGAAACTTATGTCAGAAAATGATTCAAAGACATTAATTAAACATCTAGATATATATGAGAATGATATCAAAAATATTAAGTTTGGAGATATTATGCGAATAACAGCATATAATCCAAACGATATCCATGAAAAATAAAATGTATAATTAATATAATAAACAAACAATTACGTTGCGCATTATTATTACGATATGGAAATACGCAATACAATGTCTGATATCAAAACATCCATCATAATATATGACTGGGATGATACAATTATACCAACCACATATATACGAACGTATAAAAAACTATCTAAACAATATAAAGATAGTTTAAAATATATACAACGAGATGTTTTTAACATCGTGAATCAATGTATGTTACTACATAGGATACAATATATAGTTACGAATTCACAAGGAAAATGGGTTGCGGAATGTCTTAGAAGATTTTTCCCAAAATGTTCTAGATTTATAATGAAATATGTTAAAATAATATCAGCATCCGATAATTACTACTACAAATATCCAGATAATCCATATGAATGGAAAAGAAGAGCAATAAAACACATAATAAATAAAACAAGAAAACAAACTGATAATAATATAGATATAATATCACTAGGAGATGCTAAGAATGATAGAAATATAATTATTAAATTTGGTGAAGAAATTCCTAATATACATGTTAAACATGTTAAATTTATGGAATCACCATCACCAGCAATGTTATCAAAAGAATTAGAATTATTTTTAAGCAATTTAATTTTTTTACATAATTTAAAAACAAATGTAGATTTTAAATTAGTTATTACAACTTAGCTATATTTAATATCATTATTAATTATATAGAAATGACTAGTAAACAAAATAAAAAAGAGCAAAATGAAGCGTTTGGTTTTGGAATTGGTAGTGTAACAAGTGGAGTAACTGGAGGAATTGGCAAAGTAACAAGTGGAGTAACTGGAGGAATTGGCAATGTAACAAGTGGAGTAACTGGAGGAATTGGTAGTATATTGACTTCAACATTAAGTGCCATAACTAGTGGATTAGGAAATATAGGTAATATACTTCCTTTAACACCAAGTGCTATAACTAGTGGAGTAGGAGATTATATACAATATATAATAATAATATTTGTTATCATAATAGCAATATACTTTTTATTTAAGCTGATAGGATCATCTGATAATTATCAACCACAATATCAACCACAATATCAACCACAATATCAACCACAATATCAACCACAATATCAACCACAATATCAACCACGTTATTAACATTATATATAATTTAATCTTTATTTATATTATATATAAAAATATGGTTAAAAGAAAAGTTAGAGAATATTTTGGCGATGTCGAAATCAAAAATATTTTAACAACAACTGAAAATAACACTAAAGTTGATGCTGAAAATATTAGAAATGAAGAAACAAAAGTGAAAAATGAAATGCAATCGGTAACATCAACACCTCCTACTGTAATAACCTCTAGTAATAATGTTATACAACAAACAGAACAACCTAATGGAATTAGTATTTTTAAAAATAGAGAATATCAGATCATATTTATAGTCAGTATTATTATAATATTAACTGCAGTTTATTTATATTATAGATACAGAAAAGCGAGCATAAAAAAATAAAATTATCTTTTTACTATGATTAATAAACTAATAATTGCAAATTGAATGATTGATAATCCAATTTCCTTCTTTTTAAGATGTGTATACATATTTTTAATTTTTTTGAAGAATTTTGACTTATCAAATAACATTATATAACTTAGAGATTTAGTTACTTTTATTATCAATTAATATAATTAATTGATAATAAATTCTTTTTTGTCATAATATTATAATAAATGCAAATATAAGTAAAAATGTTATTCATTGATATACAAAACGATATAATTGAAAATTCATGTGAAAATTATCATATTATTGATTATAGATCAAATAATATAATCGATTGTATCATTCCTAATAAATTGTATATTGGCAGTGTAGACAGTAATAGTATCCATATTTTAAATAAATATAAAATCACAAATGTAATATGTGTTGAAGAAAATCAACCTATTGAATATCCGAATATAACCTATACACATTTTCCTATCAACGAAAGAAATCCTCCTAAACTAATAGATGTTTTTAATAATGTTTTTGATATAATTGAGAAATCAGAAATAATTTTAATATATTGTTATAAAGGAATATCTAGAAGCGCAATATTCATATGTGCTTATTTGATGAAAAAATATAATATATCATTTCAGTTAGCTATTCGTTTCTTAAGGGATCATAGAAAATATATCGATCCAAATATTTCTCTAATAAATGAAATATTAGATTACGAAGAATCGTTAAAAATATATTAAATATTTTTTTTAAATTATACTTGCGTAATTTGTTTAGTTTGTTTATCTTGTGATTTGTAATATTTATTAACAAAATATATCATAACACATATGAATACAAGGTCAATAATACATCCAAATATAACATTATATATTATAAACCATTTTCCAAGTGTTTCATTCCATATATGATTCCATTCGATTATTGTTAGTATCAGCATTGAAATATGGATGAGTACTGTTAAATATGTATGATTATTATTATTACTAAAACTATCCTCAAATGTATCAATTATAAATTTAATAAATAATAACGCAATTAATGTGATACAAATATTAATAATATTTTTCACAAAACATAATATTACTGCTACTTTAGCAATTGTATATGTTCTGTAAAAATGGGGTTGTTCTTTGAGTATCAATGTTGATATAGTGAACGAACCAGTTTCAATTAATAATATTCCTGTTATTATGATTAATAACCATCCAGTTTTTCCAATTTTATTCATTAATAGTTGTATGTGTGTGTTTGTATTATTGTGTGTTTGGTCATATTTTCATTAATATGTTCATTTTTCAATATTTTAATATAAATTATAAAAATATTGAAAATAATACATCCTACTTATCATATAATATACATGATAAACTAGTCAAATGGAATTTGTAATTAGAGAAGATAACATAGATGCTAAAGTTTTCATATCAAAAGATCAACTTGATAAAGAAACTATGAAACAAATAAGAGCAATCATTCATCATGAATGTGTAGACCATGTACGATTTATGCCAGATTGTCATAGAGGAATGGGTTGTTGTGTGGGGTTTACTTCACGTTTAACAGGAAAAATAACACCAAGTTATGTAGGTGGTGATATAGGATGTGGTATATTAATGTATCCAATTGGAGATGTTATTTATAAGAAAAAACTAGAAAAAATAGAAAAGATTATTAATGATTTAATACCAACCGGATCATCTCATACAAGTGTATGGGAAAAAGGACAAGAAAAAGCAACAGCACGTCATATAGAAACGATCTGTGAATTTTCAACAGAAGAAGCTAATAAATTTACAAAAAAATATGAAGAAAAATTTAATGTTGATATTAGTAGTTTTATTCCAGAATACTCAATAGAATGGTTAAAAAGTAAATGTCAACAAATTAATTCAGATTATGATTATGATATTCGAAGTTTAGGAACATTAGGTGGTGGAAATCATTATATAGAAATAAACGAAAGTAAAGATCAAATTGGTTATGTTACTATACATTGTGGGTCTAAAAATTTTGGTCATAAAGTATATGAATTTCACCATGATATTATAACAGAGTCAAATCAATTCGATTGGAATATGTATGATGAAGAAATAAAACAAGTTAAACGAAAAATTAAAGATCCCAAACAACTCAAACAATTTTCAGACGAATTAAAACAAAGATTAAATGATCAGCGTCATCCTAACTATCTAGAAGGAGACGAAGCATATCGATATTTTTTTGATATGATTTTTGCTCAAAATTATGCGAAAATGAATAGACGAATTATATTAAGTCTTATAATAGATGCCATTGGTGTTTATTATGATAATAGTTTAATTATTGAATCAGTTCATAATTATATTGATTTTCATGATATGATAATTAGAAAAGGAGCAATATCTTCATATTCTGATAAATTATCAATTGTGTCTCTAAATATGAGAGATGGAATATTATTATGTAAAGGAAAAGATAATGAAGATTGGAATTATTCATCAGCACATGGCGCAGGAAGACTTATAAATAGAACAATTGCATCCCAAAAACTTAGTATGAAAAAATATATAGAACAAATGAAACATGTATGTTCAACATCAGTCGTTCATGAAACATTAGATGAAAGTCCTATGGCTTATAAAGATACAGAAATGATAAAAGAAGCATTAGAACCAACACTAACTATTATAGATCATATGAAACCAATTATTAATATTAAAGGATTATCATAAATTAAACATTGTTTTATATTTTATTTATAACATTTTACGTGTGTCTTCCAACAAAAAATTGATTTAGTTATTAATGTAAATAAATTATCTTATCCATGTTAATAATGGAATTGACATTCATTGATGAAACTATCACATTTTTAAACATAGATGGTATAGGTGATATCGATCCTAAATCTGTTATATCATGTCATATTATTAATATTAAAGTTGAAGATTTAATATTTCTTACAAACTTTATTAATTTAATAGAACTTAAATGTTCTAACAATACATTAAAAACATTAGATGGTATCCAATATTGTTCTAATCTTGAAATACTAATATGTGATCATAACGAAATAGATTCATTTGAACCATTAAAGGATTGTTTACACTTAAAAAAAATAGATTGTCGTTATAACAAAATAACTTCATTTAAAGGTCTTGAAAATATGGTTGAGTTAAATGAATTTAAAACATATCATAATCCAGTTGATCCAACCTTTGGTAATCCGAAATTACCATTATTACTAGTTAATTTTTTAAATTATGGATGTTTTGATACCAGACCTGCGTATATTATCATACAAATATTCAATAAACGATATGTTAGAATATTTAACGAGTATTATGCAATTAGGTTGTTCAAATATAAAAAAATATTCACTTTATTAACATCAAATCAAATCGATGAATGGAATAGTTATATTAACGGTAATGAGGATATCTTATCGGAATATAATAACGATAATTTTGTTAAAAGTAAATATTACAAAACATACAAAAAAGTTGAATGAATTTCATAAATATTAAATCAAGAACGATATTTTAATTCTTTATTATAATCAGATTTAGTTAATGTATATGCCCAATGTTGTAGAGTTTGACGTATTGCAGGACTAATTGAAAAATCATTGTAATTAGTATTTCCTTTTAGAATTTGTGTAATAAGCCATTTTCGAAATCTACCATTTGGACTAGCAATACCAATCCAACGAGAAATTTGACGTTCATCATCTGGACAACGTTTACCTTGGAAAAAATCACAATACCATTCGATCCAACCATATGGATGATATTTTGTTATCCATTTTTTTTCTTCCCAAAACTCAAGTGTAGTTCCTACTTTTTTATTATATTTGTTGATAGATTTATCATAGTCATTCCATTTTCTTGTTAAATGATCAGTTGGTATGCCTTTCCACCAACTTTTTGGATATTTTAAATGTTGATTTTTAATTGTTTTTTTTATAATGGATGAGTATATAGGTCTCCAATATGTTCCACCAAAACTACCAAGTTTAAAAATTTCACGTGGACTAAGATTTGGTGTAAATTCTGGGTAATCTTTGAATATGTATATGCCTTTTACTTTTTTAGGTTTCATTATATATAATTTTTAGATATTATTCTACAAAGAGTAAAAAATTGATATGTTATTATTTAGTAGTAATATCTAATTATTATCGTAAAATGACAGAAATAACATGTACACTTTATGATGGTCAAATTGAAATATTAACATCTTTATCTAAGTTAAATGATGTTACTTTTGCATCTAAGGTTAAGTATATTACTTGTTCTCGTATGAGATTAAAATCAATTGATGAGATTGTTATTTAAATGGACTAACATCGTTACATGCTTTAAGAAATTGTAAAAAATTAATAAGTTTAGACTGTAGTTATAATCAATTAGAATCATTAGACGGAATAGAAGAATGTAATCAAATTAATATTTTAGATTGTAATCATAATAAATTAACATCATTATGCGGATTAGAGATAAATAGCCAATTAAGAATTTTGAATTGTGATAATAATAAATTAAAATCATTACAAGGACTTCCAAATCACTCGAATCTTAAGTTATTGGCTTGTATCAAGAATGAATTAACATCTATATTGGAAATATCAAATAGTTCTGAATTATTAGAATTAATATGTGTATCAAATAAAATCAAATCATTGAATGGTATCGAACATTGTCCAAAATTACGTAGACTATATTGTAAAAATAATAAAATAATATCAATTGATGGAATACGAGATTTAATTAATTTAGATGATTTTGAATGTGATATATACGCAACTAGTGTTAGGGGATGGATAAATCAGCTTATTAAATCCGTAACAAATGGTTGTATTCGAGATTGCTACAATGGTTATGTGTATAATATGATCAATTGTAGTCGAAATAATTATGAATTTGAAATGAAAAAATGTTTTCTGAAATTCAAAAAAGTATATACACTCATGAGCACAAAAGATATGAATGAATATTATAATTATATGAGCGATAATGTTGAATTACTGTTGGAATATAATTATACAAATTTCATAAAATGTAAATATTTTTTAGATAATCAAATGGAACTAATAGAAAAATATAATATAGTTCCAAAATATTGTGATCTTTATAAAAAACCGTTAACAACACAGGAAGAATGTATTATATGTTGCGATACTAAATTTACATCATATGTTAAATGTAAACACAACCATATCATATGTCATGAATGTTTTGAATTGAGTAATAATAATAAAAAATGTTGCGTATGTCAAATGGAGTATGATGTTAAAAATATGTTTTATGATAAAAATTGAAGTTAAGTTATATTATGGATATATTATTAAATAATATTAAAATGAATAGAAAAACATACACTGGACTCATAAATAATTTATCGTCGAATCAAATATTCGTATTTGGTTCAAATCCTGAGGGAAGACATGGTAAAGGTGTCGCTAAAATAGCATTAACTAAATATAAAGCAATATATGGACAAGGACATGGATTACAAGGACAATCATATGGTTTAATTACAAAAAATCTAACAAAAGGATATCACGACCCGATAACTAATATTACTTATAATAAATATGGATTTAGAAGTTTATCCAAAGAACAAATTACTGATAACATCAAAAAATTATATGAACTTGCAGATAATATGACAGATACTGAATTTTACATTGCATATACTGTTGGTGGTAAAAATCTAAATGGATATACTGATAAAGAAATGGCTAAAATGTTCTATGATGCGAAACCAATACCTGAAAACATTATATTTGAAGATAATTTTTTACAATATGTCATGAATAACTAGTTTTGTTAATAAAAAATTGAAATTAATAATCATATATAATTTCATTTATAAAAGCATATTAAAAAACATGGAATACATTCAGGATTTATCCGAACCATGGTTTTCTTTGGTGAAGCTAGGAATTAAAACGGTTGAGGGTCGTTTGAATAAAAAAAATTTTTCCAGAATGGAAGTTGGAGATATTATATGTTTTACAAATAATGAATTTGGTTTTGAAAGAAGATGTAAGGTAGTAATAAAAAAGATTACACCAACCGAAGCACTATATAGAACATTTTATGATTATCTTATTAGTGAAACATTGGAAAAATGTTTACCTGGAATTGATAATATTGATGATGGTAAGAAAGTTTATTATCAATATTTTGATAATAAAGATGAAGTGATGTATGGTGTGAAGGCTTTTGAAATGAAAGTTATTTCTATTTGAATGTTTAATTTATTTATGGGAACAAAAATTTATCGACAGTTGTTCTAACACAAAATACGCGATGTAATATGATACTACATATGAATAAACAAAGTAAGATAGTAAAATAGTTATATTTTTTGACGAATAAATGGATAATATATGATGCAATCAGTGTTAACAAAACATCAATTATTGCAATATTAAATAGTCTAATAGAATGGATTCCTGTATTGACTTCACCAAATATTTTATTGTATTTACACAACATTATATTATTAGATCATATTAATTTTTCAATAGTTAGAATGTTTATTCATTGATCTTACTAAATATAGTATTTTTAAAAATAATGAATTCATTAAACGAAATATCATCTTCATCTTTTGATTTTAAACTAAAGTTATTTTTCCAAAATTCGCTAGGATTATTTTTGTAAAAATTTATCATTTTCATGTTATTTGCTAATGCTATTTTATTATGATCTCTATTAAACCCAGTTTTAGAATAACCAACTGGAAGATCAAAAGATACTGTAACCTCATCTCTTTTATATGGAAAATTTTCAACTAATTTATACATTATATCAGTAGCAATATCATATATTTTAGTAGATGTTTCATAAGATATTTCAACCCAACAATGCCATATGGCAGTTTTAGTATACCTGCTATTAAATAACAAATAACCTACTTTTATTTCACTGTCAATATTTTTAGAAGTCAATGCCTCTTTAAATAATATGGAAACAGCTACACAATTCCCATACCATGTTTGAGCAATAGCCTCTTCTAATATTGAATTATATATTTTTTTAATAGTTTCTAGTTTGTTATTCATCTTTATATTAGTTTGAATAACATATATACTTAGTATTAACATATCGATATATATTTCAATTTTTCTGGAGAATTTGAACAAGCATTTAATAAACAAATTAGTGATATATTATGCGCAAATGTTGGAAAGATACCTAATAATCTATTTGTGTTATTAGAAACGATGGATAAGGAAGAAGATAATCTGGATTATATATTCTGTTATATATAACAGAATATAGCCATTCGTTTAGGTTGTCTATAATTGTATACAAAGAATAACATGTTAAATATTGTCAACAATTCTCAGATGTTATAAATACAACTAACATGTTTTATGATAATATTAATAAGTTTAATGAAACATTAGACATCATGGGACACTTTCATGATAGGACATTAACATTTTCAATGTCTCGAAATACAATAAATACCGTTGATAAAAAAGATTTAAAAAGAAAAGTTCGTTGTCTAATTGATCCAAATTATGATTAATAAATATCTAAATTAATTTATATAAACATTATGTTATTCATATAATTAAATAATCTTTAATTCCATTTTTCTATTTCATCAATAATATTCATTATATGTTTTTTGCAATTATTAATTATTATTTTTTCACTCTTTGTTTTATTTTTTGTTAATTTTATTAATTGTTTAATTAACCATTTGTTCCATTTGTATGAGAATTCAATTGTTGTTCCTTCAACAATAACTATCATCAATTGTTCATTCAAACTATTTATGATTTTTGATAGCACTTGTTCGTTTTCATATTTTTGAATAACTTCTCCATATAATTCTATTAATACTTCTTTAAATTCCTCATCAGATTCACTTTCTTGTTCTTCATCAGATTCACTTTCTTGTTCTTCATCCGATTCATTTTCTTGTTCTTCATCCGATTCATTTTCTTGTTCTTCATCCGATTTATGATCTGTTGGTAAATCATGATAACCTGATATTTGTGTGTTTTTTATTAATTCTATTTCATCTTTTGATAATTTGAAATATTTATACACATCATCATCTGTCCATGTTTTATTTAATGGTGGTAATGGTATCCATTTACAAGTTGCTTCACTAATATCTTGTGATGGTTTACGAATCGATAATAATAAATTTGGTAGTTTACATTTTAGATAACTTAATAATGATTTTGCTTCATTCTTAGATTTCAAGTTAAACGATATGTAACTTTTCGTATGAATTTCATTTGGATACCCAATAAATTTATTACCAAAACAACCATTTCTACCATTTGCTCTTGCAGTAATTACTTTGTAAAAATTATATTCTTTTTTAACAAATTTTTTATCGATATATTTAATAAATCCCTTTTTGTTGGGAAACGTAACATTTGATTAATTTATTATTATCTATCAATCTCGTATCATTTGTTTGAATTTTATAATGATCTTGACTTATATAATATTTTGTTATTTTATCATAATCTAAAAATTTATTTACTATTCCATGATATTTACTGTCAAGTATAATATCAAAATTATTAAATTTCACGAGTGATCCATTATAATCGCATAATCCGTCATATTCTTTATCAATTAAAAAGTAATTTACACCGCCTTCAATTGATACTGAATTACCGAATATTTTACATGCATCCTTATAATGTTTTATAAACAATATATCTGTCCTATTTATCATCATTTTTCTAAATTTATCTAATCCTTTCCCTCCAGCAAACCAACGACTTGGAACAATAAATGATAACAAACTGCATTTATTTATATTGTATTCTATAAATTTATTATAGAATGGTTTTGCTCCGACACTTGTGAGTTCTTCATTATATGGAGGATTTCCAATTATAATATCAAATTTAGTTATTCCAAACTCTTTTTGAATATCTAATTGTAAAGAATCTCCTTCATATAAATTTAATTTAAATTCATTGTTAATATTAAATATTTGTTTAACAACAAAACAATTTTTTTTACTTAATTCACTCATATATATCATTTTTTCTAATATATGTTTTTTTCGTTCGTTTTCATCTGGTATTTTATTTATTAGCCCTTCCATCAACTTATAATAAATAGCAACTTGAAAATTACCCATACCTGTAGCAGGATCATACCAAGTTAATTTTTCATTTGTCCATATATTTTCATCATATTTTTTCATCCAATAATCCTCAATATCGTTTAACATGCTATTATTGATAAAATCTATTGGTGTAAATACTTCTCCAAATTTTTTTTTCTCAATATCTTTCGGTTTTAAGCAAACATTTATTAGTTCTAATAATTCTTTTGGATTATCTATTAAACTTTGAATAGACATTTTGAAATTAATTGATATATTATATGTATTAGAATTTTTATCAAAGTTATTGAAAATTATATCTTTTATAAGATTTATTAAGTTTTTATGTTTCCACCATGTTAAGCACATATCATCAAATATTTCTAATAATTCTGGATTTTGTTGCGTTATTCCATGGATAAATGAATTATTAATTTTAAACTCGTCTGGTTTAATAAGAAATGAATTTTCTTTTATTTTTTCTCCATTTTTTGCATATATTATATAAGCGATTTCAATCATTCTAGCAGAATTATAGTATTTTATTAAAGAAGGGTCATAATACTTATCAAATCCTTTAGGACGAATAGGGATACCTATTGTTTCTGTATCAAAAATTAATATATTATTGATAACTGATTTATTGATAATTAGTTTATTGACGACTGTTTTATTGGCAATTGGTTTAGTAACAACTGGTTTAGTAACAACTGGTTTCTTGACAACTGGTTTCTTGACAACTGGTTTCTTGATGACTGTTTTATCGGCAATTGGTTTAGTAACAACTGGTTTATTGACAACTGGTTTATTGAAGACTGTTTTAATATCATCTAAATATTTTAAAAATAATTCAACATTTTTTAAAGATTTGAATCGATAAATTTACTAAGTTTCTCAATAGTTCTCATATCATCAAATTCTTTAATTTCATTTCCTGTTTCCATTATAATAGTTGGAAATCCCATTACATTATATCTCTCCATCATTCCTCCATCTTGATCACTATCATATGTAACAAAATTAATCCCTCTTTCTTTATATTGTTGCTGTAGTTTATCCCATGTTGGTTTAAAACTTTGACAGTGTCCACAAAAATCAGCTTTAAATAAATATACGGTAGGTTTTCCATTTCCACCACCAGACATCATCTTATAATTATTAATATGATACCTATGTTTTCCAATATATCCACATTTCTCTCTATATGTTTTTTCCATATGTTATTTATAAATTAAACTAAGAATATAATTTTAATAAAAAATTACTGAAATATAATCTAAGTCATCGATTGAAATATAATCTAAGTCATCATGAGATAATAATTTTTTAGATATCATTTTAAGTGGTTCGTATAAATTATAATTTGATCTACAACTTATTTGGTATATATTTATATTATTCATATTTCGTTTAAGATAAGTAATTCCATGTGTTTGTAATAGTGTATCTATTTTAGTTTGTTCTTCTATTAAATCTACTTTTGACCAACATATTATTATTTTTGCTTCTTTATATTTTTCCATAAATTTATGTAGTATTTCATCTGTTAGATCATGATTACTTTCACTTGTGTAAAATGTAATACAAGCGTCAAAATTAATATCTGTTGATAACATTTCATGAACATCACAACCATAAAAGTCATGTATTTTATATGTAATTGTTCCATAATTTGTTGTTATTTTATAATTATGATTTTTTGTTTGTACATAATGATAACTTTGGATAAATTCTCCTGTAACTAGTCTTCTCATAAACGAAGTTTTACCAGTTTCATGATCTCCAATTAGAGCAATATTGAATATATATTCCATTATATTATATATATAAGTTGTTTTGTTTTTATATATTTACGTTTCAATTTTTTATGGTAATAATTGCTATATTTTTTCATAAAATAAAGATTAAAGACGTTATTATAGTGGTATAAATCTGGTAGTTGAATTGTTATCTTTTGTATAATAATATGATAATGGAATATATTTAGTAACTGATTTATCATTATTTGATATTAATTCTTTCCATATATCAATATATTCAGAATCAGTGCTATCAATTAATTTGTGTTCGAAATAAATATCAACAGATTTAATAAGATTTGGTAGAATTATTTTGACATTGTTTTCCGTTATTTGTTTACTTTTTTTATCTTCATTATCTAATTCTGTTTGAGTTTTTATGATTATTTTGAGTATATTATTATTGTTATCGAAATGTGTTGATGTTGTTATATATTCATTAGAACAACATTTATCAATTTGTGATTTCATAAAATCATTATAAATATTATATTTCTGCGCAATATTAACAAATATTTTTCGATTATTTTCATCTGTCCTATTTAATAAACTTTTTGTCAAGTTATAAATGGATAATATTACGTAATTCGTTAATACATTCTTATCATAAACATTCTCAAGATAAACATCAAGTATTTGTTGCAAATGATTTAATTTTTCATCGAATGATAAATCTAATAATTTTATCAAATAATAAACTGTTGTGTTAAATTTATATTTTTGTTTAATTTCATTTAATACTTCTATTGTTTTTCCCGGATATTTATCAAATATATATTTACTCATAAAATGTAAATAATTAACATATAAATATTTATAATTACCATATAATCTATCTTGTCTATTAATACATATATCATGATATGTATCATAATATAAATTCATATTGTCTAAATACTTGTGATTATTAAAATCATCTATAACACACACTCTTAAAAAAGTTTGTATTATATTATCTTCAAAATAATTATAATGTAGATGTTTATAAATTGTTCTTATTAATAGTTTTTTCTCTATTAATTTTCTATCTAATAATAATTCTAAAAACCAATCTTCGTCAACAAAGTAATGACCAATGAACATAAACCATTTGTTTAAATATTTCTTTATATGTTCTTGGTTAATTTGGTCAATTAATTCTTTTACTTTTATTTGAATAAGATCTGGTTGGAATGAATTATTTTTAACTATATTTAGTACTTTTCTGAAAGTTGCCATTTTTTATAATATAAATATAATAATTACTTATGTATAAATAATTGCTTATTTTTTTATATATCTTTACAATAATGGAAAATAACTGGTGTTGCTATATTATTCAAAATAAACGATGTACATATATTGGATCAACTAATAATGAAACAAGACGTTTGAGACAACATAATTGTGAAATAACTGGTGGAGCAAAATATACACGTTCGAGAGGAGCAGGGTGGACACATGTATGTTTGATTAAAGGATTTAAGGAACATAATGATGTATTAAAATTTGAATGGGCATTAAAGCATGTAAGTAAATCACATGGGATCGATAATAAGATTAAAAATTTAAGTATATTGCTAAACAAGCAATTTTGGACTAAATCAAGTCCAGATAGTAATAATTACGCATTAGAAATTCAGTGGATTGATAATACATGTAGACCAACTGAATTTCTAATTCCATCATGGATAACTGAAAAATTTAATCAAAGTGATGATATAAAATAATATTAATAATATTTTTATTTTCTACGAACATCAACTGTCATAATTTCCCTTATTGGTTTAGTATTCATACCAATTTTGTTTCCTTGTAATATTAATTCAGTTTTAGCTTTAAGTAATTCTTTTAGATTAATTTGTTTATTCAAAAACAATTGAGTAAAATGACTATACATCATTAAAAACAATGATATTGGGTTCGAACTAGTTATATCAACATATGATTTTATAATTAGGTTAAAATGCTTAAGTTTTGTTTCATTATCTAATAGTACATTTATGATAGGATGTAATAAAATAGTTTTATCGTAAATATTATCTCTTAATATATCTGTTATGAATTTGTTGTATTGTCCAGAATTTGATATATATTTATGTATGTAGTTCATGTAATTATCATACAGGTGTTGATATCCATACTCTAAAATATTAGATCTATTGACCTGTTGTAAAAATGGATGAGTTATTCTTCTTATATATTTATCTGTATCATTTTCTAACTCAATGAAATAGTTTATATGTTGGTAAATAGTATTTTCTTTACAATCATGTGATGCGCATTTTGCTATTAATTTTTGAATTAGGTTTCTGATATTTGGAATTGATGATCTAATATTGATATCCATAAAATCACTATTTAATAGTTTTTTAATAAAATATATCATTGTGTTATATTTTATTAGATCAAATTTAGTGGCAATGTTCATAAAATATATAATATGGTGATTATAAATCATATCAATTAGTACATGTTTAATACTTTCGATATATGATGATAGCCTGTTGCCTGTATTACAGTTGATACGCATATATCGATGATATATAGGATCTATTATAAGTTTAATATTAGATTCTTCATCTGGTGTTTTATCAGTCAATATTTTCATTATTAGTTTACCAATAGCTTCATTATCTTCGTTGGAGTCATGTTTCATAATATTTATAAGTTTTCTAAATTCTTTCTGTTGTTTCATTGTGATTAATTATGTTGATTAATTCAGTTATTGACAATACAATTAATTTTCAATTTTTATCAACCAAAAAAATTGAAAAAAAATCATTATCAATAACTGAATTAATCAACATAATCAACATAATTAAAACTATGGAAGAACAACAGCAATCAAGTAATCTTCCAGTATTGGAACCATATCTTACATTTTCATACGAACTTGATGATTTTCAGAAAGAAGGAATTAAACATATACATGCTGGTAAAAGTGTAATGTGTAGTGTTCCAACTAGTTCTGGAAAAACGACACTTGCTAAATATGGGATTGCTAAAACTATGAAAGAAGGAAAACGAGTTGTATATACATCTCCAATTAAAACACTATCAAATCAAAAGTATGCCGAAATCAAAGAGATGTTTAAAAAAATACAGTCTGAAAAAGAATATACGATTGGTATTTTAACTGGTGACATTAAAATGGATCCAGATGCTCAGTGTTTGGTGATGACTACAGAAGTATTTATGAATATGTTGCATAAATATAAGACGAATCCTGAGACTACTAAGTTGATTGATAGTATTGGATGTGTTATATTTGATGAGGTTCATTATATTAATGACAAATCACGTGGGAAAGTGTGGGAAACATCTTTAGCATTAATGCCACAACATATACAGCTTATAATGTTATCTGCTACTATTTATGATCCAGAAGAATTTACAAATATGAAATTGAAACATTTAACACATCGAGATATAGAATTAGTTACAACAACAAGTAGAATTATTCCATTGGATCATTATGCTTTTGCGTATGATGAGTTGTTTCATATTATGGATAACTCTGGTAAATTTGATGAAAAAGAATATGATCGTTTCGTAAAAGAATATGGATATTTCATTAAAAACAAATCAGAATCTACTAGTTATATGATAAACAGATTGATTGAATATTTACAACATCATGATTTATTGCCAGTGTTGTTTTTCATATTTTCAAGAAACAAATGTGAACAATATAGTTATATGATCCAACAGACTTTAACAACACATCAGGAAAGCGCACAAATTGAACATGAATTTGATAGTTATATTTCTAAAAACAAAGACAGATTCAAAGAATCAGAACAAGTTGATGCTGTTAAAGGATTACTTATGAAAGGAATAGCTGTTCATCATTCTGGATTAATTCCGATACTTAAAGAAATTGTTGAAATTCTATTCTCAAAAGGATTGATTAAGATATTATTTGCGACAGAAACATTTGCGTTGGGAGTTAATATGCCTACAAAAACTGTTGTATTTACTGAATTAGAAAAATTTGACAAAGACAGACAGAAAAGACTATTGACAACAGACGAATATAAACAGATGAGTGGTAGAGCTGGAAGACGTGGGTTTGATACATCAGGAACCGCAATTTATTTGCCATTACGGGATACACTAGATAAGTTAAGTGTTAAGAAAGTGATGACAAGTCCAATTGCTCCGATTACATCAAAATTCTCAATTAGTTATCAATTTATACTAAGATTAATACAAAATGAAAATTATAATATATTTAGTGTTTTGGATTCAACAATATCCTCTATTGAAAAAAATTCATTAGTTATCCAACAAGAAAAAGAATTATTGGAATTACAAGATAAATATTCTAAAATGGAAGATTTATCAAAGATTCATGGATTAGAAAAAGAAATGTTAAAATATAAGGAATTAAAAGAAATAGTAAATTTTGGTAGACGTTCAAATAAGACTAAAAAAATAGAAAATCAATTAAAACAGATGGAAAATGAATTCGATAAATTATCACTATGTTATTCCAACCATATTGAAAAAATGGAACTACATAATAAAATCATAGAATTATATGAAACAACAGAATATCTCAAAGTAATGAATAAAGTTGTTGTTAAACAGATAATTGATTTTTTAGTTGAATTAGATTATATTGAAATATTTGATGATGATATCGACAATTTAACTAGTAAAAATCTTACAGTTAAAGGAATATTAGCTTCTGAAATTAATGAATGTAATGAAATACTTTTTACAGAAATTCTAAGTTCAGGATTGCTTGATGGATTAACTGATGTTGAAATAGTTTCGATTCTATCTATATTTATCAATGATAATAAAGTAGATGATGATTTTTCAATTGATAATACTCATTTGGATTATAATATGAAAAGTAAGTTGAAGACAATAGAAGAAATGAGAGATAAATACAGAAACATGGAAAGTAGATTTCACATTGAAGAAGAAACTAATTGGGAATTAGGTTATTCATTTGTTGACGCAATTCATACATGGACAAGTGGGAACACATTAACAGAAACATATAATTATACAAGTATCTATGAAGGTAATTTTATTCGAAATGTAGCTAAAGTGAATCATATGTGTGAGGAGTTAGTAAAGTTATGCGAATTATGTAAGAAACATGAAATAATAAAAGTCTTGAAAGGAATAGATGAAAAACTTATGAGAGATATAGTAACTATGGATTCCTTATATGTTAGATAAATGAATAATCTTCAAATTTAATTAATATTTTTTTATTAATATCTTCTTCGTTAATACATGGAACAATTAAAATATTATATTTTTCTAACATTTTATAAGTTTGAGTTTGTTCATTATGTAAATTAGTAAATGATACCGATAAATCAGATATTGACATTCTAAACTGACAACGTAACTTAGGTGGAATATATCTAACTTTCTTCTCAATATCATATTTCGGAATGTAAAATGTAATTGTGTTTGCAGTTAAATTAACAATATATGCCTCTGTATGTATTTCTCCAGTTAATTCATATTCTTTTTCCATTTCATCAATAATACTAATATATCTTGATTCCCTATCCATTTTCTTAACTTTTTTTGTTGTATCATTCAATTTAATACATAAGTCAGTATTATCATCTACCATTGTATCGCTGTTGATTAATTTTTTAACCATTCTATGAATAACAATATCAATGTATCTTCTGATTGGAGATGTGAAATGAGTATAAATATCAGCATTTATTCCTTCATGTCTTTTACAGTTTACATTTTTGATGATGCCATATTTAGCAGAATTCATACAATGGATTTCAACAATTTTTTTAATGTTTTCATCGAGATCATCTGGGATATTTCTAAATAGTTCACTATATTTTTGCATATTAACACCATCATGATGACGGATAACAGTTAGATCACCAAAAAATAAATATAGTTCACTGGCAATAGTTTTATTAGTTAGTATCATAATTTTTTCTATTATTTTATGAGTGTCTCCTATAAATATTTTTTGTAAGGATCTTAGACTATAAGAAATAGCTGATATGTTTGTTTTATCGTCTATTATATTTTGAGCTTCATCATAAGTGAAAGCATACAGAGATCTTATTTTACCTTTAACTATTTTATAAGTGTAATTTGAATAACCTTTTTTGTTTATATAAAATACGACAGATATAGTATATCTATCTTTATTTGGTAAAAGTGAGCATTTGTCTGTAGCTAATATATCTGGTAACATATTTATTTGTTTATGAGGAGCATATATACTAGTTAATCTTTCAAGTATTGCAAAATCTAACTTTGAATTTTCTGGGATATATCTACTAACATCAGCAATATGAACACCAACTTCAAACATATCATCAAGTTCTTCTATGTGAATAGCATCATCAATATCACGACATCCTTCAGGGTCAATACTAAAAATTGTTTTACATCCGAAATCGGTTGTATCCATATCATCGAGTTGTATATCATCTGTAATTTCAAAATCTATTTTATTGATGTCTTTAAAATATAACCCATGTTTATATAATAGTGCTTCGTATTCTGTGTGTATATCACCAACTTTACCTAATTCTTTCACTAGTGCTCCTCTTGGAAATCGTGAATTTGATTTCCAATCAAGAAAATCAATAATAACATATTTATTAATATTCTCACGTGTTTTAGATGCTACATAAAATTTAGGTAGAGAAGTATCAAGTGGAATAAATTCATATATTTTGCTTCCTTTTTTAGTAACACCGATAACATAACAAGAGTTAACGTGTAATATTCCTACTATATTTTTAAGATTACGTTTTCTTTTGACAACATTTGTGATGATACCAAAATCATTATTAACGCTAAGTAGTTTAATGTCAACAATATCATTATCAAATGCTCTGTTGATATGTTCGATAGTGTGTACTAATATTTCACCTATTCCGGAATCAACATGTCCATCATCATAAAGTTTTGAATGGGATGAATGAAATACACCACGTATAATTTCATCATCATCCTCAGTATGTTTATACTCTTCGTATATCTGCATTTCAGTTATTTTATTTTGTAATATAAATATATTGTTATTACAAAATTAATTTCAATTTTTATCTTCTCATAATAGGTTGAGCCATTTGAGAAAATTGTCGAGCCATTGGAGCATATTGTTGAGCCATAGGGGCGTATTGTTGAGCCATTTGTTGTGGTGCCATTCCGAATGCCATTTGTGCTTTACTAGTGAACATAGATTTATAAACAAATGTCATGAACATATATCCTATAATAATAAAACAAGCAATTAATATTAAATTTTTATGACCTCCATATAATTTATTTAATAGTGTAAGATTTCCAAGTATATCACCGAATTGTGCAAGTTTATACATAAAACTAGTGCTTGAATCAGAAAAAATACTTTTGATTAATTCCCATGAACTTTTATTTTCAGTGGAACTCATAATGAATATTATTATATATAATTTAACTAGATTATATTATTATTGTATTAAATCATAAAAAATTGAATTTATAAATGATTAAAATAATGTTCATCATATAGTTAAATAATAATGCAAAGAGATTTTTATAATAGAGATACTGTTGAAGTTTCTAAAGATCTTATTGGAAAGTATATTGTTAGAAAAGTAAATGGAATAACAATAAGAGCAATGATAACTGAAACAGAAGCATATTGTGATATAGATCAAGCATCACATTGTTATGGTGGAAAAGTAACAAATAGAAATAAAGCAATGTTTGGAGAAACAGGACATTGCTATATGTATTTTATTTACGGCTGTCATAATTGTTTTAATATTTCAGCAAAAACTAATACACAAAAAGCAGGAGCAGTATTGATTAGAGCAGTTAACCAATAGAAGGAATAGATGAAAT
>Ga0257125_1001210_pt1 | contig 27704 bp, 27 predicted proteins | sample SI106_200metaG_FD_190183 | JGI IMG/M metagenome (GOLD analysis project Ga0257125, IMG submission 190183) | Marine microbial communities from Saanich Inlet, British Columbia, Canada - SI106_200 | ecosystem: Environmental > Aquatic > Marine > Inlet | place: Canada: British Columbia | collected... | reverse complement strand
TTATCTGGAGGGCGTGGCAGTTGTTTTTATTGTTTTGAGTGTTATTGCTTGGCTATTTTTCTTAAAATCAAATAAAAATAAATATTTATACTATTGGGCAATTGCTACTGGCTTGGCTTTGTTATCAAAATATACAGCTTTATTTTTATTATTGGCAGTTGGCCTGTATATTTTAATTTGGCGGCGCGATGTTTTGAAAAATAGACACCTATGGCTGTCTATAATAGTGATGTTGATAGTTTTGACTCCAATCATTATCTATAACATCATGGTTTTTAAGACTCGGGGTCATTTTGATGCTGCCTTGTCATCTATGGTAGGTATGCATCCAGAAGATTTTGCTGCTATTGCGAGTCGAGGTGCCAATACAAATTTTTTACAAAATATTGGCACGATTATTGTAGTGCTTTATAAAGCTAGTTCTTTAGCTTTATTTATTTTGTATATACTGTCTTTATTTTTTGTCTTAATAAAAGTTATTAAACGTCAGGCTAGCTTTATAATTAATTTTTTGTTTATAAACATTTTAGCTATTTTTTTATTATTTACTTTTTCTGGTGCTCCGCCTAGATTATTATCTATTATTGTACCTTTTTTTAGTATTATTACAGCTTTATTTATTTATAAAGTGTGGCAGTGGTCTAGTAAAAATAAAATTTATAAAAAATTATTTATAATATTATTAATTTTAACTTTTGCTTTCGAAATATTTTATTGTATTAATACAAATGTAATAAAAAATCCAGCAGGTTCAGAATTTGTGGTTTATTCTGGCTATCGTTTTTATGATAGGGGATTTGAGGAGCTAGATAATTATTTACAAGATGAAATAATTGGTGAATTTCCAGATAAAATTAGGACAAAAAATATTGTTGATTTAGCTAATATTACGGTCAAAGACGATTTTGTTGTTTTATTTGACGAAAGAGCAGATTGGTTTTCTCAAGTGTGGTATATAGATAAGTATATAATTTATTATCGTTTGCCTGTTTTTCCTATGAGGTATGTCAATGAATCAAATATTGATAACAAAAGTATTTTCGGATTTTTTAAAGACCTAGGTATAAATGAATTTTATTTTATTTATACAACTCCAATTGGAAATAGAGCTGGCTCGACGCAAGAATATAGTGAGCAAATGGATGGTCTAATGGAATATTTAGAAACAGCTGGTATTACTCCAGATAAAGAAATCAAAGATTATAAAGGTGACGTAGTTTTCAAAATTTATCATTTTTATTTTAACTAATAATTTTTAGGCATATGAAGAAATTAATTTTATTATTTATTATTGTTGTGGCCTTGGGAGTGGCTATTTATTTGCGCAGCAAACCACAGCTTATCAAAGTAGATTTACCACCACCTCAAAATTTTGAAGAATTTATAGTGGAGGAAGATATTATTGAAAAAGAGATTGTACCAGAAGCAGAAGTAGAGCCTATTCCAGAATTGGAGCCAGAACCTGAACCAGTCAGTGTAAATCTAGCAGTCCCTTTTACTTCTCAGGCTCCATCATACAATTGGGATCAGCCTTTTCAAGATGCTTGTGAAGAAGCTAGTTTGATAATGATTGATTATTATTACCAAAATAAAGAATTACCATCACTTTTGCAGATAGAAGATGTTTTGCTAGATATGATTGGCTGGCAGCAAGACAATTGGGGCGGACATTTTAATCTAGAAGTGTCACGAGTAGCAGAGTTTGCTGAGATTTATTATGATTATGAAATAGAAATTGTTGAAGACTTAGATACTGATAAGATAGAAAACTATTTAGACAGAGGACTACCAATTATCATTCCGGCCGATGGTCATATTTTGGATCAACCCTATTTTACAAATGACGGGCCAGATTATCATATGCTAGTTATCAAAGGATATGTGGATGGTAATTTTATTACCAATGACCCCGGTACTTGGCGGGGAGCTGATTTTGTATATTCTTATGAAAATATGATGGCATCACTGATGGATTGGGATACGAAAAAAGCCAGTGCAACTGGCTCTAAACGCGGTTTGGTTTTATTGAAAAAATAAAATATTTTTAAGACAACAAAATACTCATGTTCTATTTTTTAGAATGGGTATTTTTGTTTAATTGGTTTTTTTCTTGAGGGCATCCTTGAGAGTCTTACCGGCTTTGAATTTTGGTACAATCACAGTAGGGATTTGAATCTTTTCGCTAGGCTTTTGTGGGTTCACACCCATGCGAGCATTGCGAGTACGAGCAGAAAAAGTACCAAAGCCAGTCAAGGTGACTTCACCGCCACCTTGCAAAGTTTCGATGGTAAAATCAACGAAAGATTGCAAAATATCTTCAGCTTCTTTTTTGCTGACTCCAGCTTTGATAGCGATAGCCTCAATGAGTTGAGCTTTGTTCATCACGTTTGAAATTTACTTAATAAATTCTTGTATAATTAAAGTAAAAATTAATTTATAATATTATACTCTTGTACTCCCGTAATAAATAGTGAATTTCTTACGAGATTCATAAAATTTCTCTTAGTAGTTTTATTTTGGTTGTTTTATGAGTATTGTTATCTATTTCTAATAATACTGCATTTAATTCGATTTGACCAGAGTCGGGTAATTCATGCTTGATATGTTCTTCTTTCAAGAATTTGTCAATAATAATATTAGTTTTGATACCCAGGACAGATGGATAAGGTCCGACCATGCCAATATCAGTAATATAGCCAGTGCCACCAGGTAAAATTTCGCTATCTGCAGTCGGGACATGAGTGTGAGTGCCGACCATGGCTGATATTTTTCCATCTAGATAATATCCCATAGCTTTTTTTTCGCTTGTTGCCTCAGCATGCATATCTACTAGTTTGATAGCATCTGGGGACATTTCAGCGAGTAGTCTATCTACTTGGTGAAAAGGATTACTAAGATTGTCATCTTCTATAAAAGTACGACCAGTTAGATTGATAAAAATAATCTCTTGGTTATTTATATTAATAGAATGATAACGCATACTTGATGGTGTGCGGGAATCATTGGCTGGGGCAGCGATAGCATAGTCTCCTTCTTTGTCTAGATCAGCCAAATCAAATTTGGCCCACATATGATTGCCACCAGTAAAAACATGAACTCCTGCATCTTTTAGTTCATTGAGAGTTTTGGGAGTCAGGCCTTTGCCGTGGGCTAGATTTTCTACATTGGCTACAAAAAGATCTGGTTGATATTTTTGTTTCCATTGAGGCAAAATTTCTTTGACAGCCTTGCGGCCAAGAGCACCAACTACATCACCAAAAAATATGATGGTTGTTTTATCTGGCATATTCTGTAATTCTTTTTTCTCTTATAACTGTGACTCTGATCTCACCTGGGTATTTTAACTCAGATTCGATCTTATTGGCAATATCACGAGCTAGTTTATTAGCAGCAAAATCATCTAGTTCTTCAGGGGAGATAAAGACTCTGATTTCACGACCAGCTTGGATGGCATAGACTTTTTCTACGCCAGCAAAAGATTTTGCTGTGTCTTCTAGCTCAGTTAAACGTTGGATATATTCTTCTAGAGAATCACGACGAGCGCCTGGACGAGAGCCAGAAATAGCGTCAGCAATTTTGACAATTACGCCTTCAATAGTTTTTGGTTGATCTTCATGATGAGCAGTGGACATATAGGATACCTCTTCTGGAAGACCAAATTTTTTCAAGAGGTCATAGCCAATTTCAGGATGAGAGCCTTGGATTTCATGATCCAATGCTTTACCAATATCATGGAGCAAGCCACCCTTTTTACAAACATTTATATCAGCCCCTAGTTCAGCGGCTAGCACACCTGAGAGGTGAGACACCTCTAGAGCATGTTGGAGTTGATTTTGTCCATAAGAAGTGCGATATTTCAAACGACCTAAGATTTGAATTAATTTGGTGTCTAGACCAACAATACCAGCTTGATAAGCAGCCTCTTCACCAGCTTTTTTGATATCTACAGCCAATTCTTTTTTGGACTGTTGAATAGTTTCTTCAATACGTCCAGGATGAATTCTGCCGTCTACCATTAGTTTTTCTAGAGCTCGTTTGGCTAGCTGTCTGCGAATAGGATTAAAAGCAGAGATCAAAATAGATTCTGGTGTATCATCAATAATAATTTCCACACCAGTCAATTGTTCAATTGTTTTGATATTGCGACCTTCACGACCAATAATTCTACCTTTCATTTCTTCGTTTGGTAGTGAGACAGCTGTAGTAGTTGTTTCTACAGTATGAGGAGCAGCGCAACGTTCAATTGCAGTAGTTAATATTTTTTTGGCTTTGGATTCTAGCTCATCAGTAGCCTGAGCTTCTAATTTACGCATGCGATGTAACAATTCATCTTTCATGCGACTTTCCATATTGTTGACCAAGACATCTTTGGCTTCTTCTTGAGTCAAAGCTGCGATTTTTTCTAGTTTAGCTAATTGATCTTCTTTAATTTTTTTAATTTCGGTTTTATTGCTTTCAAGTTGTTTACGGGTATTATCTAATTTATTTTTACTATCTTCAAATTCGATAATTTTACGATCAAAAAGACTTTCACGCTTAGTGAGGTAGTTTTCTTTTTCTTGTAAACGTTTACGACCTTCCTTTTCTTCAGTTTTAGCTTCTTCGATCAAAGACATTGCCTTGTCTTTAGCTAAGACCAAGGCATCTTTATATTTTTGTTTAGCTTCGTCCAAAAGACTCTCGGCCTTTTGTTCCGCCTGACGAATATTTTTGCTGGTTAGGGTTTTTTTGATTATAATACCCAAAAAAATACCAACAATAAGGGCGGCGATTATACCGATAAATTCCATATTTGATAAACTTTCTGTTTACCATTTTAGTTGTTTAGAATGTAAAAATTACCCAAAATATTTTTAGGCTTTGATAATAATTTTTGGAGAATTGATTAGTTTTACTATCAAAAAATACATTTATAGTTTCAAAAAATTGAATAAATAGGGTATTTTTTCTACATTTTTCTGCAAAAACAGTAAAAAAACTAAAACAGTAAATTAACTTTTAAACATTTAGATGAGGATTTTTTATTCCTCAAAATAGATTCTAACATAAACGAGTCAAAAAATCAACCCCGCCCTGCGGCGGGACAAGCCCCATACAAAAAGACCATCAGTATGTTGTACAACACCATCTAAAGTCTTTCAACCATATATGGCGCTGGACACTGATGGTCCCCTGACAAGCTTTATCAAACGGGATTAAAGAACCCCTCTCCACCTGTCTCGGAAATATATTAACACATTTTAAAAAAATTGAAAAGCACAAACTTATTTATTTTATTATTTTATCAATCAAACCATAATCAAGTGCTTCTTGAGCTGCCATATAATAATCTCTATCAGTGTCTTTAGCTATTTTATTAATTGGCTGACTAGTATGTTTTTGTAGTATTTTATTTAGACGTTCTTTGAGTTTCAAAATTTGTTCAGCCTTGATTTTTATGTCACTAGCTTGGCCAGTTGCTCCACCCATGATCTGGTGTATTAAGATTTCAGAGTTTGGCAAAGCAAATCTTTGTCCCTCGGCACCACCAGCAAGTAGAGTAGCTGCCATAGAAGCAGCTAGACCGACGCAGATAGTAGTGACTGGGCTAGTGACATGTTGCATAGTGTCATAGATAGCTAGACCATCGGTTACAGAGCCACCCGGACAATTTATATACATTTTAATTGGTTTGGTGTTGTCTTGGGCATCTAGAAAAAGCAGCTGAGCAATCACAAGATTGGCTACATGATCATCAATAGCGTCACCCAAAAATATAATTCTATCTTTTAAGAGGCGAGAGTAGATGTCATAAGATCTTTCACCAGCTTGTGTTTTTTCTATTACAGTTGGTATTAACATATATAAAATTAAATTATTCTTAGTTTATTATTAACATACTCAAGGCGACCTGGCAAGGAAAAACCGGCGGCTTTTTGGTGGCCACCACCACCCATCATAGCAGCTAATTTTGACAAATCTATATTACTAGTAGTTCTTAGAGAGCCTTTGATTGTATTATCATCTGATTCTTGTAAGACCATAATGATTTTACCTTCATTAAGAATATGTAAAAAATTGGAAATGCCCTCACTAGAATTACTATCAGCTTGGCATTCTTCTAAATCTTTGATAGTTAACCAAGTATAGACTAAATTATATTTATCTACTTTATTCAATCGTTCTAAAGCCCGGCCCCAGAGCTGGAGGCGAGTGATATTTGTATCGTTGACTGTATTTTTTATAATCTTGGGAATATTAGCACCTTGATTTATCAAATCAGAGGCAATTTCTAGACAAGTATAAGTAGTGGCTGGATTTTTAAAACCACCAGTGTCAGTTATCAGGCCACAAGCTAAAGCTGTGGCTGTTTGTTCGTCTATAACTACTTGCCAATCTTGCAAGAGCCTATAAATTATTTCAGCTGTTGAAGAAGCACTAGAAATAATTAAATTAATATCACCGTATTTTGCATTAGACACATGATGGTCTATATTGATAAATTTGTATTTACTAGGGATAATTTTGAGTAATTCTTCAATGCCAGTCAGATGCAGAACAGCTGTGTCTACTGTGATGACTAGATCATATTTTTGAGTAAAAACAGTATGATCGTTGGTTAGCTTGTCTGTATTAGGCAAAAAGCTAAAATTGCTTGGTAATAGATGATTACAAAAAACAGTCACATCTTTGTCTAGACTAGCTATATAACGATACATAGCCAGTACTGAACCCAAACAATCTCCATCTGGATTTTGATGGGCTATCAAGAGAATCTTGTCAGCAACTTTGATAGCTGCTTGTACATCATGACTGGCAGTTTTATGATTTTGCATAATAAATTTAATTAACTATTATAGATGATTTATTATGTCCAGTCAATAACAAAGATAATTATTGGTTTATTAGATATATTTTATTAGTTATGAAGTTATTTTTTTGCTAATATTAGCTAAACAAAACGACCCATCGGGTCGATTTTTCTTGACAAAATATAAAAAATATGCTATGATTATATATCTTTCCAGAAGGTCTGGAATGATATGTTCTCTTAAAATGAAAGGAAACTGGTCATGAATAAACAACAAATGATCGGTAACATGTCGGCTTGTGCTGGCATGATGAAGGATTTCTGGCGTCAAGTTGGTGATGGATCTATTACCAAGCAGATGTTTGTTGATTTTCTTCAACACAAGAATCCCTTTGCTATCACTGACATCCGTCAGGAATGGCAGGAGTTCTACCGTAAATATTTCCGTATGGACGTGGATTTTTCCGACATTCAGATTCATGAAGATTATGCTGATTTTGTTCGCCGTATCTTGATCCCTAAGGGCTTGACCTTGAATCAGGTTATTAAAGCTATACACAAGCATTTTAATATATCGTTCGGTGGTTATGATATAAATAAAATCGGTAATCACGGGATAAATGAAAGTGCTGTTTGCAATATCCGTAGTACTAAACTGAACTACGATATCTATATACGTGGGTTAGTAGAAGCTGATGAGAAATTCAAGGACATTTCAGCTAATCAGCTTAAAGAGCGAGGTGTCAATTGTATCACCCTGCTAGAACGCTTGATTTATGAACTCAAGTATTGGGATGAAACAGGCCAGCATTTGGATCTTCATACCTTGACTATTTGTGCTGGTTCAAGTCTCGATGGTTTCGTACCGAATGTTGGCTGGTGTCTCGCCAAAGACTGGTTAGACGTAGATAGTTATGACCTTGATGACTCCTGTGATAGTGCGCGTGTTCGTGAAGTGGTGAGGTCCTAGATTTCCCTACACCCCATTTGTAAAAACAAGTGGGGTTTTTATTTATTTTCATAAATTGAGATGCCAAGTTGTTGGAAGATATTATTGAGTTTATGTAAAGGTAGGCCTATTACATTAAAATAACAGCCGTTTATTTTTTCTACAAAGATAGCTCCTTTTTTTTGTATAGCAAAAGAGCCGGCTAGATCAAATGGTTTTTCAGTTTCAATATATTTATCAATTTCTGCTTCGCTTATATTTTTCATTTTTAAATCTGTAGATTCAAAATCTACTATTTCTTGGTTGTTTTTGATATCAATGACAGCTAGACCAGTGATACAGTTAATATTTTGGCCGTTTATTTTTTGCAGAGCTTTTTTAGCTTCTTGAGCATTGCCAGATTTTCCCAAAACAGTATTGTCATGAACAATCAAAGTATCAGCTGATATGATAATGCCTTCTTTTAAGTTTTTGGCTACATCTTTGCCTTTAGCTAAAGCATGTTTCATCACTAAATCTTTGGGAGCCATTGCCAGACTATTATCTTCTTCATAAGAGCTGGTTTGGATTTCAAAATTATCGCCAATAATTTGTTTTAGTAATTCTTTGCGACGAGGTGAGCTGGAGGCTAGTATTATTTTTTGCATATTTTTAATTTAAATTAATTTATTATAAAAAATCACTTAGCTATTAAGTGACTTTTTAATTATTTAAAGCTTCATCTATAGCTTTGTATTTGAGATCAGTATCGTCTATCTGCCAATGTAGTTTAGGGACTATTTTGGTGACGATCTTTTTATTGAGTTCTTTATGAATATGATGATTAAATTTTTTGACTGCTGACAAAGCAGAACCGAGCTTGTTATCAGGAATGACACTAAGATAAGCTGTAGCATTCTTGAGATCAGGGGAGATAGTAATGCGAGATACACTGACGAGTGAGCCCATAGGAGGCTCAAAGTCTCGGATCAAAATATTATTAACCTCTATACGTAATAGTTCAGCAACTTGTTCAGTTCTCTTACTCATAAGATTCTTCAAAAAATTCTAGAATATCATCAGCTTCAATAATAGGCTCGCCCTTGTAATCTATGCCAGCTTCTTGGCCTTCGACTACTTCAGCTACATCTTCTTTGGCTGCTTGCAGATTGATTATTTCACCAATAGATTCTACTTCACCGTTTTTTAAGACTTTGATTTTTGATTTTTTAGTGACCTTGCCCTCGATAACCTTACCACCAAATATCATTCCATTTTTGGTAGTTTTGAAAATCGCCAAAACTTTGAGCTTACCAATCAAGGTGTGGATAGTTTTTTTGCCTTTAGCGACTTTGAGGCGTTCTTCTATATCTTCTAATAATTTATAAATAATATCAAAGTATAAGAGGGTCACTTCTTTGTCAGAAGCCAATAATTTCATATTTTTATTTTCTTTAATATGAAAACCAATTACAATTGCTCCAGTAGCCTCGGCATTCAAAATATCAGCTTCAGTAATTTGACCTAGGCCTTTTTTGGTTATTTTTATTTTAATATCTTCGGTTTCTAGTTGGAGTAAGGATTCTTCAATAGCTTCAGCAGAGCCCATTACATCTGATTTGATGATTAAATTAAGAGATTTTATCTCATTTTCATCATCACCATCACCATTGCCATTTGATTGGGTGCGAGCTGCCCTGCTGCTAGTCACTTTGGGGCCCATTGATTTGAGTTTAGCTTTAAATTCTTTTTTGTCAGAAATTTCTTCTAAAATAGCACCTATTTCAGGCAATTGTTTCAGACCCAATATCTTGACGGGAGTAGCTGGAGTAGCAGCTTTGATATCATTACCTTTCCAATCTCGCAAGATTTTGATCTTGCCAGGGACATCACCGACTACAAACATATCACCAATATTTAAAGTACCGGCTTGTATCAGGACAGTTGCTACTGGACCTTCACTTTTGTTTACATGAGACTCAATAATAGTACCAATAGCTGGACCATCACTGTCTGATTTGAGGGTTTCCATATCAGCGACTAATAAAATAGTATCTAATAGTTCTTTGATATTTTTATTGAATTTGGCAGATATTTCTTGACAAATAGTTTTGCCACCCCAATCTTCAGGAAGTAGATTGATTTCAGATAAATCTTTTTTAACTTTTTCAACATCAGCATTATCTTTATCTATTTTATTGATAGCCACGACAAAAGGTAGTTTTTCTTTTTGGATGACTGCAATACTTTCTAGAGTCTGTGGTTGGAGTCCATCGTCTGCTGCGACTACTAAGATAGCTACATCAGCAATTTGGCCGCCACGAGAGCGCATAGCTTTGAAAGCTTCATGACCAGGAGTATCCAAAAAAGTAATCAATCTATCGTGAGCTTGGACTTGGTATGCACCGATGTGTTGAGTAATACCACCAGCTTCTTGGTCTACTACATTGGTAGTTCGGATAGCGTCTAGCAATTTTGTCTTACCATGATCAACATGCCCCATGACTACTACCACTGGAGGCTTGATGTCTTTGCCGGGTCTTTTTTTGAGCAAGCCTTCTAGACGTTCACGTTTACTCATTTCTTCAGCTGCTTCTGTGTCTGATTTGTTGACTTTAAAGCCTAGGTCTTCACCAATAATAGTAGCAGTATCAAAGTCTATTTTTTCATTCAAAGAAACCATGATGCCATTTTTCATCAATTCACCCATCAGTTTGGCAACAGGTAGATTCATCATTTCAGCCATGTCTTTGACAATAATAGTTTCTGTGATGGCGATTTCTTTGTCTAGTTCTTTGGCTTCTGGCTGATCGTCACGGACCTCAGTAATTGATTCCAAGTCTTTTTTGAAAGCAGCTTTTTTTTGTGATTTTTTCCAAGCACTTACTATTTTTGGTACTAGCTTGTCATCTACTTTGATCGCTCTAGCACCAATATCAAAACCAAGCCCTGGCAATTGTTCCAATAACTCGGCTGTGGTAACTTTTAATTGTCTGGCTAAAGCTGTAACATTCATAATTTTATCTGTAAATTTGCCCTAACTTTACTAAATTTTATAGAAAAAGTCAATCCCGTACAAACCCCTTCGGGGTCTTACGGGACATGTATTTATAGGGGTAAAAGTAACCTCCTCCCCTGTCAAGGGGAGGCTGGGAGGGGTTCTATAAAACCTTGACATAATACAAAATATATGCTATAATTCTATATTCGTTCATTATAATCAAATACTACTTGCAAACAGTAGCCACAGCCAAAAGATACTTAATTATAGGTGTTTTCTGGCTATGGCTACAAAAAGGTAGTCCGCTGGCAGTTTTCGTCGCATAGTGCGATATTTTGCCTACTAGGCAAGAAAAACCCCGACTAATAGTCGGAGAAAGGTTGGTTACAAGATGACTACCACAATGAAGTATGCTTCTCTGGAACTCGGAACTGTTGAAGCCATCGTCAACAAGCTCGGCGGTCTGGAAGGAGCTCAACGCTTCCTGCGTGGCGACGCTGAAGTCGTCATCAAGACCCACGTCATCGACTGCGATGCCAACCCCTACGTGCCCAACAACTGGAAGGTCGAGGAGCACATCAAGGGTGGTGAACTCCGTTGGAACCCCGATGAGGTCGAGCTCTACCTCTGTGACAAGCAGAAGGGTGGCACCATCGAGGGCAACGAGCTTCGTAAGCTGCTCAAGGGCAAGCCTGTGCTCAACGCCAATGTCCTCGACTACCTGCTGGCCAATCCCCAGCTCATCCCCGAGGAGTGGAAGGACAAGGCAGTGTTCTTCTGGGGCACCATCTACCGCGGCTTGCACGGCCTCGTGTTTGTCCGCTACCTCTTTTGGAGCGGCGACAGGTGGTACTGGGACTTCGACTGGCTCGGCAACGACTTCGACGACAACGACCCTGCTGTTCTCTCCTGCAAGTAGCTAGTCCTTAGGACTTAAGCACTTTGGCCTTCTTTGGCCTTTGACCTTAGTCCTTTGGACTTGAAAACAGCGACCTACATCGGTTATCCACACTGGTGTAGGTCGTTTTCTTTTAGTATAATAAAAATGGCGATAGGTGAATACGCCAGCGATTACGATTGCTGACTACCGAAGTCAGTATCCATATTTCTCAGAGTATTTTCGACTAAGGTTTGAAATAGCGTAGGGTATGGTGCTAAAAAATGAAGATACTTGGTATAGTTTGCTAGGGTATTATAGATACCAAATACGATACAACCTTTCGGAGTATTCCAAGGGTGGTGGTATAGATAGCAAGCTATACAAAACCGCAGCTTGCACGGCCTCCTGTATGTCCGCTACCTCTATTGGAACGACGACAGGTGGAACTGGAACAACAACTGGCTCGACAACAACTTCAACGACAACAACCCTGCTGTTCTCTCCTGCAACTGTCCTCATTTCTCCTCTTATTTTTTAGGGGAGTTTTTTGTTAATTGTCCATTCCAACCACCCAACATTCTACCCACTTCATCTAGTTTGGCAGACAAGGCAACATATCTTTTGTTTTCTAGAGATTTACTCTCCCATAGCACCAGCAAAAGGATTTTAAGGGTATCCATTTTTTGGATAGCTCGTCTGACATAAGGCAGCTTTTCCTCTCTAATCAAAAAACTGGCCGTAGCAATAGCTTCTATTGCTTCAATGAACAGCCAATCAATTCTTTGACCCAAAGAATAGCGTTTATCTTTTGGTAATTTTGAGTGATAATCACACCACAATAAATATGCCCCCTTCAACTTTTGTAAAACTGGTAAAATTCTCAGGGGGGGGGTAGAATTATGGGTATGAGTAAAATTAAGTTTATCCATAGCTATCATTATATCATTTCTTTGGACAATTTGCTGGAGGCGTGGCAAGAGTTTCTAAAAGGCAAGAGAAGCCGCAAAGATGTGCAGGAATTTGAGCTTAATCTGATGGCTAATATATTGGATTTACATAAGGAGCTTAGAGATAAAACTTATCGACATTCAGACTATCACGCTTTTAATATATCTGACCCAAAATCCAGAAATATACATAAGGCCAGTGTCAGAGATAGATTACTTCATCGTGCTTTATATAGACAATTATATCCATTTTTTGATAGGATATTTATCTACGACTCCTATTCTTGTCGCATAGACAAAGGCACGCATAAGGCAATAAATCAGTTTAGAAATTTTGCTTATAAAGTATCGCAAAACCACACTAAAACAGTTTGGATATTAAAGTGTGATATAAAGAAGTTTTTTGCTTCGATTGACCATAGTGTTTTTAAAAATATAATCAGTAATTATATACCTGATCAAGATATTAAGTGGCTACTTTGGCAAGTTATTGATAGTTTTGAAACCAGTCCCGATAAAGGATTGCCTTTGGGCAATTTGACCTCACAACTTTTAGTCAATGTTTATATGAACGTATTTGACCAATATATGAAACATAAACTAAAAGTCCGATATTATATTCGCTACGCTGATGATTTTGCTATTTTTTCCGATGACAAACACTATCTTGAAAAGATGTTAGCCAAAATTGATTTATTTCTTAGAGAAAAATTTAAGCTTAATTTACATCCCAACAAAGTATCTATTAGTACCTTGGCATCGGGGGTAGATTTTTTAGGTTGGGTACATTTTGTAGATCATAGAGTTTTGAGGAGCGTCAGTAAAAGGAGGATATTTGTGAATATAAGGCTTGCTAAAGAAAAATTAGACCAAGAGTTAATAACAGAATATTCGTTTAATCAAACATTGCAATCGTACTATGGGATATTGAAACATTGCCAGGGTCATAAGTTATCTTTGGAAATTGAATTTTTGGTGAAAAGATAGTATTTAGTTAACTTATTATTTATTAAAGAATAAACAATATTACACTTGACACAGAAGCCTTAATATTATAGATTATACAGTTATCTGATTGTATTTATGGAACTACCAAACAAACAATTGAGTAAGATTTTGGACTCTAGTAATAGGATTTTATTAACTGGAACCCAAAATCCTAATGTTGACGTCCTCAGTAGTACAGCTGCCTGGTGGGTTTTTTTAGAAATGCAATCAAAACAAGTTGATGTGATCTTTGACGGTCAGATCAATAAGCTCAAATTTTTGCCAAGCAAGATTGACTTTAAAAATGATTTGAACAATCTCAATAAGTTTAAAATTGTTCTTGATACTTCCAAGACTAGCGTCAAGCAACTTAGCTATGATGTCAAAGATGATAAACTAGAAATCAATATTATTCCAGAGGATGGTATTTTTGAAGACAAAGATGTCAAAACAGATAGGGGAGAGTACAAATATGATTTGGTTATTAGTTTGGGATCACCTAGTTTAGAATCATTGGGACGAGTGTTTTCAGAACACCGTCATTTTTTTCATAAAGTTCCGATTATCAATGTCGATCGTTCAGTGGTCAATGAAAATTTTGGTGAAATTAATATTATTGAAACATCAGCTACTTCTTTGGCTGAAATTTCTTATCATGTTTTGCATAAGTATCTAGACAAAGAAATGGCTACTTGTTTATTGGCTGGTATGATTTCAGCTACCAATAGTTTTCAATCGCCACAAGTCACTCCTGATGCCTTGAGCCTAGCTAGTCAACTTATTATCAAGGGCGCAGACAGAGCCAAGATTATTGAAACACTTTATCGCACCAAAGATATTGATACACTCAAGAATTGGGGTAAGGTTTTGTCTCGTTTGCAAAAATCAGGTAATTTATTAATTTCTCATCTCAAGCATGATGAGACAGACAATTTGCCTCAAGACCTTCAAGAAATGGTAAAAGATCTTATTTTGGCAACACCTGGAGGGCAGGTAGCTGTGATCTTATATCAATTGGAACTCAATCAAACTGAAATCTGGTTTTATAGTATTAATAATATTAATTGTTTGGAATTAACCAACGAATTAGGAGCTAAAGGCGATCGTCAATTTTGTAAATTAGTAGTTGATAAGGATATAGAAAGAGCCCGTGAGCTTATTATTCGTAAAATACAGGACAAGCTAAATATAATAAATAGCGCTTAGTTGCTTCACAAAACAGGCAACTTGCTCTATAATATCTATGTTTCGCCATCGTCCTATAGCTCAGTTGGTTAGAGCACCACTCTTATAAAGTGGGGGTCCCGGGTTCAAGTCCCGGTAGGACGACCACCTTCATCATTGACAAAATCGTGGATTGTTGATACATTTCTACGGTAAAAATAATATATAAATGGGAACAAAGTTAAAAAGTAAAAGATTATCTGTAAAAAGACGTCGCCGTAAAAAGCTAAAACGTCGCAACAGATTTAAGAATAAATAGTCTATGCATAAACTAAGCGGTTTAAATTGGATAGCTATTATTTTGTTGATTATTGGCGGTCTCAATTGGGGTTTAGTTGGCTTGTTTGATTTTGATTTATTAGCTATTTTATTCGGAGAAAATATGGCTTTCACTAGAGTGCTTTATGCTTTGATTGGTTTGGCTGGTGTTTATGCTATTTTTATCTTGAACAAACTAGCCAGAAAATAAAATTATATTATTTAAGCCCGTCCCCCGCTTCGCGGGGGACGGGCTTTTGTTTTTGTATAATTATCAGAAATAATACTTAAAACAATAAAAATAATCTCTGTAAATAGGGGTTATTTTTTAATTAAAAAAATCCCCTCTAAGACTTACTTTAAAGGGGATGGAGTTTGATCAACTGCCTTGAGTTGCGGTAGGTTTTGGTTGATTATGATGGTTTTATAAACCAGTTGAGCTTCTTCTTCGGTCCAGTCACAGTCTGTAATTAAGTTGGTTTTGATTAACTTGGCATCCAAGTTAACTATATCAGCTAGACATTCATCACAGATCATGACAAAAGATGCTGTGCCATTGAATTTATGTCCATCAGTGATATCCTGATCATCAAGATAGGTAGATACCCCATAAGGCAGGCCACCTTGTTTGTGTGATCTCCATAAGCTATGACTGCAATTAGGACAATGGTCATATTGCAAGGCATCGCCCATTATGTTTTTGCCAAGCGGTGTTAGAAAAAAGATGTTCAAGGCTAGTATAGCAATCAAAGCTCCTGCGAGTAAGGGTTTGTGCATAGCCGGCTCCTTTTTGTTTGATTTGAAGGTACTAATTAATCATATGAGTATAGTATATTGATTATGGGCTGTCAATCGTTGTTTATTTTTATTTTAAAATAGTGTAATATAAATATATGTCAAAAGCTATAAAATTAATCATCTCCATCGTCATCTGTCAATTGGCTGGTGTGATTGGAGCCTTTTTTACTAGCCCCAATATTAGTGGTTGGTATGCTGGTTTAGTGAAACCAGCCTTTAATCCACCTAGTTGGATTTTTGGTCCAGTTTGGACAACTTTATTTTTATTGATGGGTATTGCCTTTTATTTTATCTGGCAAAAAGCAAATAAAAATAAGTTAGTTAGATTTGCTATGATATTTTTTATAGTACATCTAGTTTTCAATACCCTGTGGTCTATCTTGTTTTTTGGCTTACAAAATCCAGGTTTAGCTTTTTTAGAAATTATTATCTTGCTGGCCATGATTATTTTGTTGGTAGAAAAGTTTGCAAAGATAGACAAGAGGGCTGCCTGGTTGTTAGTACCTTATTTATTGTGGGTTAGTTTTGCTAGTATTTTGAATTATTCAATTTGGCAGTTAAATTTATAAAATATATGCCTAGAAGAAAAATAAAAAAATTTGTATTTATTGATTCTATGAATAATCTAGTAGGTTCTTGGTTGTTTTTAGTAGTTCATGCTATTTGGTTTTGGATTTGGTTGGCTTTTGATATAGATATCAATATGTTGACAATGATAGTCTCACTAGAGGCTATTATTTTGATGATAATATTATTGATGGCTCAAAATAAACAAAACATGCGTGATGATATCCGAGACGAAGCTGATCTACAAGCTGATCTTCGTTCAGCAGATCTTGCTGAAGAAATCTTGAAAGAAATCAATAGCCTCAAAAGAAGTATAAAAGAATTAAAGAAAAAATAGTATGTTTAGAAATTTTTTTATTTTAATATTTGTTTTAGTCTTACCGTTAACTTTGACTGCTTGTGGTAGAGGTGGAATCCCACCTACCCAAGAAGAGATAGGAGACAATATTGATGCGGTTGAAGATTTATTAGAAGAAGTCAATGAAGAATATAAAGTCCGTGGCAGTTGTGATACTATAGGTAGTTCTAGTCATTGTCTGGATTATGTTGGTAGTTTTTGGACAGAAGAGCAAATGACCCTTAACTGTCAGGGAGCTGGTACTTTCAAAAAAACAACCTGTCCTTATAGTACCAATGGTGGTTGTCGAGCTGGAGGCGGTACAATGGTAGAGACTATAGTTTGGTCTTATGATTATGGTGGCAATCCTATCACGGGAGAAAATGTCCAGTACGAGACCATGGCTTGCAATGCCAATCCAGTTGCTCAGTGGACACTACCAGATGATTTGTTTTTAGATTAAAAAAATAAAACAACCTTTATAGTATAAGGGTTGTTTTTTTATCCACAGATTTTTTGCCAATATTAGCAAAGTTTGTTATAGTAAAAATAGGTTGGTTCATTTACAAAAAAGCTTGTTCTTCAACGTATAAAGGAGGACTTATGTCCAAACGAAAGAGTAGTAACGGTAAATCAGGTAGATCCCATTCTCGAAAGAGGGGGGTTTGTCCAAAATGTGATACATATGGTGATTTGACTCACCATCATATTCTGCCCAAGCGGCATTGGCATGGTCAAGGTCCAGGTATCAAGTTGTGCTGGGATTGTCATCGAGAACTCGAAGATATTATTGCTAAGGCTGAGGGCAAACGTCATAAGAAAATGTCGATGCGAAGCTATTTTCGTATCATTTCGACTTTTTTGTATGACGCTGATGAGAAAGTCATCAACAAGATTGCCAATCAATTTGCGATACAACTAGCTCAGGCTAGTTAGCCTAAATTTATTTTTCAAACAAATCAGGATGAACAAGCACTAGTGAACCAACAACCCCGTCTATAAGATGGGGTTTTTCTTTTTTTCAAAAAACCCTTGAAATATTTTTAAAATTAATGTATACTGTTAGCTCTTAATAATTAAATTTTTACAACAAAACTTATGAACAAGAAATTTAAAGGATTGATTTTCTTTATTCTAGAGATCGCCGTGATAGCGGTGATTTTGTATTTTGTACGTGGTAAATTGGTACTTAGTCACAATCATGAGGTCAGTCATTATCTGCCAATGTTGATTGACATTGCTTTTTTGGCTTTATTTGCATCTTTTGGCGGTCGTCTAGCCAAAGCAATCAAGATTGCTCCAATGGCTGGCAAGATTATCATGGGTATTATTGCTGGTCCGGCTTTACTTGGCGTTTTGGATCCTTATGCTGAGGGTGTGGAGTTAGCTAGATTAGCTGGTGTGTTATTTATTTTGTTTGAAGCTGGTCTGCATTTTGATATGCAGCTACTCAAAAAAAATATCGGCATTGCTACCGCTGTAGCATTTGGGGGAGTATTAGTGCCTTTACTTTCTTTTACTGCATTAGGATATTATGTGCTTGATATGAATCTGGTAGCAGCTATATTCTTGGGTGGTATTTTTACTGCTACTTCAGTTGGTTTATCAGTCGAAGCTCTCAAGCGAGCTGGTAAGCTAGAAACTTCTCTTGGTAACAAAATAGTTGGTGCAGCCGTAATTGATGATATTTTAGGTGTAATAATTTTGACTATTTTAGCCAAAATATCTACTACCGCTGGAGCTGAACACGGTGTAGAACAAGTAGGTATGAATCCTTTTGTAGCTTTAGCTATTGGTGTAGTAGTATTTTTGGTAGCTACTTATGCTTTATGGAATATGGGTATTGCTGACAAGATTGTAAAATATTTGAACAAAAATTATCAAAATAATAGTACTGGTATTTTTACTCGTTTCTTTTTTGGAATGTTGATGCTTGGTGCTTCTCTAGCTGCAGTACTAGGACTGGAGCCTGTTTTGGGTGCTTTTGGTATCGGTGTAGTATTATCCAAAGTAGACAATGAAATCAAGCACAGTGCTTGGGAAAAGATAGAGGGCTATATGCATATTTTCGTAGGTGGCTTTTTGGTCTCGATTGGTACTATGTTGCCACGAGCTGCTTTGGTAGATTTCAAAGTTTGGATGTGGGCCATTGTATTTACTATTTTGGGTTTTGCTGGTAAATATCTAGTAAAATATTTATTTAAAAATAAAAAAGATGGCAAACTTGTTGGTCTAGCTATGTCTATACGCGGTGAAGTTGGTCTTGTTTTTGTAGCAGTTGCTTTGGCAAATCATGCTCTTGATCAGACTATGGCTGCCGCTGCTTTATTGGGCGTTATTCTGGTAACTATCTTGGGTGCTATATTATTTGAAAAAGAAATTATAAAGCAAACAAAAGAAGAAAAAGCATTAGCTTAAATTTATTTATATTTAAACTCCCTGGCATTCGCCGGGGGGTTTTTTATTTACTGCAATTTCTGGTATAATAAAGCCATAAATAATAAAGCTTATGACAACTTATATACTTTTTATTGTTGGATTTTATTTTTTGATAAAAGGCGCTGATTGGTTAGTTGGTGGTGCCTCTTCTATTGCCAAAAAATTTCATGTTTCCAATTTAGTAATTGGTTTGACTATTGTGGCTTTTGGTACTTCTGCTCCAGAGCTTATAGTCAATTTATTTGCTTCTTTTCAAGGAAGTAGTGATCTTGCAATTGGTAATATTGTTGGTTCCAATATCTCAAATGTATTATTGATACTTGGTATATCAGCTATTATTTTTCCGCTCGCTGTCAAACGCGGTACTGTCTTAAAAGAAATTCCTCTCAATATGTTGGCAGTTATTGTTTTGTGGTTGTTAGTCAATGATGTTTTGATAGATAAGGCTGGCATGAGTGCATTGACTCGTATTGATGGTGGTGTTTTATTATTATTTTTCATAATATTTCTGTATTATACTTTTGGTATTGCCAAAGTTGAGGGTGAAGGTGAAAGTGTTAAGAAATATAATAATTGGACTGCAATTGGTATGATAATTGCTGGTGCAGCTGGTCTAGCTTTGGGTGGTTATTGGATTGTTGAAGGAGCAATTGTAATTGCTGGTAAACTTGGTATGTCAGAATCTTTGATTGGTTTGACTGTGGTAGCTATTGGTACTTCTTTACCAGAATTGGCAACTTCAGCAGTGGCTGCTTATAAGCATAATGCTGATATTGCTATTGGTAATATTATTGGCTCAAATATTTTTAATATTTTTTGGATCTTGGGCTTGAGTGCCATGATAAAACCCTTATATTTTTCGGCGACTCTTAATATAGATATTTATATTATGGCTGTGATTACCATTATTTTGTTTATGTTTATGTTTGTGGGTCGCAAAAATGTATTACAGCGTTCGCAAGGTGTTATTTTAGTTCTTATTTATATTTCTTATATTATTTATTTGATTATGCGTGGCTAAGATGTTGGGTGATAAAATAATTTTCAAAAGTATTACAAGAGCTAGACTTATTTTGTGGATGTTGTTTTTTGTTTTTTTGATTGCCGCTGCTTGGTGGTATTATATTCAAGGTGAAGCAATGATACTACTGAGTCAAGCTAAATGGTCTTGGGTAGAGTCTGAAACAAATTTTCAGATTGATTCTGATTTTTCTTTTAATATTAGCGAACTTGATATTAAAAACGAGCAATATAATGATTTATTGTCTTGGCAAGATTTTTCTATAGATGGTAGTAATCAATATTATAATATAGATAATAATTTTACAGCTCGAGGTGATTTTGATGTAAATTCAGATAATCAAGGATCTTTTGAAGCAGTAGTTCATTATAAAAAAAATAGATAATGATTTGTATGTCAGGCCAGAAATGTTAGGTGATATAGATTTTTTATCTTCTAGTACTCTAAGTACTTTTTTAAGTGATGGTAATATTTTGGGTGTTAAATTGGCAGCAATTGGTGATCCATATACTACAGTGAGTTTTTCATATAGTGATGCTTTGCACGACGACGATCATCGTAATGAAATGACTGAAGATGAGATTTTTGCCATGTATGATTATATTATTGCTGGTGACTATACCTGGTCAAATATACAAAATCCAGTTAACAAAGAAAAAATATTTTTGTATCTTGATATATATGGCAAAGATCACAATAGTAATAATCCTGATTATATTTTTCCATCGCCACTTTATTGGGAATCTCCTCATTATCCTGATGGCCATGGTGATTTACCAACTTATGTTAAAACAAGTGGTTCGCCTTATGCCTATCAAATGACAGATGAGTATCTAGAAGATTTATTAGGTAAAATAGAAGAATTCTATATTGATTTACAATCTCAAGGTATAAATTTTCTTGGTTTTTTCTTGGATGACTTTATGAATGCACCTGGTTATTGGGATGAGAACATGGATCTGGAGCATCAAGATATAGCTTGGGATGGTAGGTCTGACTATCCGATTCCGCCAATTCATGATCCAGAACACGATGATTTTGAAGGTTATGCTTGGGATCATGGTTGGTCTTGGTGGGTTGGTGAACAATATGCTAGAGTGCAAAATTTTGAAGATTCTATCCATACTTTGACTATGCAGTATTGGGGTCGTAGTGAACATGTACTCAATGGTTCAGCTCGTAAATTTAGGACTTTGCCTGATGGTTATAAAGAACCTTTTTATTATAATAATCCTGCTTATACTCCTGGTAAAACTAGTCATCGTTTTTTTGAAGGAGCAGCCGTTAGTATGTCATCTTATGTAAATTTTACAGAATTACTTCGTGATCCAGATCATCCAAATTATTGGCACGGGCGAGCATTTTTCCCCAAAGATTTATTGTTGATGTATAGTATTGAAGGAGAAGTTGATGGTCGTAATGGCCGTTATGGTGAATGGGTAGATGGAGGTTATAATGGATATCTTAATGGTTTAGCTGATTGGACAGCTGGCACCAACGCAGTTTATGAAGCCGGTAATGAAGCTATGATTGCTTTGGAATATGGAGATTATCCAGAGACTGGTGGGACTATCTTAGCTTTATTTACTGATCCTGCTTTATGGCCATATCTTGACGGAGAACCCGTGCCTATTTGTGGTAATGGAATAATGGAAGAAGGTGAAGAATGCGATGGAGAGGATGGAGTTGGTGAACATCAAATTTGTATAATCTGTCGCTTATTTACACATACTTATTGTGGAGATGGAGAAGTTCAACAGCCTAATAGTGAAGGTATTGGTGGGCCAGATAATGATGGCTTTGAAGAGTGTGATGATGGTAACAACGAAGACGGTGACGGCTGTTCTGCTGATTGTTTGGTTGAGGAAGATCCACCAGAGGATCCATACTGTGGTGATGGTCATCAAGATGAAGGTGAAGAGTGTGATGATGGAAATAATGAAAATGGTGACGGCTGTTCAGCTGATTGTTTGGTTGAGGAAGATCCACCAGAGGATCCATACTGTGGTGATGGTCATCAAGATGAAGGCGAAGAATGTGATGATGGTAATACCCAAAATGGTGATGGCTGTTCTAGTATTTGTTTGATTGAAATAGAAGATCCAGATCCATACTGTGGTGATGGTCATCAAGATGAAGGTGAAGAGTGTGATGATGGAAATACCCAAAATGGTGATGGCTGTTCAGCTGCTTGCCTTATTGAAATAGAAGATCCAGATCCATACTGTGGTGATGGTCATCAAGATGAAGGCGAAGAATGTGATGATGGTAATACCCAAAATGGTGATGGCTGTTCTAGTATTTGTTTGATTGAAGAAATTGACCCTGGTGTGACTTGCGGCGATGGAATAGTCAACCAAGACAGTGAAGAGTGTGATGATGGTAATACAGATAATAGTGATGGTTGCTCTGCTGATTGTTTGATTGAAATAGAGGATCCAGATCCATACTGTGGTGATGGTGAGATCAACCAAGATAATGAAGAATGTGACGATAATAATAATTTAGATCTTGATGGTTGTTCTGCTATTTGCGAAATAGATCCATATTGTGGTGATGGTGAGATCAATCGACCAACCGAAGAATGTGATGACGGCAATGGACAAGATGGAGACGGTTGTTCATTTATTTGTAAGATTGAAGTAGATCCAATTATTATAGACACCCCCTTAGTTGATGATGATTTTATTATAGACCCAGTTGGTAATCCAGCTGAAGTATTTTTTGATATACAAAATATAAATATCGAAGAATATTTCCCTGAACCAGAATCAGAACTTAATTCTTCTTATGATGTTCCTAAAAATGAATGGATACATATCGAACTACCTCAAGAGAAATTAACTCAATCAGAATCAGAAGATGAATTGGTTTCACAAGATATTGTTATAGACTTTAGTGATAAAATTGGCAACATCATGGCCAACCTACAAAATACCAATCTTTTTAAGATCAAAGATACTCGCCAACGTATGTCTGTACCTGGTGGTGAATTATCTAGAGTTCAGCTAACTATCAAAGATAATAAAGCAGAAGAATTTATATTGGCTATTTTGGGAGAGGATGCAGATTTAGAACAATCATTTCAGTCGTGGCATAGGATCAATACAGTTCAATGGCAACAAATGGAGCATGATTTAGAGCGTACAAAATTTTATATTTGGATTCATCGTCAGACCAAAGAGGTGCATGGATTAGAAGTTATTGTTGAAGATTTTGTCATAGCCAACAAAGATTATAGTTTTATTTTTGATATTAATTTAAGTTTTTATATAAATCAAACAACAGTTAAAACAATTATAAAACCAAATAAGATTACAGATTGGCAAAGCAAATTATTTGATATTTATAGTAGTAAAATACAACCCGACAATGATATTGATCAAGATGGTCTATCTGATGCTTTAGAGAGGTATTATGGTACAGATCCAAATAATCCAGATACAGATGGAGATGGTTTTTTGGATGGTATAGAAGTAACTAATGGTTACAATCCCTTGGGTACAGGGTAATTGTCTTAAAATATAAATATTAATTTGATTTTATGGAATTTCAAAAACCAAAAATCGTTTATGATAAAGACGAAATTTTGGATGAGACGGATGTTGTTCAAGATGATTTGATAAACAACAATCCACTTCCAAGTTCAAAAAAATCTGTCTTCAAAGCCAAAATAAGTATTATTTTAGTTGTATTATTTTTAGTAATTATTGGTTTGGCTGGCTGGTGGTATTATGCACAAGGTGCAGCTATGTTATTGGCCAAGCAAGCTACTTGGCAATGGGGAGAAGATTTTACTCATTATACTGCAGATACAACTTTTTCTATTAAAGTATCTGACATGCAGTTACCAGATAATTCTTTTAGTAGCTTTTTTACTTTTGATAATTTATCTATAGATTTTGATACTAGTCATTATGCTAGCAATAATGATTTAGCTGGTCAGGCTGATCTTAGTATTGACATACCCGGCACTAACTTTAGTACTATAGTAGACTACAAAAAAATTGATGATATGTTTTATCTAAAGCCAGATATGGATAGTTTAGAAAATCTTTTGCCGCAGATAGGGGTCTTGGGTATTAGAGAAGACAGACCTTATACTACAGTGAGTTTTTCATATAGCGATGCTATTCATGATCCAGATCACAACAATGGCATGTCAGAAGATGCAATTTTTGACATGTATGATTATCTAATAATGGGAGATTATACTTGGGATGCTATAGTAAATGATCATAACAAATCTAAGATTTTTATGTACTTGGATATTTGGGGTAAAGATACCAATGTCTTTAGTGAAAAACATATTATCCCTGCACCTCCGTATTATATTACTGACAACTATCCTCAAGGTCATGGTAGTATTCCTTCTGATGTAAAACAAAACGGCAGCCCTTATGCTTATGTACAATCTGATGAATATTTTGAAGATTTAACTAATAGTATTGATATCTGGATTGGTGAATTACAAGATCAAGATATCAGTATTGCTGGAATATTTTTGGATGATTGGGGACACTCTGCTTTGTGGTGGGATGATGATATGACAGAAGCCAATATGGATAAGGCTTGGCCAGGTAGAGGACATACTCGTACAGAACAAGATGAATGGTGGATCAATGAACAATATCCTCGTATGTTAAAGTTTGAAGAAGATTTACATAATATTTTTGTAAAATATTATGGTTATAGCGATATTATTACCAATGGTTCGTCTCGTCGTTTTCGTGATTTACCAAACGGTCAAAAAGAGCCATTTTTTTATGGCAACCCTGACTACACACCAAACAAAATTAGTCGTCGAGCTTTTGAGGGACCAACTATGGACATAGATCATTATGTAAATTTTCCAGAGATGTTGCTTGACTTTAGTGACGAAGATTATAAATATTATCGAGCTTGGTTTCCCAAAGATTTATTATTGATGTATAGCGTGTCAGGTGATGTCGGGGGCATGAATGGTGATTATGGAGATTGGGTATTGGATCCACCATATAATGGTGAAGCTGATTGGACCACAGCTGTAGAGTTGGCCTATGAAGCAGGACCTGATGCTATGCTAGCTTTAGAATTTGGTAGTTATCCTATAACTGGAGGCACTTGGTTGGCTTTATTTACAGATACTAGTAAGTGGCCTTATATGGATCAGCCGGCAAATGATAATGACCAGCCAGATTTTACAGACAATGATATTGATATAAGTGATAGTTGGATTTCTTGGTCAACTAAAGATTGGAACAAAACATCTGATCAAGATTTTATAGAATTGGTAAATGAAAAATTGAGTCAATTTATTATCAAAGCCAAAGACAAAAATCTTTTTAAGATTAGTGACCCTCATCAAAGTAAAAATGTTGCTGATACTAAATTTAAACAAATAAAATTTTCAGCCAAGCCTGGTGTTAGTGAAGAGCTTGTAAATATTTTTATTGAATTGTATCCAGGGATGGAGATAGAAAAATTTGAAGAATACAAAAATACCAAACCAGAAATGTGGCAAGCTATGCAGGGTCTTTTTGAAAAAATTGAGTTTTATTTATGGATAAATACTGATACCAAAAATATTCAAGGAGTAGATATGATGGTTGATAATTATAATTATATTTCAGAAGAATTTTCTGCTAAATATGATTTTGAGTTTAATTATTTACTAACTGCTGTAGAATCTAAAGAGATTATAGTTCCAAAAAATGTATTGACTTGGGAAATATATTTTTCTGAGTTTATAATGAATATGTTTTCTAATAATGTCAATTTTGATAATCCAAATACTAGAGGAAATACCGATTTTTTGCCTGATAGTGATGGTGATGGCTTGACTGATCATGAAGAAAGTTATTGGAATACTGATCCAAACAATCCAGACACAGATGGAGATGGCTATACAGATCAAGAAGAAGTAGCCAACGGTTATAATCCCAACGGAGAAGGAATGTTAGAATAAGGATTTTAATAAAAAAACAGCCTTTCGAATATACTCAAGGCTGTTTTTTATTTAATATAATTTAGTGGATTTTTACGGACATCATTGACTCGAACTTCAAAGTGAATATGAGGACCAGTGGACCAACCAGTTGATCCTACCAAAGCAATAGTCTCACCACGAGATACAGAATCTCCTTTACTGACCAATAGTTTAGAAGCATGACCATAAAGTGTTTTTATACCATTACCATGATTGACGACTACATTATAACCATAGCCAGATGACCAACCAGATCTTTCTATTTTACCAGCTTCAGAAGCGTAGATAGGAGTACCAGTCTTATCAGCAATATCTACACCATGATGTCGCCAGTGATAATATTGGGTAATGGTATGGCTATTGCTTGGCCAAAGGAGTTTGCTACCAGTATCTACTGGAGCGTCTTCATATTTTTCATTGCTATAGACTGGAGCGGGTGGTCTATAAGAAGAGACAACTTTTGTTGGTCTGACTCCACCAGGAATAAAGAGTAAATCACCAATCTGGATATCACCAGAGTCAGCCAATTTATTAGCGGCTACAATTTCACTTGCTTCTGTTTGATATTTTTTAGCAATAGCCAAAACAGTATCGCCAGATTTTATTTCATGGTTGACACCAGAGTTTGGTAGGATAGTCAACTTTTGACCAGGGCGGATAGTACTATTCCAGCTCAAGTCATTTTCCCAAAGAAGAGTATTGACTGTTACATTAAATTTTTCAGCAATATGTCCTAGGACATCTCCAGACTGGACAATATATTCAATAGCGTCAGCTCTGTTGCCTTCACCTGATTTTTCTAAAATGTCAGTGTCTTCCGGATTTACCAAAACCAAAGTAGCAGAGTCAGGTGAAACTTCGGTTGTACTATCTTCTGTGTCTGCAAAAGGAGTATTGATAACAATTTCTTGTAGATTACCTTGATCTTCCAGATAATTGGATACTTGTGGTTGATTTATAGCTGGTCCAGATTCTTCGATTAGTTCACTCCAACTTTCTTCATCAGAAGTAATCAAAGAAGAAAGTAGAGTACGATTGGCATATTCTTCTGTGCTATAGTTTTGAGCAAAGATATTATTGGTACTAACAGAAATTATTATAATAATAATCACTAGAGCTGGTAAATATTTTTTTATAAATATTACATAATTAAGATGCAAAATATTTATTTTTTTGGTTTTTATTTTAAGGCGTAGAGTAATTTTGTATATAAATAAAATAATAGGCAAAACAGTAAATTTGCCTATCACCAATATACCCATGCCAGCTGTGCGAAAAAATCTGCCCAAAGAACGACCAAACCATAATAATCCATCAGTAGATTTTAGGGCAATCTTATTTAAAATTTTCTTGAAAAACAGGCTAATAAATTTATATTAATAATAAATAATAGCGTAATATAAATAATACCATAACAGAATCGAAAGCGATAGTCAATGCTTTTGTTTGTGTTTGATTTTTGGGCTTATATTTGGTAAAATATGTTTATAATTGTAAAAAATTATGGAATATAAACCCAATAAAATAGAACAAAAATGGCAAAAGTTTTGGGAGAAAAA
>Ga0257125_1001207_pt1 | contig 27723 bp, 23 predicted proteins | sample SI106_200metaG_FD_190183 | JGI IMG/M metagenome (GOLD analysis project Ga0257125, IMG submission 190183) | Marine microbial communities from Saanich Inlet, British Columbia, Canada - SI106_200 | ecosystem: Environmental > Aquatic > Marine > Inlet | place: Canada: British Columbia | collected... | reverse complement strand
ACGCAGATAAAATGCAGGCTGTTTATGAAGAGCCAATGATTTTATTGACGGATCAAAAAATATCTAACTTACAAGATTTATTGCCATTATTAGAGTCCTTGGCTCAAGCTGGTAAAAAAGAATTAGTAATTATTGCCGATGATATTGAAGGCGAAGCTCTAGCAACTCTAGTAGTTAATAAAATTCGAGGAGTATTTTCTGCTTTAGCAGTTAAGTCTCCGGGTTTTGGTGATGGTAAAAAAGAAACCTTGACTGATATTGCAGTTTTGACCGGAGCTAAAGTTATTTCAGAAGAAATTGGCTTGAAATTAGCCAGTGCCACTGTTGATATGTTGGGCTCAGCTCATAAAGTAGTTGCCACCAAAGATGATACTACCATTGTCGATGGTCGAGGTGACGAAGGTGCTATTAAAGAAAGAATTAATCAGATTGAAGCAGCTATTCAAAATGCAGATTCTGATTTTGATAAAGAAAAATTGAGTGAGCGTTTAGCAAAATTAACTGGTGGTGTGGCTGTAATTAAAGTGGGAGCAGCTACTGAAACAGAAATGAAAGAAAAGAAAGATCGAGTTGATGATGCATTGCATGCTACTAGCGCTGCTGTTGAAGAGGGTGTTATTGTTGGCGGCGGCGTAGCTTATATTCGTGCTTTGCAATCTATTGATAAACTAGAACTATCTGGGGAAGAAAAATTAGGGGCAGAGATTTTAAAAAAGGCTTTAGTTACTCCTTTGGCTCAAATTGCAGATAATGCTGGGCAAGATGGCAGTGTAGTAGTAGCTGAAGTTTTGAATCGTTCAGATAATGCTGGTTATAATGCCAGTGAAGATAAATATGAAGATTTAGTTCAGGCTGGTGTAGTAGATCCGACTAAAGTTGCTCGTTCTGCTTTACAAAATGCTGCTTCAGCAGCTGGTATGTTTTTGACTACGGAAGTTATCATTACCGATATTCCAAAGCCAGAATCAGAAACTCCTCCAATGCCAGGAGGAATGCCTGGTATGGGCGGCATGGGAATGATGTAAGAAAAAAATTTAAATAAAATTTAAAAACAGCGTCATTGGACGTTGTTTTTTTATATGTTAAAAAATGGTATAATAATATTGAAAAAGTGTATGAAGAAGAAAGTCGTAGACGACAATGAATTAGAATACCGGAGTAATGAGAATTACCCCTGGGAATATGAGCAAGCCAATGAAATCTGGGTAGCTAATTTTGATATTTTGAAAAAGAAAAGTCAGCCAGTAGAAGCAGAAGAAAATGATATTATAGAAGAAAAGTTAACGGATAATGAAGTTGATATCGATTTAGGCGAAGACTCAGTCGAGGCTTTAGACGGTGAGATAGATATTGATGAAAATGAAATAGATTTAGACGATGAGGCTGAAGAAGATAAGGTTGAACTAATAGATGAAGAAAATGAGACAGAAACTGAAGATAATTTAGACGATGGGATTTTAGTAGGTAGCGGGGAAGCAGCTTCAGATTTTGATATAAGTACCACTGAATCTTCTTTGCCACTAGCTAGAAAATTTTCTTGGATTTTGGCTAGTACATTATTATTTTTTATTATTATAGCCGGTGAAGTTTTACTGACAAATTTGAGCATAAAATTTTATTGGCCTAATAATTTAGTTTTACCAATTACTTGGTTATGGCGCATTGGATTGTTGGTGGCCTGGGTGGTTTTGGGGTTTAAAAAATTAGACCTAGATAAAGAACAGATTTTTGCTACAAGCGTGACCGCTTTTGTTCCGGGCGTAGTGGTCGTAGCTATTTGGAAGATTGTTATTATTGAGTCTGTTTGGACTTGGATTAATTTATTAATTGAGCCAATTTGGATGTTGCTAGTCATAGCATTATTTGGCTCTTTGTTAATAAAAATATTATTTAGACAAAAACATTAATTATAATTAATTATTTTATTATGTCAGAAATGTCAGAGGAATTAAAAAAAGATATCGAAACTAATAAGACCATGGCCGCCATATCTTATGTTTGGATTTTATGTTTAGTGCCATTGTTATTAAATCGTAAATCTAAATTTGCTCAATTTCATGCCAAGCAAGGATTATTATTGTTTGTTATTGAAATTATTGGTTGGCTTGTATTTTGGATCCCAATCGTTGGCTGGGTTTTGCTTATCATAGTTATTGCCCTAGCTCTTTTAGGCATCAAAAATGCTATGGAAGGTAAATATTGGACAATGCCTTTTATTGGCAAGTATGTTAATAAGTTCAATTTGTAAATTTCGGTGACTAACAAAATAAAAATTGTATCAGCGATCTATTATCCTTCAATTGATCGGAAAGTTTTAGCTCAAATAATCAAGTCTAACATTGAGCTTGTTCGACTTGGTTTTTTGTTTAAAGACTACAAAACATATATAGATTTAATTAAAGAGATTAGGAAGTCTGAATCAGGTATTGTTTTAGATTTGCCAAGTCAAGATATTAAACTTGGTAAGATGCAAAATAATTCTCAAGAATTATTGGGACAAGATTTAATTATTGTGGCGGCTAATTCTGATTTGGCAGATATAAATATAGCAGATTTAGATTATAAAGTTTTACCAGTTAGTGATCGAATTAAGTCTGGGCATTTGATAAAGAGTGATCGAATTTTTATTAATAATGGTTTAGTCAGATTATTGGTGGATAGAATTGAAGATAATTTAATTTACGCCAAAGTAATTCAAGGTGGTTTAGCGCAAACTAATAATAATGTAATCGTTGCTGGCTACATTTCAAATATGAAATTTTTAGACAAAGATATAGTAGCTGCGATTAATTTAAAAACAGATTATTTGTCTTTGTTAATTTCAGATGTTACAGAATTAAAGAGAATTAAAAAAATATTAGCTAATTCATTATCAAGTGGGAAAAAAATTGCCACGAAGTTAATTGTTAGACTAGAAAGTTTAGCCCAAGTAAAATCAATTATGGATTTAGTTAAATTAGCAGATGGTTTATTTATAGATCATCAGCGTTTATCTTGGCAGGTGCCAGAAATCAAATTAGCAATGATAGAAAAAGAATTAGCAGATAAATGTCATAGTATAGATAAAGAAGTATTGTCTAGTTTGAACTAAGGTATTTTTTTGTTATAATATACTTAAGTAAAGATTTTTAAATAAAATAAATATTTATGAAAAAGAATAAATTCGTTTTGTGGTTTAAAGACACAGGCATCAAAGACATTCCAAAAGTAGGAGGGAAAAATGCCTCGTTAGGAGAAATGTATAGTAAATTAACTCCAAAAGGTGTGGCTGTGCCAAATGGTTTTGCAGTTACATCATATGCTTATGATTATTTTCTTAAAACTGCTGGTATTCAGGATGATATTAGGGAGATCTTGAAAGATTTAGATACTCACGATGTTAGAAATTTATTTGCTCATGGTAAAAAAGTTCGGGAGACTATTATGGGCGCAGAATTTCCAGAAGATTTAAAAGCGGCTATTTTAGAGTCATATCATCAACTATCCAAACAATATAAAAATGCAAATACTGATGTTGCTATTCGTTCTTCGGCTACAGCAGAGGATCTTCCGGATGCTTCTTTTGCCGGTCAACAAGAATCATATTTAAATATAAAAGGTGATAAGGCTGTGTTGGAGGCTTGTAAAAAGTGTGTAGCTTCTTTATTTACTAATCGAGCTATTTCTTATCGTGAAGATAAAGGTTTTAATCATTTTGATGTTAAACTTTCTATTACAGTACAAAAAATGGTTCGTTCAGACAAAGCATCTTCTGGTGTGATGTTTTCTATAGATACTGAGTCTGGATTTAGAGACGTAGTCTTAATAAATGGAGCTTATGGTTTAGGAGATTACATTGTTCAAGGTGTGGTCACTCCTGATGAGTATTATGTTTTCAAACCAAATTTAAAACCAGGCTTAAATCCAGTTATTAGTAAAACCTTAGGCTTAAAAAGAAAAAAATTAGTATATAATACTTCTGGTAAAGGATCGCCAATCAAGGGCGTGCCAGTTTCAGAAGCTGATCGTAATACTTATGTATTAACAGATAAGGAAATTGTTCAGTTATCCAAATGGGCAGTCCAGATTGAAAATCATTACAAAAAACCAATGGACATGGAATGGGCCAAAGATGGTAATACTGGAAAATTATTTATTGTCCAAGCTCGTCCAGAAACTGTCCGTAGCCAAGAAGATGTAAATGTTTTGGAAGAGTATGTTTTACCAAAAAAAGGTAAATTATTAGCTGAAGGCGCTTCGGTTGGATCAAAGATTGGCAAAGGCAAGGTACATGTTATTGAGGATGTCTCTCAAATTCATAGTTTTCAAAAAGATGAAGTTTTAGTAACAAAAATGACGGATCCAGATTGGGAGCCAATTATGAAAATAGCTTCCGCTATTGTCACTAATTCTGGTGGACGTACTTGTCATGCCGCTATTATCTCTCGTGAGCTAGGAATTCCTTGTGTAGTTGGTACAGGAGACGGTACCAAGAAGATTAAAAATGGTAAAGACATTACAGTCAGTTGCGCTGAAGGTGAGCGAGGACGTATTTACAATGGTCTTCTAGATTTTAAAATTAAAAAAACAAATTTAAAGAATTTTAAAAAGCCAAAAACCAAGATCATGATGAATATCGGCAATCCAGAAATGGCCATGGCCCAGAGTTTTATTCCTAATGAAGGCGTAGGACTTGCGCGAGAAGAATTTATTATTTCAAATTATATTCGTATTCATCCATTAGCTTTATTAAATTTTAATAAGCTAAAAGATCAGAAAGCTAAAAAAGAGATTGAAAAATTAACCGCTGCTTATAAAAATAAGCCACAGTTTTTTGTAGATAAATTAGCTGAGGGCATTGCCAGGATTGCGGCTAGTTTTTATCCTAAAGATGTTATTGTCCGTTTGTCAGATTTTAAATCAAATGAATATGCAAATCTTATTGGTGGCAGACAATTTGAGCCAATCGAATCCAATCCAATGATTGGTTGGCGCGGAGCTAGTCGTTATTATGATCCAAAATACAAACCAGCTTTCGTATTAGAATGTAAAGCCTTAGTTAAAGTTCGAGAAGAGATGGGCTTGAATAATGTTAAGATCATGGTGCCATTTTGTCGAACCATAGAAGAGGGTAAAAAAGTTTTACAGATCATGAAAGAAAATGGTTTACAAAAAGGTAAAAATGGCTTGGAAGTTTATGTAATGTGTGAGATTCCATCTAATGTTATTTTGGCTGATGAGTTTTCTAAAATATTTGATGGTTTTTCCATCGGTTCAAATGATTTAACTCAACTTACTTTGGGAGTGGACAGGGACAGTGAATTAGTGGCTCACGTTTATGACGAAAGAAATAAATCGGTTAAAGATATGATTTCTCGAGTGATAAGAACTGCTAAAAAGAATAAGCGTAAAATTGGAATTTGTGGTCAAGCGCCATCAGATTTTACAGATTTCGCTCAATTCTTGGTTGAAGAGGGAATTGATACTATTTCTTTAAATCCAGATACAGTTATTAAGACGATGTTGGCCATTAATCAGACAGAGAAAAAACTAAAAGCTAAAAGGAAAAAATAAGATTTTAGCTAATATTAGATAATAAATTAAAACCGACTAAGTATTGCTTAGTCGGTTTTTAGCTAAAATTATTGACTAATTATAGTATTAGTAGTTTAATAACAATTACCGGTTCTTTGTTAGTCTTACAATCAAACGAAAAGGAGTATTCTATGCAAAGTTTGCGTAGCACCCTCAACAAGCTATTCGGGCGTCGTATGCACCCGAAGACCTCGGTAATATCTCAGAAATGTCGTATTTCTATTGGTGCCAAACAATTACGAATTACAGGGCAGCAGTTAGAAATGGCCAGAGGTCTTCACGCAGAGGTCTGCAAGGTGGAAAGAGGTCTTGTAATTTTAGAGGGTCCGCAAGAAGAAATTTTTGAGTGTGTTGGCACCTTAGTCAGCTATGAGCAAGAGCATCTTGCCAAGCATGAACAGCACGTTACGCGTGGTGGTCGTCGTCAACATCGTTTGGCTGGGTAAAATCATTGCTTTCTCCCTAATTGCCTTTATAGGTGATTAGGGGGTTTTTTATTTTGAAAAAAATAGCAATATTTGCTATAATTGGTATATAAAATTAAATTAGCCATGCATTTACTTTTTGCTAAACAATTTAGAAAAGCAGGAAAGAATATCGCAGTTTTTGTGTTGATTTTTTCTTGGATATTTTCTGGTTGGCCTATTTATAGCCTGATACCGCAGATGCAGGCAGCTCAAGTGAATGTTTCTCCTTTGATAATAAATAATAAGTCAATTCATTTTAGTCATACAGATGATAATATAAATGAAAATTTAATTATAAAAACAGATAAGCATACTTATTCTGGCTTAGCTAGAGAAAGTATTTATTTTAGTGTTACTAATATAGCCACCAAGGACGAGGTTGTTAATGTGCAAGCCTACTTTCCCGCAGAAAATGGAGAGGTGAACAATATCTCTCATTGGGCAAAAGATGTCACTTATCAAGTAAGTGTTCCTGAATATGCTACACAAACTTATATGTGTGAAGGTGGATGGATTAAGGATAGTCATAGGAATAATAATTTGAGTTGTAGTTTATTTGATGAACTTGGTATTTGTGCGCAATATGACTATTCTGATGTAATAAGGGGAGAGGGCGTTGGTTATTACTGCGCTAGCTCAAATGAGAATAGGGACTGTGATTTTGTAAATGAAGAGCTAATGGAATGTGTTGTAGAAAAAGTACAGATAGCTTCTCATAAAGAAACAAAATACAGAGAAGGCTGGAAAGAGATAGAGTTATCAGACAATTCATTAGAGATTGAAGGGGGTTTTTGGAGTAAATTATTTGGAAATAATATAGAGAGAAAGACAATACCAGATAATCTACGAGTTAAGAAAAGCACCATTGGTAATAGCCGCGTTATTAAACCAGGTGAAACTCAATATTTTAAAATGGATATATCATTTTTAGCTAATACTTCAGATGAATTTTACATTGAGGCTATCGGTGATAAGGATGGTTATGGCCTTTTAGACCCCTGGTGGGATTCAAGTTGGGTTTATAGTAAGCAGATTACTATTGATAATACTAAAGTTGACGCAGATTTAACTAATTTCCCAGTTTTAATAGATTTATCTTCTGATACTAGTTTAGCGACTTATGCTCAAGAGAATGGGGATGACATTGCTTTTATTGCTTCTAATGAGACAACGCAACTTGATCACGAAATAGAATTTTTTAACGGTACAACTGGAGAGTTGCAAGCTTGGGTTGAGGTACCGGCTCTATCTTCAAGTAGTGATACAATTATTTACATGTATTATGGAAACACCGCGGCTAGTAATCAAGAAAATGCTAGTGGTGTCTGGGATAGTGATCATAAGATTGTTCATCATCTGCAAGATCTAACCACTTCTACCACTGAAGATAGTACCTCAAATAATAATGATGGTACAAAAAGAGTAGCAAACGAGCCAATTGAAGCAAGTGGAAAAATAGACAAAGCGCAAAGTTTCGATGGGACGAATGATTATGTAAAAATAACAAATAATTTTGTTGGTACTGCCACATCTCTAACCATTTCTTCTTGGATTAAGAAAGAGAGCGGAGGGCATACCTATGAATGTGCTCTACATAAAGGATCCGCTAACACTATTGGAAGTAGTGACTATTGGTTGGGTGTGGATATTAATGATAATTTAACGGCTACTATTGGCGCCAACGCTGGTGTTGGTTGGTCTGCGGGGCAGACTGCAATTACAGCAACTTATGGAGAGTGGTATCATTTAGCAGCTGCCTGGGATGGATCAATTGTTAGAGTCTACGTAAATGGAGCGTATAATAAGCAATATAATTTAAGTTCATACAGTAGTTTAACTACCCCTACGAGATTTGGATCTTCTGCGGATGGGACTAATTATCAATTTAAGGGGGGAGTTGATGAAATGAGGATTTCCACCTCTGCTAGAAGTGCTAGTTGGATAAAAACGAGTTACAACAACCAAAATTCTCCCTCTTCTTTTTTTACTTTAGGCACAGAGATTGGATTAAGTGCCCCTAGCTTACATAATGTTCCCTTTGATAATGAAGAAACCCCAGACACTACACCAGTATTTGAGTTTACAGCAGAGGATCCAGATGGTACATCTGACTTAGTTTATCAGATTGAATGGGATGATAATATTCTTTTTAGTTCACCAACGACACGCACTTCAGATACTCATAGTGGATTTATAAACACTGAAAATGGTGGTGACACTAGCCCTTTTACAGAAAATGAAAGAATTAGATTTACCGTGCAGGCTGCAGATGTTTTAGCTAACTCTGCTGATAACACGGTTTATTATTGGCGTGTAAGAGCTAAAAATGACGGCGGTTCTTTTAGAGCTTGGACAGAAATAAATAGACTACGAGTTAATAGCTCATTGGCTGTTTTAAGGTGGACCCAAACAATTGATGAGCAATTTGATGATGGTGATTTTGTTGATGCATTAACAACGGGGTCTGATAGTGTGGAATTGGGCCTTGGAACGGATATTAAGTCAGCTAGAGGAGTTTTTACTACACCAGCTTCAACAGGGAGTGATAGTGTGATAGGTGTAGGATTTCAACCAAAGGCGGTCATGTTTTTTGCTGTTCCTAGGACTGATGAAAGTGCTGGGTCCCATGCTTCTCATTTTGTTGGTTTTTCTGACGGTACTTCAAATAAATCATCTTCTATCAAATCTGAAGATGGTGTTAATGACAATGGACGCGCTCAACAAGACCAAGCAATTTATTTAAGAAATATTGACGCAACTAACTTAGCTGTGGCGACGGTTAGTTCATTTGATAGTGATGGTTTTACTTTAAATTACACGACTACAAATTCAGGGTATGTTATTCATTATGTTGCTTTTGGTGGGGAAGATCTAACAGCATCCGTTGGAGAGCATTTGGTTAGCGGAACCCCTTTAACTGGCTTATCCTTTGCTCCGGAGCTGATATTTTTATCGACCACTGGATGGATAACACCGGCTAGTGATGATACAAATGGAATATCATCTTTTGGGGTAGTGCATGATTCTGGTTATTGGCACCTCGGTACACACCAGGGCTCTAATAACACTACAAAAGATGGAAAGTTGAGTAGTGGTGGTTGCTTGACTCAAGCATACAATAATAGCATAACTTGGCAAATGATTAATTGTGTCCTTACTAGCGATGGAATGTCTTGGAGTGGAACAAATACAGATGAGTTTAATTATTTGGCTCTTAATATTGGAGGACAAAGTGCAAAAGTTGATACTTTTTTTAAGGAGACCACGGGAGTCGCTGGGACCACTCAAGATTTAAGTGGTTTAGGGTTTACGGACGATGCGGCAATTATTGGCTTTGCTAGTGCAGGAAAAACAGATGAGGCATTTTCTGATCACGTTAGGGTTACGATGGGTTCTTATGATGGCACAAATCAAGGAATGATGACTTTTAATGATGCTAATGCTTTGACGGATTCAGATTCAATACAAAACAATGATTATGCAATTGGCATTGCTGAGAGTAGTGCTTCAGTCGTTGCGGCTGGAACCATCTCTCAATTAGATAATGATGGTGCTAGGATTACGTGGAATCCTAATAATACCACGGCTTACAATACCGGGTATTGGGCCATAGAAAAGGGCAGCGGAGATGCTGCTTCAGGGTCAATAACTTCGCCAACTATTGATTATGACTGGGCATCAGGTGTGTATTCATGGGGTGAGGTATCTTGGAGTGATGATGAGACAAGTGGAGATATAAAATATCAAGTATATTATTGGGACGGTGATAGTTGGGAATTGGTACCTAATGATGATTTATCAGGTAATATTTCAGGATTCGATACATCGCCAGTTGATATATCAGATTTAAATACAACCACATATAATCAAATTAGATTAAAGGCCAACTTGACTAATTCAGGAGGTTCACCAACGCTACAAGATTGGTCTGTTAGCTGGTCTGCTCCAGCGGTTAGTATAACGTTAAACACGGATGGTGTAATAGATTTTGGATTATTAGAATTAAACACTACTCGAGACACATCGTCAGATGATATAAATGACATTGAGGTAATTAGTGTTGACAATGGCCCGGCTGATCTTGATGTTCGTAGTTCTGTTTTTACGGAAGGTGAAAATACTTGGGCCTTAGGAATGGACAATGGAACAGATCAAGTTAGATGGGATTTTGCTTCTACCACACCTATTACTTGGACTAATTTTGCAGTAGCTAATACTTTGTATTCTTTAGAAAAAAGTACACCAGAAAGTCAAACTAGAAATCTTATACTTAGACTGCAATTACCGACGGTAACCGCTAGTTTCGGTCAATATAGTGGCGCAGTAACCATAGTAGCTTCATCACCATAATTTATTACAATCATTTTTGTTATTTAAATTCTAATGTGCTATAATATGATTATTAAATAAAATAAATTAATAAAATTTAGTTAAAAAATATGAGATCAATTTTATCTTTTTTGTCTATTATTTCTATCTTAGTGTTAACTGGCATGGTTGTCGGTGTAGTCAGTTTTGCAGCCGATACGGCAGCGGTTACCGCTACCGTTACTGCTCGTAATATTTCAGTAACAGTGTCTGATGGGTCCATTGCTTATGGTAATGTAGGAGTAGGAGGCACGGCTAGCACTACGTCGTCAGGTGTAGATAATAGCCAAACAGCTACCAATAATGGTAATGTAAGTGAAACTTTTAATATCATTGGTTCTGATAGTACAGCTTGGACTTTAGAAAGTTCAACTGGGGCTAATCAATACACACAAGCTTTTTGTAATACGTTGACTTGTGATTCTAGTCCAACATGGACTTTGATGCAGGAAGTTGCTTATACAACTTTGTCTTCTACTACAGTAGCTACTTCAACAGGCACACAAATTTTTGATACTAGAATTAACCTGCCATCATCTAGCACTAGCTACACTGAACAGAGCGTAGATATGACAGTACAAGCTGTTATTTCATACTAGATTATTTTTTATGAAGAAAGTTTTATTGACCGTTTTTGCCTTATTGTTTGTACCTAGTATAGTCTTAGGTGCTATTGGTGTTGGCGTGGGAACTGGTAAAATCATTGTTGACGGTGAGTTACATGCGGGCACTATTTATCAAGTTGATCCAGTCACAGTTTTAAATACTGGTGATGAACCATCGGATTATGAATTAGCTATTACTTATCATTCTGACCAACAAGAAATGTGGCCAGATGGTGAATGGTTTAGTTTTTCTCCTAGCACTTTTCATTTGAAACCGGGAGAAGTCAAAGTAGTCGATATTAATCTTAATATACCAATCAAGGCGGTACCGGGTAATTATTTTGCCTTTGTAGAAGCTCATCCAGTTGTTTTGGCAAATACTACTGGCGGGGCACGTATCAATGTAGCTGCAGCCACAAAATTTTATTTTTCTATAGCTCCTGACAATATCTTTCAAGGAATGTATTATCGTATTTTGTCACTATTCCACAATAGTGCGCCATGGGGATATATAATATTAGCTGTCATTGTTATGGCAATCTTGCTCACTATTTTTAAAAAGCATTTCAAATTCAATTTGAGTGTCAAACGTAAATAATAAGATGGACTTATTATGAGATCTCCATTTTTTAGAATAATCCTTTATTTATTCCCTCTATTTTTGGTGGGGATATTTTTTGTTGTTACACATAGCTTGGCTCAATCATATGTAATAGATGCCACAGTAAATATTAGTGTTTGTGGAAATAACGTGAGGGAGGCACCAGTAGAAGATTGTGATAATGAAGATTTTGGTGGCTACTCTTGTGTTAACTATGGCTTTGATGGTGGTAGTTTAGCCTGTGACATTTCTTGTTCTATAGATACTTCAAGTTGTTCTAATGATCCAGATGAACCAGACGATCCTGGCGGAGGACCAGTAAATCCACCACCAGCTCAAACAACTGTAAGTTTTTCTGGTCGAGCTTATCCAATGAGCTCAGTAACAATTTTAAAAGATGGTCAAATAGCATTACAAACTATTGCTGGCCCAGATGCTAATTTTTCTGCTTCATTAACTGGATTATCAGCTGGTAGCTATACTTTTTCAGTTTATAGTGAAGATATAAATGGGCAACGTTCGGCTTTATTTACTTTTTCCGTTTATGTCAGCAGTGGGGCAAGTACCAATATCACGGGTATTTACATTACACCAACCATTAGTGTCGATAAGGCCCAGGTTTTACATGGCGACAATATTGCTATTTTTGGTCAGACCATACCAGATTCTGATGTTGTGATTTCTGTGAATTCTGAGCCAGAATATTTTAGATATACAGATGCTGATCAAGATGGTATTTATCTTTATAATTTTGATAGTTCAGTGTTAGTCATGGGTTCTCATCATACTAAATCTAAATCATCTTACGATGGAGACATTAGCACATATGGTCAAATAGTTAGTTTTTTAGTAGGTGATTCTAATATTATGAATGAAGAAGGTGTTTGTGGTGCAGGTATTGGCGATGTAAATTGTGATGGTTTTGTTAATTTAATTGATTTTTCAATTGAGGCCTACTGGTATCGTCGTAGTAATGTACCAGCTAACGTTGATTTGAATAATGATGGAAAAGTAGATTTAATTGATTTTAGTATTATGGCTTATTATTGGACTGGTTAATTATATGAAATATAATAGTATAAAATTTATTTTGTTAGTAGTATTAATTTTTCTACCTTTATCATCTTTGCAGGCGGCTGATTTATTTTTTGATAGAGCTAAAACCGCTATGCCCGTTAGCCAGCAATTTATGTTGCCACTTTATCTTGATACAGGTGGTGAGGCTATTAATGCCTTGGAAGGTGAAATTATTTTTCCAGTTAATTTATTAGAAGTAAAAGAAATTCGTTATCATGATTCTTTTATTAATTTCTGGATAGAAGAACCTAGTGAACAGAATGGAAAGATAAAATTTTCTGGTATTGTGCCAGGGGGCTATATGGGACGAAAAAGTTTAGTCTTATCTATTATTTTTGAAGCTCAACAATTAGGTAATGGACAAATTAATTTTAATAATACAAGATTATTATTAAATGATGGAACAGGTAAGGCGGCTAATCTGTATAAACAAAATTGGAATTTTGAAATAAACAATTCAGAGCCAATTATTTTAAATGAGGTAAAAGAGATTATCGATAGAGATCCACCAGAAATTTTTGATCCGATTTTAACGCAGGCAATAGATATAGCTAATGAACAATTTATTTTAATTTTCGCTACTCAAGACAAAGGGTCTGGTATTAGTCATTATGAAGTAAAAGAAGGAAAAGCTGATTGGGTGAAAGTAACTAGTCCTTATATTTTACAAAATCAAAATTTAGATGATAAGATAATAGTAAAAGCAGTTGATAAAAATGGTAACCAAAGATTGGTTATTATTAAACCTATTAATGCAAAACCGTGGTATGCTAAAATAGAATTTTTTGGTATAATAATACTTGTTATCTTACTAGTTGCCGTGGCTTATTTATTAGGCAAAAAAACGCGGAAACATAAACGTAAAAAATAAAAATAGTTTCAAGGAGGATAAAAATAAAAATGTTTTTTAAAACAAAAACTAAAACGGCTAAGCTATTATTTTTGTGTTTATTCACATTAGTTTTTTTAGTTGCGCCACTTGCCGAAGCAGCTAGTTTATATGTCTCTCCATCATCTGGAAACTATGGCATTGGCGATAGTTTTACGGTTGGCGTTTATACTAATAGTTCTGATCAGGCTCTAAACGCGGTTTCAGGCACACTATCTTTCCCTACTGATAAGATTGAAGTTACCTCAGTATCCAAGGCTGGTTCTATAATGTCTTTGTGGGTGAGCGAACCTTCATTTTCTAATAGTGCAGGAACGGTTTCTTTTGAGGGAATTGTATTAAATCCAGGCTACAGTGGCTCAGCTGGTAAAATTTTGTCAGTCACTTTTCACACTAAGGGCGGCGGTTCAGTCCCTGTAAATTTTGCTACTGGCTCAATTTTGGCTAATGACGGACAGGGGACAAATATTTTGACTGGTTTTGGTAGCGGTAATTTTATAATAGAATTAGAAGATGTTACACCAGTTGCACCAGAGTCTGATACTCCATCAGCAGTAACCGGTACACCGAGTGCGCCACAAATAAATTCGATTACTCATGCTAATCCAGATAATTGGTACTCTGCGACTGATGCAGAATTTAGCTGGACCATTCCGCGAGGCGTAACAGCATCTAGTCTACTGATTGGTAAAAAACCACAAGCTGTTCCGGCTGTGAATTATTCACCAGCCATTGGTTATAAAAAAATTACAGACTTAGATGATGGTACTTGGTTTTTTCATGTACGTTTGAGAAGTACGGCTGGCTGGGGAGGAGTGACTCATTTCCGTTTACAGATTGATACTAAAGATCCAGAATATTTTGAAATAACTAAACAGCCAGAAGATGATGCGACAAATCCAAAGATTACATTTTTATTTGAGGCAGAAGATGAATTATCAGGAATTAGTCACTATGCTGTCAAAATAGATGATGCCGAAGAACAAATTTGGCAAGATGACGGCACACATATTTATACAACTCCAGCGTTACCGGCCGGTAAGCATACGATGATCGTTAGGGCTATAGATTTTGCTGGTAATGAATTAGCTAATTTTGCTGAGTTTGATATTGAGCCTTTATCAGCTCCAGTTATCACAGAATATCCAAAAGTAATAGATGATTGGTCAGATTTATTAATCAAAGGTTCGACATATCCAAATTCTCAAGTAGTTATTTGGTTACAAGGATCGGATGATGAAATAATCAATTATTTTACACAAAGTGATGATGACGGTGCTTTCAGTTTTGTTGCCGAGGAAGAATTAGATGAAGGTAAATATCAGTTCTGGGCAGAGGCCATAGATAGCAGAGGAGCAAGAAGCTTACCAAGTGATAAATTTAAAGTAGAAATTCAAAAACCAGCTTTTTGGCGTATCGGCTCAATGGCCATTAATATCTTATCTATCATAATACCTTTAGTAGCTTTGGTGTTCTTATTAATATTTTTATCCATGTTCAGTTGGAACAAGGTCAGGGTATTACGAAAACGTGTTAGTCGTGAAGCTGATGAAGCTAGTGCAGTTTTGAAAAAATCATTTGCTGATTTACGCAAGAGTCTGATTGTCAACATTGCTTCTTTAGAAAAAGCTGGCACTAAACGTAAGCTAACAGCTGCAGAAGCTAGGGTAGCTAGGCAGCTCAAAAAAGACTTAAATATGACAGAAAAAATTATTCGTAAAGAAATAAAAGATATTCAAAAAGAAGTAGAATAAATATTGAAGCAGCGAGCTAAGGCTCGCTGCTTTTTGTTTGACTTTTTACTAAGAAAAAATTATAATCACTCCATTAGTTTGTCTGGAGAGTTCGCATAGTGGTCTAGTGCGCACGCTTGGAAAGCGTGTGAAGCGTAAAAGCTTCCAAGGGTTCGAATCCCTTACTCTCCGCCACATCGTGCCTAGCACGAGGAAACCGAAATGGTTTGTAGGTGATTTACTATACAAGCGCAGTGGTTATGTTAGAATATAATATATGGAATTAGGAATAACATTTGGACTTTTAGCATCTTTTTGCACAGGGCTCTCCCTTGTGTTTATTAAAAAAAGCTACGAAGAACTTTCCGCATCTATTGCTTTTACATTTCAGGCCATATTTGGACTTTTGGTTTGGATCCCATTTGCTTTGTTTATCGGGATCACATTCAAATTTATATTATTTACATTGGCCATTGCACTTTTAAGTGCAATTTTAAGTGAAGCATTTTATTACTATATATTTCAAAAAGCAGATGTTGGAATTACTGGCGCAGTATTTTCAACATACCCATTGTTTACAATATTATTTGCTTTTTTATTTTTAGGTGAGCGACCACCGTCAGTTTTGTTTTTGTTTGCGTTAGTTGTTGTAGTAGGAATAATTATTTTATCTTTGCCAGACAAAATAAAGGGTGTAGCTTACAAAAATAAAGCCATTTTCTGGGGTTTAATTGGCGCAGGAGCAGTTGGTTTTGCTGATACCATATCAAAAGGAATTATTGACAGAACATCAGCGGCAACCTTTCTGTTTGCACTTGCAATAATGCAAATTCCTGTGGCTATAGTATTTTTGAAAAGACAAAATGAAACAGTACATCAATTTCTAAAAATATTTTCAGAAGTACAAAAATATAAATATGCAATTATAGGTGCTTTTCTTGGGGTTATGGCTGTATTATTCTTATGGCTTACTTTTGAAGTAACTTATGCTTCTATTGCTTCTCCGCTTACAGGGATGTATCCACTTTTTACTCTATTACTTGCTTATATATGGTTGAAAGAAAGGTTGTCTTTGTGGGATTGGATCGGCAGTTTCATTGTAATAGTAGGTGTATTAGGGGTTGGTACAATTATATAAATAAAGTATGTACAATATTCTTAAAAAACAGCATTGGAGCTGTTTTTTTATTTTTATGCTATAATTGTTGACACAACAGGCTTTATTATATAAAGAAGAAAAACGATATGAAACAATCTCAAGCCTTAGATATTTTAAAAATGGGACATAATGTCTTTTTAACCGGTGCCGCAGGTTCTGGTAAGACTTATGTTTTGAATCAATACATTAAGCTACTAAAACAAAATAATGTAGGTGTAGCTATTACAGCATCGACTGGCATTGCTGCTACTCATCTTAATGGCATGACTATTCACTCATGGTCTGGGATAGGAATAAGAGATGTTTTGTCAAAAGCAGATATAAAAGCTTTGCTTGAAAAAGCTTATTTAAAAAAACATTTTGCAACAACTGATGTACTTATTATTGATGAAGTATCAATGTTGCAGCCGAGTTTGCTTGATCTCGTAAATAAAGTATGCAAAGCGTTTAAGAAAAATGAAAAACCATTTGGTGGCATGCAAGTTATTCTTTCTGGAGACTTATTTCAATTACCACCTATTAATAGAAATAAAACGGCTACAAAATATTTTACAGAGTCACAAGCCTGGGGTGAAATGAAGGCCTATGTGTGCCATCTTTCAGAACAATATCGTCATAATGATGATCAATTGAGCAATGCTTTGGATGCTATTCGTTCAAATACGATTTGTGATAAAACACTGAATCCTTTACATAAGCGATTCAAGGCAGTTATAGATAAAAATATTGTAGCAACAAAATTATACACACATAATATTGATGTGGATCGTATTAATGATCAAGAGTTGTTAAAAATTAAAAATCCAATAGAAGTTTATACAATGTCGTCGCGTGGTAAAAAGCCACTTGTTGAGACATTGATAAAAAATTGCCTCGCTCCTGAAACACTTAGTTTAAAAAAAGGGGCTACCGTCATGTTTGTTAAGAATAATTTTGAGCTTGGCTATGTAAATGGAACATTAGGAACTATTATTGGGTTTAATGATGGTGAAAATCATCCAATAATAGAGACTTATAGCGGTAAGATTATTACAGCCTCTCCTGAGCGTTGGATTATTGAAGAAGATGATAAGACATTAGCTGAAATTAATCAAATACCGTTACGACTGGCTTGGGCTATTACTATTCATAAGAGTCAGGGTATGACATTGGACGCTGCTGAGATTGATCTTTCAAAATCATTTGTGCCTGGTATGGGTTACGTGGCTCTTTCTCGTGTACGTTCACTAGCTGGTTTACGGCTACTTGGTTTAAATGATATTGCCTTAATTAGCGATGAACAAGTTATTGAAATTGATAAAACATTAAAAGTTCAGTCACAAAAAGCGATTAGTTTTGTTGACTCACTGAATAATACAGATAAAAAGAAATATCAGCAGTTGTTTATTAAGACATATGCCAGAGAAAAAGTGTATGAAGAAAAAATATCAACTATTGATAAAACACTATTACTACTCAAACAAAAAAAATCACCTAAAGAGATGGCAGAAGAAAGAAATATAAGCACGGGCACCATCATCGGTCACATAGAACAGCTTAAGGCGCGTGGCGATAAGCTTGATATTGATTATTTGAAACCAAAAAAAGATCGTTTTACAATTATTGCTAAAGCTTTTGGAGATTCTGAAGATACCGCACTTTCACCGGTTAAAGAAATTCTTGGATATGCTTATTCGTATGATGAATTAAAATTAACAAGATTATTTTTATAGATTAAAATTTTAAAAACGGTCCATTTAGATGGGCTGTTTTTTTATAGTCTGCTATACTTAAATTATGGAAGAAAAAAAGCAAAATGAGCCATTAAGTAGTTGGAGTCATTTTATTGGCGCTGGTTTATCAATAGCCGGCTTAGTTTTGTTAATAGTTTTTGCAAGTATTTATGCCAAAGCTCAACATGTAGTTGGTGTTAGTATTTTTGGTGCTAGTTTAATTTTACTTTATTTAGCTAGTGGCGTTTATCATTGGATTGCCGTCACTAGTCATCGTAAAGTGATCTGGCGAAAAATTGATCATGCCATGATTTATGTTTTGATTGCCGGAACTTACACCCCAATATGTTTAGTGGTGCCTCAGCGTGGTTGGGGTTGGTCAGCTTTTGGAGTGATTTGGGGCTTGGCTATAGCTGGTGTGCTATTAAAAATAAAATTAAGTACTTTCCCCAAAGTGTTATCTCCTATTATTTATTTATTGATGGGCTGGATAATATTAATTTTTTATCCCATGCTATCTAATATTCCAGTGATGGGTTTAGTGTGGTTATTTTTGGGTGGAGTGTCTTATAGTTTAGGCGTGATATTTTATGGTTTAGATAAAAAATTACCACGTGGCCGTTGGTGGGGGATGCATGAGATTTTCCATTTATTTGTAATGTTCGGTAGTTTTGCTCATTGGTGGTTTATTTTTAAATACTTAATTTATATCTAAAATGCTAATTTAATGGTATAATATCAACAGTTTTTATATAAAATATAATAAAACATGGGAGAAATTATTAAAAAAAATACTTGGCTGATTGTTTTGTTGGCTATTGTTTTAGGTTTTATTTGGCCTAAATTAGGTTTCTTTTTAGCTCCGGCTGTTATTTATTTATTGATGATTTTAATGTTATTCAGTGTTCTGGACATGAGTTATCGTAAGGTATGGGAGCAATTACATGATTACAAAAAAACTTTAGCTACACTTAGCATTGTTCATTTAGTAGGGCCATTGATTGCTTTAGCGGCTAAGCCTTTTGTACCAGAAGAAATATTTTTGGGCTTAGTGCTAGCTTCAGTAATTAACGCTGGAGTAAGCATAGTATTTTTATCCAAACTATATGGAGGTCTACCTTCTAAGGCCTTAGTTGTTACAGCGGTGTCTCATATTTTTAGTCCAATTGTAGTGCCATTTTTAGTTATTGTATTTGCCCAGACCAGCATTGCCATTGATCCATTTAGTATTTCTAAAACTATTATTCAATTAGTGATTTTACCAATTGTTTTATCTATGTTGGTACGGCGTAGTCGTTTTTATAAACCAATGAAAAAACATGGTGGTTATATAAATATTATTTTATTATTTTTAATTATCATTGGTATCATTACACCTATTAGGGAAATTATTTTAACTAATGTTTCTCGAGCTGTTACAGTTGGTTTAATTGTAACTTTAATTGTTTTAGTTGACTTTGCCTTAGGATTTGCTTTAGGTAAAAATAATGCCGAGCGTATTACTTATGGTGTATCGGCTAGTTATAAGAACTACGTGCTGTCTAGTGTTTTGGCTTTATCATTATTTGGGCCAGTAGTTGCTTTGCCAGCTGCTATGTATGCGGTGGTTAATAATGTTTTATTGGCACCGTTACAATTTTTATGTTGTCGTAAAAAAACAAAGAAAAAGAAATGAAAAGTTTAAGTATTTTATTTTTTAGTCTATTTCTAGTAGGCTGTACAAATTTGCCAGCAGTTGATAACATCACTGACACACCAAATGTTCCTCCTGTACCAGTTGTAGATGAGCAACAAGAGGAATTTTGTGGGAGCTCAACAGAAGGATTCTGTAGTATAGACGGTGACTGTAAGACATCTGGTTGTTCTGGGCAAATATGTGGCAGTAGATTCGAAAAAGAATTAGCAAGTACCTGCGAATGGAGAGATTGTTACAGTGAACAGGATTATAGTTTACTTTGTGGCTGTGTTAATCAAAAATGCCAGTGGCATAAATAAAATATATGAATAAAACTCAAATAGATTTTTTACACAAATTGAAGAAAAAGAAATACCGAGATAAACATCAACAGTTTATTGTCGAAAATCCCAAAGTTATTTGGGAGGAATACAACAACCCTTGGTTGGAGATGGTTTATGTTACGGAAAAGTTTTTTAAAGAACACGAAGATGAAATGGTTTTTAAAAAGACTGAAGTTATTTCTGAAAAAGAAATAGCTAAAATTGCTAGCCAAGTAAATCCAGCTGGCATGATGGCTTTATTTAATGTTCCTAAACAAAAAAAATTTACTTTCCAAAAACAAAATATTTTAATTTTAGATCATGTTACTGATCCTGGTAATATGGGCACTATTATCCGTACGGCTGATTGGTTTGGTTTTCATGCTTTATTTTTGAGTAAAAATTGTGTTGATGTCTATAATACAAAAGTAGTAGCATCAACCATGGGCTCTATCTTTAGGTTAAATATTTATAACGATTTAGATTTGCCAGAAATTATTCCTGGATTAAAAGATGCGGGGTACACGATAGCCGTTACAGATTTACGAGGTGGCGAAGTAAAATTTAATAAAAAAGAAAAAGTAGCTCTAGTTATTGGCAGTGAATCTAGAGGCATCTCAGAAGAGATTAGAGAGCTGGCCGATAAAAGCCTTAAGATTACAAAATTTGGTAAAGCTGAATCTTTGAATGCGGCTGTGGCTGCTGGTATTATTATGCATCAAATTAAATCATAAATATATGGGTTTTGAAGAATCTCAAAATAAAAAAGAAACACCTGAAGAAATAGCTGAACGTGCAAGCAAAGGCTCTGATAAACAAGAGCTAGAGTTAGTTGAGCATGAGGGTGAAGAGATGTTAAAAGTCTGTGCTTGGTGTGATCAAGAGAAGAACATCAAACGTACAGGCAATGTTTCTCATGGTATTTGCGAGAAGCACCTAGCTGAACAGATGACGGAAATAGAGAAGCTAAAGAAATAATTTTGACTAAATTAACTAATTAAATTAAGATAGCCTTGATGGATCCAGTAGAAGAAATCAAAGCTAAATTAGATATAGCTGACGTTGTTGGCAGTTATATCGCGCTCAATCCATTGGGTGATAACCTTAAGGCTCGTTGTCCTTTTCATAATGAGAAAACGGCCAGTTTTATGGTTTCCAAGACTAAGCAGATTTGGCATTGTTTTGGTTGTAATAAAGGTGGTGATGTAATTTCTTTTGTACAAGAGTATGAGGGATTGAGTTTTCCAGAAACACTTAAAATTTTAGCTGACAAAGCCAATGTGGTTTTACCAACTTTTAAATCAGGAACTAAAAAAGATTATTCTAATTTATATGAGATTAATCACTTAGCAGTTGAATTCTATCAAAACAAATTAAATACAAAAGCAGAGGTTTCAGATAAAGTCTTAGCTTATTTAAAAAAACGTCAGATTTCAGAAAGTAGTATTCAAAAATGGCAACTTGGTTTATCTGGCGAAGATTGGGATGAACTTTCTGTTTATTTACGAGGTAAGGGTTTTTCTGATCAAGTAATTTTTCAAGCTGGTTTATCTTTGAAGAAAAAATCTGGCTCTGGATATATTGATCGTTTTCGTAAACGATTAATGTTTCCTATTTATGATCAACAAGGTCAGCCAGTAGCTTTTACCTCTCGCACCTTAGCTGGAATTGTTTACCAGGAAGAGGAAATGGGCGGTAAGTATGTAAATAGTCCACAGACATCTGTTTATGATAAAAGTAAAATATTATACGGCTGGCATTTGTCTCGAGAAGAAATTCGTCGTCAGAAGTATTTGATTATAGTAGAGGGTAATATGGATGTAATTGCCGTTCATCAGGCAGGCAGTATAAATACAGTAGCTGTATCTGGCACAGCATTAACTGACGATCATATTCATCTGATAAAACGTTATACAGATAATGTTATTTTAGCTTTTGATGGCGACGCAGCTGGCTCTCGGGCAGCTTTTCGTGGCATAACTGCTGGCTGGAAGAATGAATTAAATTTAAAAATATTATTATTACCAAAAGGTAAAGATCCGGCTGATTTAGTAAGTGAAGATAAAAATTTGTGGACAAAAGCGATTAAAGATTCTTTACCGGTGATGGATTATTATATCAAACGAGTGTTAGCAGGCGTAGATCTTAATCGAGCAGACCACAAAAAAATCGCTGTTAATAAATTATTACCGATTATTAAATTTTTGAAGAGCAATATTGAGCAAACCCATTATTTACAAATCTTAGCAGACAAGCTTAATCTACCAATTCAAGTTTTACAGCAAGACCTGGAGTCGGCTACTTCATTTTTGGAAAGCAAAGAAGAATCTCGGCCACAATCGGAGGCAGTTAAGAATAAAGTCTTATCTTTAAGTGAACAGATTTTGAGTTTAGCTTTTTATCGAGATAATTATTTAGAAAAAGTAGTAGCAGATATAGAACCAGAGATTTTTGAAGATACCCTACAGGCTCTTTACAAAAAAGTGATAATTTATTATACTAAGCACCAGTTTTTGAAAGATTTTTTAGACAAAGGTGACTTAGAGGATACAGAGAAAGAGACGTGGATAAAACTCTCTTTGAGTGCAGAGAAAGATTATGAAAGTTTTACCGATCAAGAATTAGCCAATCATTTTCAAGCGCTTTTGGCTAATTTTAAAAAACAACATTTGGCACAGCAAAGGCAATCTTTAATTCAACAATTAAAACAAGCTGAGCTGGCCAATGATGCAAATCAACAAGATAAATTGATGCATCAAATAAATTTGCTTAATAAAGAAGTTCATAAATTATAAATAAGTACATGCCTACAAAAAAAGTAGTAAAAAAATCAGCAAGTACAAAAAAAACGGCTTCCACTGGAAGGCGTCAAAGCAAACCTATCAAGGTGCGTAAATCAACTGTTAAAAAAATAAAAAAGACAGTGATTACGAAAAAGAAAACCCCTCGGCTAACGCTCGGGGTGAAAAAAACTACAAAAAAACAAGTAAAAAAAACTACCCCACGCCAAGCAAATGCCAAGAAAAAAACTACAAAAAAATCAGCCCCTCGTTTACGTCGCAAGGCAGCTATAAAAGCTCCTAAGGCAGATCTAGATGAAGTGTTGGTAGAAAATCTTGTGCGCAAAGGTAGATCTCGTGGATTTATTACAGAAAATGAATTGATGAGAGTCTTTGTTGATTTGGAAGACTATGTAGGTAAATTTGAAGAATTTATTGACCATCTAAATGACTTAGCAATTCAGATTATTGCTACTGAAGGTGGAATTTTAGATTTGCAAGAAAAGTCAGAAGAGATTTTATCTGCTTCTAGTGTTTCTGGTGATGCAAAGAGAGGTGATTTGACAGATATCGCATCTGACAGTATCCAGATGTATTTACGAGAGATTGGTAAGGTTTCTTTATTGACTGGTGAAGAAGAAGTGATGTATGCCAAGCGAAAAGAAAGAGGTGAATTGGAAGCTAAAAAGAAATTAGTTGAGGCTAATTTACGTTTAGTTGTTTCGATTGCTAAAAGGTTTACTGGTCGTTCTTTATCTTTGCTAGATTTAATTCAAGAAGGTAATATTGGTCTATTTCGAGCAGTAGAAAAATTTGATTACCGTAAAGGTTATAAGTTTTCTACTTATGCTACTTGGTGGATTCGTCAGGCTATCACTCGTGCTTTGGCTGATCAATCACGTACTATTCGTATTCCAGTTCATATGGTAGAAACCATCAATCGTTTCAATCAAGTGGAAAGACGTTTAGTTCAAGATTTGGGTCGTGATCCATTGCCAGAAGAAATTGCCGCTGAAATGGGTGAAGACATAGATAAGGTTAGGCAGATTATTAAAATTTCTCAAGAAACAGTTTCTTTAGAAGCTTCGGTTGGTGATGATGATGAAGATAGCACTTTGGGTGATTTTATTGAAGATGAAAAAACAATTACTCCAGATAGAGTAGCAGCTTTAAAACTTTTGTCAGATCATGTAAAAGCGATTATTAGTGATTTAACTCCGCGTGAACAAAAGATTTTAGAAATGAGATTTGGTTTAACTGATGGTGTGGCACATACTTTAGAAGAGGTTGGACAAGAATTTGGTGTGACACGTGAACGTATTCGTCAGATTGAAGCTAAGGCCTTGGAAAAGATGCAGAAACACGAAGAAATGAGAAAATTACAGGATTATTAATAGATTGACCTCGCTACCGGTGGGGTCTTTTTTATGTTATGATACTAGTATTAAAATAATTATTTCATGTTTTTAACTGCTCATACTTCAGCTGCTTTATTAATAGCCACTAAAATAACCAATCCATTTTTAGGATTGGTCTTAGGCATTTTGTCTCATTTTATTTTAGATTTTATCCCGCATGGAGAGGACGGAGCAATAGCTAATAAAGCCAAAACTCACAAATCGATGTTGATGAGCATGTTTTATTTAGCTTTGGTAGATATACTTATAGCTAGTATATTTTTATTTATATTTTTCTGGCAATATCAGCCAGATCATTATCTAATATTCTTTGTAACAGTATTTGGATCTTGGTTGCCTGATTTAGCTTGGGGCAGTGTAGAAATGTTTAAGTTAAAAACTTTTAATTGGGTAGTAATTTTACACCATAAGATTCATGATTTACTAGATATTACTTATTCTATAAAATATGGACTAATTTTGCAGGCAGCATTTATTGCGCTGATGTTATTTTTAATCTGGAATTAGATTTTCTAAGTATTTTTTTAAAATAGAACGATGGCATTTATTTTCTATTCGACTAATGCCCAATAGAGTAATATCACTTTTCTGATTTTGTTCTAATAAATCGTTTAATAATAATTTAATTCTAGGTTTTTCTAAAATTTCTAGATAATGTTTAGCAAAATTATCCCAAGTCATTCTAATCTTTGGCCAATTTTCTACCAATTCCCAGGGATGGCCTAATTCCTTAATCCAAGAATCAATATTAGTACGTTCTAGATTTTTTGGCCAAGCATAAGTAATTAGAATACGTTTACCGTCACTAGCCTCTGCTGGTTCAAAAATAGATTTTGTTTTAATCATAAGTTTATAATAACACATGAGATTGTCTCAGGTAAAATTTAAATCATGGCAGGTCTTCAGTCTATTTTTAGTGTTGGGTTTATTATTGTTTACTAGTAGTTTATGGACTAGTTTTTTATCTGATGATTGGCACTGGCTTTATTTAGCAAAAAATACCAATTGGAGCTGGCAAATATTTGCGACCAATTATGAGGGACTTAATTTAGGAGGATCGTACAATCCTTTGTTACTTATTATCTTTAAAGTATTTTATAGTCTATTTGGCTTGCATTCCGGGGCTTATCATTTCGTCAGTATTTTACTTCATGCCTTGAATGCTCTGATAATTTATCTGTTAGCCCAAAAAATATTTGTTTTAGCTAAAATAAAGAATCATTATCTTAGTATTATAGCTGGAGCATTATTTTTGATTTGGCCTACTCAAGTAGAAACTATCAATTGGTTAGCAGCTTGGCCTCATCTATGGATGACTACTTTTTATCTAAGTTCATTTTTATTTTATTTGATTTGGCGCTCAGATAAAAAAGCTAGATTCTTTATTTTATCTTTAGTATTATTTTTGGCAGCTTTATTTACCAAAGAATTAGCCATTAGTTTGCCATTAGTTATTTTATTGTGGGAGATATATTTTGTTTCTACAAATAAAAAATATAAACAAAAAACTTGGATAACTAGCTATTGGCTGATTTTGGCTTTGTTTTTGAGCATGCGTTTGTCGGCTACTCAATTATTATTTGGCTATTATGGTCAAAGTGATCTTCGCTGGCAATTATTACAATGGTTTGGTAATTTATTAGTGTTTATAAATGAGTTTTTTACTTGGTCATATCTTAGAATATTTATATATAAAGTCTGGTATCACGGCATAGACTCTCTAGTTATTGTTGGCTTATCATTGTTGGCTTTGTATTTTTTCTATACTTATTATTACAAAAAATGGTGGCAATTTATCATGGTCAATTCTGCTTTATTAATTTTAGCTCCTTTAGTGCCATTAGGTTTACACCGGACTACTTTTGGTGGAGAACGTTATTTATACTTGGCTAGTGGTTTTTTTATAATTTGGTTAATAGCAATATTTTCTAAAGTTAAAATAAAAAGACAGTTGTTAGGCATATTACTTTTAATAATAATTCCTACCATTGCCTACAAAAATATTATTTGGCAGCAGGCCAGTTTAGTTAGTGATCAGATAATGTCTAGTTTTACGAAATTAGAAATAGAGGATAAGGCCAGATTAATTTCAGTTGGCTTGCCAGATAATCTAGCTGGCGCAGAAGTCTTTAGAAATAATCTACAGCAAGCCTTAGAATTAACTTATCCAGAATATAGCGGACAAATTATTCATTTGCCGGTTTACACTGCTTTGAATAATAAAAATTTTAATGATCATTTATTAAAATGGCGTGAAGATGAGATGGGTTGGTTTGCTGAAAGTGTAGACGGCAGTTTTGTGGTTACTGGCCAGACTTCTATAATCGTAAATGATATTTATTTTGAGTTATGGAATTATAATTATCAGAATTATACAGCAAATATCATTCGGCTAATGCCAACAGATGAATTAAGACAACAGATTAAAGATGAAGATATTCATTGGCTGACTTACGATCAAGGTAAATTACAAATCAAATAAAAAACTCTCAGTTTTCATCTGAGAGTTTTTTAATATATCATAGATGCACTGCATCTATTAGTTAGTATTTTTTTCTTTTGAAGTTAGAACTTTTTCTAGCTGGTCTAGCAGAGCTAGATCGTCTTGGACCACTGGATCGTCCGCTACCTGAACGGCTACTTGAGCGTCCACCAGATCTTCGTCCACCAGATCTACCACCACCTGAGCGACCACGTCTATTTCTACTATAGCTTCCTTTTTCAATCTTATTACTAATAGTAATCTCTATTTTTTTAGATTTAAAATTAGTACCAGATAGATATTTAATTACATCATTAGCCCGTTTTCTTTCAACTGAGAAGATAGAGTGTTCAGGCATTAGGTCTATTCTACCAAGTTCAAGACCTCGTAGATTTTTATTAGCATTTAGTAAAGCAAATAGTTTTTTAAGATCAAAACGATCATTTTTACCAAAGTTTATCTTTAAACTTACATTATCTTCGTTAAGTTGTTTGTTGTCAAAAGATCTTACTTTAGCATTTAAATCACGATCATTTTTATGTTCACCAGTAAGATGACTAAATTTATTAGCAATAAGATGTTTAATCAGGTCATCTTTGTTTAGTTTGTTTAATCTTTTGGCAAGATCTGAAAAACTTGGATCATTGTCTATATCTCCAGTGTCTGTATTTTCAATCTCTTCAATAAAATGCTCAACCTGTTTTAGATAAACATCTTTACCATTGGGAATTTGTTTGTATTCAAATCCTTTACCAATAATATTTTCTAGCTGACGAATAATTCTTACTTCACCAGCAGTGATTATAGAAATAGAAATACCTTTTTGTTTGACTCGGCCAGTTCGACCACTTCTATGAGTG
>Ga0257125_1001187_pt1 | contig 27971 bp, 28 predicted proteins | sample SI106_200metaG_FD_190183 | JGI IMG/M metagenome (GOLD analysis project Ga0257125, IMG submission 190183) | Marine microbial communities from Saanich Inlet, British Columbia, Canada - SI106_200 | ecosystem: Environmental > Aquatic > Marine > Inlet | place: Canada: British Columbia | collected... | reverse complement strand
TAAAGTTCCTCTAGAAATTTTTAATAATTTCATAACTTCTTTTGCTTTCATTGTTATGTTTTTATCATAACAATGATAAATGTCTTTAAGTATTTATAACACTTTATAACACTTTTAGAGTCTGGTATAATATGATTATTTGAAATTATGAAAATGATAGCATTAGCATTATCTTTTTTGTTACAAACTTTCAATAAATGTTCGATATCTGGTATGATACCATGACTAATAATTGCGACAATATTTTTTGAATTAGAATTAACATTACATGCAAATTCTAAACAAATCGATGATGGTTTTACATTTGAATCTAGTAATTGTTTAACTTTTTCATCGTTAGTTTTACAAAGTTTTTCTAGTTCACTATATTTTTCATCAACTTCCTCCATATTATTATTAATATTTAATATAAACATCATAATTATAATGTTTATATATTTCAATTTTTAACTAAAAAAACGTATATAATATAACCACTAATGCGATAACTATTTCAATAAACTCTTTTGATTTTTTTAATAATGAGTATATACTTTCTACTAACGATATATTTTTACATTCCAAATTATTAGTTATATCCATTCCAAATACTTCTTTATAAAATAATCTTAAAATATTATCTCCATTCCACAACAAACAATATGAATCTAAAATATGAATATATACTACATTTCCTATTTTTTGAATTACTATAGGAACCATATGATTTACCATCTTATAATATTCACTTTGTATAATAAATTTATAAATACAATTATTTTTATTTAATAATGCCTTCTTAACTACATCCTTATCAAACATTGAAATAAACGCAGGTGTATAGTAACATTTTTTACTATCTGTATAAACATTATAATCTAACATGTATTTTCCTGTTTTATGATATTCATATTCGTTAATTTTATAAGCATCGTTTGTTGATATCATATCTTTTCCAATCATTTTTCTATATATATGAATATCATCGATTAAATGATCTTGATAACTTTTTTGTTTTAAATTATTTCTAATGTTTTCTATAATATCGACATTAATATTATTTTCGATAATCTTTGAAAATTCTATTAGGTTAGCATATGCGTAATATCCACACGTTGCTTCAATAATACTTTGTTTTGGTAAGTAATTATTCCATGTTAAACATATAAATCTTAAGTTTTCCATATATATAATAAGTTGATAATTATAAAATAATACTAAACACATTAAAAGATTGTGTCTCTAAAATCTTCTTCATCTGATATTGTTTGGTTACGATAATTTCTTATATGGATACTCGAATAATTTTGTTTGTTTGATAATAGAATTGCTTCATTTAACAATTCATTCATTAATTCATTACTAAATTCATTATCTTTGAACACATAATTATATTTCATAATACTTGTAAATGCCTTAAAATCATTAATTCCACGAATAACACTAATTCTCTCATCAAACATATCAATTAAATTATGAGGTATGAATCCATTATTTTCATATAATATATGTTTAACATTATCATTTATAAACATTTTTGACATTTCTAAACAAAAAGCAAATAACTGATTCACTATGATACCATTATTAAAAGCTATTACTAATCTATTATCTGCTTGTGTATTCATAATAGATGGTTCATATTTATTCATCCAATATATTTGTCTTGCTATAAACTCCAATACTATTTTTTTCCGAATTTCATGTGTATCAGTTTCTTCATAATAATCGTAATCTGAAAATGCTAATCTTATTAATATTTCTCCTAAATCAATAACAGCCTTTTTATGTCTATTATAATTTGATTCTAAAAATAATTCAATATCTTTATTTAATTCCTCTTTTAATTCTGGATAAATATCAATTGATTTATATAATAGATGACTTAATAAACAATATATTTCGATCGCAAATTTATGTTCGCTAATACTACCAATTATTATTTTTGGTATAAGCTTATTCATGATAATAGGAATAATTTTAATAATCATATTTGGATCAAACTGATTTTCTAAATTATATAATTCGTTGTATAATGAACGTATACAATATTCAAAATGATATTTATGTTTCTCAAATAAATTTTTATTTGTAAAACAAGGTAACAAAACACTATATGGCTTACTATTACTGGTAAAAAATTTAAATTTAGAAGGATGTTCCAATATGTCATTAGATTTAAATTCTTCATCTGTTATATGATAATTTTTATTTTGTTCATTAATATCTAACAATTCCAATACAGGTTTCATAATTACTCGATTATGTTTATCTAATTGAACATCAACTGGTATACATATTAATTTTCCATTGTCATTATCTATTATTTCTGTTAATTTGACATTTACACCATTTATTATGTAATATTTAATCTCATCAATTACTTCTGATCTAATATATTCATTAAAGTTGTTATTAGCAGTTTGATATATATTGTTGATAATTTCGTCAGAAGGCTGTTTTGTATAATTATGTTCATCATTAAAAATATTTTTAACTGTAGTCAACACATCTAATAATGTCATATTATCAAACCATCCAATTGATACTGATTCTTCGTCAGTAGTCCATAAATTATATATAGATAACATATCGTTTTTAATATATTGAATATCATTACTTATATCGAAATTCTTATCTATAATATCATCAAAATAATATTTTCCTATTAAATTAACAGCAGGAGCCTCATTAGGAAATTTAGATGGGATTTGTATTACCATTGGTATTATGATACCATTGTATGGTTCTAAGTTAATTTCAATACCTATATATATTTTATACATATCTAGATCATCAGGAAATTTAATAACAATCCCATCAATTGGGTTTGATTTAAGTTCTTTAATATTCGCAATAATACTCTTGAAAGTTTCGACTTGTTTGCTAGTCATAATTATTTGTTATTATTATTATTATTATTTACGGTAATAAGTGTTTATATCAATTTTTCTAATAATTAAATTACTAGAAAAATAAACGAAATATATAATCATTTAACAATAGATGCTTCATCAATATATGTTAATATTCTCATCCTACAACAGTACCTAACATATCCATATTTATCAAATAATATTTTTAGGTTTTCCTGTTTTTGTTTGTTTGAAGATCCCTTTTCTTTTTTAATCTTCTTCTCTCCATCATCGATAATAGCAATTTTCTCAACTAATTCTTCAATATTAGCCAATAGTTTACCACAAGTTGGACATACCATATATATCATTTGTAGTATCAATATATATTTAATGTATAATATATATTTTTATGTATTTACATGATTATTTTTCAATATTTTAATATTATTTTATTTGTTTATTTTAGATAAACAAAATAATGGATAAAGTAGATGTTTCAACAAATGATGAATTTGATGTAAATAAGTTTAATAAACTATATGATAAATTATCAGATGAACAATTAAAAGAAAAAAAAAAGAAGGAACTAGAAGAATTAGAAAAACAATATGGAAAAAAAGATATAACTAAAAATTTATATGAATTATCAGTTGGAGAAATAGTAATAGGATTTAAAGATGCTATGTTCGGTATCATAAATGACTTATTACACTTTAATATAAATTTTAATACTTTTTCAAAAGAGCATAGACTATTTTACCTTGGTATTTTACTACTATTAATATCAGTAACAATATATATTATATCATCACATACTGATTTAGATCTTGATAATAAATCAGTAGATATGAAATTTGATAAACTTAAAAACGTATCAAATAAATTAACTAAATAGATGATGATAATATTTCATATTTCTTTAGAAACATATTATCACAATCAAAATTAAACGATTCCATACTAGGAACATAAGTTAAATAAATATTAAAATTATCAGTATTATTTGGTTTAGGTATATCTATAAATTGTAATTTTAAAATATCTGTGTATGTATGTGGTAGGTTATAGTTAGAGAATTTATCACTATTAATAAAACAATATGATTTTTCGTCTATTATTGATAATAATCTATTTAGTTTTATTTTATCAAATACATAGTTTTCAATATGGACAATTATATCTGTTTTTTTAGATATTGTACATTTTCTTACATGGTATTTTTGCATGTAAATACTTGTTATATTATTTTTAATTGACCTCAAACATATTTGGTAATGTGTATAATAATTATCCATTATCCAATATTTCATATATTCTAAATTAACAAAATTATATCTAAGTATTTATCCAGTTTAATATATTGGAAAAACATTATCTAACTCGTTATTATGTGAATAGTCAATATTAAATGGTCTTGGTTGATTGCTTTCTATTTTTGTTTTTTCTATATTATATCCATTTTGTTCTATATCTTTATTACATATATTTTCGATATAGTTTAGGTATTTTCCAGATAATGTTTGAAGATATTTTACAGATTCTAATAATTTACTTTTTAACGATACGTCATCTTCTAATGAATATATAATTGAATGTAAATAGTTTAAAGCATTTTTTCTTTTTTCAGATGCGATATCATAATGATATTTACAATATATTACTCCTATTTTTACATCTTCATATATTTTTAACAATAGGTCTATATTTTTAACCATACTAGTAAATGATCTTTTATTATAGAAGTAGAATTCTCTAATGCTATGTAAAAAATCAATAATTTCTGGATAATTTGATCCATGAACTGGTAATGGAATTATAGAATTATATTTATTAATTAATTCATGACTACTTGAATCTTTTTGAGAGTTAACTTTTCCTATCATTATAAATACTATAATTATTCCAATAATTCCACCAATTATATTATTCAACCCAATATTTACCCTTGAAAACATATAAGAAGCTATAATAAAAATAATGATATATTTAAATAATTCTTGATATTGTATATCATGTGCCATTGTAAAAAAATCTAATAGATTTTGGTTAGTTATCATTTTATCCTTTATATTTTAATATGATATTATAAAATATTGAAATTAATTTGTTTTAGGTTATTATTACTATATTTATTTGTAACATATTAGTAAATAAATGGAAAGTGATATACCAATAGATAATATATTACTTGATAGAATATATGCATTACATCTAACTTTCGCTGACTCTTATCCAATGTATGAAATAATATCAAGAATTAAAAATGCTCTTATTCAAGTAGATAAATTACAATTAAATGTTATCAAATTACATATGCAATTATTTTACATATCAAATGAACAATTTGAAGTTACTCCTGACCAATTAGAACAATATTTTGAAAATAATGCTGTTGATAGAATATTTGAAACTATTGGTAATAATACAGATGCCGTAAGTAATAATCCATTCGCAAGATTTTTTAATCGTCCAGTTAGAAATATGAATAGGCAAATAGCTTCGTCGAGTAGTCAACCACATTCTAGTTATTATGTTGTAGAAACACCCGAAGGTGTAGTAATGTCATTTGGCAATAACATGAGTAGTCTAGGTGAATTAGATAATGTTTTTCCATTTTCATCAAGTAGAACATTAAATTTACCTAGAGGTCTAAACAGTTTAACAGATTTATTACAAATGATTTCTCATTTTTATAATGCGACAATGGCTCAACAAGAAGATGTTAAAATAGTGTTAAAACCGGAAGCATTGCAATCAATACCTAAAATAAAATATGATGATGTTAAAAATGAAATATCTGATATTACATGTACCATATGTCAATGTGATTATGAAGATGGAGAGACTTTGATGAAACTTCCATGTGATCATTTCTTTCATGAAACGTGTGTTAGTATCTGGTTAGGACAACAAAGTCATGTATGTCCTATATGTAGAAAAGAAGCAGGAGATCATATGCCTTTAATTAAAGATGATGAACAACATGAAGAAACACCAAATGACGATAATATTATTAATCAAATTGAATTGGAGAATGAAGAAATTGATCGTGAACATGAAGAAATGGATCGTGAACATGAAGAAATGGATCGTGAACATGATAGAACAGATTATGTTAACAACGGAATTTTTAATCAATTTGCAACCATGTTAACTGATGAAATTCAAAATTTACCAAATAACGATGATGATGATGAACAAACAGATGATAGTGTATCAATAGAAGATATCGATTAATTAATAAAATATTGAAATAAATACAGTTAGTTTATATATTTTAATGATATATATAAACTAAAATACAATGGATATTGATGAGGATATCACACAACTAAGGTTGAAATTATCAAATGATAAATATGATTCAATGTTAAAAAATGTGTCTGATGATGATTTAAAAAAATATATCAAAGAACTTAGAGATAAAGAATCAAATACAATTAAACAAACTACAAACACAGAAGTAATACAGCCTGTAAAAGAATTATTTAACGGAATATCTGATATGTATAAACGTCCATGGAATAAATTACCAAATATCCATCGATCACAGAAGATAGAAGAATATTTACAGAGTATTACTGAAATTGATAATGCGCAACGAGAACAATTGATGAATAAATTAACAAAATTATTAACAAATAAAACAATAACAAAGAAAAACGAAGTAAATTATGATGAAAAAAATGGGTGTATTCTTAGTATTAAACGGTTAATATTTGATAAAAATAAGAATAAATATGAGTTATCATGCTAGAAATATTGAAATGTATAACTACTTAAATACTACGCAATCTATTATTTTATAACTTATAATGAATAAAACATATAATGAAACAATTGTAAGTGTCATTGAAAATACTTTATATGATACTGGATATTGTGATTATAAAGAAAAATATGAGCTTATTAAGCATGTTAAATATACTATGAATATGATATTTGATGGTATTAATCAAATATTATTGTATGATATTACATGTAATGCTATAAAAAAATATTTAACTCCTATTAATTTTTTAGACGAAGAATATGAGATAAATGATGTTGATGTACCAATCGAATATCTATCTATTCTAAAACACATGGAATATTTAGAAAGTTTACCACAACACGAACAAAAATCACCTGAATGGTTTGCAGATAGAGAAAAATGTATAACTGCTAGTATGTGTGCTAACGCATTAAACGAATGTTATTATCCTGGATCGTCTAAATATGATTATTTATTGGATAAATGTCATCAAGGTCCAGTATTTCAAGAAAATGTATTTGTTCATCATGGTAAAAAATATGAACAAATAGCAACTATGTTTTATGAAAATATATATGATGCTCGAACAACTGAATTCGGATTAATACCACATCCATCTATATATTTTTTAGGTGCTAGTCCGGATGGTATTTGTAATCAATATTCAATGTCTTATGAATTTAGTTCACGGTTAGGTAGAATGTTAGAAATTAAATGTCCTAAAACAAGAATTATAAAAACAAAAGGTAAAATAGATGGTGGAATTTGTCCACATTATTATTGGTGTCAAGTTCAACAACAATTAGAATGTTGTGATTTAGAATGTTGTGATTTTTGGCAATGTCAAATAGAGGAATATAAAACGCGCGAAGAATGGGCATTAGATGAAGAACCCATGGAATCATGTACAGAAGAACAGAATGTTCCAATTGAATATGTTCCAGAAAATATTAAAAAAGGATGTGTTATACAATTAATTGAAAAAGACAAACTTAATAATATTTCTGAAATAAATAATGATTATTATTTATGGAGTGCACAGTATATATATCCTCCTGATTTAAATATGACTACTATTGAATATAATGAATGGTGTGCATATGTGATAAGTAATTTTGATGAATATGAGGAACCATTTTACGAAAAACATGGAAAACATTATGTGTTTGATAAAATAATATATTGGAAAATGGTTAAGGCTCATAATGTATCAATAAATAGAGATAAAAAATGGTTCGAGAATACTCTTCCTAAACTACAATCATTTTGGAATGAAGTTGAATATTATAGATTACATGAAGATCTTGTTAAATCATATGTTGATGATCAACTACTTCAAATAAAAGAAAATAAGAAAAATAAGAAAAATAAGAAAAATGGAGTATTTGTTAAAACATATGCTATTGATTATGAAGAAGATCATTTTATAGATAGTGATATTATTGAGGATGTTAACACTAAAAACGATAGTGATGATTGCCTATTTGTATCATCTGAAGATAATAACTATGATGATGATGAAAATAATATAAATGATAAATTATTCAAATAATTATTTTATTAAATAATATATGTTATGTTGAAAATATTAAAAAAAAATAACAAAATAATATTTATTATATAAAGGGGGGATAATTATTTTCAATAAATATAGCAATATGGAAAATACAAAATCATCAATTAAAGATGATAATACAACAATAATTCATGATGATAACCTACCAACTATTTATCGAATAGGATCAATAACATACGAAACATGTTTGAATTCTGAAATTAACAATGAAAATGGAGATATAATAGGGACTGTTAGATTTACACAGAAACGTATAAATGGATACATAGATTGGAAAAATGAAGATATTAGACAAATATATGAAAAAAACGAAAAAGAATACATTGGAAACGCAAAGAAACAGTTTATAGATCAAGGAACTTGGGTATTATTGGAAAAATAATTGAAAAATATACATATAAATACCAATGTTAGTATTTATATGATTATAAAAAACATGACAATAAAACTAAGAGATACATTTATTCATTCGATTTGGAATCCTTTTATAGCTTCACTATATGTAGCATTTTTAATATGTCCACTATTTTTATTGAGTTACTATCATCCATATTTGAAATTTTTTGAGAAATGTTATACTAATAATGAGAATATTCTCGTATGTAAAAATCTCCTTGGAACTAACGAGAATGGAGAATATTGGGTGTTTTATTTTCTTAATCTTTTTTGTTTACTTATATATTTAATCATTCATATTAAATTATTTGAGTCTTCTAATGATATTGATTATGCTATACATAATAAGAAAATTAATAATTATGTACTTTGTGGAGCTATTATATCTTATATAATGTTAAACATTTCCACTTATTATTTAACATGTAATCTTATTACTGTAATGTTCATGGTTTTACATGGGTTGTTTACACCATATATAATTGCTACAATATTAATATTAGTTAAATATATGTTCTATGAAACAATAAACGAATCAAAAATAAAATAAATAAATATCAACATATTAGAGTTCATTATTCATCACATAATAAAACTCATTATTCCACGTTATATTTATTAAATAAATAATTAAATTTCTAATATCTAATTTTATGAAATTAAATTATCTTCTTATAATATAAGTATGAGTAAACGTTATAAATCAAAAGGAGGAAAAGAACCATATAAAGAAGATTTATCAAAAGAATATATGAAATGTGCTCCATCTAAAAAATTTGAGCAAGGAACATGCTTTACCATAGAATCTCTAGTTAAAATGTGTGAAGCATATAATGGATATATTAAAGAAGGACTAAAAGGTGGTTCTGGTAAAAATAATAAAATTATCATTAGACCTATTGAAATTAAAAAAGATAATAAGCGTCATTTATTACAAGAATTAATTGATCGTTTAAGTCCTATATGTGGAAATGATCAAATATGTATATTAAATCAACCATTTATTAAACAGTTACATGATTTTGAAATTTCAAAAAATACATTTCCACCACTAGGACCTCAAGGAAAATTCGAGTGGTTAAATACAACGAATATTGATGATGTTATGACACAATATATGACTATATATCCTAGTTTTATTTTTATAGGAGCATTACCATTAGATTTTGATGAACTGCCATTTTTAGGTGTTTCTAATTTGGATTTCGATGAGTTATATCAAAAAGGTAAAACACAAATAGGAGCAATTATAAACACAGATACACATGATAGATCTGGTCAACATTGGTTAGGATTATATGCTAATTTAGAAAAATCACAGGTTTATTTTTTTGATTCATATGGAGTTGCGCCTCATGATTTAATCCGTAAATTGGTAGAACGTATTGCTTCATGGTGTAATAAAAAATACAATCATGGTAAAATACAAGAAGAAAGATGTAAAATGATGACAAAGAGTGGAGGAGCTTGTAAATATGAGCGCATCATGAATATTGATTTCAATAGAAATAGACATCAATATAAAGATAGTGAATGTGGTGTTTATAGTATTTTTTTTATATTAAAAATGTTAGAAGGAAATAAATTTGATGATATCGTCAACGATAAAATACCAGATCAACAAATGACAGATTTAAGAGATAACTTATTTAGATTCAAATAATTTAATCCCCATTATATTCATTACATCTATCAGCTTCAACACTCCAGCTACATTGATAGTTAGAACCTACATAACAATCTGTAGGTGTTTTTAAATTTGAAATATGACAAGGGGTTGTATTAAATCTATAATAGTTTCTGGTATCTAATTTCTTTTTCATTCTATTTTCTATTTCTTTAATACGCATAATTTCTTGTCTATGTTGCTGTTCATGATCTGCATATGAATACAAAGTCCATAATGTAACAATAATAATACAGATAATATAAATAACCTTAATAGTTGACATTATTTATATTATAACGATATATTTTTATTGAAGAATATCTATTTTTTCTTTCTCTTTATAATTTGTTCATCTTCTGTTGATAAATTATTTTCATCGTCTTCTTCCGTATCGTTTTCATTATTATTTTTTATTTCAGGTTGTTGATATTGTATATTATTTAATTGTTGTAATAGAGTAGGATTTTGTTGTAATAATTGTTGGTATAATAGTTGTTGTTGTAAATCCATATTTTCATTTTGTTTTGGTTGTTGGTATCCCATGTTTCCATTTCCGAATAATTGTTGCATCAAATCTGACGGAACATAACTATTTTGTTGTTGTAATTGTAATTGTTGTTGTTGTTGTAATTGTTGTTGTAATTGCTGTTGGTATTGTAATAATAATTCATCACTTGTTAATTGTTTAGGAATATTTTGTTTTTTATCTTCAACTATTGTTACTCTTTTTTGTTTTGGTTTTTGTTTATCATTTTTAGTTGTCTTTTTTGGTTTTATTTCTTTAATTGGTTCAATTTCATCTGTTTCTGTTTCATCAATATATTCTTCATCTAATGATAACGAATTAACTAACAATTTCTCAATAATCCTATCCACTTTTTCAATTGAAGTAATTTTAAATTCTAACGTAAAATGGGTATTATTAAGATCTAATAATCCTCCATCATCATCTCTAAATTCAATTTGAAGCGCATTAATTGATATGTTTTGAACATCATGTTTATATTCATGGATTTTTTCATTTCCTATAATTATTTTTGCAAATGGTTCTTCAGTATTTATATTAAGAACATATAATAGTATATATCTATTATTTTTAAGATTATATTTAATATCTGATACATAATGATTTTTATCATTGTATTCTTTTTCAGTAAAACCTAATGTTCTTAATATTCCATTTTCTCTATTATGAACATTAAAACTAATACCATCTTTATGTTTAATAGTTACTTTATTTGTAGATTTGCTATAAGTGAATAGTAATTTGTATTTTTTAGTTAGTTTGCATAATTTTTTCAACAATTGAGATATATTATAATTGTCAATAGGAACTGATACCTTATTAATATTTTTAACTATGTTAGTTTCACTGTTTGTGAAATCTTCTGTTTCACTTACTTCACTTGATTCGATATCTTCATCTATTTTTATATCCTCATTAAAACTAAAATAGAAACAATTATTATTATTCGTTATATTAAAAATAGTTGTTGGTAAATCATAAGATGTTAGTGATATTGAAATTATATTTTCTATCTTAGTCTGTAAATCAAATGAAAATTTACTCTTATTTCCCAATTTATTTGAATCAATTAAATGATATGAATCTTTATTACATAAAATGTTTTTATTATTATTAACAAGTTCTTGTATTTGTTTTTCTTTTGTTGTTAATTGTGTCTCTTTTTTTCTTAAGAAATTAACTTTTTCTTCTATTTTTTTATGCTTACTTTTCAAACGATCAATCTCTTTCTTTAACTCTTCCCGTTTTTCATCTATTATTAATATTTTAGCATCGGTCTTCTTGTTTTTATTATTACGTAACTCATCTATCATTGATGATAACCCTTCACTATTTCTTTTATATTGGTCTCTTTCATTTGATAACATTTGAATAGCTTGAATATATTCACTTTCTGGAGCTTGTTGAAACTGTTGTGTTGGTTGAAATTGTTGTAATAAATTTGGATTTTGTTGTAGTTGTTGTAGTTGTTGTAATTGTTGTAATTGCTGTTGATATTGTTGTTGTTGGTATTGGTATTGGTTTTGGTTTTGGTTTTGTGGCTGATATTGATTTTGTTGTAATTGTTGTTGTTGTATTAATTGTTGCATTTGTTGATTATTTTGTGGTTGTTGCATTTGTTCTATTGTTTGTTGTTGACCAGTTGGTTGTTGTACTAATCCAATAGGTTGATTTGTTTGAGAATCTATATTATTTCGTGTTTGCTGTAATCGTCGTAAGCGATCATCAACACTTAAATTATCATCAATTGGTATCATATTTAATCCATTTCCTATTAATTGTTGATTAATACCTCCAGTTATCGTATTATCATAATTTCCTATACTTCCAAAATTAGAATCTATATTACTTCCATATAATCCATCAAATCCCATATTAGGCATCATAGATGGTGCCGCAAATCCTTGTTGTTGTGTTCCTGAATTCATTTGTCTATTTTTTTCTTCTTCTTCTAGTTTTTTACGACGTTCTTCCTCTTTTTTTCTTTTACCACTTCCATCAAGTGAAAAATCAGGAGTAGGAGGACGTTGATTATGAGAAGGTACCTCTCTATTTCTTGATTCCATCATTTCCACCATACGTTGTTTCATAGCATCTTCTCCTTTATCATCTCTATCATCATAATAATCTGGTTGTTGGTAGCCATTTCTATCTCCATTAAAATCAATTTGGTTATTTCCAAAACCACTAGCATCAAATCCACCTTGTTGTCTATCTCTTGAATCTCTAAAGGTATTATCGAAATGTTCTCTATTCCTAAACTGTGGACGTCTATTTGGTCGAACTTCATCTTCTCTATCCATTTGTAACTGGCTTATTTGTGTATTGTTTTTTCTATTATCATATTCTGGTCTAGCTGGGTAAGACGGTTTTTCATTTTGTGATTGTAATATTATTCTTTTTGTTGTATCTATAGCATGATTATTAAATTGATCTCTTATTTTTCTAATATTATTGTCATTTATTTTAGTTTTATCGATGTTACTATACAATTCATTCATATTACGAACTAGAAGCTGTGCGACTGCTCGTTTATCTTTACTAAGAATTGACTTAATGTCGATATTGCTATTGCTCAAATCATTAATAAGATTAGCATATAAATTTTTAATGTTGTCTTTAGCGAGAAAGTATTTATCTGCCATAAATTTCTAATATTTAACAATATGTTATTTTTTTTTTCGTATTTTTTAACACAATTAATATATTCTATATATATATTATAGACTGATGAATAATACTTTTCCACAATTTATTAACCAACAAGATATTTACAGAAATGTTATAAATTCAAATACATTTAGAACCCAACCAAATCAATCGAGTTTTGGTATGCCAGTTGTTAGACAAGATCAATATGAAACTCCTAATTTATTATATAATAATGTATCAAATGATGTTGTTAAAAATACTGAAGAACATGTCTATATAAATATAGATAGTTCTGATAGAGATACTTCAACTTATACAAATCCTTTTAGTTATAGAGTTCGATTTAATCCATTGGACACAGATGTCGAACCTTATTTAGTGTCAGCACGAGTATTTGATAATATTAATTCTGTAAAAGTTGTTAATGGTATAATTCCTAAATTATATAATTTAATAAAAACTACTTTAACACAAAGTGGTACTATTTTTTCGTATATTGATGCTAAAATATCAGTAGCAACTACTGATGATGAAATTTCAGCACTATTAGATGAAACTGAAACAGTTGGTTCAAATACAGTTACTTATGCTAATATTACAAGTACAAGAAGTACAACATCTCCATATTTATTAACTGGATGGACTATAGAATTTATAGTCGATTTAGATTCTAGTATATTATATTCTTATACATATAGCGACACTACAACTATTTATGTGAAATATCAATATGATACAACTAAAGATTTATCAGATGATAGGTTTCTATTATTAAATATTGACGAATTAAAGGATACAAATATAGACGCAACAAATTCAGATGTTGCTAAAAGTTTTGCTGTATTATATCCAGATACAGTATATACTGATTTTTACCATATAAGAACATATGGTGTCTTAAGACATTATAAATCAGATGATTTAAAAAAACTATCTAGATTAACTGTTAGTTTTAAAGATAGTTTTGGAACTAGTTTATCTGTATCATATTTAAATTTTGATATTACAACTGGAAGATCATGTGAATGTACAACTAGTACAAATTATCGATGTTCTTGTAATTATATTAGACATCCATACTTTCATAAATTACAACATTCCTTTGTTTTGAAACTAATAGTGAACGATGTTAACATAAATAGAGTATTAATATCATAAAACTATGTTTTTTCGATTATTATAAAAAATTGAAAAAAATATATTAAGAGATATTACGTTAAAGTAGAATAATACTGAAAAGTAAAGATGAGCAATCATGATAATGAAAATGATAGTGAAAATCAACAAGATGACGGAGTCATCGACAAATTTGACCAAATGGGTCTTAAAAGAGACTTATTAAGAGGTATATATAGTTATGGATTTGAATCTCCATCAACAATACAACAAAAAGGGATAGTGCCTGTAATAAAAGGAAAAGACTCTATAGTTCAAGCACAATCTGGTACAGGAAAAACATTAACCTTTCTAGCAGCAGGATATCAACGAATCGATGTAAAAATTAAAAAATGTCAAGTATTAATCATAACACCAACTAGAGAATTATGTTCTCAAATATTAAATGTAGCTCTTGGAATATCTCAACATATGTCAAATATCTATACATGTTGTTGTATAGGAGGTACTCCGGTTTCTATCGATAAGAATGAAATAAGAAGAGGTAAACATATGGTTATTGGAACACCTGGAAGAATATTTGACTTAATAAATAGAAATATATTAGATACTAAAAGTATTAAAATGTTAATAATGGATGAAGCAGATAAATTACTATCTAGTTTTAGTCAAAACATATATGAAATTTTCCAATATATGAATCCAGACATCCAAGTTGCATTATATTCAGCAACAATTACAAATGAAATAATACAAATTACTAAAAAATTTATGAGAAATCCATTTATGTTGTTAGTTAAAACTGATGACTTAACATTAGAAGGAATCAAACAATACTATGTTAATGTTTCTCAAGAAAAATACAAACAAGCAACTTTAGAAGATTTACTTAGTGGTAAATTATCATTAAATCAATTAATTATATATTGTAATTCTATTAAAAAAGTAGATGGTATAACATCACAACTAATTAAAGCAGATTTTACTGTCTCATCTATGCATGGAAGTATGCCACAAACTGATAGAAATGAAGTTATGAAAAATTTTAGAAACGGTAGATCGAGGGTATTGGTTACTACTGATTTATTGTCTCGTGGTATAGATGTACAAACAGTATCTTTGGTTATAAACTATGATTTACCAACAAATACAGAAGAATATATTCATAGAATTGGTAGAAGTGGTAGATATGGAAGAAAAGGAACAGCAATATCGTTTGCAACAAGTGATGATATTTACAAAATATTTGCCTTAGAAAAATTTTATACTACAACTATTGAGGAGATGCCTGATCCTGATGAAGTAAATCAATATTTACAATAAATATTTACATTATATAAAATTATTTTATTATATTAATTTATATAGACATTATTAAATGAATGTGTTACATACTGAAAAAGATATAGAACATATTAATAAAGAATTAGATGACATTATGTATAATGCTACTAAAAAATTAAAAACAACATTAGAACCAACTATTGACGATTTTAATAAAGTATCTGATGTTGTTAAAACATTTATAAAAGATAACAAAAGAATTATTTATGGGGGATATGCTATTAATACTTACATTAAACTGAAAAATCCAAAAGATTGTTTTTATGGAGATATCGATACACCAGATATAGAATTTTACTCTCCAACTCCTATAGAAGATCTTCAAAAATTATGTGATATATTACATAAAAAAGGATTTAAATATGTAAGTGGTAGGGAAGCACAGCACGATGAAACATATACTGTTTCTGTTAATTTTGAAAATATATGTGATATATCATATATGCCACGAAATATATTTTTTAATATTCCAATAAAAGTTATAGATGGGTTAAAATTAGTTCATCCTAGTTTTATACATACTGACGCATTACGTATGTATAATGATCCTATGACTAGTTATTGGAGAATAGAAAAACAATTTAAACGAATGAATACATTGCAGAAATATTATGAAATTGTTGAAACATCTAATTGTAAAAATATAAAAATAGATAAATATTATGATAATAAAATAAAAGACCAATTAAAATTTGTAAGAAAAAATATTATTGCAGATAATAAATCATTGATAATGTTTGGATATTATGCGTATTATTATTTTATATCAAAATCATCTGAGAAAGAAAAAGTAAAACTTAACATACCATTTTATGAAGCTATATCTATTAAATTAGAAGAAGATGCAATTAATATATATACGAAATTAAAAGAAACGTATGGTAATAAAATAACTGTTGAAGAATATTCCCCATTTTTCCAATTTACTGGCAGAAGTGTTGTTTATTTATATGACAAAAAACCTATATTAGTTGTATATAGCAATAATGGTAAATGTATCCCATATTTCTATCTTGATAAAAAAAGGATAAACATGTCAACATTTTCATTTACTGTTATGATGATATTAATTGGTTCAATTCGTTGTTATGTTAATAAAGAAACTGATAAAAATAAAGTTTATGACTGTATGATACAAAATCTTCTAACTGAAAGACAATTATATTTTAAAAGACATGATAAAACAGCAATCGATAAAACTCCATTTAAAGATTTCCAACTGGAATGTATTGGAGAAACAGTAGAACCAAGTCGTAAATTCCGTCTTAAAATAATTAAGAAGAAGAAACAAGGAAAGAGATTAACATTTACATATGATCCAGCTATACAGAAACCAGAAAAAGATACAACTGGTTATATATTTTCAAATACATCAGGAAATTTGATTATAAATGATAAGAAAAAAATAATAGAAATAAAATAAATAAAATATGTTTATATTATATACTACTTGTTATATAATATGAATAAACATAGATATAAAATTAATGACTTTACATTAAACGGTGGTTATGGAGAATTAACACATTATGATAATCCTACATGGCCTCCAATCATTAATAAAATTATTATATTACAACCATCTAATAGCACTTTATGGTATAGAGGAAAAATTCGTTCTATCATATGGAATGGATTAGCATGTGTTGTAAAATTAAATAGTAAATATCAATATGTAGAAGGAGCATTCCGTAATTATAAATCATTAAATTATGGTGTTGGATATATGTTATTACTCCCTACTTACTATTGGCAATATGAAAAAACAAATGATGTGTTAGATCTAGATTTACATCATCCTAAAACAGATTCTACTTTTATTACAAACATATTAACAGATGAAGATAGGCAGATGAGAGAACAGATGGCTGAAAGAACAGAAGAATTCAAGAAAAAAGCAAAAGAAGATAAGATACCACATACTCATTTTCCGATGACAATTCCAGATTTTCAAGAAGAAATAACAAATAATGAATCATATGATACATTATTATCAAAGGGAAAAGGAAAATATTTTACAGAAGATAGTATTAATATAATTTTATCAAACTCAAAAGAAATCCTTCGTTCATTACCTTATAAACAAGTCCAATTATTGAAAAGTAAACTGGATTCATTTGAGACAATTACAAAGGATGATAGAATGTATATAGTTAATAGAAATATTGCTATTAAAAATTTAATAATTGATCCAGCTGATGAAATTAATGAAGGAGAAAAAATAATGAATTTGATAAATAAAACATTAGTTGATAAATTATTTACAGATATCAAATGTGGAATACACCAAGGATATGTAAATATCTATAGAATTGGAAGTAACACTGGAGATACCATAACAAAAGAATTAGTTCCTTCTCTTAACTACTTGTCATGGCAATACGATAAACCAATTGATTATCATACACTTAAATATATGATCTTCCAAAATGATTACCAACAAAATATTACTGAAAATTTAATACAAAAAAAAGAAGCTGAAAATATTCTTAGCCAAGAATTTATTATCGCTTTACAACCAAGACCAGAATATCAAATATGGTGTCTTAAACGATTATTAATATGTTGGTATGGTGATGAATCATTAGAAACAAATATTAGAAAAATAAAAATACTAATTAATCAGTTTAGAGCAGATCCAAACAGTGATTATAATTATGTAAATGGAATATTACCATCAATTATGATATATCCAAAATATGGATCAGAAAGCGCACGAATAGTTTTAAGTAAATTAGATTATTATTTTTCATTATATGTAGATGAAAGTAAATCTGATAGGAATATAAATATACAATGGATAGATAGTTCTCCTACATATTTCGTAAAAAAGAATGGATTAATTTATTATACAAATGGATCAATAGACCTTAAAATGTATATTAAAGCTTCGTTAGATGATGGATCATTAGAAGTAACAAGTTTATCTAAGGATCTAACAGAATTTTTAAATGCAGATGACATTATGAGTATTTAATCAGAGTCAGTATCACTATCAGAAACATTACAGAAATCCCTACTACAATACAGTTTACTTTTTTCAGGGTAAATACAACTATATATTAAAGATATTATAAACACAATAGATACGATTGATAATTCAATTGGTGTAAATACTGTCATTTTTCACAATATATTATTATTATATTATAATATATTATTCTTTATATAATTATTCAGTATGATCAAATAATTGATTACATGTAATATCTCCTGCTAGTAATAAATATAACGCGAACATTTTGTCATCAGTCTGTTTTAGATAGTGATATGCGCTTGATGATTCATCACGCTCATAATGTTTTAATATATCATCAACTAATTGTTTTTTATAATCGTTAAAATATCTATTACGTTCTACTGTATTATTTAAATCAACATTTTCTCTATGTTTGTCTAAGAATTCTTCCTTAAATGTGTCAAAATTCAGTTTCCATTTCATTTTTTCAATAATACTATAAACCATTGTTGTAAATGTGTTGTCATCTAATTTATGAATCATCGGAATTAGTTGCTCAAGATTATCAGGATTAATTATTACAGTAGGTTGCATATCAGAGTCAGTAATTGGCTGATATTGTACATATGTTGATAATTGTTCGTTATATCTATTACATGGTATAGTGTGAGATTTCCCTTTACTATTTCCACAATCTATACAACACGTAGTAAAACAACCAGTTGCTGATGTTGGATTTGATCTTCTACCGCAATTATTTATACAATAATTATTCCTACAATTACATTGGATATTATGTATCTCTGTTTTTCCATTAGATCTAGCACATTCATCACAGCAATATGTGTAAACAGTGTCTCCAACGGGAGGAATCACTGTTCTAACTTTACAAAATTGACATATCATAACTTTCGCAAATACTTGTTCAACAGAAGTACTTCCTGAATGTTCTGCTTGTGATGATGACATTGCTTGTGATGATGACATTGCTTGTCGAACAGGATAGTGAGTTTTAGTTAGTGCGAATTTTCTTATTAATTGTCCATTATACAATGTAGATAATCGTCCTTCCTTACCATTTTTCGCAACAAGGGTTATGTCATAGCTTATATCATCAACAAGAATTAAGTCTCTGATTAATACTATTGTAGTTGGATTGAATTTAAACATTGGATAAGTGTCATTGTGTAATCCTGTAATTTGAAATTGTGAACCATTTGTAAGTATTAAACATGGATAAAGTCGTTTGCCAAACATAATAACTGGAACTTCTAAACCAATTGGAAACTTTACCATCGAATATGATTGTCCATTATAATCAATGGTTCCAATAATTGGAACATTAGTATGATCGTCTAATGTAATAGTTTTTAGTTTTGTTTTTTTACTCATTTTATAGTTATTTAATAACAAATATATATTATTAAATGATAAATTAAATATAGGTTTTATTTGTTATCAATTTAATTATCATAAATATTGATTTGAGATAACTAGATTATTTCATAATTTCAATGTTTTACATATTTTTATTAATAATATATCAGTTTTCGTTTTTAATATCAGTAAAATCAGTTCTAAGATTAAATACAAACTTATATAATTCACATTCAGTTGTATGTGGTCCATCTGTACCTGTACAAGTTAAACAACATCTATCCATACAATGATAATCACTTTGTGGTTTTGATTTTCTACCACAATTATTGATACAATAATTATTTCTACAATTACATTCTTGTGAATGTTTTGTACAATCTGGTCCATCACAATATACACAACATATTGTATAATTTTTACTGTTGTCAAATGGTGGGGGCATAACTAGTCGTTTTTGACATCTTTGACATATTGATACTCTAGCAGTTACAATTTGCTCATCAACAGTCGGAGCTACAACTAGATCTGTTTGTTTTAACGGATATTTACTGGTTACACGTGGAATATCTTCTTGTCTTTTTTTATGTTTTTCTTTACCACGTTTATCATGTTTTGGATTTTGCCTATATCGAGTTGATGGGTTTTCTCTCTGTTTTAGTTGTCCAAAACCAGATGTTGATGCGGGTGCGAGTGCTCCAAAACCAGATGCGGGTGCTCCAAAACCAGATGCGGGTGCGGGTACTCCAAAACCAGATGTTGATGCGGGTGCTCCAAAACCAGATGTTGATGCGGGTGCTCCAAAACCAGATGTTGATGCGGGTGCTCCAAAACCAGATGCGGGTGCTGGTGCGGGTTCCGGTGGTTGTCCAAAAATAGATGCTGTTGGTTTTATATGCGCATATTCTTCTCCTTTTGTATAAGGATTCTTATTTTTATACATTTTAAATGTGTTGATATAACATTTAGTAATATAAAAAATTGAAAAATCAAGATATAAAAATAAAAAACTATATATATGAATAACGATGGAAATACTCAATCAAGACTTATCATTTAATATTACAAAACCAGATGGATCTATAGAAACACTATTCGTTCCATATAATGAAAATAATGTGTTGATATCTGAACAAGATGTAAAAAATTTAATAGGAAAATATGGAGTTGATATAAAAGTAAATGATATCAGAATTTATCAATATGGAATGACACATAAATCATATATAAATAGACCTTTTTATACACCTGTTATATTAGAAAGAGCAAAAAAAATAATAGGTGAAAATGTTGTTGAATTACAAAATAAAGAGAACGAGAGATTAGAATTACTAGGAGATTGTATAGCAAAAACAGCAATATTACAATATCTACTAATAAGATATCCAAATGAAAATGAAGGTTTTATAACAAGATTAAAAACAAAACTAGAGAATAAAAAGTCATTTTCTAAATTTGCGATAGCATTAGGGTTAGATAAATTTGTAGTGATTGCTAAACAAATTGAAACAACTCAAGGTAGAACTTCTGAACGAATTTTAGAAGATACATTTGAAGCATTTATTGGTTCTCTTTATTCAGATCAATGTGGGAAAAGTCTTGATGATGTATTAGTTGAATATGGTACATCAGGTTGTAATAATGTTATGGGTTTATTTGAGATACTTAGTATGGGAGAATCATTTGTAACATGTTGTAAATTGATTATGACTATTATGGAAACAGAACCAGATATATCCGCATTGTTATACAAAGATGATAATTATAAAGATCAATTACTACGGTATTATCATAAGATTAAATGGGAATCTCCGAAATACGTGCTTGTTAAAGAATCTGGACAACCACCAAAACAAATATTTACAATGGCTGTTCTCGATAATGAAGGAAATAAAGTAACAAGTGGTAGTGCTAATTCAAAGAAAGCAGCCCAACAAAAAGCTTCTATGAAAGCATTATTACATTTCGGACAATTAACAGTTGACCAATTAGATGATAACGTAGATCATACACATGAATATTTAGAATCAACAGATGTAATGACTAAATATACTAAAATTTAGATTATTTTATTAAAAAAATAAAATGTAAGTTATTAATATAAGTAAATGGATTATAAAAATATAGATAACATAATAGTAAATTTAAATAGGAAGATACATTTATTGAAAAAACATAAAAAAGTAGTATCATACAATGAGAAACAATTAAATAAATTAAACAATTTACTACGAAAAAAAAATATTATAATGGAAGGTGGAAACTATAATGATTATTCAGTTAAGGTTAATGAAGGATTAATTGTGTTGAATTATTATGCATATTTAATGTATAATGTCCAGTTATTGGAAATGTATAAGATGTATAATAAACTGCGAGATAAACTATATGACATTTTGATGGATTCTATAAATAAATTAAATGAAAAAATACCAGATAAACCAACTGTAACTATAGAACTACTTGATATTATTTTAAAGAAACTTGGTGAATTACATATTAAAATAAATAGGACAAAAGATACAATGAATCAAATTGGTCCTGTAAAATATTCAGAAGGAACTAATATTTATTATAAAGATAAGAAAGATAGCATAGATGAATTATTAAATACAATAAGAGAGGAAGTAAATAAAGCAGAATTTAGAGTAGATATTTACGCTAGAAATAAAAATAATGCAAACCACGTTGCATTACTTGAGATATCTGAATTAAGAGCAAGTATAGCTACAAAAACAGAACAAATTAGACAGTTATCATTACAAATAGAAAATGCTAAATCAGGTCAAACCTTAAAACAATAATAATAAACTTATCTATTTTGATAAATGTATAAGTTTATTGATTTTTTAATAATGGTATATATAGTTTCATATAATTTATATTTTGTTGTAATAAACCACTAAGTCTAACTATCTTAAATAATTCTACCATATTCTCTTTGGATTTTTTATTTTTTATTCGTTTCATACTAGTTTTAATATCTATTACTAAACTTTTAGTATTTTTTTTATAAAATTGATATTTATCTATAATTGTCTCTTTATCATCCATTTATATATATGATAGATAAATATTTTTTAGGTTGATTTTATATTTTGCATGAATTCTAAAGTATCAAATGTCCCTTGACATTTACGAGGGCTTGGATCTATTGCGCCAATCATAATAAATTTAGTTATTTTCGAGCTATCTCCACTTAATGTATCTAAATATTTTAACATTTTAACCATTAAAGATGAATGTATATTTTGAGCAGTTGTTTTAACATTATATTTACTGTCTGGATCATCCTTTTTAATATATTTAGTGAATATTAATTTTTTAGTATCTATGGTATATGTTTGTGAAGCATGAGCATATTCATGACCTAATTTTGATACTTCAGTTTCTCGTCCACTTTTTATTAACATAAACCGTTGTAAGTTATTCAAAGAATCATTAATAAAATATCCTTGTTTTAAAGTTTTATTTAAATCATACGCAATATAAGTCAAAAATTTATTAAATTGACCTGATGGAACTGATGTTTTACAATTACCGTCCCCAGCTCCATTTACCAACCGTGTAATGTTATTTGCTGTCAACCGTTCATCTATATAATCCTTATTATTTTTAATACTAGTATCATCTACACGTGGACCAGATTTTGGATACAATGCTTCCTTACAAAAACGTTTTATATCAAAAATAGGATTACCAGATGCATCTAGTCTTTCAGGATAATAATTACCATACATACTAGCATACGATGATAATGAGTGTTCTCGTCCACCCATACCAACTTTACCAGCAACATTAAATTTTTTAAATTCAGACATTACAATTTGAACAACATCTTCTGATCCAGCCATATCTACAAATGTTAAATAACCTACATTACTACCAAAGTGTAATTTCATCATAATAAATAAATGTCCCCTTGAACTTTCTGGATTATTAGATGTATCTTTAACACGTTGTGATAATCGTCGTTCAATATCTATTTTATTAATCCATGTTTTAATTTTAGTTATTTTTTCATCAATATCTTCTCCATCAATATTACTAAAAACTATGTTCCTTTTAATATCATCTGTTTTTATTATTTTAGGAGTTGAGATCATAGTATCCTCTAATTCAAGTGTTTTAGAATTTTCATTATTATAGATATATAAATATTGGTTAACTGAATGATTACTTGAAGCGAGAGCTGTTCTTTCTCCATATACTTCTACTATTGCGCATTCTAATTTATCTAACCCATTTTTTCCTAAATCATCAACTGCTAAATCTTTTAATGCTAAATCAATTAAACCAGTTCCTTCAAACTTTCCTGTATCTTTATTTTTAGATCCTAATAGTGTGTATGTTTTACCACTTCCAGAAAATCCATATCCAAATAACACTATACTATAACCATTTTTAACTTGGTCTATTGTGTTTTTAACTCCAATAATCATACTCTTACGTATCTTTCCTTCTTTATCAGGAATATCAGGAATATCAAGATTTATTCCTTTAAACATATTATCTGTATTATCATCTTTATCAAACACACTAAAGAATTGTCCAATATAAATTTTTTTATTTGATGGACATGCTATTTTGTGTTTACTTGTTACATTTTCTGAGTCCATTCCTTCACAATAAACTTTACGTTCTTGTAAAAATTTATCAATTTTACGTATAATATCTTCTGCTGAATAACAACAATTACTATTTCCTATTGAACATGTCTTAGATTCCCTGTGTCTAATTGAAACATAGTTTGGATTTCCATTTAATATAAATCTTGAAACATAATATTTATCATCTTGTAAATCAGTAACATTACGTATACGAATATATACTCGTACTGCGCCTGTTAAATCTTCATATAAATTTGTAAAATGATTAAATTTTTCTGAATTTAATACACCATTAGATACGAAATCTCCATTAATTTTATTTCTTAAATTATCTGGATCAGTTCTATCTTCTACTATTTCGATATCTTTTCCATTTACATCTTTTTTATAGCATAAATTTTTATATAATTCTGCGTCTACTTTTAGTTCACTTTTTGTTAGATCATTTATAGTGTTTCTTATTTTTTTTACAATAGTTGAATCATTTACATCTAATACCTTAAACGCATCTCTGATAGATATTATTTTTAATGTTAATTGATTAATTATTTCAGTCATAGTTAGTTTTTCAGTCGAATAACTACCTAAAAATTTCCTAAGGAATATTCCTAAGTAAACTGAAAATGATTGTAAAAATTTATATTCCAATATGAACAAATCATTTAATTGTAATGATTGAATATATACGTTAATTTTTTCAATTGATTCTTCTGGCAGTCCTTTAAAAACTTCTTTTCTATAGAGTTCTCTTGATACATGCGTATAATAATTATTGTATATTTTTTTATATTCTTCGTAAACACTTTTAATAATTCCATAGGCATCTTTAAAATTTTTATTTTTGATTTGTTGTGATAGTGCTTTTGATGCTTCTTCTAAAATATTATTTTTTGTTTCATATTCAACACCATCAATTGTTACTTTAGTATTAAATTGATCGTTGATTATTGAATTAATACTTTCATATTTATCTTTATGATTTTCCTGTTCGTTTTTAATATTATCTATCACACCTTTTAAAAACTCGTTCATTGTATTCACGTTTGTATCAAACGATGGAAAATTTTTGAATCCTACTATCAAATTAGCTTCTAATGTTCCTAATTCTCCGTTCATTTCTTCTATTGATTGTAGTATTTGTTGAAGATCATATACCTGTTTAGTATCTCCTCCGCCATACATATTTTTTAATTTCTTAGATAATATATGTTTCCTCTTTAAAATATCATTTATTTTATCATAAATATCGAAAATACTAAATGATTTTCGAATAGATTGAAATTTAGTAGGGTAATTTAATAAAAGTTTAGTCTTAATCATCAATTATTAATTATATAATATAGATTATATTTTTTTTATTGGTAATATCACTGAAATTTCATAATATAATAATATCATTAAATTATTTTATTATGAATATTACTAATGTTGTAGTTTAGTTAGAGCTTTTTCCATTTCAACTATTTGCCTATCTAGTTCTGAATTTTTAGATATTAATTCTTTTTTCGTAGATAATGTTTCGTTAAATATACTATCTATCTCTGATAATTCTTGTTTTTGTTCCATATGTTTAGTGTATTTGTCCATAGATTCTGATAAATACTTAACATAATCATCAATCTCTTTTGAAACATTCTCCATATGTTTCTCTATTTGTTGTTTTAATTCTTTGGTATCTGTTACTAGGGAATAATCTTCTTCTATTTTACTATCTTTTATAGCGTTATTTAGTCTTTCTCGTAATTTACCAAATGTACTATTGAAATTTATGTTATCTTGTTTAATTTCAGCGATTATTTTATCTTGTTCATCTGTATAATTCTTATTATCTTCTGTGTAATTTATAAAATCTCCAATATGTGATGTCGATAATTTAAGTCTACTAATCAAATCTCGAAGTTTATCATTAAATTTTATCTCCTCATGAATTTTATCTGATATTAATGAACGTTTCGATTTTGGTTCTTGTATTATTATATCACTTTCAACAGTTGGCTCATTGGTATGTTCTATTGGATTATTATCAGGATTATTTACAGTAACTGGATTATCTACATTTTTAGTAGGTGTTGGATCATTTAATGTTTTAACTAAACGTGATTTTGATAATGGGATGCTTGAACTACTGCTAGAAATGGATTCGTTATATGCTATTGGTTTTATTCCTAATTTTTTACATAACATATTATCAAACTCAACTAGTTTCATTTTTAGATCTTTCAATAATCCATCTAAATTTTCAGTTCCATATGACGATGAGAATAATGTAATTTTTTCTTCTTTTAATTTGTTAAACGTATTATTTATATTTTCAAATTTTTTCATCTCGTTTTGTTTGATTGTTACATCATATGTTGCTATTTTATTAGCAAGTAAAATTTTATGTCGTTCGATATTAGTAATAATAGTTTTTATTATTATTTTCAGACTATTAATCCTACCTTCTGTATAATATGATTGATCTCCTCCTAATAATTTGTTATACTTTTCCATTTTAATATTTAGTATTTTGTTTATATTATAGGATTACATAATTTATTTATATGTTGTTAATTATTTTGTTATCTATTTATATATATATTAACCGTAATAATAAAATATGGCTGAACCTAAAAAACACAAATTGGAAGAAATAAATGACGAAGTAGATAATTGTATGGGAATTGCTACAGATATCAGCAAAAGAATGAGTAAATTACTATTAGAGTACAATGAAGTTAAAAATAAATATAATACAATTGACGATAATTTGAAAAAACTTAACACTGACAAGAAAAAGTCAGATGATACAATAAAAGAATTAGAATATAAACTTGATGAAGCAACAAAAGGACATACTTCTGATAGTAAAGAAAATAAGAAGACAATTGACGATTTACAAGAACAATTAGGAACTGAAAAAAAAAATAACAAAAATTTAAAAGATGAAGCGGATAGTGCTAAACAAAACTTATTAGAAATAGAACAATATTCAGATAGTTTAAAAGATAAAATAGATACTTTGAAGAAAGAATTAACTACAATTCAGGGTAATTTATCACAAGAAGGTGGTATGCGTCATAAACAACATGGTGGTAATAAACAAATGAATGTAACACATTATAGGATTAATTATTAAATTAATATGAAAATAAGTGTAATAATTATGTGATATA
>Ga0257125_1001183_pt1 | contig 28042 bp, 32 predicted proteins | sample SI106_200metaG_FD_190183 | JGI IMG/M metagenome (GOLD analysis project Ga0257125, IMG submission 190183) | Marine microbial communities from Saanich Inlet, British Columbia, Canada - SI106_200 | ecosystem: Environmental > Aquatic > Marine > Inlet | place: Canada: British Columbia | collected... | reverse complement strand
GTTGGTAAGATCCTGTTTGGTTAGCATAAGTCTAATATATCATACCTTTTCCTTTGGCAGGCTCAGGATCTTTGGTGATACTCATAGGCCGTGCGGATGATGGTTTCGAGGTCGGAGTGCTCAGGAGACCAATTTAGTTCTTCCTTGATTTTGGTCACGTCGGCGACGAGCTCGTTGGCATCCCCTGCTCGTCTAGGCTCTGCCTTGACCTTGACTGGCTTGCCACTCACCTTCTCGACCATCTCGATGACCTGTTTGTTGCTGTACCCAGTACCTGTGCCCGCGTTATAGACCGCGCTCTTGGCGCCACTACTGAGCGCTTCCAGAGCCTTGATATGAGCACTCGCTAGATCAGCGACATGAATGTAGTCGCGGATGCATGTCCCGTCGGGAGTAGGATAGTCGTCACCGAAGAGGGTAAACTCCTTGTCCTGCTGCTGAGCCCGAATGATATTGGGAATGAGGTGACTCTCTGGCTCATGATCTTCACCGAGCTGATCTGTAGCACCAGCGGCGTTAAAGTAGCGAATACAGATACTGCGCAGATCGTACGGAGTCTCGAACCAGCGGAGCATGCGCTCGACCACTAACTTGGTCTCGCCGTATGGATTGGTCGGGGTTTTGCAGGCATCCTCGGGAATAGGCAATGATTCTGGGTTGCCGTATACGCCAGCACTGGAGGAGAAGACGATCTTGTCGACCCCATGCTCAATGCAAGCTGAGGCTAGGTTGTAGCTGCCAAAGACGTTGTTGGTGTAGTACTTTTGCGGATCAAGAACTGACTCACCCATCTGGATATCGGCAGCAAAGTGGATCACGGCATCTGGCTTGAGACTATCAATAGCTGAGCTGATTGCATTGGGATCAAGCAAGTTACCCTGAATATATTGAATGTCACCAAGCTTGGCTTGAGCGATACCCTCTTCCTTGCGATCAAAGACCGCGACTTCATGCCCTGCTTTTACTAGCTCATGAGTAGTGATTGCTCCGATGTAACCTGCTCCGCCTGTGACTAGTATTCTCATGTATGACTAGATTGTAGCTTTTTTAGCACCAATAAGAAAGCAAGCGCGCCGAGAGTGTCGAGGATCCAATCCAGTGGATCAGCTGTGCGGCCCGGGATACTAGCCTGATTAAACTCGATTAGAGCTCCAAAAATGCTGGAGAGAGCGATGCTATTACCCATTCTGAGAGAAGAGAGAAAGAGGAGGACTGCCTGGATACCAAAAAAGATGAAATGGGCAGACATCATCATGAGTGAGTGAAACCATGGCTGATCAAGAACGATGACCTGAGGGGTAGAAGTGAGATGCCACGTAAGGGCGGCCCAGAGAATAGAGAGGATGATCCAGTGAGTTTTTTTCACTAGGTGATTATAACTGATTACTGGATCTATATTTGCGCAAGCCAAAGAATCCGGCTGTGGAAATGGTGATGAGGCCGAGACCAACTAGGAGAGCAGTCTTGGCTCTGGTGTGATTGAGAGCTGGAGCCTGCGAGGATGGTCCTTGCAGGCTGGGTGATGGCTCAGGGGAGATAGACCTAACTGGAGTGAGGTGAATTGAGTCGACTGTGAGGCCGGCGACTGTGCCTGTTTGAGTTTTGAGGTCTGAGGATGGACGAGGAGATTCTACTCCTATGGGAGAGGGAGAAGGTGTTGGAGTCGATGTTTCGCTTGAGGGTTTTGGCGTTGATGTTGGGGTGGACGTTGGAGTGGGGGTGGGAGTGGGAGATGGTTCTGGGGTTGGGTTAGTAAGACCCTCTGAGGAAATGGTGATAATCCAGCTATCAGCACCATCGGGAGAACGAGAAACTGACTGGTCAGCACTAACAGATCCATACTCATACTGATCAATTAGTTCTGCAGAAGGCGTGGCATTATTATACAAAGAGACGATGTCACCAGAGTTATTGAGCCATCCTGATGAGCGTGAGAAGACCAGATACTCCCCTGAGTTAATAGTGCCAGTGAGCGTGAGATCGTCGGTAGTGCTGGAGTTATTATCCGTGAGGAGCCAATTCTCTAGATCAACTGAGTCACCATCATTGTAGAGCTCGATCCATTCTGGATCAGTTGAGGGAGAGATCTCGTTGATATATAGCGCGGCATGCACGGGAAGAGATAGGGTGAGAAAGATTAGCGCCAGCAGAAAACGCTTCATTGATAATTAGTGTATCAGAAAAGAATTACTGGACGTGGAGATAGAGACTAATCAGATCATTGCCATGGTCAATGTAGACGATGTTGATAATACTACCCCCACAACCCTGTGACGACTTATAGAGTGTTCCGCTTTCTGGCGCTCTGATTACGTCGCTATTTTCTGGTACCATATCAAGGCCAGTATGGATCCCCCCGGAATACTTATAGACCCAAGAGTAGGGGGTGGTGCCGTAGTGCTGAGTGAGCCTGACAGGGGACTCTACTGGCCAAGCCCAGCTGCCTGAGCCGACGTTAACATCATGTCCAGCGTCCTCGTCGTATACTGAGCGTGACTCCAAATAAGAACCTGGGTTAACCCATGAGCTTCCTGCTCTAACCTCGAAATGAAGATGTTTGCCGGTAGAGCATCCTGGGTAACCTGAGTTGCCAACGAGCGCGATCGGATCTCCTCGGTTAACTGGTCCAACCTCAACTCCAGAGATAAGAGCTTGCTCGATGGCTGATTTTTCTGCGAGTGCTTGAGAGAGGAGGGTTTGATATTGCTGTTCGTTATTTTTGGTCTGGACTAACAGATGATTCTTGGTAGATTTTTGGGCATTAAGAGAGGCTTGTTGTGACTCTAGTTGGAGCTGAAGAGTCTCAACCTCTAGCTGCTTGGTTTCTTTGAGCGACTTCTGTTGGTCAAAGTCGAGTCTAGCTGACTCCAAGGAAATGAGAACCTCCTGGTCGTGATCACGAATCTTTTGAATATACTGATAATGACGGAAAAAATCAAAAAACCCAGAGCTATTAAAAAGTGAGAGAGCTATGTTGGTTGATTTACTCTCCTTATATGAGGACTTAACTCTGTTGACAAATAGTTCTGTCAAATCATCGAGTGAGTAGTCGATGCTCTCTATTTTTCCAGCTAGTTCGGCTATTTCTGTCTCGAGAATAGAAAGCTCGGCACTAGTTTTTGTGATCTCGGCAGAAGCTAGATTAATCTGACTATTTAGATAATTAATAGCAGAAGAGAGAGTTTGCTGCTCTGCTTGCGACTCATTAATTTTGGCTTGACAACTATTAATATAGTCGTTGAGCTCTTCCATGTTGGTGGGTGGATTGCCGTCACAGTCACGAGCAATGATACGCCCTGGGACAACAAGGAGAACAAGAATGAGAATAATAAAAGAGAAAAACTTTTTCATCGACCGTAACGGCGAGTGGCGATCAGACTCGCAAAACTACCCAAGATCAAGCCAAGCATTAACTCCCCAGCAAGAACGATAAGCATGACCCAATATGGGACGGGTAGGATAGTAATCCCTTGCAAGAACTCAACGAGGTTGGGGGTGAGATAGAGGAGCGTGAGATATGAGAGACCCCAGCCCAGGAAGGCACCGAGTACGGAGTAGATAACCCCTTCGATTACGAATGGTCCGCGGATATACCAGGGGGATGCGCCCAAGAGGGAGAGAGTGTTGATCTCGAGTTTGCGAGCCGTGAATTTGAGTCCCAAGATAATGATGATGGTAGTGAGTGAGGCAAAGAGGAGTAATCCAGAGAGTGCGATCCCACCCCATCTGACGCCATTGACCCAGACCTTGATAGTGTCGATGATGTCTTTTTGGTAGATGACTTCTTCGACGTATTCTGCTCCCTCCATAATCTGGGCGATACCCTCTAGGTCAGTAACGCTCTTGGCGGAGACCTCTAGACTGGCTGGTAAGATATCTGCTGTAACCATCTCCAATAATAGTGGATTGTCGGCATTTTGATCCTGGTAGATGGTGAGAGCTTCTTCTTTGCCTATATAGATAATTGAGTCTGTGGAGAATGAGTTCTCGATCTCTGATTGGAGTGAGTTAAGCTGATCACTAGTAGTTGAGTCAAGGAAAAATGCAGTAACCTGAGGGCGTGACTCAAAATAGGTGAGAAGAGTGTGAGTTCCGATGGCAGCGAGGGTAAAGATGCTAACTATTAGGAACGTAACCGTAGTCATGATGATGGCGGCAAGTGACTGGTAGGGTGCGCGGCGGATGTGCTGGAGGGTGAGAGTTAGTTTTTTCATTTTTTTGCCTTTGAACCTGAGTCTTTGAGTAGCTTACCATCCTTGAGCTCAATACTGCGGGCACCCATTCCTTTGACCAGATCAGTCTCGTGGGTGGAGATGATAACGGTAGTGCCCTGCTTATTGATCTCCTGCAAGAGCTTGATTACACCCTTAGCCGTTTCTGGATCGAGGTTGCCGGTGGGCTCGTCGGCAAAAAGGAGCTTGGGCTCGGTGGCGAGTGCGCGGGCAATCACGACTCGTTGCAGCTGTCCTCCAGAGAGTTGGATGGGAAAATCATTTTCCTTGTCCGTAAGACCGGTGAGGTTAAGGAGCTCTTGTCTTCTTTTGAGAATAACCTTGTCATCGAATCCGAGGATGTCGAGTGCGAGATCGATGTTCTCGGCCACGGTACGATCCATCAGGATCTTAAAATCCTGGAAGACCACCCCGATCTTGCGACGAAGGAGGGCGATGTTTTTGGGGCTAATTTTTTTGAGATTGTCTGAGTCGACTTTGATGATTCCGAGAGTAGGCTCGATTTCTTTGAGGAGGAGTTTTGCGATCGTGGTTTTGCCGGCGCCAGATGGTCCTGAGAGCACGACTAGCTCGCCGGAGCCAATTTCGAAACTGATATCCCCCAGAGCTTTGGTGCCATTGCCAAAAGTTTTTGTGACTTTGTCAAAAATGAGCATATTATTCGTGATCAGCTCGCAGTGATCAGTGCGTAGCTTATTCTGATACTTCTATGTTATTAACTTCGGCGGCGTTAAGGCCTACTACCTTGATTCTCCCTACATCCATAAGCCAACCTGCGCTCTTACCCTGGAAAGTCTCGCCCCAGAGCTCGACCTCGGTGGTGAGGAAAAGATCAAGATCGATCACTGATGAAGTAAGGTAGACCCATTGGGACTCGTCGATTCCGCGCTCTAAGTGATGTGAGCCCTCGCCGTCGATCCCGCCAGGCTGGATAATGCCGAGTGCGGAGTCAGAAAAAGAATCTTTATCTGCACTACCAAAGACATCACCCACAGCAACACTCGCAGCGTCGGTGGGATTCTGGGTAAGTGCGCTGGGGATAGGACCGGATGTACCTGGAGTCTGGAGTCTAGTGCGAGCAACGAAGAAGCCTGTGGTCAACCCGGCAATAACAGCGACGACTAGTGAGATGACGCGAAGATTGGGGAGCTTGGTGGGAGTACTCTTTTTGACTGGCTTGGATTCTAAGCTTGATGAATTAGTTTGTTCGAGTGAGATTTTTTTGATTGGTGCCATGACTACCTCCTATTAAGTATGGGTCTAATATAGCACAAAACCTAGGCAAGGAGCTTGAGTTCGGCATCGATAAAGCCTTCGAGATTGCCGTCCAACACTCCCTCGGCATCACTGGTTTCGTGCTCTGTACGCAAATCCTTGACCATTTTGTAGGGGTGTAGGACATAACTCCTGATCTGGCTACCAAAACTTGCTGGTTGATAGCTCCCCTTAACATCCTGGATCTCGGCTGATTTTTTGGCTTCTGCGATTTCCCAGAGTTTGGCCTTGAGACGAGCGAGAGCCTTCTCGCGATTACGTTGCTGATAACGCTCCTCTGTACAGACGACTGTAAATCCGGTGGGGAGATGCTTGAGTCTGACGGCGGTGCTAACTTTGTTCACATTCTGGCCACCATGCCCTCCTGCACGGAAGAACTGCCATTCTAGATCGTTATCTGGAATCTCTAAGTCACTGTCATCCTCGATAACCTCAGGGAGAACCTCTACTAGGGCAAAGCTGGTTTGGCGGAGGTTATCAGCGTTAAATGGACTTTGTCGGACCAGCCGGTGAGTACCAGCTTCTCTTTTGAGCATGCCGTATGCGTGCTCGCCCTTAATCAGGATCGTGGCAGACTTGATCCCAGCTTCTTCTCCCCTAGTTTCTTCGATAAGATGATGTGACCAATCCTTACTCTCTGCGTAGCGCTCATACATCCTGGAGAGCATACTAGCCCAGTCCATGGCTTCGGTGCCACCTGCACCCGAATGGATGCTAAGGATGGCGTTGAGCTGGTCGTAGCGACCGGAGAGATAGGTTGCGAGCTCAAGACGGTCCAGATACTTATTGAGCTGACCTAGATACTTGGCTTTTTCACTCTTGATCTCAACGTTATTAGGATCATCGGTTAGCATAAGAGTGGCAGTCTCGAGGTCGGAGAGGAGATTATCTAACTTGCTGAGAGTTTCGAGTGTGGTGTTGATGACTGAGAGGCGTTGTGATTTCTTGGTAGCGTCTGGCTGATCCCAAAAACTCCCCTCCTCCATTGCCTTGAGGAGATCTTCTTTTTCACTCTGGATCTCTTTGACCTGGAGTTTGACTCTGATGTTGTCGAGCCGTTCTTGATAATCTGCCATGGGGGTATTGTAATACAATATAGCCATGGAATGGAAAACTCGCTGGGAACAACTAAGGCAAACTAACTGGTTTCGACGACTGTACGCCTCGATCGGAACAGTAATGATTGTACTGTCGTTCCTGATAATAGTTGACCCGGAGCCGTTTGTCAGACTGGGTTATCCTGGGATATTTGTGTTTAATTTGTTTGGCCCTGGCACGCTACTGATCCCATCATTATCACTCAAGATGAATGTCTGGGGACTGGCTCTGAGCTCTGCTGGTGGGATGGCGATCAATGATAGTGTGAGTTGGATGGTGGGACATGGAGGCAGAGCGATTATCACTCCTGGTAAGCGAACTGAGAGAGTGGAGAGAGCGATTGGTAAGTACGGGGGATGGGCATTCCTTGGCTACTCTATACTCCCTTTTCCGTTTGATTTTGTGGGATTGATTGCAGGTTACCTGAGATTCTCATATTGGAAGATGCTTGGGGCGGCTTTTGTGGGCAAGGTCACTAGATTTGTGTTAATGGGAATGGGTACTGGTTGGCTGATGGGGGTTATTTGAGAAGGGACCTAACTCGATCGATATTGGCAGTATCTGGGCCGGATTTGTCGGTGCCTGGGACCTCCAAGATCAATGGGTAGCTGCGTAGCTTGGGGTGGTTGATGAGGCGAGCGAGACCCTCCTCACCGATATGGCCCTCGCCGATGTTTTCGTGATTGTCGCGACCACTCCCCAGCTCGGTCTTGCTGTCATTGAGATGAATGACATTGAGCTTGTCGAGTCCGATATGATCTTCGATTTCTGTAACCCATTTTTCTAGCCCTTGGGCAGTTGCGAGATCAGAACCTGCCTCGTAGGCATGGGCTGTGTCCAGACAGATCTGGAGACGAGGAGTTTGGATTGCCTCGAGAATCTCGCCGAGCTCCAAGAGTGAGCCGATCTTGCCCTTTTGCCCTGCTGAGTTCTCGAGAAGGAGAATGGAGTCAGGTGGAGTGGAGTCAAGAACTTGGTTGATTTGATCAATTACCAACTCACGACTAGCTTCCCATCCCCTACCCTGATGACTGCCGATATGAAGGACCACACCTGCACTACCGATTGCTGCAGAGTTAGTCATGTCGGTGATAAGGGCCTGCTTAGACTTTTCTAGCAACTCTGGATTGTCTGAGGCGAGATTGGTGAGATAGAGGGCATGAATATAGACGGGAGCAAGGTCGTGCTCGGCAATGAGTGAGTTAAATTCTTCTGCAACTTTTGGCTCGTAGAGTTTGCGTGCCCACATGCGGGGAGAACCGGCAAAGATCTGCATGCAGTTGCCGCCGATTGCGAGCGTATTTTTGACCGCGTTTTTGATCCCGCCGCTCGCACTAACGTGCCCGCCTACCCGCCTCATTCTTGTTCCTCATACTCTTGGATTACTCCCTGGCAAAACTCGTACTTGATTTTGTCATACTGCTCTTGCGGGATCTCACTAATCTCTTTTTGGATCGTCTCGAGGGCTTCGTTAATGATTGGCTCACCCTCTCCGTCCGTAACCTGGTTAATAACTGCGTTACTAGTATCTAGCACTGCGGAGGTGGCAGTACCCAGGACTTGCTTGAGACTATCGACGTCAAGAGGAGCTTGGGTGAGATTAAACTTGGGGGTAAGAGTGGAGGAAGAAGAGCGGGATAGGATGGTTTGTTGATAATAGAAATAACCGGCACCGAGTGAGAGGGCGATGAGGGCTATAAGCAAGATCTTTTTCATAACATCATGATACCATCCTTCGACAGGCTCAGGACCTACGGGCTACTCGTAGCGCAAGGCCTCGATAGGGCTAAGCTTGCTGGCTTTGCGGGCTGGGAAGACGCCAAAGATTATCCCTGTGAACCAAGAAACAGAAAAGGCAAGTGCGACTGAACTCAGTGTAATGTGAGAAGGAATAAACTGATCAAGAATGAGTGAGATGAGCATGCCGAGAACGATGCCAGTGAGACCGCCAAAGCTCGATAGTGCAGCTGCCTCGATCAGAAATTGGACGAGAATGTCATTGGGTTTTGCCCCGAGGGCTTTTCTGAGTCCGATCTCCTTAGTGCGCTCTGAAACAGAGACAAGCATGATGTTCATGATCCCGATCCCACCAACAATGAGAGAGATCGCGGCGATACCAGCAAGGGCACCTGTGATTGCGCCGAGAATAGTCTGGATTGACTCAACTAGCTCTGCCTGATCGGTTACTGAAAAATCATCTTCGTCAAGATATTTACCCATCACGCGTGAGACGAGTGCTTCTCCCCTAGCCAACTCATCTTCTCCGTCAATTTTGACAAGTAAATATTGGATCCCTGTGATCTCGAGCGCAGTACGACCAGTCTCGAGAGGAATATAGATGATACTATCTAAGTCTGGCCCACCAAATCCACCACCCCCTTTGGACTCAACTACACCAATAACTGTGAAGTAGATCCCATTGAGCGAGAGCTGTTGACCAATCGCAGAAGAGAGTCCAAAGAGATCCTCGGCAAGAGTAGGACCAATAACGGCAACTCTACGCTTGGTCTCGTTGTCTGCTGAATTAAAAAACCTCCCACTAGTCATACCGAGACTGCGGACAGAAGCATACTCGGCGGTTGAGGCGGCAATCATGGTATTTTTTTTGATAGTTCCCACCCTAGCTTCGATTGGCAACTCAGAGATGGGGATTGCAGTTGTGATGGGGTCACCGATTCTCTTGATAGCGCGAACATGATCTAGTGTAAGTTTGCTAACAGTCAAGCCTTGCGTGAATGCGTCTTGTGAGAATCCCCCCTCTTCTGAGATAAACTCTCCTGGAGTAACAAAAAGAAGATTGCTACCCAGACCTTCAAATTGCTCTGTGACGAGATTTTTGAGACCACTACCAAGAGAGGTGAGTAAAATCACAGATAGAACACCAATAATAACTCCCAATGTCGTAAGGAATGATCTAACTTTGTTGCGGTTGAGACTAGTAAAGGCTGAGAGCCAGATTAATCTAAATTTCATTTCTTGCTATTCCTTTTATTCTTTTTACCATTTGTAGTATCAGATATGACCTTGCCATCTAGCATCTTAATTTGTCTGTTGGCGATACGGGCGAGCTCAAGATCATGAGTGACGATAACGACAGTTTTACCTTCTCTATGAAGATCAATGAGGAGATCCGTAACTTCTCCACCAGACTTACTATCCAAGTTCCCAGTTGGTTCATCAGCAAAGACAATTTTTGGATCATTCATGAGAGCTCTGGCGATTGCGACTCTTTGCTGCTGTCCACCTGAGAGCTGATTAGAGTAGTTGAGGAGGCGATCCCCAAGACCTACTCGTTCAAGAAGCTTTGTGGCAGTCTCTCTAGCAAGCGTAATATCTTTTTGGTCAGAATAATAAAATGGAAGGAGAACGTTTTCGATACTGGTAGTTTTGGGGAGGAGATTAAACTGCTGAAAGATGAATCCCAGGTACCTGTTGCGTAGATATGAAAGCTCGATCTCATCATAGTCACTGGTTTCTTTACCTAGAAACTCTAGCTGCCCATCAGTGTGCTTGTCCAGAAGCCCCATGACGTGGAGGAGAGTTGACTTGCCGCTACCTGAAGAGCCGGTGATAGCAATCATCTCCCCTTCTCTTATTGTGAGATCTACTCCAGCAAGAGCAGGAATCTTGACTTCGCCGAGGTAGTAAGTTTTTGTGACTCCAGATAATTCAAGGATAGGTTTTTTCATGGGAACCTATTTTCCGTAATAGATCGTTTGACCTTCCGCAAGACCCTCAAGCACCTGGTAATATTTATCGTCAGATACGCCAAGCTGGACTTCTTTTTCCACTGGTTCTCCACCCTCATCGATGATAACTATCTCAGAGCTACCGCGCTCTTGGACGGCCTCGATCGGAACTAGAAGAATATTCTCGTGAGTTTCTTTGAGGATACTTACACTGCCGTTGAGGCCTAGCCTGAGTGTGCGTGATGTCTCGACTGGGATCTTGAACTCAACCTCAAAAATCGTGCCTGTTGTGGTGAGTTTGGAGGAGTAGGCAATCGAGTCTAGACTAGTGGTGATGGGAGAGTCAGAAAATGCATCGAGTGTGATATTAGCATGCTGACCAACTTCTACTCTAGAAAGATCGCTCTCGTCTAGATCTGCAGCGAAAATAAGAGTGGTGGGATCAACAACTTGCCAGATGTCAGTTGGTCCAACATAAATGTTGGCGGTGGTAGTAGGAGAAGCGACAAGAATGCCAGTGAGGGGAGAGGAGAGACGAGAGAGGGAGAGAGCAAGGTCTCTAATTTCGACATCGATCACAGAGTTTTCGAGGTCGTATTGAGAGCTCTCGAGGATTCGACGAAGTGCTTGGTCGACATCACCGTCTTCGCGCTCTTTTTCATAGGTATCCTGGACTGTGTCAAAGTCGTGACGAGCTGAGACATAGGTGTTCAATTGTTTTTTTAGGGTCTTTTCTAGTTCGCGAGAGTCAAGGGAGGCAACTGTGCTCCACTTGGCAACTTCGTCACCCTCTGAAAAAGGAGTGTATGTAATTAGACCGCCCACGGGGAAATGGAGGTTTGCATAATTACTAGCTGTGATCTCGCCTGAGAGCTCGATAGACTCTTTGATAGTGCCTGTAATCACTGTTACTGACTTAGGGGGAAGATCGGAACTAGAGCGTGCACGAAATAATAGGATGGCAGCAACAACTGCCACAATACCTGCGATGATTAACCATTTTCTTTTTTTGTTTGATTTAGGTGGCATAACTGAACTATTTTACCCGAGAAAGGACCCGACAGCAATGCCCATAAAGGTTGCTATGCCACCGATTGTGAGCATCTCCAGACTACTGCGCAGGGGGTTATCTCGATTGCGGCGTGCGCTGATGAGTCCAAGAATGGTGAGAGCAATAAGAGTGAGAATAACTGAAAGGTAGATAGCGATGCCAGGTGAAAATAGAAGATAGGGGGTGAGTGGGATGAAGCCGGCAAGAAAATACGAGATAAACATAATGAATGCCCCACGCGCAATACGAGCATGAGTTTTTTTGGAGTGATTGCTGGCAGTTGAGTTATCCTCTGACAAGAAGGCGCCAACTGCCATGGAGAAAGCCTCGACAAAGATTAGGATGATACCAGTGGCGATGATGGAGGATGTTGGGGCGCTAGTGACTGTAATACCCGAGAGCAAGCCGACGGTGGAGACGAGTGAGTCCTCGACACCGAAGATGAAGTTGCGGAAGAAAATTGCTTTTTGCTTGCGGCGTGTGAAATAGGTAAAGGGACTAGGCATACAGTTAGTCTAACAGATCTAGCTGTATGTGTAAAATAGATTGATATACCAAACTAATTTTTCGGAGTAAGTGGAATTGAACCACTGCCCCACCGACCCCATCGGCGGATTCTACCACTAAACTATACTCCGCTATTCTATGATCTAGAACTTGGTTATTTTAACACGGAAAAAAAATTATTTAGGCGAAGCGAGCGGAGACGTCTTCCCAGTTGACGAGATCCCACCACTTATCTACATACGTACCGCGGTCATTCTTGTAGTCGAGATAGTATGAGTGCTCCCAAACGTCAAGAACGAGAAGAACATCTACTCCGATTGAGCCTAGGAGATTGTGATTTTGAACCTGCATGATATGAAGATCATCACCGTCTTTGACTAGGATTGCCCAGCCAGAACCTTCGACGGTTTTTGCGGCACCTGAGAACTCGGCTTTGAGTGCTTCGAAGCTACCAAACTGCTCGGCAATTTTCTCAAGAAGTGCTCCCTTTGGAGAGTTGTCAGACTTGGCTTTTTTCATGTTCTGCCAGAAGATACTGTGGAGCTTGTTGCCTGCCATGTGGAAAGAGAGGTCTCGCATGGTGGCTTTGTAGTCGAGGTCTAGTCCTTCACCGGCACGCATTTTCTCTAGCTTGTCCATGGCTGCGTTAACTCCAGTGACATATGAGAGGTGATGCCTAGAGTGGTGGAGCATCATGACGTTTTTGCTGATTATTGGCTCAAGAGCTCCGTAGGAATAAGGTAGGTCTGGTAATTCGATTCGCTTATGCTTGATATCTGCCATAAAAACAACCTTTCAGGTATCGTGACGTAACACAGGTATTATAACATAGATCTGGATTTACTCGAGTTGGGAGCGAATACGATCCCAATATTTACCGCGCCTACAGAGCTTTGTGGAGTCTGCGGGGTCAGCAAGAATTGCTTCTACTACCCTCTCCAAAAAGATCTCGTTTTGTGAGCCTTTGACTAGAATATGAGCATTCTTAGGAATGCTTGCCGTGAGATACTCAATAAGATCGGTCATTTGAGCAAAGTGTTTGACCGGGAAGTGACGCGCGACAAGAACTGGGAGAGTGAGTTTGGCTACGTCCTCACCAAACAAGATAGCCTCGTCAGCATGCTTGATAATCTGATCGGCGAGATTTTTGTGTGCGTATTTGCTCTCTTTCCCGAGCTCGCGCATATCACCAATGACTGCGATCTTGCGTTTTTTGCCGGCTAATTTGTGAAGGAGTTGGAGGAGGCTGTAAGTGGAGGCGGGAGATGCGTTGTAGGAACTGTCAATTACTGTTGAGTTGTTAATCCCCGAAAACACACTCATTCTCCCGGCTGGGGAACGGTATTTGGCAAGTGCGCGAACCGCGACAGAAGGCTTGACTCCGAGTGCGGAGGTGGCACTGATAGCAGCGGCAAAAGTATAGGCAAACTCTAGCTCAAAATAATCGGGAAGTACGACATCATGCGTGTGACCCTGATAAGAAAATGAAAATGAAAACCCTTTTCGAGTGTTACTGGGCTTACCAATTATGAGACTCGCGCCTTTGAGTCGGCCGAACTTGATGATTCTTGAGTTAAGTTGCTTGATGAGTCCTCTGAGTTCTTTTTGGTCACTATTGATGATGGTGACTCCAGTTGGATCGATGCCAAGGGCTAGCTTGATCTTTTCTTCGGCGATTTTCTGAGTCAGTTTTGTGACTCTGCGGGCTGGGTCGCGATCTTTGACGAGATAGTCAAAGGACGCGCTATGGGCGAGGGTGGCGTTGAGAATGACTGCGACATGAGGCCTGATAATCTTGAGTAAGTAAGACATGTTTTTTGGTGAATCAGGACTATCGATTCCCATCTCGACCACGTAGTAGTCATATTTTTCCCAGTTGGTAAGAAGCTTAAATGGGGCGAGGATCAGGAGCCTAAACCAATCAAGAAATGAATAATTAATCGGAGAGAGTCCAAGAATGTTGAGGGGGATTCCAGTTTCTGAGTTGGCGCTCCCGGAGTCTTTGACACGTCCACGAGTCGCAAGGATAAGGGAGATTGCAGCTCTAGTAGATGACTTGCCGGCGGAGCCAGTGATGCCAATGATGGTGGCGTCCTTATTTTTTTTGAGTTGGAGGCGTGCGAAAAATCTGAGATAGGCAAGGACTGGGAGAACGACGAGTTTTTTCATATTATCTTTTTAGTTATTTAGTTTTTCTGATAACTCCTGACTGAGTGCAGCATCTGCATCATCAGCCTTGATTCTAGCAAGGAGATCATCTGATAGCCACTCATTGCTATTCATTGCTGCAACAACTTCGTCAGCGAGGGCGAGGCGGCGGCGAAAGATCGTGAGGAGAGAGTCGAGATCAGACTGATTGATATCGGAGTTGTCCAGCGCCTTCTCCCATGAAGGAATAACTGACTCAAGGTTATCTCTAAGCGCAACCCAACTAGCAATAGTGTCAGGGTCGTAGTCGGCGGGAACAAAGCCCCCGAGATGAGTCACGACTACCTCAGTTGGACAGCTATCTACCTCTTGATTGAGGTCATATATACCAATCTCAGTGTAGCGAGGATCCATAAGCTGAGAACGAGTGGTGTCAAAATAGAGAATGTTAGTGAGAAGCTCCTCAGCCGTAAAACGACCCCGAATAGAGAGCTCTCCGGTAATGATGTTGGAGTATCCGGCACTAGCAAGGGAAGAGGCGAGTGGGTAATCTGGATTGCCTGCAAGGACCTGAGTGGCCTTGTTTCGCGCTGAGCTTGAGAGGAGAGATTTTGGCGTGAGTGGAGTGAGCGCGGCAGTGGTCCTAGCCTGATTGACGAGCTCGTAAAACTCTTTGGCGTTGAGAGTAGGGGTGCCCGCAAGCTCGGCGTCGCGTGAGGTATCACGCCAGAGATCGTGATAGATTGATTGCTCTCCGTATGGGAGCAGAAAGCTAATATCTACGTCTTTGACTAACCCTAAGTCCCCGCGGGAGTCAGAAGAAGTTTTGCGATTATCCCCGAGGACGAGATACTCTCCCACTGGAATGGTGAGCTTACGACAATCTGGGAGACCTACGTCCCCGTATGTAGAGCGGGGCTTGTGAATATATGGTTCTTCAACCTGAACAGAGTTGCGATAGAGATATCCATCTCTTAACTCAACGGTGTCACCAGGGAGTGCGATCACTCGCTTGATAAAGCCAGAGTTGGCATCTCGATCCTCACCCTCCAAGATTTCTCTCGTGGCTGCACTCTGGAAAGTAATCATGTCACCTATTCCAACTTCTTTTCGGAGATAAATGTGCTCACCAACTTGAACCCCCTCGTACCGACGATACATCATGGGGGTGGTGCGGTACTCCTCGACAACTCTCTGTTCTATATTGTCAGGTCCACCCTCTGACTCCTCCCAGAACAGTGAGGGGTACATTGAGCCCGTGCCTACCACTGGGACTGGCAGAGTGCGAAGACCAAGGAACTTAGCAACCTCATTAACACTGGCAAGGGCAAAAGGCATGACAAGGGCGATGAGAACCAAAGTAAAAAAAGGCTTGATTATTTTTGAGATGCTCAAAATATCATGTTGGAGCTAAAAGTGATGTAGACAAAGTAAGCAAAGAAGGAGAAGCCAATGAGAAGCATGAGCTGACGACCCCAGTGTGGGCGGATACTAGCGGGGAGGCGCAATCTGTTAAGAAGGAGGATCAGTGGGAAGGCGACCATCATTGCCGCGGCGTTAAGAATGGCACCGAGCGTAAGAAGGAGGCGCGGCTCCTGAAAGCCCATGAGAATCAAGACAATTCCGAGTAAGATCTCGATCCAGAGAATAAGATAGAAGATCTTACCAACTGCAACAGGCTCTGTAACTTTGTGCCTGATAAGCAAGATATTCTCTGAGGTGATACGAGTGGCTGACTCTAGGACTCCGAGCTGAGTAGCAAAAAGGAATAACCCAGACATAACAAGAAACATCTTGCCAACGACCGGGTAAGTCATGGCGCCGATGTTTTGAGCCTGGAAAAATAGAAAAGAGAGTCCTTCGGTGCTTGCGCCGCGAGCGGTAGCTGACGAAAGAACTGCCATAAAGAGGATTGTGATAAGTCCGAGTCCGAAAAAGACGATAAAGTGCTCGGTGACGACGAGTTTCCACCATGCGCGCCAACGACCAAGATTGGTGGCAGTGAGGGAGAATAGTTTGCCGTCAATTCGCTCATTGCTGCTTTTGCCGGCAACTAGTGCCTTGATCCCAGAATGGTGGATACCCATCCCAAAACCTTTCTCCTTTATATAGTAGCTCTGTGCTAACCCTAGATTCCCACCAGCACCAGAATAGGCGAATGCGCCAAGAAATGCGCCAATCGCGATCCCTTCTGGGAGCCAGCGCCACCCCTCTCCTACCCCGACGAGTCCCGCAAACATTGCTGACCAATCGGAACGAGAGGCAATTACGAGAGTGAGTACAAAAATAAATGGTACACCAAGATAGATGAGTGACTTTTGGAATGTCTCCATGGTTTTGTAGAGAGTCTTACCACTACTAATAATTATGCCTGTGAGAATGAGTAAGAAAATAGCGACATATTTTACGGGGAGCGCGGGAATGAGATGTGTGACAATCGAGGCTGCGGCGCTAGAGAAACCAGGGAGTGCCCAGGGAATGGTGGTTGAGATCACGAACCACCAAGGAATAGTCTTGCCCCATCTGCGCCATCCGACAAAAACAGACTCACCTACGGCGAGAGTGTAGCGCATGATCTCGGTGTTGAGAAAAAACTGGAGAGTGATCCCGATTAGCCCACCCCAGATGAGACCTAGGCCGTACTGACTCGTGAGGTATGGCCACATGATAAGCTCGCCACTACCAAGTGCAAGGCCTAGGAGGATGAATGAAGGACCGAGAGTGTTTCTCAACTTGATTGGTTTGGGGAGGTTGGATTTAGATAGTTTTGGCATGAATCAAATATATCACGTCTGAGAAGTTAGTTTTTGAGATTCAAGATATTTTCGGATAAGCACACGATCTTCTGTCATGCGATTAGCTTTGAAGTACATCTCCAAGAAAATTACTTCTGAAATGTCCTGATGATAGGCGTAGATAATGCGGATCCCACTACGACTTCCGCGACCTTTGAGGGATTTGCAGGCGAATTTTTTGATTTTGCAAACATCAATATTGGCTGTACATAAGCCAGCAATTGGAAATGTAGCATGATTGTTGATCTGATGGATATGAAATAACTCGATCACGTTTTTCTTGGCCACTGTGAGATCTTCTGGTAATGAACGAAATTTTTTGCTCAGTTTTTTGAGATTTTTGTCAAAGTTGGGGGTAGTGCGATATCTAATCAGAGTTGTCATATTTTCTAGATGACGTTTCGTGTGTGCGATAAAAAACTGCTTCGTAATCAATAACTCCCTGATTGTCTGCTGTGATCCATGGGACGTCCTGGTGCGAGATGTCTGATAGTTCCTTGGCTGTTTTATCTGCCAACCTACCTAGCTCCCAATCAATATGTTGGAGTTCTTGACCTGAGAGGAGGGAGATATCCTGCTTGAGATCGGGGTTGATAAGAAACTTCTTTTGGTCATATTTGTAGTATTTACTTTTGATAGTTTCGAGCTGCCCTTCTATTTCCATCTTTTTGATTTCTCTGGCAAAAAGTTGAGGAGTAGGACCCTGGTGATTTTTGAGATATACGAGCCCCATGAGCTGCTCCTCGTAACGTTCGTAGTAATCAAAATCAATGAAGTAGAGTAGCTTGTAGATGACTGTCATACCTACATTAGGCTTACCGCCGACTTGATGCAAGATATAGAGTAGGACTTGGCGGAATTTGGCGAGTTTGCTCTCAGGAATGGAGATTCTGATATCGGGAGAATCTGGAGGTTTGGCTAGGTTGGGAGTGACTTTGTATTGATACTGAGGGAGCTGTTCTGAGACAAAATTCTCAAATGAAAGATCAAAGATCTTGGCAAGATGCTGTGCCTCTGATAATAAGAGATCTCGCTTGCCTTGTTCGATCTGGATATAGGTGGGTCTAGAAACGTCAAGTTGATCTGCAACCCATGCCTGAGTGTAGCCTTTGCTAGTTCGCTGATTACGAATAAAATCTGAGATCATAATGTAAGAATAACAATTGTTATGATCTTTGTCAATTATAATGTTAAGTATTATGACTAATAGATAGGGTAAAATATTAGAATGCAAGGACTACTACCAATCTACAAGCCGAGTGGGATCACGAGTTATGACGTGATCCGTGAGGTTAAGAGAATAATTCCACGTGGGACCAAGATCGGGCATGCGGGAACGCTGGATCCTTTTGCCGAAGGTGTGCTGATTCTAATGCTAGGGCGAGCAACGAAGAGATTTGATGAAATCCAGACATGGAAAAAAACTTACCGGTCGACAGCTAAGTTGGGAGCGAAATCTGATACGTTGGATCGAACAGGAAAAATTAGCATACAGCAAATGGCTAATGGCATACAGATAAAACCTAAAGAACTTAAAAAAATTGCCAATCAATATATCGGTGAGATAGAGCAAGTGGTGCCAGCATATGCGGCAGCAAAATATAAAGGTCGCAAGCTATATGAGTACGCGAGAGAAGGTGTGGTGGTGCCAGAGAAAAAAAAGATTGTGACAGTTTATGAGATTGAGATACTAGATGTTCAACACTACCATGATTCGAATCATGGTAGTGAAGTTGAGATGAGAGTAACGTGTTCGAGTGGGACGTATATTAGGCAGTTGTCGTATGACATCTTGAAAGAGTTAGGAATAGAGAGCCATCTAACTAACTTAGTGCGGGAGGCGATTGGTGAGATTAAATTAGATAACTGCTTGAGTGTGGATGAATTAAACTCTAGTAACTGGGAGAATAGATTGATTATGCAGTGATATAATGATTTAAATCATTATATCACTTTTCTGAGATGTGAGAGAGCCTGGGTGATGGCTCGTTCGCGGTGAGTGAGGATATTGTTAGTAATTAGTTCTTGGTTGTCAGTTCTTTGTTGGGTTGGGAGCTGGTGGATCTCACCTAGCATCATCTCGTATTCATCGGCGTAGAAGAGTGATTCAAAAGGGAAACCCTTGATCTTGAGGGGGGTCGGAGTCTCTACGATGTGACCGGGCAGGATTCCGTCGAATGTGCGCGTTGATGTTCCTTTGGTGGCGACTGCGATGACTGTGCGAAACTGAGCAAAGCGAGCACGGGAGGGCACGTTCTCCATGCGCTTGATGCAGTAGTCGATGATTTCTTGATCCGTCATGGTCTCCCCTATCCATCGACGGACTCGAATACCTGGCTCTCCGCCTAGTGCGTCTATCTCGACTCCGGTGTCGTCGCCGATCACGATACATTCATCAGGTAGAGCGTTACGGAAGACTTCGGCTTTGAGCGTGGCATTCTCTTCTAGCGTATTGCCTGATTCTTCTACATCTATCTCTACTCCAAACTCACTAGGAGAGTGGATCATAATGCCGCGAGCAACTAAAAACTTTTTAACTTCCTGGAACTTACCTGAATTGGTGGTGGCGTAGACTAGCTGTTTCATGCTTTGTCGCCATTCTGGAAGATATTATAGTAGATGCCAATGATCGGAACTGCGATGAGAGTGAGGGTAAATAATGCTGTGGCTGGACTGGTTTTATCTGCGAAAATACCAACTATTATACTTACGATGGCAAAGCCGAGACTACCAAGGAGTGAATTGAGAGAACTCATGGTGGCTCGCTGATGGTCAGTGAATTCGTTTTGCATGAGATCATTTTTGGCTACTTGGCCGGCACCATAAAGGAAAGAGGGGAAGAAAGTGATCAGAGGGGAGATAATAGATGGCATGCCATAGGCGATAAGACCACTAAGTTTGCCAACAATACTCCTAATTACCAACAAGCGCTCATGTCCAAACTTTTTGATGATTTTGTCACTGATATGAAAGCTAAAGGCGGCACCGAATTGGGTGATGGTGCTGAGTGCGCCGATTGCCCAGATCGGCCAGATACTGGCAAAAAAAGCGGCTCGAAACTGGAAGGAGACCTCGCCTGTTGAGTATGAGATGGTGTCTGCGATACTAAGGAGGCGTAGTTTTTTGTTTGTGACAAACAACCTAATAGCTTCCTTGGTGTGAGCGTAGATATTGGAATCGATCTTTTTGCGAGTTTTGGGTTCAACAAACTGATAACTAATTACGAGTTTGACCAAGTGAGGGATGAGAGATAGCCACATCAACCAAACAAATGAGAAGGTGGCAACAATCCCACCAATGAGCGAAGCAATCGCGACAGCTAGGTGCTCGTAGGATCTAAGTTTGCCAAGATATTTTGAGTACTCACCATGCTTACCAGCGTCAGCCAAGGTATCGTAAAGAAGAGCGTCATTGTTGCCGCTATAGAGAGAGCGTGCTAGTCCCTCGAGAATAGCGCCGATCACGAGATACCAATATGAGAGTCCGATTGCGTATAAAACAATGCTGAGAACGCGTGCCCAAGATCCAGCAATGATGGTGCGACGACGACCAACCCGATCAGACCAGATTCCGGTGGGGAGCTCTAGAACGGAGGATGAGAGCATGATGATGCTAAAAATGCTTGCAGCAAGGGCATATGAGCCTGATACATGGGCGAAGTAGAGAATGGCAATCGGGCCATAGAGACCAAACTCCACGAGGAAGTTGAAGATAGAGAGTAGCTTGATATTTTTTGCGAACATGAGGAGATTATACCCTTAATACAAAAACAACCCCGCCGAGGCGGGGTTGTTATCAATTTGAGGCAATTGGAGTTATTCTGATCTGTGCATTCTCATGCCACGACCACCTCCGGCACCCTTACCCTGGCCCATAGGACCCATTAGGTCGGAATCGATACCCTGCTGTGCGAACCAAGTCTGCATCTCCTCGTGGTGAGCAGTCCTGTTAGCTTCACGTTCAGCCATGTGCTCTTCGTGCTTATCAAGCCAAGCTTCACTCTGACTGCTGGTCAGTTTGCCCTCATTAACGAGAGATTCGAGGCGATCCTCAAAACTAACTCGTTGTGTGAGTTGATGCTCTGCACGGTACTGCTCTCTGGTCTCAGTAAAAGCGGAGTCGACTGAGTCTTCACTAAGACCTAGCTTGTCGGCCATGGTCGCAACCATTTGCTCGTGCCATGGACGCTGAGTCTCTTCTGCCTGAACAGTTGAACTATAGCCAATAAGCAGAGTGAGAGTAAGAATAGAAGTTATAAAAAGTTTTTTGTTCATGTTTACCTCCTTTCCGAATAGAACTAAGGAGAGTGTAACTAGGCAAGCTGAAAATAGGCTTAATCCTTCGGCATGCTCAGGACAAGGGGGTTATTCGTAACGGAGGGCGTCAACTGGAGTAAGGCTAGCAGCTTTTTTGGCTGGGTAGTATCCAAAGACAACACCTACCCCAGCAGAGACACTAAAGGAAAGGAGAATAGAGGAGGGACTGAGGACAAAAGGAATACTAATTACACTCGAAGCTATATAGGCAATACCAGACCCAAGGATAATCCCGATTGCACCACCGATAATAGTGAGAACGAGCGCCTCGATCAAGAACTGAGTAAGAATATCTACTCCTCTAGCACCAAGGGATTTGAGGAGGCCAATTTCTTTTGTTCGCTCGGTAACTGTGACCATCATGATGTTCATAATTCCGATCCCACCAACAACAAGAGAGATGGCCGCGATACCTGAGAGCATAGCGGTAAGAGTGCCTGTGACTCCACTAATAGTGTCAATCATGCTCTGAGATGAGCGAACGCTAAAATCAATGTTCTCTGAGTCATCAATATCGTGCTCAAACATAAGGGTATCTTCGACATCCAATATTGTGTCATCAACTAGATCGACATCGATAAGATAGAGTGAGATGCTGTCGAGGCTGGTTTGGCCAAAGAGAAAGTTCTGGGCAGTAGTTATCGGGATATAGGCAGCACTACTCTCCTCAGTAATGCCAATAATCTGGAAGACCCTGCCATCGATCCTGACAGTTTCCCCAATAACGTAATCAAGTGCGTCTTCGCCGAATAATTCTTCGACTACTTCGTCTCCGATCACGACGTCTTTTGTACCCCCTAGAACATCTGATTCAGTGAGAAACTGACCTCGTACGAGAGTGAGATTATTGATCTCGACATAACTTGCGTCAACTCCAGAAATTTGGGCGGATGTTGACTCTGAGTCGGCGGTAATTGTTTTGGATTTGCTAATAACTCGACTAACACCGGAGATATTATCTAGATTCATAAGAACTTCGGCATCGCTAGAAACTAGAGTAGTCACAGCTCCACCGGTCTGTTGACCTGGACCACGCTCAGACTTGCCTGGTGAGACTGTGAGAACGTTGGTGCCAAAACTGGAGATACTCCCGACAATTGACTCTGTTGAGCCAGATCCCAAAGAAATAATCGTGATGACCGAGGCAATGCCAATAATGATGCCAAGCATGGTGAGGAGGGTGCGGCCGAGATTGCGCCTCAATGCTTCGATGGCGAGAACGAGGAGCTCGAGAAAATCCATCTTATTTGCCTCTCTTTTTATCAGAGATAATAAGACCGTCTTTGAGGGTGATGATGCGTTTGGAGAAATCTGCAATCTCAGTTTCGTGCGTGATCACGATGATTGTGACCCCTTTCTTGTTGAGTTTGAGTAGTGTCTCCATGATCTCATGGGCAGTGGCACTATCGAGATTACCTGTAGGCTCGTCAGCGAGGATGAGGCTCGGATTCATGACTAGTGCCCTAGCGATTGCGACACGCTGGATCTGACCGCCTGAGAGATGGTTGCTAAGATTACTCGCTTTGTCAGTGAGGTCAACTAGGCTGAGTTTTTCCAGTGCCCTGGACTTTCTCTCTCCTTTTGGGACACCTCCGTACATGAGTGGACGCATGATGTTGTTGAGGACGGTGGTTCTGGGAAGAAGGTTAAATGACTGGAAGACAAAACCAATTTCTTTGTTTCTGATCGCAGCTAATTCATCTTCTTGATATTGACTGATATCTTTGCCTCCTAGGAGATACTTGCCAGTAGTGGGAGTGTCGAGGGCGCCGATAATGTTCATGAGAGTTGATTTGCCGCTCCCCGAATGACCCATGATACTCACAAATTCGCCCTTGTTAATTGAGAAGTCGATCCCCTTGAGAGCTTGGTACTTAACAGGGCCAGTGATGTAGGTTTTGGTGATACCCTTGAAGTTGATGAGAGGTAAGGCCATTATTTACTGCCACCACCGGGTGCGCCGAAGATGCCTCCACTGGATGCTTTGTCTGACGAGTCTGTGGATTGAGAGACGATGATCTCGTCGCCAACTTCTAGACCAGTTGTGACCTCTGAGTGAGTGCTCCCGGTGAGACCTAGCGTGATGGGGAGATAGATCAAGTTGTTGCCAGACTTACCCATGACCTGGACTGCTTTGCCACCCTGATAAGGTTTGATGGCGCTGTTATCAACGACTACGACCTCATCAGCATGTGCGGTAGTGATATCGACTTGGACAGTCATGGCTGGGAGAATCTGATCTGAAGGATCAGTGAGCACGAGATATACGTTATAGATGACGACTCCACTACTATCAGTTCCGAACTGATCAACTCGCTTGACGATTGCCTCAAAAGACTCACCAGAAAGAGAGTCTACTGAGACCGTGGCATCTTGGTCTGGAGCGATAGGAGTGATGTCAGCCTCACTAACTGATAGTTCTACCCAAGTTTCTTCACGGCTGGCGATAATCAGACTCGAATTAGTGCCTGAGACTGATTGGCCGGGAGCGATGGCGAGATTGGCAATCTGACCCGTAATCGGCGCAGTGACTACACTATCAACTGTGGCGAGGTAGGCGAGATAGGCTTGATTGAGTGAGGTTGTGGCAGCTTGAATCACGTCTTGCTGATCAATGTATTTGGCTTCGGAGGCAAGCCAGTCATTCTCGATGGTAGTGTATGCGGGTAGGATCTGATTCTGAGAGTTTTCGTCGCTGTAGTCTCCTGATTCGTTAAGGAGACGGAACTCTTCTTGCTTGGCGAACATAGTGGACTGAAGAGTGAGACTGCTAGACTCTGCGGAAGAGAGAGCGTTTTTTGCAGAGAGATAGGCGGCAGACGCCTTGGCTCGCTCCTCTGCAGTGGCGCTACTTTCGACGTAGTAGAGTTTGGCTCCGCGCTTAACATCTTGGCCATTCTCGACATAGACTTCTTGGACGATACCATTGGTAGTGGAGACGACCTCGGTCATGCCCGTACTCATGATCTCTCCAGTCTCGGAGATGATTTCTGTGACCTGGCCAGTCGTGATAGTCGCAGTCTGGTACGAGACCTGATTCTTATCAGGCTTGGGATAGATGGAATAGATAAGTCCGATAACCACGACTCCAAGGAGTATCTGCTTGAATCTACTCAGTGCTTTGAATTGACGAGTGAGAGTGGTGAGAAAACTAGGTAATTTCATATGATCATTTTCGTCCCTGCCCAGCACCACCCGTCACGCGCTTGACTACACCAAAAATACTGTGAGATTGGGAGCCATCAGACTTGGTTTGTCTATCATCGGCTAGTTTTTGTTCTATCTCCTCGTCAGTTAGACCTTGGGCTTTCCAGCTCTCAATAAGCACTTGTTGCTGCTCAGCACTCGCGGCCCGACGCTCCTCCATATCACGCTGAGAAGAGAAGTACTGAAAGGCAATAAATGCGAGAGCCGTGAGAACAATAAGAGCGATAATCTTGAGTTTGCTCTTTTTCTTGTTTGGTAAGTTTTTCATAATAGTTATTATGCCTGATGCTTCCTGAAGGTTACCTGAAAGGTGCTTCCCTTACTGGGAAGACTATTAACTGATATTTCTCCATTATGGTCGTCCATGATTTTTTTGGCAATGGCTAGTCCGAGACCATATCCCCCACTACCACCCCTGCTTCGGGATGAGTCGGCGCGATAAAAGCGATCAAAAACGTGAGGCAAATCATCCTGGTCTATCCCCTTGCCATTATCTTTGACAGTAACCGTAACGCTGCGACCCTTCTGACTAAGAGTGATGGAGACCTTGCCTTTAGCAACCGGAGAGTACTTGATTGCGTTGTCAATCAGAATCACAAAAAGCTGCCTAAGGTGGGAGTGCGACCCTCGCACGTAAACTGATTTGCCTCGGAGCGCGATCTTGATGCGACGTTTTTTGGCGAGCGGGGCGAGACTGGTGAGGGCGGAGTTGATGACGTCTTTGAGCTCTAGTTCCTGGAAACTCGCTTGATCCAGGCTGCCCGTGGACAAATCAAGAAGTGAGTCTGAGAGTGACTGGAGTCTGATAGCCTCATCGAGGTTACCCTTGATTAATGCTGTGGCAGAGCTGAGGGTTGGGTTTTTTCCTCGCAAGAATACTTCGAGACTAGTTCTCATGGCGGTGAGAGGAGTACGGAGCTCATGACTAGCGTCGGAGATAAAGTTTTCCTGATCTTTGAGCACTCGCTCGATAGGACGAAGAGTTTTGCCGGACAAGAAATAACCAAAGCCAGTTGAAACAATCATGAGAATCCCGTTGATAAGACCAAGGCGATGAATGATTCTTTGTTTGGCCTCAGTGACCAAGCCCTCATCAAGAACGAGAGGATTTCGTGCACGCTGAGGGGCGGAGTCATAGATCCTGTTCTCGATCCTCTCCCTTTGGATGGCTTCGAATCTAGTGAGCTCATAGGTCTGAATGCTGTAGATGCCGAGCGAGAAGGTGATACTCACGACCATGATGACGAGGGTATACCAAAGAGTGAGTCTAAGACGGGCTGACTCAAAAATCTTCATTGGTCTCCTATTCTATAGCCAAAGCCGCGAACAGTTTTGATGAGATCTGGTTTGCCCAGTTTCTTTCTGAGGTTGCGAATGTTGACTTCGACGGTGTTCTCTAGCACATCTGCTTCGTAGTCCCAGACATGGGCGATTAGCTGATCCTTACTAATCACATTCCCTGTATTCTGCATTAGATACTGGAGAATGGAGAACTCTTTTTTTGAGAGAGTGATGGGGGAATTATTGCGAGTGACGGTGAACTTGATGGAGTCGAGAGTGAGATCACTAACCGTAAGAGTAGAGGTTTTGGTAGTCGTGTTGGTGCGCCGAGTAAGGGCGCGGATGCGCGCCACTAGTTCGTCAAATGCAAAAGGTTTGACCAGGTAATCATCGGCGCCGGTGTTGAGTCCTGCAACCTTATCACTAAGTGTGCCGCGAGCGGTGAGCATAAGAATGGGAGTGTGAACGCCTTCCAGTCGGAGACTCGTACAGACCTCCGTACCATCGAGCTTGGGGAGCATGAGGTCGAGCACGATACAGTCATAATCTTCGCTACTGGCGAGATCTAAACCCAACTCTCCGTCACTGGCGACGTCAACGGCGTAGCGCTCTTCTTCTAGGCCGGTTTTGATCGCGGTGGCAATACGAGGATCATCCTCGACAACTAAGATTCTCATACCCCTATTATAGAGTTATTACTGAAATATGGCTGAAGACTAGCGATTAAAGAGGCGCGCAAACCAGCCAAAGATGCTGGGGATGGCTTCTTCCTCTTGAATCTGAGTTTCGAGTGAGGTGTTTTGCTCAAGAAAAGCATCGATGGCGAGTTGAAGCTCGCTGGCTTCTGCCTCGTTCTCTGTTTGGATCATTAACTCCTGGAGCGCCTGGATTCTGAGCTGGTTACCCTCAAACTCACTCTGCAACCCTTTTAGTGCTTGATAGTCAGGCCCAAAGAGGCGTTTGGCAAAACTAGACTTTTTCTGAAGCTTGGTGAGAGAGTCTTGGATCTTCTCCTGAGCTCTAGTTTGTGCTGTAGCAATCTCGCCAAGCTCTTGACCTAGCGTGCCCTTGAGATCCTTGAGCTGTTCTAGTTTGTTGAGTGCCCGAGAAATTCTACCCTCTTCCATACCTTCACCCTCGCCATCCTGGAGCATCATCTCTTCTTGGGTTTGGATCTGGAGCTGCTGCTCTTCACCCATGTTTTGGGTCGCAGTCTTGGCCTGATTGGCAACTGCGTTGCCTGCGGGAGCATCACTAACCTCCATGATCTTGGGATCTTGAGTCATTTTGTTGGTATTTTCTCCTTGATTGGAGGCAGCAAAAACCGAGCCTGTGGCGAATATGAGAGCAAAAAGAACGAGAAGAATTGTTTGCATGAAAACCCCTTTAATTATTAAGTAGTATCGTTAATATAGCACGTTTGTTAAGTATGATGCCTATTGCTAATCATCTTTACTGTGAACCAATAGCTTGTAAGTTAAGGGAACAACTGTGACTAAACTAAATAACCCAAGTAGCGAATACATAGCCTTGACTCCGTAATGCGGAATTACTAAGCCAGAAATACCAGTCATGGAAATATAAACAAAGCCAATAAGGAGGCTTAGCAGAGAGATTGCAGTGGCTCGATATTTTGAGGAGAACACAGCATTGGTGAGCGGTGAGAGAACGATCCACCTGGCTGTCGTAACAGATATAATAATCTGAACAAATGGTAATCCCAAGTACCCACTCAACCAATATCCGGGTAAATATCCCAAAATCATAATGATTGGGAAAAAGAGAATTGTACGCTTGGAGTTAAATATTTTTTTGTTGGTTAATAACTTGGCGATAATAACTACATTGAGGAATCTCATACCGGCTGTGAGATATCCACGAATGTCGTTTTCAAACCCCAGATCAACCATCATGTAAGCATTGAAATAAAGAGTACTTGCCCAAGCAATCCCGCCAACAAAAATGTAAAACAGTGAGAGATATTTGGTGTATTGAGTTTTGAATGCTTCTTTTGATCCATCAATAATCTGCTTACGATAATTAGCAAGAGTAAATTTGTCACTATCAATACTGGGTTCGAGATAGAAATAACTCAAGATACTTACAATAACAAGCGCAATGCCATAAAAAGTATAAGGAAGAGTGTTGTTATACTCGAAAATTAATCCTCCAAGAGCTGTAGCTATAATGAGCCCAACTTGATAGATTATGTTTGCATCTGCGTATGCTTTGTCATATTTTTTTTCATTCTTTTCTTCTTTGTACGAGTCGTACAGAATGGCTTCTTCTGAACCTGATCTAAATGAGTCAGAGACCCCTATGAGAAAAGCGAGAATCATGTAATGTGTAAAACTTGATGCAAATGGAAATAATAAATAGCTAATAGCCCCAACAACTGAACCAACAATAATGGTTTTTCGTCTTCCAATGAGATCCGCTAATG